>ENA-ORXR01001184-ORXR01001184.1-marine-metagenome-genome-assembly--contig:-NODE-1184-length-28909-cov-8.298835_pt1 | contig 28909 bp, 27 predicted proteins | sample MGYA00237866_ERZ511479 | MGnify/ENA metagenome assembly ERZ511479
CTTAGGTTTTGAAAGAACTCTTGAAAATGGTGATACTTACAAAGGTACTTCTGTTGATTGGTTCTCTCCTGGAACTTATGATAGTAAAACTGAAGCTTTTAATTCTATTGTTAAAAAGCAAAATAAATTAACTAAGTAATAGCTTAGCTTAATTCTTAAAAGGGTGTTGAATAATTTTTATTCAACACCTTTTTTTTTATTTAAAATTAATTGTAGTAATAACAAAAAAAACTTTAAGAATGGAAGTATCAATAGCCTAGGTAAGCGGTCAAATAAGAGAGTTGTAGAACCTGATAACTTAACTCCTGGAATAATAGAAAAATTTAGCTCTCTGTTAAACAATACAATTTCTTTTGGATTCACTAAGTTGTCTACTAGTTTTTTACGTAAACTTTATGATTTTATTCCTAAAAGTATAAAAAAATCTAACAGCAACAGCTATGTCTTATACACATAGATTACAAATTGTTAGAGTTATCGAAAACTGTGGTAAAGATAAGATTATCTGTCAGGTAGAAGAGATGTCAAAATCTTTGCCAGATTCAAATATGTCATTTATTAATTGGAAGGATCGGCTAAAAATTTACGACTTTACCCTAAAGGAATTTTTAAATAATAAGAACATTTATTTATAAATCACTGAACAGAACATACACAAGAAGAAGATAGCCATCCTTAAAGAACTATGTTTTAATAGATACACCATAGTTTTATCAATCATTTCATAAAAGCTAGTTTTTTGTCCTTTTGTAATTATTAAAAACATAGTTTTCTGTCCTGCCAAAAAAGAGCTATAATAACTAGTTAGCTCGCTTACTTATAAGCATTTTTTCGATGTCGAACTTTTTGAATTACAATTTCTTTATCTACTTCATTTAAAATAAAAATTATCCTATACTCACTTACCCTTAATCTATAAGTATTAGAGGATCCTATTAATTTTTTTACACTATTTGAAAAAGGATTGTTTGCTAGATTTTCAATTCCTGATAAAATTTTAGGTATCATAGTCTTATCTATTTTACGGATATCTTTATTAACAGAATTTTTTAATAGTATTTTATATGATTCCATCTGATTTTAAAGATTTTTTTAATTCGTCTAGAGTTGTGTCAGGTTCATCTTTTCTTTCAGCGATTGAAACTAGATCCTTAATATCTTCTAAAATGTTCTGATATTGATCAAAGGGTAAAATAACTGATATCTTTTTTCCACTTTCATCAGTGATATATTCTATTTTTTTAAGTGTTTCCATGTTGTTATTATATATTATAAATATCTTTTATGTCTATGTATTTAAAGCGACCTAACAAACGGATGGAACTGTCTGTACCTGGATATTTTTTGATTTGATTAAGCTTCGAGATAATATATAATCATCAATTACTTAGGGACTATAGAGCGCAGCGCCTCATCCTTAATGCCTTGTAACTTGACTTTAAAACTAGGTTCCTAGTACAAATTTGTGGGTAAAAAGCACCTAAATTAGTTAAAAAGTAGCATAAAGCTATATGTAAAATAAATTTTACAAACCTTCAGCAAAAGGACTTTATGTTACTAAAGACTTTATTAAATAGTCGCTAAAAACAACAATTATAAATTAATCATTTTCCCTGAACTTTCTGATCTTCATATGATCTTGAGTATATAAAAAATGAATTAATAAATTATGATAGTACAAATGAGATTCTAAAAATTGCTAAAGAAAATAATATTAACATTATCTGCTGAACAGAACAGTTTAAAAAAAGATTCAATTATAAAAAATAATATAATTGTTTAGCAAACTTTTATCAAAACATACAAAAACTCATCTATAATGAATTACCCGCGTTAAAAGATATTAGAAAAGATTTAAATCTAATTAAAAACTAATTTTTATTTTCTTTTATATTTAGCATATAATCTCATATCACTAACACTATCAGTTTCATCAACTATTTCTTTTCCTACAATTTCTTCAATAATATCTTCAAGTGTAATAATCCCAACAAAAGAGCCGTGTTCATCAACAACAGAACAAATATGCTCTTTATTCTCAACCATTTCGATTAATAGCTTATCAACAGCCATAAGTTCTGGAATTACTTTAATATCTCTAACTAAATCTTTTAAATTACTATCAGCCTCAGATTCAAGTTTTAGTTTTAATACATCTCTTAAATATAAATAACCCTTAATTTGATCTTCAGATTCAGAAGAATGAATTAAAATCCTACTAAAATTTGAATTAACAATATCATTGTATTTCTCAGACAAAACATCATCTTCAGAGAACTTTTTAACAACTACCCTAGGAGTAAGGATATCTTTAACTAATTTAGAATCTAAGTTAATTATATTTTTAATAACAGATCCTTCTAGTTGATCAAGAGAGCCTTCTGATGTTGAAACTTCAGCTAAGGCTGTTATCTCATTAGAACTCATTCCATATTTTGACTCTTTTGAAATCATTTTAGAAATTATTTCAGATACAACAATCAATGGATATTCTATGTATATAAGATACTGTAGAGGAATTGCTATCATTTTAGATACTGGCCGACAAAAAACTACTCCTGTTATCTTAGGAAATATCTCAGATAAATATAAAATAGCTAAAGTAAAGAAAACTGAGAAAACAACTAGATACTTACTCCCTAATACCTCTCCTGCAGCCCATCCTGCCATACTAGCTCCAATTGTATGACTAAGAGTATTTAAGATCAAAATCGCCGATATTGGCCTACTCATATTCCTTTTAAAGCCAGAAAGGATCTTACCTGTCTTTTTGCCTTCATTTTCTAAAGATTGAATATAAGCAATCGGAACTGAGTATAATGCAGCCTCCATTAAAGAGCAGACAGCAGATACTAAGATTGCGATAAGAACTGAAAGTATTAAGATTGTTACCATTGTTTTTTTTTACTATTTTAGTACATAATACTAAAATGTTAAGTTTTATTACAATATCTTTTTTAAAACTTTTAAGTTTTCTACCTTTATCGGTATTATATTGTATTTCCTATCCATTGAGCTGTCTAGGGTCAATACTATTTACTAAAGATAAGGAAATTATCAGCCTTCATTCTGAAAAGATCTTAAAATCCCCACTTTCTACACAAAAAATATATCAAAATCTTGTATTAAATCTTTTTGATATTATTAAAACAAGAACTGTTATTAAAAAGAGTAACTTTAGAGATTTAGAAAATTTTAAAAACAAACTATCAGACAAAAGTGCAATTTTAATATCAGCCCATATTGGGAATTGGGAAATGATTCCTAGTCTATGTAAAGATCAAGGCATAGAAATATATTCAGCAGCAAAAAGACATAATAAAAAGAAATACCAAAATGTAATTGATTATTTAAGAGCTAAATCTAATTCAAAAGCTATATATAAAAACGATCCTAATTCTAACAGAGAAATTATAAAAAGAGTAAAAGAAAAAAGTATAGTAGCTTCAGTTATTGATCAAGATACTGAAGTTACATCTATTGACTCAAACTTTTTTAATAAAAAGTGCGTTAGCCCTACATCTTTAATTAATATTAGTTTAAAAAAAGAAATTCCTTGTTATGCAATATTTTTAATCCGTAATAAACTTTTTGATTATCAATTATATATTAAAGAAATTACAATTATAGGAAACAAACCTAAAGATGTCACAGATCAGTATAATACTTTTTTAGAATCAGTTATTAAAAAGCACCCGAATCAGTGGGTCTGGTTTCATAAAAGATGGAGAACTCAAAATGGTAGAAAGCTTAGGACTGTAGATTATATAAAATGGTTAAAATCTTTGTAACAATTTTTTTTTTAATATCTTGTACCAGCTCAGCAAATAATAATAAAAATTTAAAAATTAATAAATTATATAAAAAAATAAACTACAAAAGATATAATAATACTAATTCTGATTTTATACCTGAAATATATTTTATAGATATTGGCTTAGAATACTTAAAGCTAAAAGATTACAAAAAGACTCTACAATCTTACATAAAAGCTTTAAATAGCGGAATTGACCCTAAGATTATTGGTTTTAGGGTTAGAGAGCTAAGTAATATAATTTCTGTAACAAACCCTATTTTAGCTAAAAAAATATATAAAAACTACTCATACTTAGATCCAGAAATGTTTAAAATTGCTGCAAATAAAAATGATTAATAAACTTGACGAGTGATTAAAATTAAAGTAATTTAATTTTCACGTCCTCATCGTCTAGCCTGGTCCAGGACATCAGCCTTTCACGCTGAAGACAGGGGTTCAAATCCCCTTGGGGACGCCATTTTTTTATATCACTGTAATTATTACAAAATATAACATTTATGTTATATTAACTATCATCCGATAATATATATAAGTTATAATAATTACTATGAATCTAAAGAAAAAGAAAAACTCTGAAAAAGCTGCTACAATGGTTGAAGCTGCTATCTCTATAGGTCTTTTTCTAGCTTTAATCTCTGGTGTTATAGATTTAATGAGACTTGGGTTTACTCAATCAGCAATTAGGAATTTATCTGAATATTCAATGAATGTTATTACTAAAAATACCCGTAGCGCAAGGTCAAACCCATCAGGTCTTAATGGAATCCTAACAGAACATGCCGCAAAGCTTGGATTAAAAACCGGGTCTGATAATTTAATAATTTCTTTTAGTCCTGTAATTTCAGCTGATGATCCAAGTACTAACCTTTATACTGAATCAACAGATTGTAGACCAGACCCATCATTTCCAAGTAACACTGGAAATGATGATGATTTAATTTTTACTTGTATTAATTATAAATTTGAATTTTTACCAATAATAAATATAGCATTTGATATTGATTTAAATATCAATATAGTTTCAAAATCGATAGGAAGAAATGAAAATATTGCTGGATAAAACAAAAGAAAAAGCAGCTGTTTTAGTTGAACTAAGTTTAATTATTCCTGTGATAATAGTTATAACTTTTGCATCTATTGAAATTTCAAATACTATTGAAAAATGGATGTTCGCTCAAACATTAAGTAAAGAATTTGCTTATACAATCACAAGAGACTGCTCTAACGCAATGGTAACTTCAAGTAGAGATGAGTTAAAAATTGAAACCTGTATGCAAAGATTAAAAACTTCTTTTGATAACATTATGAATAATTTAAACTCTAGCTACTCAATAACTTTAATTAGAAAAGAAACAGATTCAGCCGATTTTAATTATACAATTGACAATAACGGGCCTTTAGGACTTATTAGCCAAGCTGACTATCAAGACTTACTGCTGTTAAAAGATGTAGTGATTATTTCAGAAGTTCAAATCCCCTATCAGCCGATTATAAATTTAGGGCGTTTATTAAATAGGCAAGTTTTTCAAAGAGACACAGTTAACGATGTTAGCATTTTTTAGATTATTATGAAAAAGAAAAAAACATATAAAAACACTGAAAGTGGAATGTACCTTATAGTTATGACTGTTGGCTTTATTGTCTTAATAGGAATGGCGGGATTTGCAATTGATTTATCTACTATATTTTTTGCAAAACATAGAGTTGAAAAAGCTGTGAACGCTGGATTAACTTCAGGAATTAATTTTAGAATTGCAAATGGAGCAAGCCCTTTATATCTTAATGAAACTGGAGTTAGAAAACTATTTGACAAACTTTTTGACTGCGCAAATGAAAATAAAGAGGCTACTTTTTGCAAAGACCCAGTTTTTGGTACCAAACAAGCATATATAAATAGAATTCAAGAGATTGGGCAAGAAGTTACTTTTAGAAACTTAAAGAATTCCCTTTCTTTTAATATGTTTAAAGATTTAAATGTATCAGGGGATTTAATTGATAAGAACTACCTTGAATATACTTACAGTCCTGACATTGAGCAAATAACTTCAACAATGAGAATTCCTGTAAAACTTTTTTTAATGCCAACATTTAGAAAATTAATTGGCGTCTCAGATGCAGATAATGATCAAATAGTAAATATTAACTATGAAACTTCAATTACCTTAAGACCAGCAAAAATAGCTTTAATTTTAGATAACTCTGGGTCGATGGGACTTCCTGAAGGAACCACTACAAGAATTAAAATCTTAAAAGAGGCTGTAGCAGAGTTTTTATTTAGGTTTAAACCAAACTATGACAAAATTAGTATCACTACTTTTCAAAATATAGCAAATGTCGTTTTATCAATGACAAGTGCAAATACAGTGATAGGAAATACAACTTTTGGAGAGATAAATATTCTTACCTCCTGGGCCCAAGCATTATCAGAATTAGATACTGGATTTGGGAAAACTAATCTTTCTGATGGACTAATAACTGCCTTTAACGACAGTCTTTTAGATATAACATCACCGGAGAGGCAAACATCTTTTATTGTTTTTTCTGATGGCGCTCCTTCTGCTGCAAGACTTTTTCTAGAACCAAGTATGCCTCTTGGTGGTGGAGATAATTTTGATATAAGTGAGTTTGACAATGCAGCCAGTTCTTTAGAAAAATTATCAGGAATAGATCATGACACGCTTCATTTTGCGCATACTTATGAATACCGTTATAAAAATGGCAAAGAATGCGACCCTAAAATAGTTCCTATATTTCTTCAAGGAGATAGCAGCTGTCTAACTAATAATTTAAGCTTTCAAAAAGATATCTCATATAATTATTTAAATATTACAAAATCTTTTGATGCTGCTACTAGTGAAAATATTTTATCATATAAAGGACCTTCTCAAATTATTTCTTATCCACAAACTAATTTTGAAAAATCAATTCTTCATAAATATGACCCGACTGAATTAAAACTCTACACAGATGATACTGCTGATGGATTTGAGTCAAGAGTTCTTCCAGCTATTAATGAGAACTGCTCTGCTCCTGATTATTTTTTAAAAAAAACAGCTTTAGAAAATGGAAAAGGTATGGGCGTTTTTAATCCATTTTATTTTCCTCTTTTATTTAAAGACTGTGTTAAGTCTTTACAATTTAGATTACCAGAGCGGCTCCCAGACCGGCACCCTAATAGCTTAAAACTATCAAATTCAGATGACCCAAGTACAAGTACTTTTAGTAATACATTTGGAAGTAATATTAGTGATGAAAAGAAATTTAGTCCTTTAAATGATTTTTTTAAAGCTATTAACAATCAGCTAAGTCTAGCAGATGACCCAAATTTATTTGAAGAATTAACTTATACAACTCCAGATCCTGATGTAACTACAAATTTAAAAGCTTTAGATGGTTTTAATAATATGCTTAACTTGCACTACTCTCAGCAATATTATAACGCTGCGATTGCTTATTCTGATTTTATACGGTTTGAAGCCTCAACTACTGGAAATTTTAAAAATAAATTTTATGTTATTGGTATCGGCCCTGATGATCCAAATATTCCAACTATTTTAATTCCTCCAAGTAATAATTTAAATTCTGACGATCCTTATCTTAATGCTAACTCTGATGATTTTAGAAAAGATGCTTTTTTAGCAAGACTTGCCTACGATCCTTTTGCTTCAAGACAAATAGCTGGGGATTTAATTGAATTTAACAACCCTACTAATGTAAACGGTTTTTATAACACAAACCTGTTAACCTGGGAGGATTTAGATAGAAATGACAAACTAAAGAACAAATCAACAAAAGGCTTATACTTAAAGGGACAAAATATTAATGAGTTAAATGGCATTTTTAGAAATATTGCTATGAATATCTTAGTTAATCTTAGTTAATCTTAGTTAATCTTAGCTAATCTTATTTAATCTTAGCTAATTTTATTTAATCTTATCTAATCTTAGTTAATTAATTAATCAAATTATTGATTTAGATTATAAGTATAGTAAACTTATACAATGAGTAACTTGTCTATTAATTTAGTAATAATTGAGTCTGATAGCCTTTATTATGAAAAATTAAAAAAATTATTAAATGAACTAAAAGATATTAATTTACAAGTTAATAGAGTTAAAAATGGTATCCAAGCATTAAGCTATAATTATCAAAATACAGATTTAATAATATTCTCAGATAAATCTAAAAAAAATGATATCATCTCTTTTCTCAAAACCACTTCTCATCCTGATATTAATTTGCCTGTTATTTTAATTAACAACAAACTTTCTAATGATGATGATATTCAATACCTAAGAGCTGGTGCTTCTGATTTTTTAAGTAGAGAAAATCTTAAACCTATTTTTCTTCATAGATCAATTATTTATTCACTTGAGAGAAAATCAAACTCGCAAAAAAAAATTCAAATAAAAAAACAAGAACTACACAATCAAAAACAGGTTGCTCTTGGCGAACTTGCTACATTAATCTCAAACTCTTTAGAAAATTCTTTAAATAAGTCTATTACTCTTCTTAAAGATCATACTGAAAAAGATTCAAATATAAATGAAGCTATTGAACTTTTAAAACAGGCACAAATTCAAATAGATCATATTCAGGCTTGTTCAAGTTCTGGAGAAGAAGAATTTGAAAAAGTTTATGTTTTACAAGATATTGTAATTGAGACAATAAACTTTTTAAAAACTATCTTTCCTAAAAAAATATCTCTTTTAGTTTCAACTAGCAAAAAAGCAAGTGATACTGAGATTTTTTGTAATAGACAACAAGTAAGGCAAGCTATTATTAATTTAGTTATTAACTCAAGAGAAGCAATTCCAAGTAAAGGAAATATTCAATTTTCATTTAATATAAAAGAAAATGTTATTAGTTTAAATATTAAAGATAATGGGATTGGGATATTACCAAATCACCTTGATAAAATATTTGAACATAATTTTTCAACTAAGCATCTTTCAGGATTAGGACTAGGACTTCCTGCTGTATTTTCGATTATGAAACATCATAAAGGATGGGTAAATGTTGAAAGTAAAATTGGAGTTGGAACTACTTTTAGTTTAAATTTTAAAATCTACTCTAAAACAGACAAAACACCTTTTTTAAATAAAGGTAACATTCTCTTAATAAGCTCATCAAATAATAATCAAAATAAAAAGTTAAATGAATTATATTTTAACGCAGCTGGTTTTAAAGTTAAAGAATATTCTAAATCAGAAGAAGCATTAATTTGGTATTCAAATAATACTAAAAAAACAAACTATATTATCTTAGATAAAGAAATAACAGACTTAGACCCTATTAGCTGCATACATTCAATTAAAAATTTAAACCCAAAAAGTAATATTATTCTTCTTGAGTCAGAAAGTGAAAATGATACAGAAAACGAAATCGATAAAAGACTATTGTTTAAAACAGTAAAAAAACCTATAGATTATACATATATAATTTCTTTAATTAACTAAAAGATGAACAATTCAAATAAAGCTAAAATAGACTTCACATCAAATTTAAGTTTTTTAACTGAAATTATTAAAGTTGAAGCGTTAATTAGTTCTAAAATTAAATCTGATGCAAGCTCATTAGAAGAAATTTCAAACTATCTATTATCAATTGGTGGAAAAAGAATCCGCCCAATTTTAAGTTTATTATTATTTAAACTTTTCAATGACAAAATCAATGATCAAATTCTTACTATTTCAGCAGGAATTGAGCTTATTCATATGGCCACGCTTTTACATGATGATATAATTGATAAGTCATTTATAAGAAGGCATCATCCTTCTCCATTTTGTATTTATGGTCAAGATAAAACTCTTTTAACTGGTGATTTTTTATTAGTACAAGCCTTTTCACTTTGTTCTGAATTAAATAGCTCAATTGTTAAAAAGACTTCATTTTACTGTACTCATTTAACTGAAGGTGAAATTCTTGAATCTAACCTTTATACTTATAAACCAGACTTTGATGAATACTTAAATATTATCATTAAAAAAACTGCAGCTCTATTTAAACTAGCAGCATTTTCTGCTGGAAATCTTTCTAACTTTTCAATAGAAGATAATATCTATTTAGAATCATTTGGGGAGAATTTAGGAATTTCATTTCAGATAATAGATGATATATTAGATTTATTTTCGAGTGAGAAAGAATTAGGTAAAAAAATTGGACAAGATTTAATTGAAAAAAAACCAAGTATCTTAAATATTTATTGGCTTGAATCAAAATCTACTTTAGCTAAAAATTTACTTGATGAAGCTTTTATTGTCGATCAAAAATTTATTAGAGAAGCCAAAAAAGAGATGATAGATCTTGGGGTTTACGATAAGGCTTTAAACTATGCAAAATTAAGTATCGAAAACTGTATTAATGATTTCAACCAAGTTACAAAAAACAAAAAACTTAACGACAAGCCATACAAAGCGATTCAGAGCTTATTTGGCTATATGCTAACTAGAATATCTTAAATAAAAAAACTATCTTGCTAATAAAAATTCAGCTAAATCAGATGTTGCTCTATCTGGGTTAACAGTTCTTAAACCATAGGTAATTGAATTATTTTCAATTGATCCATATTGGTAATAATAAATCCTATCGATATTTGGAATCTGCTCCCTAAGATATGGCCAGGTTTCTTCCACATATTGAAGCTGATTATCAGTTCCTTGTCTTCCTGACTCAGTAATCCAAATAGATTTATTTAAGGAATTTAGCATCCCTTTTACCCCATCTGGCCTTAATAAATTCTCAAACTGTTGTCCATAATAATGAATTGCAAAAAAATCAGTAAAGTTCTCAATTCCATTATCTATTAATACCTGGTTATAATCTTTAGTTTCTGGGTAGTTTTGAGTAATTCCAGTAGTTGCTGCATTAATAATACTTTTTGATGAGATATCTTTACTTATTGAATATGCATTAGCTAAAAATTCTAAATAAACCATTGCGTCATTAAAACTTAAAATTTCATTTTCTGGATCAAGTAAATTATTTGGCTCATTCCATACCTGAAAAGCAATAATTTTTGGGCTATTTCCATAACGATTTATAACTTTTTTAAACCATAACTGAAGAAAAGTATCTCTTGGATTACCTGCAATCCAGTTACTAGAATTAGCCATCCAAGAAGGTAGTCCATTTACAACTGCTAAAACATCAACTCCCTCCGGGATACAATCTAAAACATCATCATAAAAACTAAAATTTGGAGCAGCACCTCTTGAGCTTTGGATATCATTATTCCAATTTAATAAAATTCTTACTTTTTTAATTTTAAAATTATTTTTAATATCTCTATACTGTTCGCAGATACTTCCAAACTCTCTTTTATTCCCAAAAGCATTTAATCCTAAACTAGCAACATCAATTTCTTTTCTCTCAATTCCATTTGCAACATCTAAAGCATTTTCAATATCATCAAGATCAGAGGAAGAACAACTAATAAAAAGAAATAAGACTGATAATAATAAAAGTTTAATTAAATGTTTCATATTAATATTTTTCCAATTCAAAATTTAAAATATCTCTTAAAGTTTCATCTAAAGAGATTTCACTTTCCCATCCTAGTACACTTTTAGCTAACTGAGAAGAACCGAATAGAATAGGCAAATCAACTGCTCGATATCTTGACAAATCCTTAACAATTTCAATATCTAAGCCTGAAAAATTAATTAATTTATCTAATATATCTTGAACCTTAATAGCTTTTTGAGAAGAAATATTTAAGGTAGTTATTCTTTCTGTAGGGTTCTCAATTAAAAGCTTAGCGCTAAGATAATATGCTTTTGCTATATCTCTAACATCTGTAAAGTCCCTAAAGCTTTCTAAGTTCCCAACAGCAATTTCTTTTTTAGTATCATTTTTTATAATTTGAGCAATTTGATTTGCAAAGCTAGAAACTACAAAATCTGTTCTTTGTCCTGGCCCGATATGATTAAATAACCTTAAGACCACTGAAGACACTTTTTTAGATTTACTTATTGCTAGATTAATTAAATTTTCAGCGCTAACTTTAGATAATGAATAGTACTCAGAAGGTTTTAAAGGTTCAGATTCAGTAATTGGCTTATTAAAATCTTCAGGAACTCCGTAGACATATGAAGAACTTGGAAAAATGAATCCTGTATTTTTATCTAATAAATCTAAAGCTTCAATAAAATATAAATTTGAAAAAACATTTACCTGATAAGTTTTTTCTAAATTTAAATTAGCAGCATTTACAGAGGTGATCCCTGCTAAATTAACAACAATATCAGGTTTAAAATCAAGAACTACATTTTCAATATCATTTTTATTTGTAACATCTAAAACTCTATTTGAAGACAGTCCTGTTAATAAGATCTCAAAATCATTTTTTAAAAACTCTTCTGCAAGGTAACCTCCAACAAAACCAGAGGCTCCTGTTATTAAAACTTTCATTTATTTATGATTTATTCTTAGTAAGTTCTTTCATATCATTTTCAACCATCATTTGAACTAACTTTTCAAAACTTACTTCAGGCTCCCAACTTAATTTTTCTTTTGCCTTTTTTGGGTCTCCAATTAAAAGATCAACCTCAGCAGGCCTGTAAAACTTTTGATCCACTTTTACGTAATCTTCATAATTTAAATCAACAGCCTTAAATGCAATTTCACAAAATTTTCTAACGGTATGAGTTTCCCCAGTTGCAATAACATAATCATCAGGAGTCTCTTGTTGAAGCATAAGCCACATAGCCTTAACATAGTCACCAGCAAATCCCCAATCCCTTTGAGCATCTAAGTTTCCTAGTCTTAATTCTGTTGCTAATCCTAATTTAATCCTTGCAACTCCGTCAGTAATTTTTCTTGTAACAAACTCTATCCCTCTTCTTGGAGATTCATGATTAAACAGAATTCCAGATACTGCATACATATCATAAGATTCTCTATAGTTTACAGTAATATAATGCCCATAAACTTTAGCAACCCCGTAAGGCGACCTTGGGTAAAAAGGAGTATCTTCGCTTTGAGGAACTTCCATAACCTTACCATACATTTCAGAACTAGATGCTTGGTAAAATTTAATCTTAGGATTAATAACTCTAATTGCTTCAAGCATTCTAGTTACACCGATTGCTGTGTATTCAGCAGTTAACACAGGTTGACTCCAAGATGTTGGAACAAAACTTTGAGCAGCTAAATTATAAATCTCTTCAGGGTTAACCTCTTTAATGATATTAATTAAAGAATTTTGATCTAATAAATCTCCAGGAATAATTTCTATCTTATCAAGAATATGCTCTATTCTTTGGTGCTTTTGAATTGAAGCCCTTCTAACCATTCCATAAACTTTATAACCTTTACTAAGTAAAAATTCTGCCAAATATGAACCATCCTGGCCGGTAATTCCTGTAATCAATGCTTTTTTAGCCATTTTAAAACTCCAATCTTAATTTATTGTCTGAATTTATATCACTATTAAATATATCTTTAAAGAGATACATAAAAAAATAACTATTTAGAATTATTACTTTTCTAAACTATTTAATATATTTTCAAGTTCTGATTTATTAGAATCAAAGTTATAATTTGCCTTAATATTTGGCTTTTTGTTTTTTGAGATATTATCATTTTTTAAAAAAACTACCAAAAAACTAATTAGAGCGATTAAAAAGATTGCAAAAAGTAATAAATTCAAAACGTACAAAGAATTGCTTTCTTTTTGTGGTATTTTTTTCATCTTAGCAGATTCAAAAAGAACTGAATAAATATTTGGGTATTTATTTATATCCTTTAAAGAATCAGGTTTAATACTATTTTGTAAAACCTCAAAAACTAAAGGTCTTAATTCAGGTTTATTAATTAATAATTTATTTATATAAATATCTACATCTTCAAAGCTATTGGATTTTAATAACTTTAATAAGAATTTCTTAATTATTTTACCCAGTAAATCATTAAACTTTAAGTCTATTTTTTTTTGTAATGTAACTTTTGAAACTTCAATTTTATTTTGCTCTTTATTTTCATTAAATTTTTTTTCAAAAAAATCTTTCTTTGTAAGAATTATATCAGCCCAGAGGAGGTCAACTTCTTGATTAAATACATTAGGATTTCTATTAGATTCTAAATAATTAAATAACTCTTCTTCCTTACCAGCAGACATAAGTTCTAAAAGAAGGCTATTATCAGAAATAAAATTTTTTATATTAATTGAAACATCCAAAGTAACTTCAGATTCAAGAGTATCAATCTTTTTTTTTACACTCAATTCATCAAGAGATTGATTTACTGGATTGTCATTTGTTTTTTTAAACATTATATTTAAATAAATTTACCTTACTCTAATATATTATGAGCTTTTATTCTACTATTTTAAAAATCATACCTTTTTTATTCATATTATCAAGCTGCTCTAATACTAAGATTACTAACTATAATTATAATCAACAAAATGATTTTAAAACTATTAAAATCAATATTTCACAAAATTTTAATAAACCTAAACTAGGCTCGCAATACTTGCTATTTCTCCCTTTTAGCAAGGTAAACTCTCCAAATATAAACGAATTAGTATATTCAAGAGCAAAACAGTATTTTCAGTTAAATAGCTTAAACCTATTAAATACTAAACAAACTAATATTAAGCTTAAAATAAACAACATCTCCTTAAATGCTTATGATTTAATACTTTTAAGAAAAAACTACTCTAAAATAGACTTTACTTTTATTTTAAATAACCAAGAATATCGTATCGTAGAGTCCTCAAGCTTTTATAACCCACTTGGGTTTGAGACCCAACTTAAAAAAAGCTTACAACTAAGCTTAGATAAGGCTTTTCATAGAATGATTAATATTTTAAGATATAAAAATGAAATACAGATTAAGTAATAAAAACATTTTAACACAAAGAGAAATTCCATCCCCTTCTGAGATAAATAACTTATACCCAACAACTGATAGGATCTCTGAACTGGTTCATAATTCAAGACAAGAAATTATTGATATCTTAAGCGGTAAGACTAATAAAATATTTATTGTAATTGGCCCATGTTCTATACATGATAATTTAGCTGCTATTGATTATGCCGAAAAACTAAAACAATTAAGTGACAAAGTCTCTGATAAAATTTTTATAATAATGAGAGTTTATTTTGAGAAACCTAGAACTTCTATTGGTTGGAAAGGATTAATCAACGACCCAGATCTTAATGGAACTTTTGACATATCTTCTGGATTAAAAAAAGCTAGAAATTTAATGTTAAAAATATCTTCTCTTGGCTTACCAATAGCTAGTGAGGCTCTTGACCCTGTTATCCCTCAATATATTGACGATCTCTTATCTTGGACAGCAATTGGAGCAAGAACTGTTGAATCTCAAACTCACAGGCAAATGGCTAGTGGGATATCTTCTCCTGTTGGTTTAAAAAATGCGACAAATGGAGATATTAAAGTTGTAATTAATGCATTAAAAGCTGTCTCTGAGTCTCATCATTTTATTGGAATTTCAAAAAATTCTAAAGCTTGTATTTTCGAAACAGCAGGTAATCCAAATTCGCATATTGTTCTTAGAGGTGGATCCTTAGGAGCAAATTATAAAAAAGAAGATATCGAGAAAACTGAAAAAATGCTTATTGATAATAAGCTTGAATCCAATATTATGGTTGATTGTTCTCATGCTAATTCAGAAAAAAATTATAAAAACCAAGCTGGGGTTTTAAATGATTGCCTTGATCAAATAAAACTAGGAAATAAATCAATTAAAGGATTTATGATTGAATCAAACCTAAAAGAAGGTAGACAGGATTTAGATTCTGAAAATATTGAGAATTTAGAATACGGAGTATCTATTACAGATTCTTGTATAAGCTGGAAAGAAACAGAGAAACTAATTTTAAATGCACATAAAGTATTAGGAGAAATATGTTAAAATCAAAAAATCAAATAGTTAAAAACTGGCTTCCAAGATATACAGGAACAGAATTAAAAGAGTTTGGAAACTATATTATAGTTGTTAACTTTATTGGATACGTTAGAGATTTTTCTAATAAGTATAACGTACCAATTAAAGGTTTAGATAAACCAATGCAAACAGCAACTTTTGATGATATTACAATTATTAACTTTGGTATGGGAAGCGCAATGGCAGCAACTGTTGTTGACCTATTGTCAGCGATATCTCCTAAAGCTTTACTATTTTTAGGAAAATGCGGCGGACTTAAAAAGAAAACAAAGATTGGCGACTTAATTCTTCCAATTGCTGCAATTAGAGGAGAAGGAACAAGTAATGATTACTTTGGAATTGAGATCCCTGCGCTTCCATCTTTCGCTCTTCAAAGAGCACTTTCAAGCATGACAATTAAACATAAAAGAGATTACTTTACTGGAACTATCTACACAACAAACAGAAGGGTCTGGGAGCATGATGATGAATTTAAGCAATATCTAAAAAAGACTCGGGCAATTGGAATTGATATGGAAACTGCAACTATTTTTATTGTAGCTTTTGCTAACCAAATTCCTCATGGCGCTCTTTTATTAGTCTCAGACAATCCAATGACTCCTCAAGGAGTTAAGACATCTAAATCAGATGATTTAGTGACTCAAAATTTTACTAACGTACATCTGCAAATTGGAATTGACTCTTTAAAAGAACTTAAAAATTCTGGAGAATCTGTAAAACATTTAAAATTTAAAAAATAATATCTTTTTAAAATTTACTAAACAACATCCCAAGGAAAATCTTCTAGGCTAAAGATATAATCAGCTAAAGAACTTTTCACCTCATCATGATTATTTCTGATATCTTTATTTATACCATATAACTTAGCACGAGTATCAGATGTATATATTTTTAAAATTTCTATTTCATGTTTTGAGTTTGCCGCTCCCTTTTCTTCAATTGTTTTAGAAACTCTTGATAAAGTTGCTAAGCCTGAAAGAATATAAATAACAGAGTCTGCAAGTCTTCTTAATTGATACTGCCTTGTAACTATATTTTTCTTATGTTTTTTTAGTAAATATTCTGTTGAATTTGCTAACTCGTTAGCGCTTTTAACATAAAACTTTGCCATATCAGCAAGCTCAGGATGAGAACTAATACTTGAAACCATTCCAAACCTTCTTTTTAAGTAAGGAGCTAAGCTTTTAATATTAGTTGGTTTTACATTTTTTAACTCTTTTCCAAACTTTTTAATACCGCCTAAAGCAACAAACAATCTTAAAATTTCATTTGTTCCTTCAAAAATCATATTAATCCTTGAATCTCTAACAATCATTTCATAAGGATACTCTCTCATAAAACCATTTCCACCAGCAATCTGAAGCCCTTCATTGGCGCAGCTCCACAAACTTTCAGTAGCAAATATTTTTGAAGCAGCAGCTTCTGTAGAATAATCAGTAAAATCGTTATCTATATAAAAACAAACTAGGTTAACTAAAGACTCAGAAACATAACAATCAACTGTCATTTTAGCTAATTTTTCTTTGATCAACCTAAAATCAGAAATTTTCTGACCAAACTGTTTTCTTGTATTTGCCTGTGATGCAGAAAGATTAATTACTCGCTTCATAGCCCCAACACAGCCTCCCCCAAGCCCTGTTCGGCCATTATTTAAAATAGCCATTGCAACTTTAAATCCTTTTCCGACCTCTCCTAAAACATTCTCTTTTGGAACTACAACATTATCAAAAAAGATACTAGAAGTTGCAGATCCCCTAATCCCCATCTTATCCTCTTTTGGACCAGAACGAACGCCTGCCATAGCGCTATCAACTATAAAGGCAGTCATGCTATTGCTTTCTTTATCAGTTCTTGCAAAAACTGTAAAAAAACCTGCCATTGGTCCATTAGTTATCCAAATCTTTTCACCATTTAAAACCCAATCTCCTGCCTCATTTTTATCTGCGACTGTCTTTATAGATGCAGCGTCAGATCCAGAACTAGGCTCTGTTAGACAAAAAGCTGCTATCATTTCACCACTAGCTAGTTTTGGAAGGTACTTGTTTTTTTGTTCGGCATTCCCATAAAGTAATAAACCTTTCATACCAATTGAACTATGAGCACCAACAGTTAGAGCAGAACTTCCGTCATATCTAGTGATTTGTTGAATTATTCGAGAGTATCCAGCATTTCCTAATCCTAAGCCCTCATACTCTTCAGGGATAATCAATGAAAATAAGCCAACTTCTTTTATCTGTTGAATAAATTCTGCAGACTGCTCTCCTTTAACATCAAAGTCTCTAAACTCTTCGAATCTATTCTCCATAAAACGATCAACTGACTCGATAACCATTCTAATTAATTCAGATTGCTCATCACTTATTGCTGGGTAAGGGAAAATGTTATTTTCTAAAACCCGGCCGCACATTAAATTTTTCAAAAAACTTTGACTTTTATCCACAAAAAACTCCTATTTATAATTTATAGAATACCTTAAATAAAAAACTCTTAAAATATACTAAATTAGATAGTAAACTTAATTAAACTAGCTAGTTAAAAGCTTTTTATTAAAAATTTATTTAACAGATAATAGTTTTCTCCAAATTATTATATGAGACACTATTGCGATATTTACTAGATAAGTTGGCACTAAAACATAAGGAGCATACGCAACCCAGGTATTAAGTTTTTCAGGAGCTTCTCCAAAAAACATAAATAAAGGAGTAGCAGAAATTGCGACAAAAAGAATAATAATCAAACATAGAGTTCCTATCATATTAAAAATATAGATTATTTGAGTTGAAACTTTTATTTTTAATTTAAGACAAACTATAAAAAATAAAGCTAAAATTCCTGTTACAATATCAAAATTATATCCTGAATATGTTAATTCAAGCGGCAGTATCCCTAAAGTCCCTCCTCTATGCATTAGAATTTCTAAAGGGAGTCTAAACAGACAAGAGTACTTATTGATACTTTAGTAATATCTAAGTTTCCAATAATTGAAAATGAAAACAAAATTGAAAGCAGCATAAGAGTATTCATTAGAATAAAAATTGGCGAAGGGAAAGTATTAAAACCTGATAAAATATTTAACTTTGCTAAAACTAAAGATAAAGAAATTACTATAGCTGAAACTATTAAAAATTTTACTCTATTAGCATCTTGTTGTTTATAAAAAATATAAATAAAGACACAAAAAACTATAGAAAAAATCCCAAAATAAACTAACTGGTCAAAAACTGGTTCTATAACTTCTATCTTCATAATATTTTTTCTTTTTCTTTTTCTTTTTCTTTTTTTAATTAATGTTTAAATTTTTTTTTAGCTTTTGTGTTTTGAATATTTGTTAATCCCCAGACTGCAACGGACTTTAGAACTGGTTTTAAACTCAATCCCTTATCTGTTAATCTATAGGCTCTTTTAGTTGACTGATCCTTAGCTTCAAATTTTTCTATGATTTCATTGTTTAATAAAACTTTTAATCTATTTGTAAGAATATTTGTTGCAATTTTTTCTGGAGAATTTAAAAACTCTTTAAATAAGGTTTTTCCAGCAAAAAGATCTCTTACTAAAATCAAAGTCCACCTATCCCCTATAATATCTAAAAAACAACTTATAGGACAAACTGATCTTTGTGACTTCATATACTAAGTTTATCAAGCCTACTTGCATTTTGCAAGTAAATAATTTAAATTTAAAATATGAAAGATATTAAATTAGATAAACCTGGAGCTGGGCTTCCAAAATTAGAGTTATTTTTTATAAGGATAATTTTTTATTTATTTGTTAGATTTAACAGCTTAAGTAAAGTAAAAAAAATATTCTTAAAAGAGACTTCTAATATTTTAGATATCTTAAACAATTCAAATCTAGATTTTGAAAAACAAGTTTTAATTAATAGAATAAAAGGTTTAGAGGATAGTAGTCGAAACTGGTCAGTTTACATGACAATTGCTCATATAAATATTGTAAATTCTGGAGCATCTCAGATTGTTTTAAACTTGCTTGATAATAAAACAATTGATCAAGTGGTCAGAACTGCTGATGTTAAACCAAAAATATCGACAAACTCTTTAGAGGTAGAAAATTTTAAAATAATCAATAAAAAAGTAATTAAACTTTTTGATTTAGAATATTTATCAGAAAAAACTCACAAACATCCTTGGTTTGGTAAAATGAACGCTAAATCCTGGGCTTATTTAATTGTTATCCACTTAAAAATTCATAGAAAACAAATTGAGGCAATCTTAAAAAATCAAGAATATCAATAGGTTTAAGTATAAAAAATTTATTTGCATTTTTAAATTTTAAATATATCCTCTATTAATGAAAATTTTAATTTGCAGGCCAGATAAATTAGGTGATTTAGTTTTAGCCCTTAATGCCATTAAACAATTGAAAATAATTTATCCTGAGTACTCAATCAGTCTTCATGTTTCTAAATACAACAAGCTCTTAGCTGATAATATAACATTTATCGATCAAGTTATTGATATCGATACTCCAATAAATGAAAATGAATTTGATTGCTCTATTGATTTAATTGCTAAATATAAATTTGCAATTAAGTACCATAAAAAGACAAGCTTAAGAATTGGAAACTTTGCAAGGTTTTTCTTTTTTCTTTATAACAAAGGAACTTTTATTAGAAGATCAAAAGCAAAACTTAATGAATCAGAATATAATTGGAAATTAATTAGAACCATTAATGACAATTTAAAATACTCAAATCTTTATCAGAAACTAAATAAAAATGACTTTAAAGAAGTAAAAGAATATAGCTTTAAAACTCCTTACACAGTCGTTATGCCAGGTAAGTCTGTTTCAGCTATAAATTGGGGTATTAATAACTGGGTTGAATTTATAACTAAACTATCACCTTTAATTAAAGAAGATATTTTAGTCCTTTTAGGGCCAGAAGAAGAAGGTTTTTTAAATATTTTTGAAAATAGTTTTAAAACAAATCCTAAAATAATAATTAAAAAATCTAATTGTTTAAAAGAAACTTTGGGAATCCTCTCTTCTGCTTCTTCTTATTTTGGACCTTCAACAGGAATAACTCATTTAGCATCAATCTTTAATTTAAATGGAATTTGTATTTACCCTAACATTAAATCAATGCACCCAAAAAGATGGGTACCATTTAATTCGAGCTTAAAATCTGCTTTTCAAACAAAAGATTTAACTCCTGAAAAATTAGTTAAAATGTGCTTTGATGAAAATATTTACCCAGAACTAAGATATAAAGTTAAAAAAATATCTGCATATATTATTTGTAAAAACGAAGAAAAACATATCAGAAAATGCTTAGAAAGCATTAAGTGGTGTGATGAAATTATTATTGTTGATAGCGGATCAACTGACAATACTTTAAATATAGTTAAAGAATATACTGACAAAATTTATCATAAAGATTGGCAAGGCTATAGAAAACAAAAAATGTATGCTGAGAATCTTTGTTCTAATGACTGGGTTATTAATCTTGATGCAGATGAAGAATTATCTATGGAATTAAAAGGAGAAATTTTTTCTTTCTTTAGTACAAATAAATCAATTGATTTTGATGGATTTTATCTTAATAGATTAGTTTATACTTTAAACACTTGGTGGGATAAAGGTGGTTGGATCCCTGAGTACAGATTAAGACTATATAAGAAATCAGCCTCTTTCTGGGCAGACCAGGATATTCATGAAAAGGTTTTAGTAAATGGAAAAACTAAAAAGTTAACTAATTTTTTATATCATTATACATTTGAAAATTTCAAAACTCAGTTAAGTTTACTAAATAAATATTCAACTGAATCAGCAATTGAGTTTTATAAAAATGGAAAAAGAGTTAAGTGGTATAATTTTATTTTAAATCCTGTTTCAAGATTTGTTAAATTTTATTTTTTAAGAAAAGGTTTTATGCACGGAACTAAAGGTCTGATTATGGCTTATATGGAAGCTAACAATACTTTAGTTAAGTATATTAAGATCTATGAATTACAACAAAAATAAAAAAGGCTTAGAAGTCATTAAACTTCTAACCTTGCTGCATTAAGATCTAAGCTTGTAGCTTTAGACATTAATGAATCAATAGTACCCTGATAAGTAGTTAACTATTCTTTTTGATTGAATATATAAATACTTTAATCCTTTAAAAAATTAATTAAGATATTTTAACCCGAACTCATAAAGGTTTGATTTTTTAATATATTCTACTAAATCTTGAATTATCTCTAAATCATTTTTATTTGAAGTTAAAGACTTTGAATCTTCTATTTCTTTTTGAAAATCTTTAAAACTTGGGTATTTTAAAATATTATTACCAAAACTTTTATACGCAAACTCTCCACTATATCGATATCCTGCATAATGATAAATAGTTTTTTGTATTTTCAAATCAAGATCTTGATCTTCTCCAAAAATATGATTTTCTACTTGATATCTTTTATATAGGCTATATAAGTCTTTACTATCTTGTTTTAAAAGCTCTTCATAATTATTAGAAACTATTGCTATATTTAATAAACCTAGTTCTTTAAAAGATAGTCCATATAAATCAGAATCTATATCTAAGTTTTTATTTCTTAAAAAAGTACCTCCAAGTAAAAAACTTTCAGGTATTTTTTTTATATCATAATCAAATTCGGAGTTAAAATTAGTACTTTGATCCTTAAACCAATAATCTTGCTTTTTCTTAAAAAACTTAGAATATATTGATGAACTATTTTCGCTTATTTGGATAGCTTTAATATAGCTAGCATTTTCATCAATAATTAAATAATGCTTTAAAATAAAATCATTTTCACAAGAGTAGTCAGGATATTTAAAATTAACTATCTCCCCTACTTTACTTTGATAATCATTTTCAAAAGCTTTAAACTCAGATAAAGAAATATCATATTTTTCTTCCAGTTCCTTAGCTAAATCAATTGTAAGCTTTACGTCAAATTCTGATTCGTGAAGTTGCTCTCCATCAAGAACCCCTAAAAGATTTGCTGTATTTTCAAGAGTTAAAGATAATTTATTTTCTTTTTTTGGTTTTGGTAATATTCCTTTAACAACTCCATATCTTACCATATGTAAAAGATCTTGATATTTTAACTTTCCATAAAAATATGGATTTAAACCATATCTTAAAAATGAGAATCTTAAAAAAGGCAAATCAAACTTTGCGCTGTTATACCCGATTAAAGTTGTATTTTTATCAACATCAATAACATTTTCAATATAATTCTTGATTCTAATCATTGCATCTCTTTCTGAGTCTTTAGCCTCATTTGAATGCTCTTGCATTAAAATTCTATTAGCTAGCAAAGCACCAACTCTTGGAAGTTTTAACTTACTTGGGCGAACTAAGCCTTTTAAGGTAGATTTTATATTAAAGTGCTCATCAGTGTGTATAAAACAGTAATTAAGGATATAACCACAAAAGTCCTTTTCTGAAGTCTCTAAATCGTAGAAAATATAAGACATAATAATTAATTGCTAGAAATATAATTTATTACTAGAATTATACAACTTATGGAATATATATCAATTTTTGGACTCAGTTTTTCTTCGCAGTTAATTTTTGTTTTAATTTTACTATTATCAGTAATTTTGTTTACTTTTGAGCTTTTAGCGATTGAAATTACAGCTATTTTAATAATGTTAATACTGTTTTTTAGCGGAATATTATCAAAACAAGAAGCTTTAGCTGGGTTTAGTAATGATAGTATTATTATGATTGGTTCATTATTGATTCTAATTGCTGGTTTAAAAAAGACAGGGGTATTAAAAAAGTTAGAGGTTTTAATTAATAAACTTACAAAATTTAATAGAAATGTATCATTTGTTGCAATTCTTTTTTTAGTAGCTGTTATCTCAGCTTTTGTAAGTAACACTGCAACACTTGCAATCGCAATTCCAATTGTTGGGGCTTTAGCTAAAAAATATGGTGAAAGTCCTAAAAAGTGGCTACTGCCAATTGCATATGCATCTGTTTTAGGTGGTATGAATAGTTTAATAGGAACTAGTACAAATATTATTATTTCTAGTATTTTACCAGATTATGGAATTAATGGATTAAAACTTTTTTCTACTGCTCTAGTTGGAATTCCTATTTTAATTGCAGGGATTATTTACTTACTAATTTTATCATATGTTGTAAAAGATAAAAAAACTAACAAAGACCAGGATCTTGAAGTCAAATACAACCTCAGGTCTTATACAACTGAAGTAAGTATAGATTCTGAGTCAAGCTTAGTTGATAAAAACATAGAAGACACTATCTTTTTTAAAGATGATAACTTTACTGTTTTAGGAATTAACAGGGAAAACTTTCCATTAATTCATCCAAGAAAAGGTTTTACTTTAAAAGCTGATGATCAAATAGTTATTGAGGGTAACATTATAAAAATAACCGAGGAACTATCCTCTTTAGGGCTATCGATTTCAAAAAATGTTGAGAAAACTGAGAATAAGATTACTCCTGAACTGCACTTTCATGAAGTATTAATATCTGGGAACTCGATGTTAATTGGGAGGACACCTAAAAATACTTATCTTAGAAATAGATACCGTATTCAACTTGTTGCTATTAACAGACAGTCTCAAACTATTAGAGATAAATTATCTGATGTTAAATTTAAATCTGGAGATTTATTGATTTTACAATTTATGGGTAAAATGGATAATAATCTTTTAGATTTTCTAGGTTTAATTCCAATTAATAGAATTGATAATGAAGTTATTGATACTAAAAAAGCACCTTTAGCTTTAACTTTATTTATAGCAGCTTTACTCTTTGGCTCAATCACATCATACCCTCTTTCATTGTGTGCTTTGCTTGCCTCCGTTTTAATGGTTATTTTCAAAATTATAAATGTAAAGGAAGTTTATGAAGTTATTCAGTGGAGGATTCTAATTTTTATTGCAGCTATTTTATCTCTTGGTCAGGGTATGGTGGCATCTGGGTCTGATCAACTAATTGCATCTTTTATTACAGATATTTTTGGAAATGTTGAGAGTACTTCTCTTTTATTATTATTTTTCTTTTTTATAACTGTAATTATGACTACTCTTTTATCTAATCAGGCAACTGCAGTAGTAATTATTCCGCTTGCTGTTAGCACTGCTAGCCAACTTGGGCTTGATCCGATGCCTATTATTATGACTGTAACAATTGCTACTAGTTGTTGTTTTGCAACTCCATTTGAGCCTGCTTTTATGCTTGTTTATAATCCTGGGGGTTATAAGTTCATTGATTTTTTTAAATCTGGGATTATTTTAAATATTATTGCTGGGATTATTACTGTTATTTTTGTTAATTTATTTTGGTAATACTAAATAGTAATAGTATAGGCATCTTTTTTAATTCCTCCAGCTCTATCACTATAAACTCCATCAATATTAGAAGTTTTTTGAAATTCTATCTCCTCTCCTTTATCAAAATCAAACCTACAACCTAAAGTTCTTAAGTAAAGAAAAATCTGATTATCAAATTTCTCTTCTATTAGTTTTTCGTGCCAAGAATTTTGTTTATAAGCCCTTTCTAGTAGTGCAGCAGCCTGATCTGTACTTTTTAGTTTACCAAGTCTTATTATTTTTCTTATACTTGCATATGTTAACGGAACAACCCCTTCTCCAACAATAAAACGGTTCTTAGCTCCATCGTAAATTGGTTTAATATTTCCATTTTTCATTTCATTAAAGAGTTCATCTCCTAGCTTAGATTTAAGAAATCTTTCATCTAAAACAAAACCAAGTGCTGCTTTTATGTTTGAATCCCCGACATAAGCTGGAAGCGTTTGAATCGATCCTCCTGTTTTATAATTTTGACAACTTGAAGTCTTTACTAAGTCTCCAACTGTTATTAATGTTTTAGGGTGCCCTGTTATAACAGTAAAAAGTAATTCTTTTTTCTGTTGTTTCTTGTTAACTTCAATACTTTTCTTCAAAGTATTAAGATCAAGTTTTATTTGCTTATATGAATCAGAATCTTCTAAACATCTAAGTATTTCTTGTTTGCTACTTTGAATTTCTACCATAAATTTAGTTAATTCAACATATGAATCTAATTTACTTTCTATTAATTGCACTACAGCGGACAGTCTCTTTTCTTTATCAATTTTATTAATTTTCTTTGAAAAATTAACAAGTGTAATTTCTCTTATATCAATTTTTTCTTCCTTATACTCATCAGGAATATTATTAATAAAGTTTGTATTAAAAATTTCTTTAAAATTATCTAATAAATCTTTTTCCACTTGTTCTTGAGAAATCTTCACATCTTTTAATTCTTCAAGTGCTATCAAACTTACAGGATCTTCTTTCCAATATTCTTTAGCTGAATCTTTTAAAAATGACAACTCTTCTTTATTATATTTTAATTCTTTAAACTGTTGTTTTAATGTAGCTTTTATTATTTCTAAGGTTCTATCCAATGCTCCTTTATTTCCACTTTTTTTGAATCTTGAGATTAATGTTATTATTGGTTCCAAATCCCCCCATTCATTCTTCAATTGACTTAACGCCTCTCCTGTTGTTTTAATTTCTGTTACTTTAAAAAATTCTGTACTTAAGGATTTTTTAATTATTGACAATTTATTTTTTAAATTATCTTTTGATATACTTATATTAAAACTTTTTTCCCCTTCTTCTTTATTTAAATAGGAGATTGAAGACAGCAATGAATAAATATTTACTATTTCTGCTCGTTTTATACTCGATTCAATTGTTAAATTTTCTGTAAACTTAACAATGTCCGAACAGTATATATCTAATAATACTTTTCTTAAATTTTTTAATGACTCAGGTATATTTTTATCAAATTTAAATACCTTAGGAGAGAGTTTTGAATATTTCATTAAAGCTTCATCTACATTTGATGTTTTAGTATCAATACATACTCCTAACACTCTGATTCTATCCTCATCATTGTCAACAGAGTTATCTAGAGTGAGTAATTCAGATATTAAATTATTTTCTAACAAATAGTTGTTTAAAAAATTAAACATTTCAATTGAATTTTCTAAAAATGGGTGATTAAAATAATTTATTATATTTTCTTGATTTTTAAGTAACAATCTTGATTTTGTAAAGATTTTTTTTAAAGAATCTTCCAATAGCTGCTCATTCTCTTCAATATTAAAACCAAAATATGATAAAAAATCTCTAGAGCTGAAATCATTTTTAAGACAGTTTATAGCTATTTGGATTAAATGATTTTTATTAATTAAACCAAAATTTTCTATATTATCGGCAACCCCTCGCCCAGAATCCTTAGCGCATTCAAGAACTACTTGATATAAATGTTTTTTATTTTTTAATTTAAAATTTTTAATAAAGATCGATGTTCCTCGACCAGAATCTTTAGCGCACTTAAGGGCTACCTGATATAAATGATCTTTGTTTTTTATTCCAAATTTTTTTATATTTCTTGCAGTCGCCCATCCATTTTGTTTTGCACATTCAAGAGCTAGTTTATATAAATGATCTTTGTTTTTTATTCCAAAACCCTCTATATTTTCTGCAATTTTCCATCTATTTTGTTTAGTACATTCAAGAGCTACTTGATATAAATGATCTTTATTTTTTATTCCAAATTTTTCTATATTTTCAGAAGTCTTCCACCCATTTTGTTTAGCGCACTCAAGGGCTACCTGGTATAAAAATTTTTTATTTTTTAATCCAAATCTTTTAATATAATGTGTAGTTTTCCAACCATTTTGCTTAGCACACTCAAGAGCTACCTGGTATAAATACTTTTCTTTTTTTAATCCGAAATTTTGGATCCCTCTTACAGTCTCCTCTCCATTTTGTTTTCCACATTCAAGAGCTAGCTGAAATAAATATTTCTCATTTTTCAGTCCTAAATTTTCAATATTTTGAACAATATCCCTTGTAGATTTCTTAGAATATTCAAGCGCTACTTTAAATATATATTCTTGATTCTCTAGTCCAAAATTCTGCGTTAATTTTATTATATAGGATCCGCATACTTTTTGTTTAGCACACTCAAGGGCTACCTGAAATAAATCTTCTTGTCCCTTCAATCCAAAATCTTCAATATAAATTGATATTAGTCTACTATTTTGCTTAGCACACTTAAGAGCTACTTCTAAAATAAATTTTTGGTCTGTAAATACAGTTTCTCTAGAAATCTCAAGAAAGGATTTAATTTCTGAAACTGAACCTGTTTTACTAATCTCTTTAAAATTATTAACAAAATCTTCTTTTTTCTTTTCTAATGATATTTCAGTATTATACATCAGTATATAAATCGTCAATTTATTGTATTAACTTAAACTGTAATAAAATATGATTAATTTATAACTACTAATAGTATTGATATGTATTAAACTAAGAAAATAAAAAAAATTTAAACCTAATAGGCTTTAATTATAATTTTTTAATAATTTATTATCTAAAATCCTATCTAACAATCAGTTTATAAATCTTGAATTGATTATTATTCAAAATTTTAATATAATTCTTTACTATGATAGAACAAATTATAAATAAATTAAATAAAAAATTTGATTCTAAATTCTCTTATACAAAATTTAAAATTCAAGGAGTTGTTAATAAAACTTATCTTATTAATTCAAGCGATCTCACTTTTATTTTAAGAATTAATTCTGCTAAAAACTTATACATTTTTCAAAAAGAAAAAGCTTATTCTGAGCTTTTAAGACAAAATCAAATCAGTACTCCCAAAATAGAGTTAGTTCAAACAATTGGAAATTATTCTATATCCTTACAAGCTTACATAAAAGGAAAACTTGGTGATAACTATCAAAATCAAGAACTTCTATGGACTAGAATGGGAGCTTTAGCTTCTAAGTTTAATTCAGTTGATGCATTTAGTTTTGGTGATAATATTAATTATGAAATTAATTTAAACTTAAAACTCTGGGCAGAAAATTACTTAGAATCTATTGATTCTGATAAAATAATTAAAAATTTAAATTTATCATCAGCAAATCTTGAAAAATTGTATAATAGTTTTTTACAAGTAACTAACTACAGCTCAGTTCCTAAAATCTGTCACGGTGATTTTACACCTAGAAATGTAATTATTGACTCAAATAATAATCTATTTGTAATTGACTTAGGCTGCATGTCTGGAAATATCGCACCATATTTAGATATCTCTGAGTTATATGTTTGGGATACTCCTAAAAATTACATTACTCAGTTTTTAAATGGCTACAAAGGATTAG
>ENA-ORXR01001186-ORXR01001186.1-marine-metagenome-genome-assembly--contig:-NODE-1186-length-28865-cov-17.931048_pt1 | contig 28865 bp, 21 predicted proteins | sample MGYA00237866_ERZ511479 | MGnify/ENA metagenome assembly ERZ511479
TTATTTATAATAAAAATTATCCCGATAATTATCGGGATGATAATCAATTTATTACGAATTTAAACCTAATTTCCCAAAATCTAGTACACAACAGATACCTTAAATATATTTACATTATTCGACAAGTTCATCAAGCTAGTTGACACTTTTTTGCAGGATTATTCAAAAAACTATTTCACGCAGAGAACGCAGAGAATTGATTTATTGAACACTTTGCGAACTCTGCTTTCTCTGCGTGAAATAAAATCGGCGAAGAAATCCCAAAAAGTGTCAGCTACTTTTATCATTTAGATGAACTTGTCCATTATTCTGAAATTTAAAATTTTTTGCTTGTGCTATTACAAATCAATGCTGATAATCCACAGATGCGTAAAATTCAATATGTTGTCGATTGTTTACGAGAGGATGGCGTCGTCATTTACCCAACAGATACAGTGTATGCGATGGGGTGTAATATCCGCAGCAAAAAAGCTTTAGAACGTATCTGTAAATTAAAAGGAATCAAGCCGGAAAAATCCAATTTATCGATGATTTGTCGAGACCTGAGTGAGATTTCAGAATATACTGTGCAGATAGATAACAGCTTATTCCGCACACTGAAAAAAGCATTGCCCGGTGCATATACTTTCATTCTGAAAGCGAATAGCAATGTCCCAAAATTATTCAAAAACAACAAACGTACAATAGGTGTACGCGTACCGGACAATAACATTGTGCAAACCATTATCGCCGAACTTGGCAATCCCATTCTCACTACATCCTTAAAAATTGATGATGATATTCAAGAATATCCTACTGACCCGTTTGACATCCACGAATCGTACAAAAAAATTGTGGATATGATAGTAGATGGCGGAATAGGCGGATTGATACCCTCTACTGTAATTGATTGCACAGGTAATGAACCGGAAATTGTGCGGGAAGGAGTGGGAGATACAAACATTTTTCTGTAACCAATCAAACTTTTTACTGTGGAAAACTGTATCTTTAAGTTGGGATTCGTAATTAGTTGATTGGTTATTAGTTAGTTGCGACGGGTGCTGAATAGAAATGTAAAATGTATTCAGATAACTATCGGAACAAAATAATAAATGTAAAAGTGCTTGTAGTACGTACACAAACATTTTCATTTTTTTTATTTTTTAATAAATTCAAAATCAATAAAATAAAACAAAATTACGTTGGTCTCGCATCATACAAATTTACATTTTACATTCATTTACTCTAAAAATAAAAGTGTCCACTCTTTTCTAAATATGCTGTTTTTCCTGTTTGTTTCATCTTCTTTTTTAATTTTGTGGGAAAATACGACGACATAGACCAAACAAAGAATACAATCAAGCAGAGAAATGACAATTAAAAAATTACTTTTTACCCCGATTTTACTACTCATCGCCAGCCTTGCTATCGCCCAAATAGGCGATATACGTGGCTTTGTGTATGATAAAGACAATGGCGAACCTGTTCTTTTTGCTACCGTTTATTTGAGCGGTACGAGCTACGGAGCTACGACCGACGTCAACGGTTTTTTTAATATCGCCAAAGTTCCCGTAGGTACATATACCCTTACCTGCACATATGTAGGCTACGACAGTACAGGTGTTTCTTTGGAATTGAAAGCCGGACGTATCGTGAATCAAAGTCTGTATATGACGCAGAGTTCGACTCAGCTCACGGAGGTCAAAGTAACAGCGAAAAAGGAAGAAGCTCGCTCAGATGTGCGTGTATCAAGCATCAAAGTCACGGCAAAAGACATCAAATCCATTCCGGGAACGGGTGGTCAGGCGGATTTGGCGCAATACCTTCAGGTGCTGCCCGGTGTTATCTTTACGGGCGACCAGGGTGGACAATTGTATATTCGGGGTGGTTCACCGATTCAAAATAAAATCCTATTGGATGGAATGACGATTTATAATCCATTCCACTCGATTGGTTTTTTCTCTGTTTTCGAAACCGAAATCATCCGAAATGCAGAAGTATTGACAGGTGGATTTAGCGCAGATTACGGCGGACGGGTTTCGGCAGTCATTGATATTACTTCTCGCGATGGCAACAAAAAACGCTTTGGCGGACTTATCGGTGCCAATCCTTTTCAGGCGAATGTGCTGCTTGAAGGTCCGATTCTCAAACTTGATGAAGAGACCGGAACAAGTGCCTCTTTCATTCTTACCGGCAAACATTCGTACTTGGAACGCACCTCCAAATCACTCTATACTTACATTGATAGCACGGGCTTGCCTTTCGGCTTTACGGATATATACGGTAAGATGTCTTTGTCCGGTAACAAAACAGGCTCAAAACTCAATATCTTCGGCTTCAATTTTCGTGATAATGTAGGTATATCCAACACCTCTGACCTGAATTGGAACAGTTGGGGCATTGGCAGTAATTTCAAAATCGTTCCTGACTTCGCCAAAACAATTATCGGTGGACATATTGCCTATTCTAATTACGATATTATACTCAAAGAAACGGAAGAAAAGCCCCGGGAAAGTAGTATCAATGGCTTTGAAATTGGTCTTGACCTTACAAGTTACGGAAAAGATAGTGAATTTAATGCAGGAATAGAACTAGGATTTCCAAGCACTACATTTGAATTTACCAATGGCTTGGGTAATGACGTAAGTCATAGGGAATCCAATACCAATATTGCGGGTTTTGTTAAGTACAAAAAGCAATTCGGAAAACTAGTAGTAGAACCAAGTTTTCGCCTTCAATATTATGCTTCCATCAACGGTGCTTCTCCTGAGCCGCGTTTGGGACTTAAATTCAATGCCACTGACAATCTGCGCTTCAAATTTGCAGGTGGTATCTTTTCTCAAAACCTCATCAGTGGGGTCAATGAACGTGATGTAGTCAATCTTTTCGTAGGTTTCCTTTCTTCGCCCGGTCAAGTAACTATGCCCGGTACGAACCAACGCGCAGATTTTCGTTACCAACGTGCTATCCATGCCATCGGTGGTGTCGAAATCGACCTCGGACCGAATCTCGAACTGAATATTGAACCGTATTACAAATATTTCCCTCAACTCATCAATATCAATCGCAACAAACTCAGTAATACAGACGCCGACTATGCCACAGAAATCGGAAATGCGTATGGGATTGATTTTCTCTTGCGCTATGATTCCAAAAACTTATTTATGTGGGCGGCTTACTCCCTCGGTTATGTCAACCGCGACGATGGAGAACAAATCTTTCCTACGCACTTTGACCGTCGGCACAATGTCAACTTAGTGGGTAATTACAAATTTGGTGCAAATAGACTTTGGGAAGCAGGTTTGCGTTGGAATTTGGGGTCGGGCTTTCCTTTCACACTTACGCAGGGCTTCTACGAAGACATTGATTTTGAAGATGGTATCAACTCAGATTATATCGGTACAAACGGCAACTTAGGTATCATCTATTCGGATGACCGTAATTCGGGAAGATTACCATATTATCACCGCTTGGATGCCTCACTGAAGCGCACCATCGAATTTACGAAATACCTTAATCTTGAACTCTACGCAGGTGTGACCAATGTTTATAATCGGGAAAATATCTTTTTCTTTGACCGCGTTCGTTATGACCGGGTGAATCAATTACCGATACTGCCAAGTGCAGGTATGACGATGAAGTTTTAAAGGTTCATTGACAATTTTTGCAAAAAGAGGAATTAGCAGAATGTTGACTTTCACGTTTTTCCTCCCAATGCAAAAATTGTCAATGAACTGTTCTAAATTTCAATGAAAATGGAAACGCTTCATTCGGTTTGAAATCGAATGGAGCGTTTTTTTTATATTTTTTTTAACCCAAGTTGAATCTATACTTTGAACATTTGGTAATTGGGAAATTCGGAATTATGCAAAGCCTTGTTATTTAATTTTTTACAAAGCAAAATAAAATACGTATTTTTGGGTGCAGGACAAATTTTAATTTTATTTTGAAATGCCACTGTACTGACGACTTTAGCCGTCAAGAGCTTCGTTGTTCTGCGACGGCTAAAGTCGTCGGTACGAGGCAGACTAAAAATTTGTCTTGCACCCGTATTTTTTGTTTTTAATTAAAATTATCCCGATAATTATCGGAATGATAATCAATAGGTTACGGATTTAAACCTAATTTCCCAGTTTCCTAATTTCCAAAATGTCCAAAGTCCAGTAAGTGAACAAACGAGAATAAATTAATCCAAGATGCGAAATATTTTTCAATATATTTTTATTTTATTTTATATTAAAAATTATACCGGATAAGTTGCCACCAATGGCTTACTCACCCATTTATTTCCCTTAATATAAAAACGATATGGCAGCAAAGCACTCGTTCCTGCCGTTCCCATACCCACACGCATACCCGCAAAGATGTCCGATTCTGCGACCACCTCTCCCCTATCCTCAATCCAAATCAAGTCGCTTTGCAGGTCGGTCATATTATACTTTTTGTGAATACCGAGTGCTTTTCCGGCAGAGCCGGGTCCGGCGGTCAGTGCAGGTTTTACTTTTTCATAATTGCGGCGAATAAGCATATCTTCAATGCCCTCCGTCGGTTCTATTGCGCGTATGAGAATGGCGTGTGGCATCTCCTTTTCGCCTGTAATCACATTAAACAAATGATGGATTCCATAACAAATATATACGTAGGCAATCCCGCCTTCCATATAAAATGGTTCGGTACGTGGCGTGCGGACACCGTTCTTTGCGTGACAGGCTTGGTCGTCGGGTCCGCGATAGGCTTCGGTTTCTACAATTTTACCTGCGGTACGGATTCCGTCAATTTGTGTAATCAGATATTTTCCGAGTAAATCTTTGCTGATTTGTAGAACATCTATCCTTGTATAGAAAGACTTGGGGATTTTCGATTTTTGATTTCCGATTTTTGATTGCAAACCTTTTTGATTTTTGATTCTTCTGATTTTTGATTTTTGATTGATTCGCTACGCGAATTACACACTTTATATATTAAACAATTTTACAAATCAAAAATCCCTCAATCAAAAATCAAAAAATCATTTCAGGCGTTTTTTTATGGTTCGATTTGAAGCAACAAATATAGCAACCAGCTCATCCGCTTCTTTTAGATAGGGTATCATATCAATGCTTTCATCGGTCAATAATTTTGCCTCATTAATGATTTCTAACCAAAACAGTGTTTCATCCGCTTCTTCAATAACAATTCCCATTTTTGCGATAAAATCCTTATCACTTCTTGCTCTACACACTGCTCTGTAATTGGCAGCTACCGAAGTCGAGGAGCGAATAATTTGCTTGGAGACCGTCCATCCCTTCGGGTTATTCGGCAAATTATCCGACAATTCCAATATATCCAAAGCAAATTGTTTTGTTCTGTTTTTGAGTTCTGTTTGAGTCATCGTTTGATTTTTGATTGAGTGATTGAGTGATTTTTGATTGAGTGATTTTTGATTTTTGATTTTTCTGATTTTTGATTGAGTGATTTTTGATTCACTACGCGAATTATATATGTTGAATAATTTTACGAAGTAAAACTCAATCAAAAATCAAAAATCACTCAATCAAAAATCCCTAAGTTGTAAAACATAAAACTCATCACGTCTGCCCATTCGTCGATTTCTTGTTCGGTATTGGCAGCGCGGTGTCCGGCATCTTTCGTCACACGAATGAGGACAGGATTTTCTCCTGCTTGTCCGTCTTGAAGTGCAGAGGCAAATTTGTAGGAATGAGCCGGTACAACACGGTCATCCCTGTCGCCCGTAGTGACGAGCGTAGCCGGATATGATATGCCCGGTTTAACATTATGAACGGGCGAATAACTCAACAAATATTTGAGTTGTTCTTTGCTATCATCTCTTGTGCCGTAGTCGGTAGCCCATGCGCCGCCAATCGTAAACGTATGATAGCGCAACATATCCATCACACCAACCGCAGGCAAGGCAACTTTGAATAGTTCAGGGCGTTGCGTAAGACAAGCACCTACGAGCAAGCCGCCGTTCGAGCGTCCGCGAATAGCGAGCTTGTCGGGCGAAGTGTAGTCTTGATTAATCAAAAACTCGGCTGCGCTGATAAAGTCATTAAAAACATTTTGCTTTTGGAGTTTTGTACCTGCTTTGTGCCATTTTTTGCCATACTCGCCACCACCTCGAATATTGGCAACGGCATAAATACCGCCATTTTCGAGAAAGACCGTATTTTCAGCAGCGAATTCCGGCAAAATACTAATATCAAAACCACCATAACCATATAGTAAAGTCGGATTACTACCATTCTTTTGTATCCCTTTTTTGTGTGTGATAAACATCGGAACTTTTGTACCATCATAACTTTCATAAAACACCTGTTCGGTCACATAACCATCAGCATTGAAGTCCACTTTCGGGGCTTTGAACACTTCCGACTGCCCTGCTTTAATGTCGTATGTATATATGGTATTGGGTTGTTTGAAAGACGTGAAGTTGTAGAAAGCAAGTTTATCGCCGCGTTTGCCGCTAAAGCCACCGACTGTACCGATGCCCGGCAATTCCAACTCGCCTTCTGCTCTGCCATTCTCCGAAAAAATCTTGACTTGACTTTTCGCGTCTTTGATATAAGTCGCAAAAATTTTATCGCCTACCAAATCTACATTATCTAATTTTTCTTTGGCTTCGGGAATGAGGTCGCGCCAATTGCTTTCCGCCGGACGCTTGGTGTCAATCATAACGACACGCATATTGGGCGCATTGTGGTTGGTGAGGACGACAAGTTTGTCGCCAAAATTATCCAATACCTGAAAGTCATTTTCAAAACGCTCCACAATGGGCGTAAAATCTTCCTGATTTTTACTTAAATCTTTGAAATAAAGTGCATTGCCACTCGTCGATTTTCTTGTGGATAGTATGAGGAAGCGTTCATCCTCTGTCGTTTGTGCGCCTACCAATAAGTCAGGATTGGCACGGTCAATAAACACCAACTCATCATCGGCTTGCGAAGTCCCTAATTTGTGATAATAAACTTGGTGGAATTCATTTTTCTCGGAAAGTTCGTCGCCACCTTTGGGTGTTTTGTACCGTGCATAAAAGAAGCCGTTGTCCTTCCAAGACATCCCCGAAAACTTCACCCATTCCAGTTTATCACTCAAGGTATTACCGTTTTCCAAATCTTTCACGCGAATGGTACGCCAATCCGAACCGCCTTTTGACGTGCTGTATGCAAGATAGCGGTCATCCTTCGAAAAACTGTACATATCAAGCCCCACTGTACCATCAGATGAAAATTTATTTGGGTCAAGCACGACTTTGGGTTCAGCTTCCAAATCATCTTGCACGTACAAAACACTGTGATTTTGCAAACCATCATTTTTGAAAAAGTAATACTTATCATTTTCCTTAAACGGCGTTCCGAATCGCTCATAATTCCATATTTCGGTCAGTCGTTCCAAGATATTATCCCGAAAAGGTATATCATCCAAATAACTGAATGTCAGGTCGTTTTGCTTTCTCACCCAAGATTTAGTTGCGCCACTGTTGGCGTCCTCCAACCAACGGTAAGGATCCGCTACTTTCACGCCGAAATACTCCTCCACTATAATGGTATCTTTTCGAACATTCGGATATTCATAAGTTACTTCTTCCATTTCTACATCATTGTTTTCTTCTGTTTGTTGTTGATTGCTTAATTTACCACAGGAAACCATAAAAATTCCGATAAAGGCAAATTGGGTGACTAGTCGATAGTTGATAGTCCATAGTCCATAGTTTTTTCGAGAATTAGACCTATCTATACAGACAGTCACAAATTGGAATAGTTTTTTCATACTCTAATTGAATTGTTTTTTGTCAAATTGAAAATAGAGAACTTGTTATTGATAACTAATACAATATCTTAATGAATATTTAATTAATTTTAAATATTTTACAAAGAGATAATTTCGTCAATCATCTTTTCTAATTTCAATTTTCTCCCTGACATACATATTGTTGTGTTAATAGGGCATTACGATTAACAATTTTAAACTTTTTTTATGTAATTTTACGATTTAAATCGTTAAATAAGTACTTCTTTAATTTTGAATGAGTGAATTTTGAATGACATAAAAGATATTTTATTTTTTGTAAAATAAAAAAACAAAATTTATTTTCTGACATTCTTATAATTTTTATTTAATATTTAAATTGAAACAAAAATCATACACTGCAATACAGTGTAAATGAAAATCTTGGCTATCCGTCTGACTTTGCCCAAGTCTGATAATCAGTAATTTGCAAAACACTGAAATTCAATTAATTGTAGCAACTATTGACTATCGACTAACAACTATGGACTAATAGCCAAAGTTTCCGATACGAACGCTCGTGCAAATCCGGTGATTTGAAACGAGCCACAATTTTACTAAAAACATTTATTAATGAGTTCTAAAAAGCTCTTATTTATCATCAGCCTTGTTATTTTGGCAAGTAGTCTGATGTCGTTTAATGCCAATCCTGAATCCAACATCCAACATCCAAAGTCTAATTTGACTGCAAGTTTATCTTATACTTCAGTGGAATTTGGGGCTTGGAACTTGGGATTTCTTTCAGATACCTTGCCAAGCGATATGCAGGAGCGCGTAGCCGAGCTGCATCGCAAGCGTGAGCAAATCAGAAAGGAAGTAAAACGCATCAAAGCAGAGGAAGAAGCCAAAGCTGCAAAAAAAGCACAGGCGGAGATAGCTGCATTGGAAAAGGAGCAAGAAAAAGCGAATAAAGACGCAATAGCTCAAATCAAAGCAGAAGAAAAAGCGAACCAAGATGCTATAAAACAAAAAGAAAAAGCTGCGAAAAAAGCAGAGGCAGATAGATTAAAAGCTATCAAAAAAGAGGAAAGAAAAGTAGAGGCAGCATTGAAAGCCAAGCAAAAAGAAGAAGCCAATCGTCTTAAAAACGAACAAGATGCCGAGCGACAAGCACTGAAAGACAAAGTGGCTAAAGCACAGGCAGATGTCAACACTACCGTAAGCGACAAAGACGCGCTCAAAGCAGCCAAAAAGCGCGATGCAGAAATCGCCAAAGCTGCTAAACAAAAAGAGCGCGAAGCTCTAAAAGCGATAAAAGCAAAGGAACGCGAAGAAAAAGCGCGACAAAAAGCTGCTGCCGCTGACATGGCACTCGCAAATCCTAACGTAAATAACGAGGATGCACTCAAAGCAGCCAAAAAGCGCGATGCAGAAATCGCCAAAGCTGCTAAACAAAAAGAGCGCGAAGCTCTAAAAGCGGTAAAAGCAAAAGAACGCGAGGAAAAAGCGCGACAAAAAGCAGAAGCCGCTGACATGGCACTCGCAAACCCTAATCTCAGCGAAGAAGACGCACTCAAAGTAGCCAAGAAGCGCGACGCAGAACTTGCTAAGGCTGCCAAGCAGAAAGAACGCGAAGCCCTCAGAGCTGCAAGAGCCAAAGAACGTGAGGACAGAGCGGCATTATTGGCACAGCAAAAAGCAGAAGCCGCTGCCGCCGCAAAAGCAGGATTGGTATATGACGAAGACCCGCCGGGGCAGCAAAGTACGCCCAATGTATCAATTCCCGCAGACCCTAACGAAAACCCACGACTGCAGGCAAAGTCTGTAGAAGTAGCAGATAAAAAAGGTAACGAAGATAGCACTCCAAAAGTAATAACCGACCCCATTTTGCCACCGCCACCGGCTAAGGATGCTACGACAGAAACACCGCGCGACAAAACCAAAGATGCCGTAGCAAAAGCCCTTAAACGCAAAAACAAAAAGAAAAAAGGCGGTATCAAACTTCCGGGTATCAACAACAAATCGGATATGTCCAATGAAGTACTCTTGGAAGAATGTGATTTTGAATTCAATGAATTTGACCCGATTACGCAAAAGGTCAAGCGTGGACTTTCACATCGCTTCTTTTTCAGCTATACCGAAGAGATTTTGAAAGAATACATGCAAGGTGAGGATTACCTTGTTTGTACAGGTGGATTGATTGATATTCAGGGAATTATCGCTTTGGATGTTGAGTTCGTCATTGACTCTCCGCAGGCGCGTTATGACTATGGTTCAATTGGCGCAGGTGCTCAGATGATTCTTCAACTTATTGATGGCGAAATTATCACGCTACTCAGCGAGAAGTCCGATTCGGGCAGAATCAATAAAGCAACCGGCAAAACCGAATTTTCTACCATTTTCCTCATTAGCCCGCGCGAAGAAAAGACCCTTCGCAAAACCGAAATCAGTGCTGTACGTATGGTATGGGGAACAGGTTATGAAGATTACGAAGTCAATGAATTGGACTTCCTGATTAACCAATTCCAATGCATCGACGCAGCTAGGGACAATTAAATGAGTGAATTTTGAATGAGTGAATGAGTGAATAATAATGCGACAATACTGAAATGCGATAGTGCGACAATGTTTTTCCATTAACGCATTGCATCATTATCGCATTACCATTCACTCATTCAAAATTCACTCATTCACTCATTTTCATTATAGCATTTCATCATTTAAGCATTGTTACATGTTAGGTTTACAGCTACCAACTGACCCGCGATGGGTAAATTTGGCTGAAAAAAGCCTTGAAGATATACTGACCGACCACGCTTATTGCGAACAAAAAGCCGCAACAAGTTGTATCTCTCTCATCCAACTTTTTTCTGATAAAGACGAACTTGTGCGCGAACTCGCGCCTATCGTCACCGAAGAATGGGGACACTTCCGCATGGTACTCGCCGAACTCGACAAACGCGAACTCAAACTCGGCAGACAACGCAAAGATGAATATGTCAATGAATTGCTCAAATTCAGAAAAAAAGGCGGTAGCCACGATGACCGCCTACTCGAACATTTGCTGATTTGTGCCTTAATCGAAGCCCGTAGTTGCGAACGCTTCCGATTGCTTTCCTTGCATATTAATGATGATGACTTAAAAGAATTTTATCATAAATTTATGATTGCCGAAGCAGGACATTATCGACTGTTTATTGATTTGGCAAAAAAATATAACGGCGAAGAAGCCGTAAAAAAACGTTGGAAAGAATACCTCGACCACGAAGCCGAGATTATGGAAAACCTTGATTTGCGCGGCGATAGAATGCACTGAGGTTAATTTTGAATTTTGAATGAATGAATTTTGAATGAGGGATTTTTCATTGTAGAGAAAATTCATGAATTTTCTCTACACCACGCACAAACTATGCATTATGAACTATGAACTATCCAACTATGAACTGATAGCCCAAAGTTTGGTTCACAAATTCACTTCAAATCAAGTCACTCAATTTGAGGATTACCTTGCCGTAGAAGAACCCCTCGAAATACAACTCCGCTATGGCACACCCGACAATCGCCAACGCAAAAGCATCGCCGTCACCATGCGTACTCCCGGCAATGATGCCCAACTCGCCATCGGATTTCTTTTCACAGAAGGCATCATTTTCCATCCCAATCAAATCGTCGATACACACACCACTGACGATGAATCCAATCATATTGTCGTTGACTTGCACCCTGATACTACGTTCAATATCAATCAATTACACCGACATTTCTACACCACATCAAGCTGCGGTGTATGCGGTAAAAGTTCCATCGAAGCCATCCGCACCAATATCACATTCGACCTTGCCTCTCCCCCACTCCATCTACCGTCAACATTGCTTCACACACTCCCTCACACACTTCGCAATGCCCAAACTTCCTTCGCACAAACAGGTGGCATCCACGCCGCAGGGCTATTTGATACCAGTGGCAAGCTTCATATCATCCACGAAGATGTCGGCAGACATAATGCCCTCGACAAACTCGTCGGCACAGCATTTCAGCAGGAATTATTGCCCCTAAACAAACACATTTTATTGGTTAGCGGACGGGCAAGTTTTGAGTTGGTTCAGAAAGCCTTGATGGCGGGGATTCGGGTGATGGCGGCGGTCGGTTCGCCATCAAGTCTGGCAGTACAATTGGCAGAAGAATACGACATGACACTCATCGGTTTTCTTCGTGATGAGCGATTTAATGTTTATACGGGTGCATATCGGCTGACCAATGAAAAAAACATATAGTTTTATTTGAATAGATAAGAGTTTGTGCTTAATTTTATCTGCTCTGATAACTTTGGAGCGTACTCTTCCAATATCAAAATAAAAACTATTTAGCTATGAAAAACTTTATTTCATCTTTTATCTTTTTATGTTTTCTTGCCCCAATTTCTGGTCAAATATCAGTATCACAACAAACAGTAAGTCAAGAGGCTGATTCGATTTATGTTTATCAGTATGCGGCTTTCCCATTTGGCAGTGGTCCGCCGACTTGTCCTAATCTTGATAGCTTTGCATTAACCGGAGCTACTGATACGTCCGTTTTAGAATTATACTATAATATTGGTGGATTTTGGCCCGCTAATTTTTGTTCAATAAGAGATACCTTATCATTTCACACCTCGGATTTTGATAATTGCAATTTAAAAATATTGACCATACCCTACGTCCATTATTATAGTTACGGTTATGACTTCAATCCTATTGATACATTCTACCGGGATTCTATGAATTTATTTCAAATCTGCGATATTACCGATATTAGTGAGCCTTTTATTGAGAACGAAATAAAAATTATTCCTAACCCTGTTCATCAAACATTTAAAATTATCACCGAAGATAATGAGCTTATAACATCAGCCAAATTATACAGCATTAAAGGAGAATTAATTAAAACATTAAACATCGACAAAAACAACACATTTAACATACAAGAATTACCCGAAGCAACTTATCTATTACAGGTTTCTACCAAAAAGAGAACGTTTTCTAAATTATTATTAAAAACATAAATTTTGCCTTCGGTATTCCCGAAATCACCTTCAAAACAAACGTAAGACAAATGCGATTTTTTTATTTTTTTATGGAAAAAACGCTTGCGCCTGACCTCTCGTAAAAAAGCACTTATACAGTAGCATTTGTAACATATTTTGGCAGTATCGTCTCGTTCTTACAGTCAAAGAAATATTCAACAAGCTACCCCGCCCCAAATTTACTTCATCTATCACCTTGCTTTCTTGCTAATTAAGGCTCGGATATCGAATGTTGCTATACCTTTATTCTCAATTATGGCAATCGCATAAAAAACATATAATTTCACTTGTATCTATACAAATTTGTGCTTAATTTAGCTCAAAATACAGATAAACCGTAAATAAAATTGTCCACAACTCGAATCAATTTATTAACCACAAACAAAAATAAAAATGAACAAATTCACAGAAACATACAAATCATTCAGCAATCATAAATTACTCAAAATTATAGAGGAAGCTCAATCCTACAATCCCGAAGCCATTGAAGCAGCCAAGGCGGAATTAGCAAAACGTGAAGTAAGCCAAGATGAAATCCGGTCTGCTAAAGATGAGATTTTAGCTAAAAATTTAAAGATTGAGCGCAGACAACAAAAAATCAAAACAACGAGAAATAAAGCCAAAATCGTTAGTTCAGAAATTCTTGACACCATCAACTCAATTGAAACGGAAAGTCTAAGCACCGCAAGAAAAATAAACATGATCGTCATCTTTTTCGGGCTTTGGTCTATTCTTACTATTTTTCGGGAATTATACTTCGTCAAATTCCTATTCACCGATATGAATTTCGGCGAATGGGATTTTTCCGCATTTGCCGTCATACTTCCGTTAATTTTGATGCCTCTTACAACGCTATTATTTTGGCGTAGATGTCATATCGGCTGGATTTTGGTGAGTGTCTTTTTGATTTATGGCATTGGCAGTGCAATTGGAGGTTTTATATTGGATTGGCGATGGTATCATATGGAACCAAATTCATTGGGAAACCTTCAAAACGAAATCAACGAAATCCTTCCATCACCCGGCTACATCAAGTATTTTATCTACACCGCAATATTCAGTGCTACGCTTTGGGTCGTTAGTAAGGCTGATATAAGAGCCGCTTTGGAAGTAGATAAAAAAACTGCATGGGCAACAATATTATCAGCAACAGGACTCATGTTGATAATACTTTTCGGCTTGTGATATAGGGCTTCTATGCTTATTTTTTTTGCTTTATTTCTAGCTCCAAAAGAAATTTTCTTCGCATTTTTGCCCACCTAACTTTTAAGAAGTCAGAAATCGGATAATTTAAGTAGTGGGATAAAATTAGGTTTACAATTTTGTCCCACTACTTATACTCTTGTGAATCCCGTTTCTGCATAAAATCATACAATGAAAAGAATTTCACTACTTTGCTTTTTCTTCTTTTCAATCACCCTCAACGCCCAAAATACCACCAAAATCAGTCTCAAACAAGGCGATGGTATCCGTATAATGGCAGCAGATTCGAGCGCGTTTATGCGCTTGCGTGTGTGGTTTCAGCCAATGTATATGGTCTCGAAGCCCTTGACAGACAACGGCAAATGGACATCGTACGCAGGCGTCCAACGTGCGCGACTCAATTTCACGGGCTGGATACATTCTCCCAAACTCACTTACCATCTCCAACCCATGATGGCTGCTCCCGAACTGCGAAGCGGTATCGACGCCACCGCCCAACAAGAAGGCTACACAGGAAAAGTCCTACTTGACGCTGCCCTCAAATGGAAGTTTCATCCCAACTTTGAACTCTGGGTCGGTCAAGAAAGAACCAGAGGGTCGTATGAAGGATTTCTGCCTGCATTTGCTATGCAATTGGTCAATAAAAGCCAATTTAACAGCATGTTCAATTACAATCGCGACATCGGTTTCCAATTGCTCGGCAGCTATGGCGATAAATTTGTCATCCGTCCGCAATTGCGCTGGACACTTGGCGACGGGCGCAATATCGTCACCAATAATAACGGCGGTTTTCAATACATGGCACGGGTCGAGGTACTCCCTTTTGGCAAATTCAACGAGGTCTTCAATACCGATTTCAAACGCGAACCCACCCCCAAACTTGCCATCGGTGCTACCCTTGACTTCAATCACAATGCCGCCCGTCAGAAAGGCAATGCCGGACGTTTTATGGTTGATGATGAAGGCAATCAATTCTACAGCAACGTTTTCACTTTCCTTGCAGATGCGGTGTTCAAATATCAGGGTTTTTCGGCAAACAGTGCCTTTGCGGTGCGTACCGTAGAAAGAAGTGAGTTGGGATTTTACGAGGCAGTCGGCTTTCATCTGCAAGGCGGTTATTTGCTGGAAAATAATTATGAATTTGCCTTTCGATATGGTATAGTTGCCCCTATCGGACGCAAAGTTGCTCCCGGAAGTCGCGAATACCTCATCGGTGTTTCAAAATACATCAATGGTCATCCCCTCAAAGTTCAGACTGATATTGGGTTAATTCGCAATACAGTTTTTCAGAGAACAGTTCTACAATATCGCTTCCAAATCGTTGCAGGGTTTTAGGATTTTTGATTGAGTGATTGGGCGATTTTTGATTCGGTGATTTTTGATTTTTGATTGTGAAATTGTATTATTGTATGATTGCAAAATTATATAATCATACAATTTCATAATCATTTTCATTAAAAATTCATAACAAATGCAACATATAAATACATTTTGCGAAGCAAAATCAATCAAAAATCAAAAACCAAAAATCAAAAATCATCTCTTCCTTTTACTACTACCACTTTTATTTATCGGCTGTAAAAACGATGCTGACAATACTGTGACCAAAAACAAATCTGACGTTTCTACCATACAAAAGTGTACATTCAAAGCGGCGGTTACACCTTCACTACGTAAGATTCGTTTCGATCAATTTGAAGATTTACTTGACATTAACAATGACATTCTGTACATTTATACTTTCTTTTCGATTGATTGTCAGCCATGTATCGCGCAAATGGCTTGTTATGAGCAGGTATATCAAGAGTTGAAAACAGACAATAAAGTACAATTAGTGTACGTTAATCTAGACTCGTCGAAAGATATGCAAAGTAAGGTTTTGCCATTTGTTCGGAAAAAAGGCTTGTCCGGTCAGGTACTTTCTTTGGATATTGCAAGGCGAGAAATGATTTATAATTTTATTGATGAAGATTGGAGGGGACAGCTCCCCGCCACGCTTTTTGTCGATAATAGTGCCGAGACATGGATGTTCTACGAAAAGGCTTTCAATGATGATGAATTAAAAGCAGTCGTACAACCATTGTTAACATTTAAGAATCTTATGTAATAAGATAATGCTACAATGATGAAATGATGTAATGCTACAATGTTTTTCAATGAGCGAATGAGCGAATACTTTACGTTAAAAATATTCACTCATTCAGTCATTCAAAATTCACTCATTATTATAGCATTACATCATTTCAACATTGTCGCATTATCTCTGGCACTCTGTTTGCAAATAATCTAAAAAAAACAGGCGTTTTATCGCCGACGCCCCCAAAGTCACCAATATTTTCAATATGAGGAAACTTATTGTAATAGCATTAATTTCCGCTTTACTCCCCCATCTAAACGCTCAAAGCGGGTATCAGGTAAGTCAGGAAATCAAAGATTTCAGCCTCTCCAACGCCTCAAATACAATGAATGGTGTGGGCATGGCGGTCAGTCTTTCCGACTACAATAATGTAAAAGGCTATATTATTGTCTTTACTTCTAATGTGTGTCCGGTTTCGCAAGCGTATGAGCAACGTATCATTGCATTGCATAAAAAATATGCGATGAAAGGATACCCTGTGATTGCCATCAATCCGGGGCGCGAAAATGTCAACCCTGGAGAGTCCTTTGAGCAGATGAAACTGCGTGCAAAGGAACAAAATTACCCCTTTGCTTACCTTCAGGATACTACTCAACACATTGCGATGAAGTTCGGTGTTACGCACATAACACAAGCCGTCGTCGTTCAGATAAAGAAAAAAAGAAATATCATTCGCTATATCGGCGCAATAGACGACAATGCATGGGAAGCTGCACAGGTCAGCACCCAATATGTAGCTGATGTCGTTGACCAATTGCTTGATGGCAAATTGCCTTATCGCAAAGCTATCCCAAGTCAAGGCTGCGAAATTCTTTGGAAAAAAGAATTTGCCGATGAACTCTCCGCCGCCGACATACTACCGGCTAAAAAACGCAGACGGAATTGATGAATTAATGAGTGAGTTTTGAATGAATGAATGAGTGAATGAATGGCAATGCGATAATGACATTTAGAACGTGTTTAAATTTTTCATAGCGTGATTTTATGAAATTGTCAATTAAGTAAAATTCTAGTTACAAAACTCTGGAAATCAATTGTTTATTTCGTTCTTTTTCTTGATAAAAAGAACCAAAAATCATCCCGATAGCTATCGGGATGATAAATTTCTTAACGCCAAATCAATTCGAAAAACCTAAATTTCATAAACTCGCTACGCTCAAACAGTATGAAATTCTTAACGGTTTTCCGAGTTGATTTGGCTAAAATTCATAAGACCGTCAGAAGTTCGTTAAGCGCTGAAAATTTTGCAATCAATCCAAATTAAATTTTTAAACACGTTCTTAATCATATATTCATTTACTCATTTCACATTCACTCATTCAAAATTCACTCATTCACTCATTACCTCATTCACTCATTACCTCTACTAATGGCATTTGAAATAATCGAAGGGTTCGAGACAGTCGTTACATTTGTGGAGTGCTTTGCAGGCGGTTGAGCCAAATTGACTAATCATTTGAGTGTTTGTAGAGTTACATTGCGGACATTCGATGTTGCGTTCCTCTCCTATCAATTCGGCTTTATCTACACTTCCTACGGGTGGCGCGATGCCATAGGCTTTCAACTTCTTTTTACCTGCTTCGGAGAGCCAGTCGGTTGTCCACGGCGGACTTAAAACGGTGGTTACTTTCGGGTTTTTATAGCCCTTTGAGGCAAGTGTTGCCTTGATGTCCATTTCAATAACATTCATCGCCGGACAGCCCGTATAAGTTGGCGTAATCACCACTTCCACTTGTTCATTTTCTACTTTCACCTCACGCACGACCCCCAAATCCACTACCGACAAGACCGGCACTTCCGGGTCTTTCACTTCTTCCAATATATTCCAAATTTTTTCTTTCATGTGTTGTTGAGTTGACATGTTGTTGAGTTGTTGAGTTGACATGTTGTTGAGTTGTTGAGTGTCGTCAATTCAACAACTCGTCAACTCAACAATTCGACAATCCATTAATACACTCTTTCAATTTCGACGACCTCTACGCGACGCTCACGCGAGGCTTCAAGGCTGTAAATCGAATTTCGGCGGTCATTTAGCGCATCACTGACGGTTTTGGGGGCGGTGGTTTCTCCGAAAGGGGTTTCGTAGAAAATCAATTGTCCTGAATCTATATAATTTTGCAGTGCTTTTTCGGCAAATATTCCAAAATAATTCTGCACACAATGAATACGACGTTTTGCCAAAATGTTATTATAATACGTCGAAGCGCGTGGGCTTGTATAGCCTTTAATCGAAACCTTAATTGTATAACCTTTGTTCAATGCACTTAACAACATAGTTGCAAATACTTCCAGATTTTGATAGCCCGTGCGGACTTCCCAATCAAAAAAATCTTCGACCAACCACTCTAATTGCTGCTCATTTTGTGCGTATTCTTGTTTATATTTTTCTTTTAAATCATAATAACGTAAATAGCTGTCTGCATAATTGGTTTTAGTGGTAGCGGCGAGGCTGCGCGGGTCGGGTTTATCATTATCAAAAAAACAAGTTACAGGTAATAATTCCTCTAATTGTGTGATAATATTTGTTTCGGTAAATGTGGTCGCAGACGGTGGCACATAAGGCGTCCGTGAAATGACGACAGGCGGTGGTGGTGTGTAGGTTGGGGGTGTTTCGTCGGGAATTTCAATTTTAATTTCGGGGGCGGTAATGAAGGTAACAGAAGACTCATCTTCAAAGGGCAGTGGCTCTTCGGGCGCGAGTGCCAATGTGACCGCGTAAATGTCGTTGCAGCAGGCTTCATCATCATTCAAACTCAATGAACCTGTACGATTTGAGGACAGATAACCCGTTGAATTATCGGCATTTATCACAAAATATACATCATTAAAGCTACTATTCAAAGGATAGCCCGCGTTGATGGGTTTTGTCCAGTTGTCATCTTCAAGTCGCGTATTGAAAATATCATGTCCGCCAAGTCCCTCATGCCAATTGGAGCTAAAATACAACGATTGCGAAGCGATATGAAAAAAGGGTGTAATCTCATCATCAATCGAATTGACCGCCACGCCGAGATTGACCGCATCGCCGTAGCCGCCCATCGGTAATATTTCGCTGTACCAAACATCCATTTTGCCCTGTCCGCCGGAGCGATTGGAGGAAAAAAACAGGATTTCTTTCTGTCGGAGGCTGTCGTAACCTACATTCGGATGGGTAGCCGTGAAGCCGGGTGTGTTGACCGTTTCGGGGAGTTTTTGGGCAGCTTGCCATGTGCCGTTTGAGCCGCGTTTGCGGATGTATATTTGGCATACAATATCCTGACTGCCACCGCCTTCGCAACGCGTAAAATACAAGCGTTCCCCATTCGGACTTATAGCACTATTGGCAACATGCTCTTGGTTATTTTCAAAATCTTCAAAGGATTTTCCTTCGTCTTTACCTGTCGAAAGTAAGAGATTACTGCGGTAACGTTCGCGTCCTTTTTTGTCGGCAATTTTGAAACGCATGGACGAATAAAACAAACTATCGCCCACCCGGTGCGGCGCAAATTCCGAAAAAGGTGTATTCACGCCGCCTTCTACCCAATCGACCTGCACATCAAGCGGTGCTTTTCGGAGTTGCTTGGCGATGTTGCAAGCACGGATTTCTTGCTCTGCTTTTTGGCGGTAAAAGCTGTCTTCTTCGCCATCCTGCACTGCATACAATCGGAAAAATCCTTGCGCTTCGTCATATTGTTCCAAGTGTTTTTTGATGACGCCTTGCCAATACGACAATTGTGTAAAGCGGCTTTTATCCTTGCTTTTTGCTACGATGGCATAGGATTTATCGGCGTCTTCATAAGCTCCAAATAAGCGGCTTGCTTGTGCGAATTTGTAAATGACATTGGCTTTTGGGCGGACTTTTACGGAGTTGTTGTAGTGCTGTGATGCGGCATAATATTCTTTGTTGTCCATCGCTTTGTCGCCGGCGCGTTCGTGGGCTTTGGCGGTTTGTGCGTGGGTATTTCCGCATATCAGACAACAAATTAACAAGAGCGCAAAGCGGTAAGTGAGGTATGTTTGGAATGTATTAGTCGTCGGACATCTTTGAGATGTCAGACGACTTGTTTTGGGCGAATCATTTAGACGGAATAGGTGGCGCATCGTTGTTTTTCTTATGTAAAATAATTGCTAATTTACGATGCTTTATTGGATTTGCCTAAATCTTTATATCATCTATTTGACAATTACAGTAGTTCCATGTCTTTCAAGAATTGTGAAGGTTCTTTTTGCCAACCAAAATACTGACTTGCATAGCTTAGTGTCAATTTTTGAGCTGCCCTTGTGATAGCAACGTAACAATTCCGGCGTTCTTCCTCCATTGCTTTTTGTTTATTGCTTTTTAGTGCATGATACGATGGGAGTTCATCGTTGACCATACCTATTAGATATACGTGGTCAAAGCCTTGTCCTTTTGCAGCATGAATAGTCATTAGATTGGCTTCATTATTTTTCAGCGGTGTTTCTTTTGTCGTTAACGATAATTCTTGCAGAAAAGTACTTAATGGAATTTCATCCCCCAAGCGTTCGAAAATCTCTTTAGCGAGGCTATGCCACACTTGTTTTTCCTCATTGTACTCTTCATAATTGTAAATGCTTTCTTTCAAAACTTCTTCTTCATGTTGCTTTTCATAGTCATTAAACCATTTAAAAATTTTCGTATAAAATGATTTGTAAGTTTTAATACCTAGTTGAGTTTCTACCAAGTTAGTCAATTTATAAAAAGGGCTATCAACTTGTTTTAGTTTTTGGTTGGTTTCGTCTAACCAAGCTGAAAGCAATGTCGCATTGTCATCCTGTTGTTTTTTATTCTTTATGGTAGTAACGCTAATATCAAGGTTAGCCATTTGATTGAATGCTCCAACGACGATTTTCAAAGACCGTTCTCGATTTGGTGAGTTAAATAGATGTAAAATTTCGTGAAGCCATGCGAGTGGCGCACTTATAAATTCTCCTTTTCTGATATGCACCCTATGTGGAATATTCTGCTTTTGAAGTGCTTCCGACATTTTATCCAATAGTTTTTTTCTGCGGGCAAGAATGGTTACTTGACCAAAATCCGGCTCGTGTTTTTCTGCAATGTCATAGGCAATGCCTGCTACTTCTTTTTCAAAAGTATCAAATGGTTTAAGACTAACCTCACCTTCCGATATATTACATGCTTGATTAGGTATAAAATCCCCCAAACGCAAGTAGTTTTTAGCTATTAATTTATTACTAACCTCAATAATACATGGAGGGCAACGATAGTTTAATGGCAGATGTATGACCCGTGGATTGTACTGCTCCTTGAACGATTGCAGACGCTGGTAGTCGGCACCATTCCACTCATAAATGACCTGATTATCATCTCCCACAGCGAGTAAAGTGGTATTATCACCGATTAAAAATCGGAGTATTTCATATTGTAGTTGATTAGTATCTTGAAGTTCATCTATGCATATATACGGATATATTTTTTGATAATGTTTTTTAAGTACCGGATATGTTTTTAGTAGTTGATGTGTTTTCAATAAAAGGTCATCAAAATCTAAGTAGTTATTATTTCTAAGTTCTTTTTCGTAAGCATTATATATTAATTTTAGGTGTTCTTCAGAAATTATTCCTTTATATGGTGTATGTACACGGTGCTTGTAAAGTCTTATATTTTTAAAATATTTTTGGTAAGTATGGTATGCTTCGATGTTGGATTTTTGTACGGATTTTTTTAAAATTTCAATAAGTTCATCTTCATCATTACAAATTTCAAAATTAGCGGGGATTTCAATGTAATAACCATATTGTCTGACTACGCGAGCACAAAAGCTATGAAAAGTCATCAGATTAACTTGCTTTGAGCGTTCAATAATATCTTCTGCAAGTCGGTTATTCATCTCCCGAGCGGCATTATTCGTAAAAGTAAGTCCGAGTATATTGTATGATTTGCGAGGGTCATCTTGTAGTTTTTGTTTAATCCATTCTTTAAGTACAAATGTTTTACCTGCACCCGGACCGGCAAGTGCCAAAATTCGTTTTTCAGACGAATTAACCACCGCTTCTTGTGCTACGTTTAGTTGTACTGTCGGTATAGTTGAAATACTCATATTATATTGATTGCCTTGTTTATCAAGTCTTTAAAGAATTGCGGAACTTTGCTGTCGGTAGCTCCCTCTTTCTGCAATTTACGAATTAGCTTTTGAGTATGCAAGATTTTATTTTTTTTAATCAAACTTGGTTTATCACTTACGATGCAAAAGCGGAGCAGTTCATCATAATCAGCATGTGTTCTATTTATAGTTCTTGTTTCACCATGAATTGTCAAATCTATACTGTAGGTCTTCGGAGTTTGTTGTAGTTTGAGTTCATGATTTATATTTGCTACTTTTGCCGATAGTATTTCAATTTCTGATTGGTCGTTAAAATTGACTGCGGTTTTCAAAGCATCCAAGTCTTCTTCGGTTTTATTGTTTTTCTTCAGAATTTTCTGATATAATTGTCCATAATCGTCGTCAGTTTCTGATAGTTCTATTTCTATGGTATCGGCAACTTTTATTTTGATAATGGATGTAGTATCGTTTTTGTAAAATAATCTCGCATCGGTATTTTTACTCACTTTACCTACGCTTACCGTTGTTGTGTTCGGAGAAAAGGTTAACTCGTCAGATAATACATCTAAATAATTATCTTTAAATCCATTATCATATAAAAAACACTCAATATCAGTATCGGATGTGTCGAAAGTAGTGACAAAGCTATCAATATCAGGTTCAGGTATTTTTTTGCCTCGAAGCTCCTTCAATATATCTGTGTAAGCTTGGTCATTATCAGACATTAAGAGCCAAGGCATGTCAAAATGTTTTGCCAAAACAATAAACAGACCTGCCGAAGCATTATTTTTATAATCAATGACAGAAACGCCTTTTTGGTCAAGGTCTTTATTCATTAATTGGGCAAAATAACGTAACAACAAATACTCGGTTTGTCCTTCGCACAACAACCATGCTTTAGCAAAAAAGACTTCCCCTCTGATTCGCTCGGTATAGTATTTTAAATCCAATAAATCATCGTCAGAAAGATAGATGGAAGAGGCATCTTTGAGTTGACGAAGATTTGTCTGGGCAGTGGTATCTCCCACATAGATTTCGATTAACTTTCTGCACTCACTTTCACTCATTACTCCTCTCAATGTAAGTGTGCCTTCTGTACCAATCGCGGAAAAAGAAAATTTTTCGTTTTCATCACAAAAGTCAGTGAGGTCGCTATGTACAGGTAATTTTGTTTCAAAAGAACGTTTGATGTAAAATAATTCCACTGTTTTTTCTTTTCTTTTCAGCAATCTTAGTGTTGTCAAATCTGCTTCTTGAATAAAAAAAGTGGAATGAGTGGAGACTATCTTTTGTTGCGACAATTGAGTTTGCAGAAAATTCCAAAGCGAACGTACTGCATGTGGGTGCAAATGCACTTCGGGTTCTTCCAAACCTATAAGTGCAAAGGCTTGTTCATGTGTATTTGTTTGCATCAAAATCTCGGCATAGGCTTTGAACAGCATCAGTACCGAAAGACTTTGTGTACCTTGCCCGAAGCGATTAATAGGTAGTGCCACACCACTGCCTTTTGTTTTCACAAATAGCTTTGCCTTGTTGCTCAAATCCCATGGTTTTTCGGGAAATGCTTCTATCGAAACGTTGTCTATATCATTAGAAACAATCTTTGGCAGGTCATCTAATCTGTTTTTGAGTTGGGCTACTTTTGGGTCGGCTGCGAGTATCGTATCGTTGATGGTTTGGAGTTGTTCTACAAAAGTATCTTCATCCGTAGGATTTAAATCTAGTTTTAAAAATTGTTTCCAAAATTTTGAACTCCCTGAAAATGAAGTACTTGCATCCCTCAACGCATCTAAATAGAAAAATTGAACAATTTTGAAAAACGCGGTGTGTACAGTACCTATCTCTCCAAGTTCACTCCTATCATTACCCAACCAATACCATGACGGATTAGACACTTTCTCGCTTGAACCGTAGGTACTTTTAAGTCTTATTCCAAGCGAAAGTAAACCACTATTGAGGTCAGGTTGTGCTGCATCCTTTAATACAGATGTGACCTCCTCACTCCACTCTTCTTCTACCTCTTCTCTAAACCACAACTCAATTAAGATTTGTTTATCTAAACCATCGCTACTATCATTTTCGCAGTGATAATCGTGTTCAGAAAAAATATTTGCCTTCGAAATTCTTTGCCTGTTTAAGACAATTCTCAGGGCTTCGAGAATAGTCGTTTTTCCAGTATTATTTTCGCCGATTAATATTGTTGTAGGATGGTTTAATTTGAGGTGTAAATCCTTAATACCTCGAAAATTTTGTATGTAAATTTCTTTGAGTTTCATATGCTCGCTATCTTTGTCATAATTAAAATCCAAAGATACAAATTTGCAAATAATTTATGCTATTTTTCCATAAAAGAGAATGATTGATATGATTAAAAAAAGACCACTCAAAAGAGCAGTCTTTTCTTAAAAATAATTCAATCGTATTTTATTTTGGCACGCTGGATGAATACCCCATGTTAGGACTCAATATGCCTCTATCCGAACCATTGACATCGGCGTCCATGTTCATATCGCCTTTCAAATACTGTAAGTGTAGCCCATTTTGCTCGAATCGAATACCATTATCTGCTCCATTGATGTCATGATCGCCATTCAAGTCTCCTGAGAATGAAGCCCATGTACCGTTTGAGAGTTCTTTTTGTCCGAATCCCGAACCGCCACGATAGCTGTCTTGCTGTCGAAAATCATAATTGATGTAGCCGTATGTTTCGCCACTTGTATTGGTGATCGGCTGCACAAGCACCGCTTCGTGACTCATCACGACCATGTGGTTACGATGGTCAACAACGATATATAATGAATCATTCAGCAAACTACCGGGCAACTCATATTGCTCACGAAAACCGATACTGCCGTTTTGATATAGCAGTCCCGCTGCTTTGAATATTTCGGAATCTGCTGATGGGTTTTTACGAAATGACACCAATACCCAATCCACGACATTGGCAGTGTGATTGTCTATACTTTCTGTACCGTTATAGTTCCACGGAGTAGTATTGTAAGGTTGTTCTGTGGGTAGTACATTGAAATAATTTGAGCCGATTTGCATGGTATTCGTTGTGGGATTGTATGGTCCTTCGAACGACAAGCTAATGTCTGAATCAAGGAGAAACGTATCGTCACATTCTTCAAGTGTAAAAGTGATACACAATTGGGGCGCGAGTGCAGGCGAAGTTTCATAAGATTTAGCCACTCTGCGATCTACTATACCGGAGCCGGAAATGACGAAAGCAAGCGCACTATTTTGGTCAAAACCATTTCTATTGACCACTTCTTGTATGATGGTTTTGAGGTCGGGCGTTTGTTGTTTGGCACTTCGCTCGCCTATGATACTCCAATCAGGAGGCGACCATGCGACTGCCGCTTGGGTGTTTGGTCTTGTGCTTAGATTGGTATTGCTAAAAGGCAGTGCATCGTTACTGGCTTCTCCATGAATGGTCAAATCAACTACTCCGGTTGAAAACTCATCTGTGGTAAATTGCAGGTAAGCACTTAGAATAATTGCGTCCTGTGGTATGCCCAAATCTTCATATCGCAGCCTCACTTTTTGGTTGCCTCTATTGTTATCGTAGGCAAATTCGAGGTCGCTGCTATCATCGTACAGGCTTCCGTCTGATAGTTCCTCTACATCGTTTTCACCACCGCTAATCGTAGCACAAATCGTTGTAGTGCCTAGCGTTCTAAATGAATATATAGCCGATGTGTTATTATTATCCTGAATACGCCAACAGTACTCTGTTTCTTCATCCAAAATACCACCAGGTACAGTATAATTATCGTCGGATACCGTAGCTGAATATAGGACACCGGGCGGATTGGGGTTCGTAAATACATGAATATAATAGCGTTCTTGTGCCATGTAAATCCTACCGTTATTATCCATCGTAATGCCTTCGTATTTTTCATCCGGTAGTTGCAATTGGTCAATAACATTACAATTAGCGTCTATTTCAATGATTTTCATTCCGGCTTCGTCAACTATCAATTGATTGCCCTCGGCGTCTGTACCCGCAAAGCCAGAAGTCAAACCCACATGGTGTATAGCAGCCGCGTCATCCATCCCGGCAACTGCTTGAAAACTACAGGGTCCGGGCAGGGTAGTCGAACTGTGAGGAAAAGTAGTTGGTATATCAATTTCATAATAATCTCTGGGTAATTCTCTGACGATATGCAATTTATTGGTAGCCGGATTGTAGGTAATGCCTTCGAGTCCGTTATTGCCGCCCCATGTACCATATACATCAATGATATTTGCATCATTGTAATGAATATTTCCCGAAGTAGCCGGCAGTTCAATAATCGCAATTTTTCCTTTTCGCTCTTCCACCACCGCAAAAGTACGGGCATACAGATGTACAATATCTTCGGTATCGTAGAAACGATTGTATATATTTCCCGATTCATGGACATCTATCAAGTTGAATGTGTTTAGAATGTTGCCATTCAAATCTACTTCATAGATGGCTTCGTAAATACTTCCTGCATCACCACCATTAGTGATGGCAAATAATGTATTGGTCAGCGCATTATACGTAATGCCCGACAAATCATCGCTAATGGTAGCACGCAAATCAAAGGTGTTTTGATGCTCGTAAGCGGACAAACCAATACCCGAAATAGTATTGCTGCAATCCAGAATTTCTATTGTGACATCACCCGATGTACTGCTAAATGACAAGTTAGGTTCGGTAGGTATGCAAGTCGCACCATTTTCGGGGCTAATTAGTGTTTGAGAAAATGTAGTGTTAATATTTAAGAATGTCAATACTAAAGCTAAAACCAGTATTGTTTTTACTTGAGTCTTAATGTTCACCATGAGTCGCGTAATTATAAGAGTGTGACTGAACTAATCTAAACTTTTTTAAATCAATTCATTTAATGTCCATTCAAAGTGCTACTTTTCGGAATTAATCAAATTAAAACAACTCATAATCTGTGACAATAAATAAACGAGGAGAATCTAAATACTTTTATAAGATAAAAATTTACAAATTAAGCAAAACAACCATTTGTAAAACCTGCTTTCAAATTATTTTCATTCCCGAAAATGAAAATTTGTGACATAAATAGATTGAATTTTAAATTTAAAATACGTAACTTAACAACAATTAAAACACTGATTATCAATACTTATTACAGTAAATTAAAAAATCAAAATAATGGGCTTTATCTTGAAATAAATTGTAAATAGTTTAAAATTAATTGCAATGTGCATGTGAATACCGATAAATAAGACTCCAATCAAGTGTTAATAACATCATAAACCATACACAACTTTTCAAAAATATATTAATTTTGTCGTGTATCAAATTGGTATATTAATCGTTTATTGTTCGAGCCTACTCTATCCTATCTTATTATTCAATTTTATCAACAACGAACAAAAACATAAAAACAATTCAACTATAAAAAAGATTTTTTCATTTCTCCTTGCGCTTTATGTATGCACATACACGACTCAAGCACAAGAAAACATTGGTTATCAAAAACCCCACAAATCTATCCTTGATTTGGTAGATGTCCAACTCGCGTGCCATTGATGCCGTGGACGAACTCGGCTATATTGACCGCACTCGCGTGGCTGTGGGCGGACATAGTTACGGCGCATTTATAGTGGCAAATCTGCTTTCTCATTCCGATTTATTTGCGGCGGGAATCGCGCGTAGTGGCGCGTATAATCGCACACTCACGCCTTTCGGTTTTCAGGCGGAAGAGCGCACGTATTGGGAAGCACCGGAGGTGTATTATACGATGTCGCCCTTTATGCACGCCGATAAAATGAAGACGCCCCTCCTACTCATTCATGGTGAAGCAGACAATAATTCGGGTACATACCCGATGCAAAGTGAGCGTTATTTTAATGCGCTGAAAGGCTTGGGTGCGACGGTGCGTTTGGTGATGTTGCCAAAGGAAAGTCATGGCTATCGCGCGAAGGAAAGTGTGTTACACATGCTTTGGGAGCAAGACCAATGGCTGGAGAAGTATGTAAAGAATAGGGATAAAATAACTGCCGAAGCAGGGGAATAACTATTGAATATATTTTGTATCACGCAGAGAGCGCAGAGTTCGCAGAGAATTGATAATCAGACCTCTGCGAACTCCGCGTTCTCTGCGTGATGCATTTATGGCAACAACAAAGTACATCTAAACGCATATTGGTCAAAGATAAAATCAAACTTCCGATACAGTCCGATGGCAGGTTCATTGTCTATGGTGGTTTCCAAATCTATGCCTTTTATGTGATGATTTCGACACCATGATATTAACTCATTCAACATAAAAGCAGCCACACCTTTTCTACGATAATTTTCAGACACAAAAAGTTCGTTAATCCAAATATAGTTGCCTGCTTTGGAAATGCTACTGCCTATATTTCCGAAAATTACTCCGCAGATAATTCCATCTATTTCTATGTAGAATATTTTTGTAAAAACCGCATTATCCAGCGCATTTTCGATGCCTTTCAGGATATATTCCACAGAACTTTCAACGCCATGTGCTTGTCGTTGAAGGAGTAGCAAATCGGCAATAGTGGTTTTGATAGATGTAATGTCTGTCTTATGTAGTAAGTTGAATGTCATCTGCAATGTATCTGTACTGACGACTTTACAGGCTGACCGAGAACTCGTAATGACTGCTTTAGCTGTCAAGTGAGACAGAAAAATATATTTATAAATCATTGTTTTTATTTTAGTTAA
>ENA-ORXR01001187-ORXR01001187.1-marine-metagenome-genome-assembly--contig:-NODE-1187-length-28836-cov-19.469105_pt1 | contig 28836 bp, 32 predicted proteins | sample MGYA00237866_ERZ511479 | MGnify/ENA metagenome assembly ERZ511479
GCTGTGGGTCGATTTCCGGGGCAGTTCCTTCGACGGACCGAGCTGATCAAGAGGTCACTTCGGCTGGACGACGAACCGAAGTGATGGTGCCGAGAACCGCTACAGGCGGCAGCGCAGCAAGCGTCGCCGCGTCTGGGCGGCTGCCCACTGCCGATCGTCCTCCGAACCTCGCATCCACCAAGAAAAGAAGAACAACTGGTCCATTCGGTCGTTGGCCGCCTCTGCCAAAGAGCTCAGCGTCCGAGCCATAGAGGCACAGTCTCTTTGCATCTATATATCGACAGAGCGGGTTGCCTTCGCCCGCTTTGTTCCAATCTGAATGGGTTCCCACTCGTGTGGGCGCGATGGCCGCGGCAGGTCGTGTCCGTCGTCACCATCGTCCTTCTCTTCTCCCTCCTCCGTCGCGGCCGTGGCGGCACCTGCGTCGTGCCGCTCGCGCCCGCGCGCCAGTGGCGACGATGGTCCGCGCCCACGGAGCGGCGGCACCGAGGCGGCCGCTGCTGCCGCACCGCTGAACTGGTCCAACGTACGGAGGAAGCTCCAGCTCGGAATCCAGCCCGAGGCGCGAAGTCCCCTCGCCCTCGCACGCGCTTGCGGCTCTGGCGCGTCGGGTTCATGCTCTGGGTCGGCCTGCAGCGCTTCGTACGCGTCGCCGGAGTCCAGCTCCGCTGTGGTGGCGCGAATCAGGTCCTCCTCGGTCATGTTGCCCGTCACGTTCCGACGGCACACACGCACGTACACAGACGCGACCAGCTGCTCGTTTTTGAAGAGGGTGTACCATAAGAAGCGCACGACAGCGGCGCCCGACCGCGGCGGCGACCCCGTCGGCAGGCAAAAAAGACGGCGGTACGCCTTGACGACAGCGTCGTAAAAGGCCGAGCTTGTCTGGTCCGTCCCAGGAATAGGGTCACGTGTGACCGCCATCCAGCCCTTACAGACGGCGATCTTCTCAGCGTGGGACCAGGACCGCCCAAGTTCCCGACCAGCAGCTCGGTCCGCCTTTACGGCAGCGCCAACGCGCCCAGGCGGATGCGTGGCGCCCCCCCTGCCACCGCGCCCGCGCAAGCGACCGCTGCCGGCCCGCCTGGAAGCCAAGCTCACACGCAGTGCCGCCGCCCGACGGGTGAGGACGTCCTCCACCTCCTCTGTGTTGCCCACGTCTGGATGTGCACGGTCAGCACGGAAGGGATAGGCGCTCCTACCTGCCAGCCGCATCTAGTGGGCCACCGACTGTGCGCCGCCATCGACAGGCTGCGGCTCGGTCTCGCTGTCCTTCTCAGCTCCGTCGTCCCGCGCCGCAGGATTCCTCGGAGACTTGTCTCGCGCCACGGGGCTGCCTTCAGAGGCGCTACAGCGCGCGTAGACACGAACCGGGCCGACGCCACCGTCCCGCTGCACCTGTGGCAAGGCGTACGCCGCCTCCACATCCATCTCAGAAACGCCGATCGCCTGCACCGGCACCGTAGCAGCCGACGTGTCCTCGACCATCGGGTCATTATCGTCCTACACCCCCCCCTCTGGCATGTACAGCTCCCCCACAATGCGCGCGGCCGCGTCGGATGCCCCAGCCGCACTCGACGCGGCCAGCGCGGCGTCGAGCTCCATCCGCTCCACGTGATCGATGCGCTCGAGGCGCGCCCTTCGCTGCTGCTCCTGGTCTTCCAACATTCGCTCTGGGCCAGCGAGGCGGGCGGCAGCGGCTGGTCGCACAGGAAGAGTCTCGTCATCAGACAGCAGGGTGTCCTCGGCGCAAGCCGTTGACAGCGTGTTGTTCTCCGACCCAGCAATCACGCCGTTCCCGGTAGAAGCGTACTCAGACCTCGACTCTGAGCCGCTGGCCGGGGAGGAGACGCGCCGAGTGGGCGGAGGTGGAAGAGGGCTCGTGCCAGAGATGCCAATTGGCTCACGGGTGCCAAGCGTGCGTCCACCGCCAACGTCGCGGGCATGGCCACGACGCACTCAGGCCGCGGTGCCTGGCGAGCGAGCCGCGGTCGCAGCACGAGCTGCTCCACGCCTCCCGGGCTCACCACTCCCGCCAGGGTTGCCGACTCGGTGGCGGCGGGTGTCCACCTCGCTAGAGACACCAGCGCCCCCCCCCCCCCCAAGTACACTGGAAAAAGACACGCGTCGCACGGCGTGAGCGAGGCTGTCGTCGGCGCCGTGCTTGGCGCCACCGGCGCGGCAGCCGTCACCGTCACGCCCGCCGTCACCGTCGCCGCCCTCGTCGCCGCCGCCACCGCCGTCGCCAACGCCGACGCCGTCACACCCGACAATGTCTTGGGCGTTGGCACCGCGGCGCGCTGCACGGAGGCGTGCGGAGCGGCGCCAGACGGCGGAAGCATATCGCCAGTGGAAATGGGCGCGGCCACGGCGTTCGCTAAAGGTGTCTGGGCCGGCAGCGCCAGCATCGAAGTCCGCAGCGCCAAAGGCAACGACGCCACCGGCGTCTGCAGCCACGTCGCCGGCAGCGGCACGAGGTACAGCTACAGGAGCAGCGGGTTCTTGGCGCGCAGACCGACTGTGGCGTGACTGCCGGCCGGCGGCGTCGGCATCGGCGTTGGCGTCGGCGATGGCGTCGCACGCGGCCGCGAGCATCGCTTCCGTGTACCTGCGCTTGTGTGCCGCCATTGAGTTTTCGATGGGATTCCCCGGCCTTGGCGTCAGCGACGGCGACGGGGACAGTTTCGGAGCGTCTCCGCACTGGTGGGGTGGCCCGCAGCGTGGATGAGAAGTCGGGGAGGGCTTCAGCAAGGGAATGTGCAGTAGAAAACAGGGGTAGAAGGCAGCGTAGGGAGGTGCCGGGGGCGCTCGCTGTGACCAGCGCCCCCGACGACCGGCAGTGGTGTACGCGGCCGCCCTCGCGAAAAAGGAAGCGCGGTCCAAGGGCAGGGGAAATTCAAGTGGCAGAGCGGGTGTCGGGGCAATGCCAGAGCCTGGTGACAGACCGAACAAAGCCGGTGCTGGCCTGGGCGCCTCCCCGCCTGGCTATTTAAGCCTTTCGGCGCCCAGTCCGACCGCCCTTCACTCCCGCACAGCCCGCCCAGCCCGCCAAACCCGCCCAACCTGCCCAGCGCCCCCTGCCCTCCCAGCGCGCCCAACGCGCCCAGCGCGCCCAGCGCGCCCAGCCCTCCCTGACCCCCCAGTATCGCCCACTCCACCCATGGCACACAGCCCGCCCAGCTCGCGCAGCATAGCGCTCAACAGCCCAGCACCGCCTTTCCCTCCCGGAAGAGTCTAGTCGCGGCGGGAAGCCGCAAGCACCGCCCCACCGCCTCCAACAGGCCAAGTGACGCGATCCCAGCAGCGCACACCCAGCAACGCGAGCCCAGAAACTGACACCCAGCAGCTCCGCGCGGGAAACCCGCACGCACTGCCGCAAAAGCCGGCTTCCCGCGCAGCTGTCTTTCTCGGCCGGCCAACGACCGTCAACGCAGTCTGGCGGCCTCAATGACGGTCGTGCGGGGCGTGGGGGGGGAGCGACGCCGCTTTCAAACGCAAATGAAAGCCTCCAAGCCCTCCAGCACAAGACTTAGCAGCTCCGGGCGGGCACAGACCGAGAGAAAAACCAGCGGACCTCCCTCGCGGCCGTCCCGCTCCCGGAAAGGTGGCCGGGCGACGTTGGCGACCTTCATGGTGGGGGGGGGGAGGGGACGAGGGCCGCTGCCAGACACAGGACATGAAGACCCCGTCGACCTCCTCTTTTCTTGCTGGCCGTGTGTCAGAGCAATTTTCGACAGCCTTTGTTCAGCCAATGAAGTTCCGTCCTCACTGTTTCTAGCCTCACGAAGCTGGATGAGTGGACAAAATCTCCCGCTTCGGAGCCCCCTTTCCAGGCCATCATCGACAACAGAAAAAACGGACAGCAATTCGCCAGCTTCGCGCTGGGAGATAATCGACCTTGACCGTCGAGCCAGGCGCGGCACCTTTTTTCCCGGCTGCACCGAGCGGACAGTGAGGGACTCGCCCGTGGGCGTCAACGAGAAGAGAACACTCCACGGGACTCCAAAGTTGCAGGACATTGCGAACACGGTGGTATGCGACTCGCCAGCGGTCAAGTGCAGTCCACACGACAAGGAACAACTCCTGTGAGAGAGGACGCATCCGACGTGGCGGGCGCCACGAGTCCTGCTAAATGGGCTCCCAATCCAGTGATTGATGTGTCGTCGCCTTGATTAAAAGGTTGAATGTGCTTTGTGTCACGACCATCTGCCACTTCTCGATTTGGTCGTGCACCTCTGCCCGGTCAACTGTCCCCATTTTGAGCGTCCCAGCTTTGATCCCGTGCCTTCCCGTTGCCTCCACTCTCTTCGTCGAGGTTCGTACGACGTAAGTGAACGGCTTCACCCACAAACGTCGGGCTCCCTCTCGGCTCGCTGAATAACATGTAGCCCCCGTATACATCTAAGTCCTTCTGGCGCCGGCTCCTTGTCTTCCAACAGGCTTCACATAGCTTCTCCCACCAATCAGACAGCCACACGTTGCAGGTAAAACAACGTTCGTATGCAGAAAAAAACGACGTTGCTGGTTGTGCATTTATCGTGTGTTCACGCGCAAACGCGTTTTTCTTTTAAAAAGCTCCGTAACAATCTTGCGGCTCGGCCTGCATGTAGCCGTAAACGGCGATTTCGCCCGCAACAATTTGCGCAGCGGAACTTCGTTTCGTCCGGACTGTTATCTTTACACCATCCGAAGCGCCTCGCCGCGCTGAGCAGGGCCATGGCCTTCCCTCAGCCCGGTCGCCGCTTTCTTGCTCTTCACAAAAAGTAGGGGCACGCTCTTCTTGCGGAGGGAGTCTAGCTACAGAGCGATCATGTCGCTTACACCGCCGGCGTCTACAATCTCCCTGCAGTCAGAAAGCCATGAAGCTGGTGAACAACAGCCACACAGACCGTGACACAGTCAATATTCATGGACCACTGGGTCAGGAGATCCTAGGCCGTCGTGGCGATTGACTCCGTGCGGCTCGTGACAGCAGGAGATTTTCTTTGTACCAGCTTGTGGGTCACTCCGTAGAGTGTAACCGACAAGACTCTTGCGGCCTCGGCCGCATTTCTTCCACAGTTGTTCCACTAATCGACGTCCTTGCGGGGGACCTTACCGAGGGGGTTTGGGAGCTTTTTGCAAGAAAAACGCGCTTGCGTGTGAACACACGACAAGCACCACTGCGCAGCAGTGGAGAAAGACTGTATGGTCCGTCTCACTGAAAGAGACGCGTGAGAACAGGTTCTTTGGGCAACATGCCGTATCGTGTGTGCAGCGACGGTTCTTGACATGCAGGTTTCTCCAGCTGAATAGAGGTCCTTTTTGCCTTTCTTGTGTCATACATGATCCACTGTGGCTGATGGGAGCGCACGAAATGGGTATCCTATCTCGGGGATCAAGGAAGAAACGCAGGAGATTCCTTGCCGAAAAGTATCCCTTTCTGTGGGGATCGTGAGCTGTTCAGCGGACAAATGTGTCAGACCACTGAGAATCGGTGGAAGTGACATTCCATGGCATGGATGATCGATACGACAACGAGCCCACACGCCCAAAAACCGGGCTTTCTGGTTGTTCTGACAAAAGCTGGAGAGGCCTCAGTCAAGCCGATCGCTGTCTGGGTCAATCAAACGCAGAAAAGCGCCTCTTCGTTACGCATGGACTCTCCACTTTTTGGCGCTACGACAGTATGACTCACCCCCGAGAGCGCGCCTTCAGAAGGCCCGAAACCTTCCATTGATTCCATCGGCAAAGTTTGAAGATGGTTGCACTCCAACGACGCTCGCGATTCACGGGGTGTCTAATTGAATGAGAAAGACTTTTCATTCTGTCTGCCACGTGAGCACAGTGTGTGGGTCTGGTTGGGCACCCAACTTGTTCCGACCGTAGTTGCATGAATATTCTTCAATATGTACACGGTCGGGTGTACTCAATTCCATATATCACAATCAGGCCTGTTCTTAGTCGAGCTTCCTGTGCTGTGACTGTTCGTGTGATGGTCAAAAATCTAAGAAACTAACGCGCGCCTGTGCCTTCGTGTGACGCGGTACTGAGGAATTGGTGCGAACAATGATGGCACTTGCAACGCCAATTGCGATCCACTCCGCTTGTCTGGTCCTCGCTTCGGCCAAGACCAGCCGACCAGCTGCAGCGCCCACCGTCGACCCGTTCTGTCGCGCATACCGCGCCACGCTGACTGTCAGCGCCATACGCCCCCCCCCCCATTCCCTTCCGTGACGTTCTCCCTAGCTGTGCTTCTCCCCAGCTGCGCCGGCGCACACCTGGCGCCAAGCTGGGCGAGAGGGGCACCTCAGGTCATTGTCGTTGGGGTGCGTGTTGCGTCCGCCGTGGCGGCTGCAGGCCGCACGTTAGGCGACGCTCCCACGTCGAAACCAATCTTGACCGACTGGCAGTCGATGTCAGGACGTACTTCTTTTCGTCCTTCATCATCGCAGCAGTGGACTTTCATTGTGAACACTGTGACGAACGTACGCGGCCCGTCCGCGTACGCTCGTTACGGTGATCACACTGTCACAGAGGTTAGCCAATCGGATGTCCCGCAGCGATGGTCGCATCGCACGAACCTGCAACTAAGAACAGGCCTCCGAATGCCGGCCAGGCCACTGCACACTCAATGTGTAACCCGATATCTGTCACTTCTGCGTTGCTCCACGAGATCTGAGTGCCGCGATCGGGTCCAACGCTTCACGAATGACTCTCACCGACAGCCAGGTCCCAGGTAATCGAGATTCATGGCGCCATTTGTTGTGGAGGCAACGTCCACCCACTGTTCTATAACATGCGAGAGTTTCGTGGCCGTTGGTGCAATATTCAGTCCTCGGTAACGATTTTTCTATCCGTCTTAAGGGGTGGGATACACCTGTAGTGTTCCGACGGCCTCTCGGCTCGAGTTCCGCCTTCCCTGCGCGCCACGACCCGTCGCCGCCCGTGGTCGCACTTTCATTTCATACACTGATAGAGCGGACATTGGAATTCTCGGCTATCCATTCGCTGGCCGCGAGCGTGTCAGCAAAAAGTCGTTTTTGCGAAATCGTGGCATAGTCATGGTTGACTTTCTGCAGGCGTGTCATTGCTTGTGTGAGGTGTCTCACGCAGGGACTCTCCATTGCGTCTGTGCCGGCCCCCGCCCACACGAAATGCAAAGCAGGTACCAAAGCGACGTCCGAAATCAGTCGTCTTTCAAACAACTGCGCCGTCGCCAGCGCGCGCAGGATCCGGACAACGAGACAAACACAAATGCGTCCTCTTGTTGAGGGAACAGATCGCGCAGAGAGGCCGAAGTAGCGTCGCTGTGGAAAGCCAGAAACAAAAGACAGACACAACTGACCGTGAAAAAGACGAGACTGCCCCGGCGACCACACCGAATCTTTTGACGTCAGCACATCGTACCCACCCCGGTGCACTGGTGCCCCACGAGTTCCTCTCTCAGTTGCAGTAAAGAACAGGGCAAATGGATGTTGCTTTTTTATTGCTTTGTTGACAAACGTGGACGTACCACTGGGAGCAAGGCGGTGGAGGAGGTAGGCTGGCTGACCACGCCAAGCCTGTGGGCTCACCAGCCTCGAGAAAACTGACACAGGTCAAGGGGGGTACAAAAACACCCGCGTGGAAGCCAGTGACTTTCTCTGTCACTGCACATAGGTGGGGGGAGAGGGGGAGCGGCGGCTCGTCGGCGCCCATCTGTGTTGTTGCACCGGCAGTTCAAAGGAAGAAAATGTTCACGTGTCGACTGTGATGGTGAAACGTGTCCAGATCCCAATGTCCGCCCTTAAGTGCATCTTCACCAATGGAGCCAACCATCCAACCCAACGGCCACGTGTGCGCAACGTGTGGCGCTGTCACTGGCTCTCCAAACGCAGAGCCAATACTAAGCAGATCACGTCTCAAACTTGGGCTCGCCTGGACGTCTCTGGCGGTGGGCCTCTTTTGCGGCACGCCAGTATTCCCACAGACGCGCTACACAGAATCTCCATGACTCCCAGATCGTCACGCAGCTGTCTTTGAGCCACGGGTCACGCTTTCCATTGGCTTTCGTGGTCCTCACAGGGAACCAGGGGTTGGCCCAACGACTCGGGGCGTCTCCAAACAGGCCTGTTTGGAGTGGCGCTGCCGTTTAAGCTCCAAAAGAAGAGCGATCCCGCGAGACGACGACGACATGCATTCAGGGATTAGAAAATGTGTACAGGTCTATTTACGGGTCGTCACATCCCCGTCACACCTTAGTTTTGGAGCGGATCCCAGCCACCAGTGCTCCAACTCTTCAACCGGCCAAACGGTGCCACGTGTGGCTGTTTGGACGGTTGGAGCCATTGGTGGAGACGCTCCAAGGGCGTATCCAGCAATGGAGTCAACCGCCCAACCCAACGGCCACCTGTGCGCAACGTGTGGCCCTGCTACTGGCTCTCCAACCGCAAAGCCAGAACTAGGCGAATCATATCTCAATTTTGGGCCCGGGCAAGGCTATCTCCGGGATATCAGACATCGGCGTCAGTGTTGTGGCCGGCCGGTCCTCCGCGCCGAAGAATTTGTTGAGGGTGTTAGGGGTGCCCAATCGGTTGGCCCGGCCGAATCGGTTTAAGTGATTTCATTCGCCGACCATTATCGGTTTTAAACCGGTTGTTGAGCAGCGGAGTGGCGAGTGTGCTGCGCTGGCAACCGGGACAAAACTGGCCTCTCCGCACAGCTGCGTGGGTGGGCAGCGGCCACTTTCTCACGACGGATTGCTGCTGGTCCCACAGCCCACACGACCGGCACTGCGACGACTCGTCGCTCACTCGCTCGGTCGGTGTTTGCCCCCACCAATCCCCTTCCTCCCACCCCGTTCTGTTGCCCCCCACCCCTCTCCTCGATCATCAGCATCAGCCCGGCATTCATGTCTCTCTACTCGCCCTTACCACCCGCGCTTTCTGCTTCGCTCTTTCACTTGTTGACGGCAGACGGCGCGCATGGCGACGGCGCTGTCCGTTGGCCTGACTTGGCCTCCCGTAATCGTCGTCGCTACGTCCGGGCATAGTGCATGTCGTCACCACCAGGGGTTGTCAGAATACCGTTCTCTGGCCCTAATGGGATACGGATACGCTGCGTTCCACCGTCTCCGGATAAGGATAAATCCAATCTCTTAAGATCAGGATCAGAATATAACCTCACCTAGCCGGATTATTAAGCGGAATTTATTCATATTCGGATACTATTATCGTATCCGATTATCATGGCTTATATCCGATCGTTGCCCTAACTACAGCAACAGGAGCCGCACTTCGATAGCAGAACAGCAGTGAACTACTTGAGAGCTGTACCTGTTTTCAAAGTCCGAACTGCCTCCGTACAGGCGGTTCCACGGAGCATGCAATAAGATACGATCGTCGTTCTGTGCTGGCGTTACAGAGGTTGAAAACGACGTAGATGGATCTTAACGATACCACGGCTATCGCCGATTCACGCCAGTACGCTGCTGGACTCCGGCGCTGTGTGGCCTCCGTGTGGCCGGTGCTTGCGTGTTCCTGCGGTCTATCACCCCTTCAAGGCTTTCTGCAGCCGGTGCTCTCCACTGCTCGCTGCCAGCAATAGGCGGATAGCCTTGGCGCTACTTTCGCAAATCCACTAGAAGCCGGCGCTTGCGCCGTCGCTGCCCCCCCGCCACGTGACCACCGGACGCCAACCTCGGTCTCGGAGCCTTTGGACACCATTTTAAAGGCCTGAAACGCGCGTGGGATGGCGGAGGTGTGAACGTCGCCTATCGCGGTCGGCGGGGCCCCCTTTCGCCCAATTTCTACGAGACGGCGACTGCCGGGGGGCCGGCGGACTAGGGAAACCTGGCTGCGGCCGTGTGCGTCACCCTGCTGATACCTCGAAGCACCGCCACGGCTTTCGAAGGCGTGGTCGTGGAGGCGTGAAAGCTGACGCCGTCGTTTTCCGGCACCGCGCACCTGCTAGAGGTAAACGTTACGACGGTGGCCGACGGGTGGGTAGGGGCGGTTCAGTCGTCCGCAGCCGTTGGCGGCACCCCGCCCCAGCTCATGAACGGCACGGCGGCTCGGGGGCGGCTGGCGACAGGACAGCAGTGGCGGGGAGTGTCGCTGCGCCCGCTTCGAATGATAATGCGCCGGAGGTGGCGAAGGTCGCGGACGTGTGACAGCAGGCGCCGGCCGTAGGGAGCGCCCCGACCCCGCCCAAGGTCTATTAGGCGGCGAGGAAAGAAGCAGCGGCGGCGGTGGGTCACCTAGTGGTCGCTGTTGGCGTCGCTTGGCGAACAGGCTCTGTGACTGCGCGAATATTGGGCGTAACTCAGCATCAACAAGCACATATTAAACAGTATGTACTAGTAACCGCAAGAAGAAGCATGCATTCTCCTGCGAGTGTCTCACCCATGTCGCCGTTCTCGCATCAACTGCATTGCTGCTTGCTGTACCGAAAAGAGCGAACAACATCACGAAAGGTACGCACCCGCTGGTACGTTCCTGACTAGGAGGTTTCCGCCGCTACGCGTATCCTCATCGTAACAAATTACCCACACCAAATATTACCACTATCCGCTGGCATTCCGTCTTCGCCGTTACCGTGACCTCTCCGAGAAACGTCTCCAAACATGGGAGAATCCATGCCGATCGGATATACTCGAATATAATAAATCGCTAGAGAATACGATATAATCTGGCGCTTGCGCTGTCTGGAGGATTATTATACGCTCGGACAGAAAAGCATACTCAGATCCTAATATGTCGTCGAGACCCATATTCCGGATTATTATGGATATATTGCCTGGATATATTCCTCTGAGATATATCCGTGACAACGCTTGGTCACCACGCCACGATGCATGGTATGGATCATGGGGGGAGCAACCACTTTCGCGGGGTCTGTCTGACGTGCGGGGGGCTGGGTGTTCTGGCGGCGTCGGTGGTAGCTGGCTGTGTGTGACATCTTGTATTGCACGTTTCTCACGCACTATCTTGCTCCCTCGCTCCACGCGCTCTCTTCCCCTACTCGTCTGGTAGTGTCTTTTGGTTCACTGCCACAGCGTTGTGCACTTGCCCCTTTTTTGCAGTGTGTTACGCACACCACAGGTCGCCATGCGGGTGCGACGTGGATCCCTTTGGGGTCAGGCGGGTCTCTCGTTGGCGAGTATCTCAATGAAGTGCGTTTTGAGTGGCGTGCCTTCTCCCAGTCAGTGGCGTCTGCGTTGCATGCCTTGTTTTGAGTGACCGACCGCGTTGCTCGTGGCGCATCCGTTTGCAGCGAGGGCTCTTGGTCCGTTCCGCTGGCATTCTACAGACACGATATTTGTCGCACCGACAATGCTTTTTGTCTTTGCTCTGGGCATCCTTTCTGAAGCTTTCTTTGCAAGCCTTGTCTGCACCGCTAGTGCTTGCTTTCTTTTGTCATGGAGGACTGCTGGGTTCATTATTTCCGACCCTCTGTACTTTATAGAATGCCTCTCGTCACTTCAGGCGTGTCAGAGTCGGCGCTTTGCCACAGTTCAAAATCTTTGCGAGGGCGCTATGCACCAGATGGCGGCGGACAAGGCCGGGTCGACTGACGACGATAGGGGTGGCGGGGCACTGATCGAATACGCCAATGCTGGGGCGCGATACACACGCTCGTGGCGCACGAGATCACTGCAGAGTCAACGGCAGCGGCCGGGCCGGCTTTTTAGGTAGGCGGGGGGCGTGACGCCAAGGACTTGGTGAGGCATGAGCGCATTGGGGTGGAGCTCCTGCGTACTGTTGATGTTATGCCCTGGATGGATGTGTTGCACGGGGCTGTGGTGCTGGTGTATGTTCTCGAAAGCGGGAGATGAGCGGATGCTTTGCTTGTACTGCGTTGCCTGCTGGATTGGGCGGGTGCAGACATGTCCTCCAACATGATTCATTCTCTCCTTCAACCACCCCGCCGCCCACATCCACGAAGAAAACTCCCAGACCACCCTTGTCGTCCCAGGCACAAAATCACAGCATACTCGCCCAAAAAACATGAATCACGCTATCGTAAACGGCCGTTCCGCGCCCTATCCATGCGGCGGCGTCGCGCAATATCTTCATGAAACACAATATACTCCTCCGCATTGGCACCGGTCATGCGTGCACGCAACTTAGAGACGGTCCTCCCTGCCTTCGAAAAAACACTCTCGGAGGTCACGCTGGTGGCCGGGATAGCGAGCAAATACCTAGCCCCCAGCGCTACCCGAGGAAAGTGCTTTTCGTTCTCACGCCACCAGCCGAGTGCGGTGTAGTCTGACTCTAGGTCCACCACCCGGCAGAGGTACGCGCTGCACTCGGCCTCCAAAGGAAAGGACTTCCCCGAGACCGCACCTACCTGCGTGTACCCGCTGCCGGCTGTTCCCGCGGTCGGCACCGTCGACTCGCGCAAGCATGCCTCAAACGTTCTTCGGCGCTTGGCTGGGGGGCTGCAATCGCCGCTGCCCAGTCCCGCCGGCACCTCTGATGGTGAGGTGGGCTCCCGGGCCACCATCCACCGGATAATAGGTAGTGCCGTTGGCCGGGGGCTTATGGCCGTCGACACCTCGTCCCCAAACGTAGAAGATTTGTAGAAAGGGTTGAGGAGAACAGCGGCCACGCGAATACCGAACCACTCGGGGTTGGGAGACCGCAGGCGCTCGACTTCGCGGCGCGAGCGCGTATCAGCCAATACAGCGCGCAGCCGCGCGGAAAGCTCCCCGCAGTTCCGCCCGTCGGGTGCGCCCGCCTTCCGCACGCACCAGTAGACCGCCTCGTCCATTGGGCTTGTGGCGACCACCTCGGAGCTGAGGCTGGTCGACGCGCTCTCGATCATCCTCAAAAACGTGATGAGCTGCGACAAAGCGTCCAACGCGGGCTGGTTTGGGCACTCGACCCGCTTCTGGCGGCCAGTCGGCTGCGTGTAGTGGTATTACTTCGACAGGGCGGACGGCACCGCCGGCCCGACCCGCACAAAGCGTCACAGCATAGCCAGTGTGGAGCCCCAGAGCGTGGGACGGTCAATAATCAAACGCGACCCTAGGGCGGCCGCCGGCACGCGCTCCCGTCCGCCGCTCTCAGCCGCCGCGGCTTCCTCGCTGTCCGCTGCCACACGCAGCTCGCGCTGGAAGTTAGTGCTCGTCCTGCACAGCTTGGCCCCCAATCGAAATTTCTGCAAGACCTTCTTTGCGGCAGGTACGGCCAAACCGGCCCGCACTGACAGCTGCAGGGTGTGCGTAGCACACCGGGCGTGCTGGCTGGTGAAAGAGGAGGCGGTAACAGACTCACCAGCCTGCCACACACTGTCGTGCAGGGCAGTCGGCATTTCGTGGCAAAATGCTGTCGCGCGGGCTTGGGCGGCATCAGCTGCCGTGTCCGCGTCACCAGCGGGGGGGACTTGGCGGTCCGCCTCAGCACCGTCGCCGCAATCTGACCCAACATCCGGTAGGTCATCCCCATCCCCTTCTTCGTCGTCATCATTTTCAGCTCCGCCGGGCCCGCTGCCGGCCTCGCCAACCTTCAAACGCGCCGCGGTCGCGTGACCGCCCCCCCGACCATCCACCGTTGCATTCTCCTCGGTATCGCAATCACCACCCTGCCCCAAATCGTATACTTGATTGGAGTCCACACGGGTCCTGGCAACGTCCCTAAGGACGCCACCGGCCGCCACGCAGTTGCTGGCTCCGTCCATTCGCACCACTTCGACCTTCTGGGTCAACCCAAAGTCACTCGCAACCTGTAGTAACAATGCGGCGATGGCAAACGCCGTGTGCCTGCCCTCGACCACACAGCAGCGCAACACTCGGGTCTGTAGCTCCCAGCCGTCGTCAAGCCACGACGCAACGAAGGAGCCAAATGCCTCCTTGGCCGCGGAAGTCCACATATCGGAGTTGACGTGGCAACCGTTGACGCCCGTCAATTCTACGGGTACGCTCTCCTGGTGCCACTTGAAGAGGTGGGTGTTTGCGCGGCCGAGGGTGGAGCGTGACATCACGGATAGCCGGGGGTTGGCAGCGCGAATCATAGACACGTAGGCCTCGTCCCCGACGATCGCCGCCGGGCTCAGCGTAGAAATGATCATGTCGAGTTGTCGGTCGGTGAAGTTTTTCTGCTGCGGATGGGTAGACGGCAGAGGCACCAGGTGGGACTTGAAGTACATGGGCAGTCTCCCCTGCTCCATCGTCGACCCCGGACTTGCGGCACGTCCGTCACGTCCATCGCTCCCACTCCTGGCCTCGCCATTCACGCCGGCGACGGCGTTAACCGAACCAGAATTCGAGTTCAGCTTACTGCCGTGCTTGTCCGCGAGGTGACGGGCGAGGTTGGTTGTGGTATTGCAGTGCGCCACGCGTACGGGGAAGCCCTTGTGGTCTTCATGAACGCATACGTACTTGGTGGGATTGACGGGTCCGCCCCCACTCTCATGATACTCGGCCACAAAATACGCGTAAACGGGGATCCGCTTCTTTCTTGGCGGCATCGGTCCCCATCTTGCTCCCGGTGAAGGGCGCCAGGTAGAACGAGGTGCCAGAGGGAGTCCGTTGGTCGAGTCTGCGGGCCGGTTTTGGGGCGTGGGCGCCCCAAGCACAGGAGACACTGCGGGTGGGACGGGTGTGGTGGATGGGTGGGGGTAAGTCGAGGGGGTGGAGGTCGCTCGGGGCGCTATCGTGCCTACCCTGCCTCTAGAAGCGCCGACGACGAAGTGTCGACGAGGCCAGCGGTCGCGGAGCGTCCGATGACGGGCCAATAAGTCTGTCATAAGACTCGGCAATCAGAAAACTACATGGCTGAGTACCGTACTTGTAGCGAACTGATAACAAACCGGTTTCTCCCATTTTCGTGCTTCAACACCGGTTTATGATCGATTTTCAATTTCGACCCGATTTAATCAATTTCAACAGATTGCGATCAACCGATTGGGCACCCCTAGAGGTTGTCTCACTCCAAGCTGACTGCATGCCACGGGTCACGCATTCTCTTGTAGTTAGATCGCCACCTTCGGAACCACGTTTTGGCGGAGCGCTTTGGAGCGCCGCGAAACGGGCCTTTTTGGACCTCGGTGCCGTTTCGCTGCCGTTTAAGCTCCAAAACTAAGCGATCGTGCCGGCCCCACACGAGACCGATTAGAAGACTGCAATATGTGAGGAAGGGCTATTAGTGGACCGTCACACCCTAGTTTTGGAGCTCGACCTAGCCACCAATGCCCGGTTGGCCAAACGGTGCCACGTTTAGCCACGTTTGGAGTTTTGGGCGGTTGGCTCCATTGCTGGATACGCCCTAACTGGGGGTGGTCGCGCCATCGCACACCTAGTTAAGGGCAGACATGGTGTATTCGTGCTACATGTAGCCCCCTCTCCGACGCTCTCCCAGGGCCGTTTGTGTCAGGCAAAGAATATGGATTTTTGCCGACATCCCTACATCCTGCCAATGGGAGCACAGAGTGCTCTCCCAGCGAGAACGGCAGCCAACCAGCTGGCTAGAGACACCATGTCCGCTTTCGGGGGCTCTTAAGTAGGTGTGTTCGGCGGTCGCCGCCCGTCGCCGACGCGCAGACCCGAGCGTCGTCGGGAGTTAGTACCCCCCAAACGAAAGACAGACGCGCGTTACGAAGACCAAACGCGCGCTTTCGTAACGCCTTCGTTTGTCTCACGTTTGTTTTTCGTTTGTCAAACGAGGGCCTTACGAATGTCGCTTTTGTAAGGGTGCGCACATGGGCGCCGCGCCTCGGCCGCAGCAGAACGAACGATCGAGAGACCGGGCCCGCCACGGCGGCACGCCGACGGTCGGACCTGGGTTCCTTGAGAGGGGCTGTCGCAGAAAAATCTGATATGTGGCACGGGCCTGCAGCCTATCGTGAGCATGGTAGCCAGTGCGTGGCCAGTCGAGCATGCTGACAGCCCAGGCCCCAATTACTTGTCTTCCGGATTATGAAACTCGCCGAATGGAGAGTGGCAAAAGAGACTTGCAAAACACAGCGTGCCTGTCGTCGGCCCCACAGGGGGCTCCCGAGGGTCCTCGTTTTGTGTCCCAAGATGCTACATGACACGATTAAGTCGGTCCCCCAGAGTGCGACGTGCGGGTCTTAAACAAACCGGTGCTCCGTCGCTACTGTTGATTGGCTGTTAATAGGGCCCAACAGGATCCAAGCAATCTTTGATTGTCGCTGTGTAACACCACGCTTAGCGTGGGACGTCCGCGAGAGGAGAGTGTCGCAAGGGAAGGCGGGAGTGCGCAGGTGGGTGCCTGCCCGCGAAGGTAGTGAGTAATCTTACACCTGTGCTTGCAACGCGACCTCATAGTACTCCTTGCCTACGCCACAGGACCATAGTTTTCCCCGCCCTCCTCCCAGGTCTTTCACATAGCATCGTCCTCACCTCCCCCAGTCCACGGGAAAAAAGGATTAACAAAGAAGCGTTGGAGAGGCAACTCGTGGTGCGAGTCAGGGACGGTGTCGGGTGAGGCGTACAATTCCAGACGGTCGCATAGGTCCTCATATTCGGGGACGACGTGCTCCAGCCGTTGGATGTCCGCCGTAGGCACCAACGCCAAATCGGGAAACCCGGTGTCGGGGTCAATGACCTACTTGTGGCGCCCACAGCCTAGCTCCGTGAGCACGCAGCCATCGCGAGCGTCCGCTTTCTGCAGCAACTGCACGACCACCATGTCGCGGGGCTTGCCGTTAACAGCGCGTACCACAAGGCGCGCCAGGCCCAAACGCGTCACGTCCGGGTTTGATGAATCCTTGAACTTGACGTGGTCCCACAACGGTTTTCCATTGTAGAGTGTGCGCGCCGCCCGTACGCGCTGCTCAAAGCCCTTGGCTCCCCATTCAACCGTGGCGTGGAATGAAGTTGAGTTTCGAAGAGTGAGCTTTTGCGCACCAAGCAGGCCAGGCAACGTCAGAAGAGGACGCAAACGCCAACCGTCGGCGGCACCAGCTGCCTCGACGGTGACGCGCCGACCACGGATGCGCACACGTTTGCGCCGGACGGGATTGGGCGCAGCAAGGCCCGCCACCGTACGAACGCGCTTGGCGTGGGGCACCTCGCCGCCGTCAACGGCGTAGGAAGCCTTCTGTGGCCATGCTTGGAGGTCGCGGGCGGCGCACCTGCGTCAGCCGCAGCCGTCCTGACCGATTCCGAGTAGCCGGACGAGCCCGAGGAGCCAACCGTCGCCGAGGAGGCGACCGACTGCAACGAGGCGGCTGAGCTCGAAGATGCGGAGGAGCACGAGGGCGTGTCTGAGCCCGAGGAGGCGGTTGAGCTCGATGCGCCGATATGGCCGACTCTAGCCACGTGTGCGCCGCCCGCCTCGACACGGAAACCGTCCTGCTCACTTGCGTCACTGTCCGACAGCTCGCCAGTGGTGCGGTACGTGCCGGCGCCTTAGTCACTTGGGCAGGTCTCGTAGCCGCTTTCACTCGCGCTAGCGTCCAGCGTCTGATCCCCGTCCACTTTCTCGATCACGACTGCCGCGCCGCCACGCGGCTCGCTGTCGGCACTCTCGTCTCCACCGTCGTACCCGGCATCGTCGTCTTCCGCAAAGTTGGTCGTCGCCGAGCTGTTGGCCGCGGCCCTGCTCGCAGCGGTGGGGGCTGAGCCGCCGACCTTGCGCCTCGCTGATCGCTTCTTGGGGCCCTCACACTTGGACGCCTCGATACGCTCCGCCTCGCGCAGCCTCTCGTCCGTCCCCTCCGTGAGAATGTGCAGGAGGGTTTGCTCGCAGCGCATCATTTGAACTTGAAAATTCTCAGGGTGCTTGTTGGTGACCCGGTACATGGACTTGAGAAGTTTGTGGTGCATCTCGTTGGTGCTTGTGTCACCTTCCTCAAAGTTGCCGCGGAAGAGTAGCTCCTGCATGAGGTGGAACGCCAACCGGTGCATCTTGGTCGTGTTCACGGCACCGAACAGCACGCGAACAAAGTCCGTCACGAAGGCCTTGGCCTCAGCCTGCAGCACCTCCCTCTCCTTTTCCGTCTTCAACGCCCACGGCGCAATGTTATCAGCGCATATCTTGCCCATGAGACGGGCCAAGTGGCACACGGCCACCAGCACCGCCTGGTGGATCGGCCTCCCCTTAAAGACTCTCAGGTACTCGGCCTTGTTCTTCTTTCGGAGTGGGTTTTTCACGCCGCCGTTGGCGGCCGCCTCGAAACCATCCGAGTTCGTGTCGTCCGTCCCGTGATCAGACGTCGGTGCAAGCGATTGGGCTCCTTCATCTGTGCTCGACGGTGGTGGACGTAGGCGAGATGGGCTGCCGAACGTGCTGCCGCTGCCGGTTCAAGATGATGAGCGCCGACGCCGCCGTGGTGCAGCTACTGCTGGCGCCACGGCGTCGTCGTCATCGTAGTCGTCGTCGTCGGGGGGGCCAATCAAGCCGGCCAGCATGAATGGCCAGGCCAATACACCAGACCGTGGCGCCATTGCCTCCCCTTGTAAGTTGGTTGGATGATGCCCTTCCGTACAAAGTACCTAAAAACATATATTTCCAGAGCAGGAGGGAGAGAAAGCATAGGGTGCAAGCGGAGCAGTGTCAGAATAACTGGAGCATCGCGATGCTTACGACGTGTGGTAAACTGACAATGAAGGGGAGCACACTATTACAAAAAACAATCGACGCTCGTGGTAGGCAGCAGCTCGTACAGGCCAAGGGCTCCACGCGAAACAAACACACTGCAGCCAACGTACCCGGGGGGCGCAAGCGTCGCCAGAATGAGGCGGCCCATGGGGGCAATTCGTTCGTTGGTGCCTACAAGCGTTTCGCTCTTTGGGCCTCGGCGGGCGTCACCCTCGCCAAATATCTCAAACGGCAACGTGGGTACCTTATCAGAGACCACCTTCAGAACGCCGAGCTTCATGACTTGTTTATGGTGCAACGAAACAGACCGCAAAAAGGGGAAAAGCAGTCTTGATACCCCAACAAAGACATGATACAAGCAACCTGCCAGTCCGTAACCGTCCGGGACGCTGCAGCGCAGAGGACAGAGAGCATGCGTCACGCTCACAACCAGAGCCCACATCAAGAGCAACACGGCAGGAAGGAGGCCGTGACTTACGTGCAGTCGATCAAATCCGAAGATGCGAAATAGTGACAGCGTCCCTGTGCCCAGCCCGTGAACGGCCCCTAGAACAGGGACAATTGGAGCAATGGACGATTGCTTAGCCAGCTTCTCGATACGGGACGGGCGGTCCCCCTTCTCTGCAAGCTCAGTAGCCCTCATCTCGTCCTCGAGTGTTGCCAACAAGTCACGCTTGCAGGCCTCCAACGACGGCACGCCGTTGTGGGACTTAAATTCCATGCACACCGAGCACGGGAAGTAGCTACCGCTCAGCTTCATTCCCAGATGGTGCCTCTCCTCAGGCTGGTCGCACGCGTACAAAATGATGCGGGGCACTGCCCACATGGTCCTGACGTCTGGTATCTTGATCTTGACGCCAACAGCACTTCCCGTGATCAATTCATCGAGCATGACCGCCAGGCACCGTTGCAGTAGCTCATCCCGCAACAGGCGGACCTTCGCCTTCTACGCGTCCGTCGCACTCTTCCGGTACTTCATTGCTGGTATGTAACCAATCTTGATTCAGCCGGTCTTGCCCGTCGTGACATTTGGAAAGCGCACTCGGATCTGGTACAGAAGGTGAGCTGAAAGAACAGTATTCAAGCACAAGTGGGCAACAGCGCAATCAATATGAGTACAGGCATCAGCATCCGAGCACCTGGAGACCCTAACTGCTAGTTGTCACGTCGGGGACAGGACGTGTGGTTCAAGTCATAAAGCATGTTCAAACAAGAGGAAAGCACGTCCAGAATGCGAGAATAGACGCACAGGCACTTACTTCCATTCCAGGACACGAGGGCGGCGTCAGAAAAGAGCTGGAAAGCAAATGTGAACGGCGGCATATTCTTGCCGTTGTCCCTCTTCCCCGAGTGTAGGCGCTCCACGTCGGCCTGCTCTTCCGAGTAGACGTCGCTGTTGAGCGAGTTGTTGCGAATGATCTCGCCGTCTTTGTTGTACGTCGGCTCGCCACGGAGACAGACCATGACGGCGCTGGTCAAGGCGTCAGTCGCCACCTGCATAGCGTCCCGGGAGTAGAACTTGTACACGTTCCCGCGCACGATAATGTCCGTCTCGCGCCACTTCAGCTCGGACAAACACCTCCACTGCTCACCCTTGAGCGACCGCACGAACGCTGCTGCCGACGGGAACACGCTTTCCAGCGGGCCCAACCTCACGATGGGCTTAGCCTTCCTACCCTTGCCGTTCCTGCCCTTCTTTCTCCGGTGAAGCCGCGCCTCACTTTCAGCGACAATCTTCATGGCCGCGTGTTCGACCGCCACCGCCGTCTCATAGTACTCCTCCCGGGCCTTCTGGGACAGACCGCAGCCGCCCGCCGACAAGGCAAACAACCGCATGTCTTTCAGCTCCTTGGTCACAAATTCCGACGGCTCGCCACTCAAGTGCGGAGGCACGTGCAACTTGGTCCTTTCCAGGTCGCCCTCTGCGCCGTAGTGCCGCGCGATGCGGTCGGCCACAATCGAGGGTGACGAGAAGGCGGGTATAGGCAACCACGGTGGCATGGGCGGAATAACGGGCGGAAGTGGCACGTGGACGGACCCCGACGAGGAACTGACACCGCCTCCAGGCGCAAACGTTCTCTCGCGGTGCCTGGGGCCCAAAGAGTTCAGTGATGCGTCTCTTGGCGTGCCGCAAGACACAGTGGCCGCTGCACGCGCCCTTGCAGAAGCTGGGACCATTGGCTGCGGTTCCGGTACCACTGCAGCCGGCACCGCCCCCGGCGTGCCCGCCATCCACGGTGACTGTTGAGGCAGCCCCCCAAGCCCGCACTGGTAAGTCGGAGTTACTGCGAACTGCCTGGATAATTCCAGGAGTACTTATGCGGTGATCGGCTTGTTTGTCTGTACCTTTGACATGCATTGCTGTATGAGGGTGCTGTAATTACTTGTACTTGTATCTCGAGGGGAGCTCCTTTTGGAGCTGAGCTCGGGGAGATTCTCGTGGGCTCCTTGAGGGGCGTCGCGATTTGTGGGCCCTGTCACTGCTTTGGCGGGGGTGGGCCTCCAGGACGTTGAGGGGGCACACGAGGGGGGTAAGAGGCTGCTGGCAAGCGCCTCAGACCGGTCTCGAGTAAAGCAACGCATCCACCCACTTACCTCCCGCTTCACAGTGACGGCACAACAGACGCAGTAGCCACTGCTCCTTCCGTCGCCGCGGCTTCCCCGCGGTTATCAGGCACCCTCACGGGCGGGTGGCTCGTAGAAGACGCGAGGAAGCGGTCTTTGTCGCGCTTGTGCTGTACGTAGTTGGCGTACGAGCCGAAGCGCATAGAGCAGCGACGACAGGTGAGGCGCTCTGCGTCATCAAACAGAGGGTCGCGTGCTGTAGACGTTACCGCCGGCCGCACTGGCCCATCGCCAGCCGCCCACGCATCACCAGGGGCAGTATTACTTGGGCTCTACCGCCGGTCGCTCTCTGACGCAGACCCAGGGGGCAGGGGGGCATCATGCGACGTGGGAAAATCTCAGCGACCGGCAGACTGAGCCCGAGAAGAAAACGACGCCGACGAGGCCGGTGCCCGCACGGGTAGCAGCTCCGAGACAGGGGCGGCCTCCTCTCAGAGCAGCGGCACGGGTAGGAGATACCACTCGCGGCTCCCCAATCCGGCCATGCAGGCAGGGAGATGGGGCCGCCGAGCAGCCACCAACCGGGCGCTGACAGCGGCGCGGCCAAAAGACACGAGCGCCGCTCCCACGGCCGCAAGCGGCCTGCAGGCGATACGAGCGGCACCACACAGCGCCCGCGGCTGCTCCGACGCGGTCACCGCCACGTCAGCCGCTCCTTGACAACCGCAGTCGTTGCTGCCCGCCCAGGCCCCGCCGCCCGCTGCTGACGGCCACGGGTCGCGACCACCGCCGCTCGAATTGCGAGCAGCAGAGCACACTGGCCGCAGCAAAGAGGGGACACACGAGACAGATAGTCGGGTGGAACGTGCTAGGGGGGGTGGGTGGGCACCATCACGGCAAGTGGTCACGGTACCGTCACGGTGATGGAGCAGAAAACAGCTCGGCAGCAGACGCGCTCGAAGCAGACGGGTGCTCCGTGTCTGGCACGAAACGGGCGCAAGGGCGCAGGGCACACCCTAGAGAGGCGCAGGCGCGAGGCGGTCGGGAGCGGGCGTCGAATTGCTTCCTCATTCGAGTTCCAAGTCTCGTGTACTTTGAGCCACTGCGGCTGGTCAAATTGGAAGGGTGGTGACCGGCGGCGCCGATGGAGACGCGCAAACCGCCACCTGCCCATCACCTTCTCGTCCCGACAGCCGTGTTGCCGTCGCCGCTACATCCGCGGCTGTGCGCTCGCATTTCCGATCATACATGGGGACGCAGGTCCAGACACCGATGCCGCTGCCTCGTGTTTTTCTTGCAATTTGTCCCGGTGCTGGCATTCATCGTAAGGAGGGGGGCGAGGACGCGCTCGTCTGGTGAAGGGCATGAGGACTGATCCGCTGCCCCGCTGGCTGTGGATCACAGCCTGCGTGTGCCTGCGGGGTGCTGGGATGGGGCATGTGCCGGCTGCCCTCCCTGTGAGGTCCCCTTTCTGTCGACCGCTGTGATGGTGTTCATAAGCACCTGATGGTAGCCGTCGCCACCAATGTCCACCGTCACCACTGGCCACCCTCCCCCCACAACGCTCGTCCAGAGTGCCCCGCTCTCACACCTTTGCGGTCCCCCCCTTCTTCTTCCCGGCGTACGGCAAACCACCACGTCTCCTGCTGCTCTCTTCTTTCCTTCCGACTGGACGCTTCGGCACCGAGCTGCTCCACGATGTCGCGACGCGCAAAGAACCCTGCCCCGGTGGACGCTCCACGCATCCCTGGGCCCCGCACACGTCGACAGACGCGGTCCTTTACGGGCCCGCTTTCTCACCAGCCGCTGAACAGTTACGCGGACGGCCGCGGTTGCTTACTGCCACTGCGCTCCCCGTCAACGTCGAGCGATGAGGCTGTACCTCCGTCGAGTGACGAGGCCTGTCCCGCTGACCCTTCTGTCGCCCCTACTGCTGCTGCTCCTTGTGGGGCCGTGACACGTGCAGCTGCACGCCGCCATGCCGCTGCGCTACAAGATGCGCCTGGTGTCCTGATTCGCGACGACGCCACACCCGCCCCCCAAGTGGGTGCTACTCGGACTCCTCCCGTACGTGCAAGTGGCAGACATCCACCGACACGAGGCAAGGGCAAAACGGTGGCGGCAGCGCCTGCGGCCGCGCCGACGGCGGCGTCTCCCATCCTCGGACGGTCGTCGACGCGGCGAAAGGGCAAGGTTACGGCGGAGCCTGCAGATCACGCGCGCACCACCGCAATCGTCGACCCGTCGTCGTGGTGGGAGAAGGACAAGAAGGCGCTGTTGCCTTCCCCACCCGCGCGCTCTAACGGGCCCGTGACCAGGTCCGTGACGCGACGCGGGGCCGGATCAAGCGCGATTGGAGCGGCTGTCTCCTCGTCGGCCGTCGGCAGTCGCGCGTTTACAAAGCTGGCCATTGGCGGTGCAGTGGTCCCCGCCGGCCACAGCACTCTGCCGCGTGGGCCTGGTGTGGGCGGACGGACGCCGAGGGCGCTGCGTGATTTCGCCGGCGCTGCGGGTGCCAACTTTATGGCGCAGTGGACGCCGTCGTCGTCCCCGTCGCCGGCGCCGGTAGAGTTGGAGCGCAGACGCGGCGAAAGCCGTCGCGATTTCCGCCTGCAGGCGAGGACCACCAACGCACTGCCGGTGCAGCCCCCGCTAAGCACCGACCCTGACTCATGGTCGCCGCCTCCCACGCGCGGCGTCCGTCGCCTGGCTGAGTGAACTCGGCGGCTTGCCGCCCTGCCAGCGGAAGACAGCAGCACGGACGACGAGGGCGGTGCACGACGGCTGCGCCAGGCGCCTGGAGCATCCGCCAACGCCGGAGCCGCCGCCGAGATTCCACTTAACGCAACCTCGGCGGGCCCGCAGCAGACGCGCCAATCTGTGGTTGCCGAGCAGACCGACCCTCGGCGTTCACTCGGGCTTTCTCAACGATTGGCCGTTGTGGTCGCAGCGCACAAGTCCCGAGTCGCCGCCGCGGTCAAGACTCAGGTCGAAGGGGAGCCGGCCGGGTGGGCGCCTTCAGCAGCACCTGCCACCTCAGCGCACATGGTGGCTGCCGCTGCCGCTGCAAGCGCGGCATCGCCCGAGCATCGTGCAGTACCCGTCGTGCAGCTGATCAAGCCCGAACCTAGTAGGCCGGGGCAGGGCGACACCTCTGCAGGCAGTGCGGCAGCAACACCGGCCAGGACCAAGATCCCTCCCCGGAGGATCCATGGAGGTGCCTAATCTGCGACGCGCGGAGCCGCGGACGCTTTGGGGTGCGACGAGACGCAGTTATTGATAAAAGCTCTTGCCGTGAAGGCGCTACACGCGAATGTGTGGGGCGGCGGTGAGTTGTGGGAGATGGTCGTGAAGTTGAAACGTGGACTGGATGTGTTTCTTCAGGGAGAGTGGGTCTGCATGGGAGACGAACACCGTGTGCTCGGAGCCGCGACTTGTATGTTCGTCGAAATAGCGGGCGGTGATGACGCACGGTACAAGTGCTGACCGAGTTTGACGCCAGCTATGCCGTCGGCGGCGACCTGCCGCTTGTCGATGGTGGGGTAAGGGACGGCTCGGCTGGTGGTGAGGCCCACTGGCCGGGATGTAGATTTTTCCGACGGGGATTTGATGAGTTGAATACCAATTCCATTTGTCGCAGACGAATTGGCCGAGTCGTCCCGTGAACGTAGCCTCGGAGCACAATCGACTGACAAAGACCACCCCATCCAGAGGACGTTGTACGCACCGGCGTAGCGCGTCGCTACTTCGTGTTGCGACACGGTGGCGCCACTGCCCCTCCACGGACGGTGCGTTGCAGCCCTTTGGTGTGCCGCCTGCACTTTTATCCGCGTTCTTCACCTCGTTGCGAAGAGGCTGGTCACCAGACCGTCTTTCTGACGGGATGGTCGCGCGTTTCGAGCCGGAGGGCCGCGGAGGCGTGTGTGTTTCCTTTCGGGCGCGGTCACGACCACAGCACAACTATCACACATCGCCGGCTGGGCCTCCTCCTCTCTTCCCCTGCGCTGGCTACGGGCCGTAAAAACCGTTCCCCCTGGGGGACAACCCCACTCACTGCTTCTTCGGACCACCTCGGTCGTTCTTCCTCAAGCTCTGTGTGTCTTGCAGCAGCATGGATGCGGACGAAGGTCTAGATGGGGGCAGCCGCTCCCCAACTGTGCCCCCCCACTTAACGCGCGATGCGAGCTCCCCGTTCTTGGCTCCTCGGCCGGCTACTGCTGCATTCAACTGGAACGTCCCCGCGTCGCAGTTGCCGGCGCCCGCATCGCAGGTTGCCTCCTGCCCCTTCGAGCAGAGCTTATTTCCCCCGTACCCCGCGGAGTTGGCCGCAGGGCGTGGTCCTCCACTAAACCCCCTGCACCCAATCTCCCACGTAGCGACGACGCCTACTCGTCGACAACTTCCGTCCGCGCTGGCGCGGTCGACAAGTGCTGAACCGCCCGCGAGTATGACGGCGGCGGCTTTAGCGGCGGCGGCGGCGCCCTCGCCTCGGGCTGAGGCGGGAGCTGCGACTGCGGCGGGGACGAACCAGTCCGGGGCGCCAACTTGGAGTACTGGTGGCGTCGCTGCAGTGCCGCGAGAGTCGATTGGCGCGCGATGGTCGCCCGCGGTGGCAGCGGTCGGTGGCGCACGGTCTGCGGCCCCAGAGCACCCGGACCGTGGTGCCGCTGCGCCCCCACCCACTACCCCGAGACCACGGCGAGATGACAACAACAGGCTTTTTTCCCAGATGGATGATGCTGTTGCTCGACTTCCGTCGGGGGATAGACGGCGCACGTCACGGGCACCAGCTCCTAGCCGGCCATCAACCAAGCGCCCACCGACGGCACCGGGAGATGCAGCAGCCACCGATGCGGCTGCTGCATCGGCACGAGCCCGAGTCGTTGCTCGGCGGTGCGTCGCTGCAGCGCGCCTCCATGCTGCCCACGTCCATCCGCCGTCTGCGGGGCAGTTGGCTGCCGCTGAGATCACTGGCCCGCCATCTTCTTCCACGGCGCCAGCGGCGACATTGGCTTCGGCCGCGTCCGTCATCGCCGCAACAACCGCGGCCGCAACAGCCGCCGCTGCCGCTGCCGCCGCCTCCCCGTCAATGACGAATCCAAGCCCTGGAGGTAGGTCCCCTTCAGTCAGGGCGCCGTGCCCATGCGGGCCCGCGCTACAGCAGATGTCGACGGCGCTGCAGGAGATATCTACTGTCATGTCAGGTCTCCTCAAGGCGCTCTTCGACGAGAGAGTGGCGACGTCTGCCGACTTCCTCTCGCTGCGACGGGGGCTAGACGTCGTCCTGGCCAACAGCGTCAGCAGTAAGGCTGACGTAGCCAAGATCCATGCCTTGGCAAATGCTACCTCATTGAGCGTTGGCAGCATTGCGTCGGCGTCTTCGGCACTCGCGTACAGTACGGAGGCCGCTGCGGGCCACCAGCCGCACCAGCAGTCGCCGCGCCCGTCGCAGCACCACGAGTCGGGCGTCGGGTCGGCCGCGGTTGCAAGCGCGCAGGCCACTGACGAGCCTGTAGAGGTTACTTGGGCGATTCCCATGCAGGTCAGTATCGTGTGTGCGTGTCTCCCGCGCGTGATGTGGGATCTGGTTCTTGCTTTGCTGCTTTGGGGCACACATCTTGCTTTGCTTCCGTGCGCACCATAAGCTGACGATTCCCAATCGATGCTGTTGTAGTTTGTGACAATGCTTGCTGTGTGTTGCTGTTCTGGCTCATGTCTCTTGTCTTTGTTGTGTTTTGAATGACTCGTGATACCATGACAAGCTCAACGAGTTGTACCAGAACCACGTATTCAACGGCGTTGGGGCGGGGACGGCTTTCCTGACCACCATGCAGGTCGACGAGGATATTGCGCTGTTGCTTTCAAAGCAGTTCAACGAGTCGCTGCCCGCGGCCACGCTGCGCATGGAGAAGAAGATATTGACGAAGAGCAACACCACCAAGACAGGCCTGGCACCCAACAAGATCCGCGTGTTTGTCAAGCGTGTGCTTCCCCGATGGCAGGACAAGTTCACGAGGCTGCTGATGGAGGGATTTCACCAGCACGCCTGCTTGATCCTCAAGACGGGGAAAAAGTCCGGCCAAGGCACGCGCGGGCATATCTCCACGCTCCAGCCTGAGGACGACTTGACTTTCCTCAAGGACAACTCGTTTTTCTCCAAACCTAACGGCCGGGTGGTCCTCAACTTCGCAATCAAGCACGCATTCTGAAAGCTTGGCTGCCTTTCTGCAGTCTACTTGGACGCCACTGTAGACCAGGCCGTGTACATCAAGATGCGAGCCGGCTTGTACGCCCGCATTGTCTCGACGGTACGTTGCTGCACTGACTGCCGGTGGGGTTCCGCAGTTTGTAAGTGCCTTGGTTCATGAGCGAGACTTGTACGTCGTGGCCCCACGCGAAGAACCGCCTTGAGTTTCCTCTGACCCGGCAATCCTTCTTCGCCGAGCTCCCGTGAGTGCCTGTGGCCGTGTACATATCGTCCCTGCTCTTGCACCTGTCGAACAACGTGCCTCTTGTGATTCTCTGCCACCTTCCCACTGCACAGGTGTACCACGGCTTGCGCAAGATTGCGAACTATCCCGGCTTGAGCGACGCTGGCGGCAACACAGACGTTGTCACGCGCAAGGTGTGGGCTACATTTTTGTCCCTCATCGACGACTTGCGAGAAAAGGACACCAAGGTGGAGGAGGGGCTCATGCTCACCGACGGTGCAGACCCTTTCCGCGCGGTGGTTGCGGATGTGCCCATGGTGCGCCAGGAGGCCGCCCGTCGCGAGATTGCGGCCACCCAGACGGGCGACCCGCCGTGTTCCGGTACGACATCTCGCCGTGTCCGAGCGACAAGAGCCACCACGGCGTCACCTGCACCTCTTCGTCGCGGAGGGTTAAAAAGAACGACCTGCACGGGTGAGAGTGCCGAGGGAGCTCCGACGACATCGCGCAAGAAACGCGCGCGCAAACGTCGGATTCAGACACCTCGGCCGGTCGCGCGCACGGCGGGCCCTGTCGCCGATGCATCGGAAGACGACGCTCTGCCGCCGGATGATGGCGATGTGCTTGACTCGGGCTCGTCTCCAGCTGAAGGGGACGAGCCCGCCGGTGTCGGGGACGATAGTGACGAGACCGGTGGAGCCGACGGGGCCCCGGAGGAGGCCGGCGACCACCAAGACGTGCTGGCCGATATCCGTTCGTAGAAGAAAGGAGGCCTACTAGATGAGCATCGACCGGGGGGTGTCGCTGACCTAGTGGGCGGCGACAACGAGACGTAGGCTTGAGAGAAGCACACTGCTGTACCATACTGAAAAACGACAGGTTGCTAATCCCCTGTCATCGTACTGCCACTGGTGTCTATTCTACCAACGACCTCATTTGATCCCTTTGACCTTATTTGATTCCCTTTTTCATCAGCTGTTTTCACGTACTTCTCGTTGTCTGCGGTCGATTCTGACGGCAGAAATGAGCTCAGCGCAGTCTGTTTGCCCTTGGGAGAACTGGAGTGCATCCTACGTTGACCAGTGATTGCCCGAGGCGCCTTTTTTGGCGAGACCCTCACGCCACTCCAGTCATGCAGTGGAGCACCGCAGATGGCTCGATAATGCCGCTCTCGGCTCGCGTTGAGCCTCTTCGTCACAGTGCGTACATGGATACGCCCCCCGGAACACGACAAGCCCCCCCCCCCCCCCCCCCCCCCCCCCCCCCCCCCCCCCCCCCCCCCCCCCCCCCCCCCCCCCCCCCCCCCCCCC
>ENA-ORXR01001189-ORXR01001189.1-marine-metagenome-genome-assembly--contig:-NODE-1189-length-28815-cov-15.052544_pt1 | contig 28815 bp, 30 predicted proteins | sample MGYA00237866_ERZ511479 | MGnify/ENA metagenome assembly ERZ511479
TACCCGGCCGCCTCCTTCTCAACCCAGCGTATAAGGAACGAAAAGATGAGAATTAAACATATTATGGACGGGACGCCGCCCGCATTCAAGCGGCTGCGTGATAAGCTGATGCTGGGCGGGGTTGCGGGCGCGATTACGCTTGTCGGGTCGGTTGCTCTCGTGGGATCACTGGCCGTTCCGGCCCCGGCCATGGCGGATCCGGCCCAAGAGACCTCTGCCGAGACGACACAAGACGTGCAGACTGGAGGGGCCAGCCCAATAGTGACGGGGACACTGACGTCGAAGTTTGGGCCCGCGCTTGACCCCTTCAAAAAAGGGAAGATGCGCAATCATTTCGGCATCGACATCAAAGCGCCGATGGGCACACCTATCTACGCGCCTGCCGATGGCATCATTCGAGACGCGACAGCGGTTCATAACGGAAACCCCGCCTATGGGAATGTCGTGATATTAGAGACCGAAGGCGGGATCATGACAATGTTTGCCCACCTGGAAGGTTACACCGTCGTGTCGGGCCAGTCGGTCAGTAAAGGCGATCAAATCGCCACAGTTGGCAGCAGTGGCAAAAGTACAGGCCCGCATGTGCATATCGAAACCCATAAAAACAGAAAGCGCGTCGACCCCGAAGGTATCTGGGACCTGACGCCTAATTAACGAGGTCTATTTTCCGGCGGCTTGAGCGTTTTGAGGCGGCCTATCTGGCGCTATCCTCGAGGCGATTTGCTTGATAGACAGCGCTCATATGAGCAATCTTTTCCAGTCCGCAGGTCTCGAGGCCTCTGCGCCGAAACCTTTGGCCGAGGCCTTGCGGCCGGCTGTTCTTGAGGATGTTGTGGGGCAGTCTCATCTCATCGGGCCGGAAGGGCCGATCGGGCGGATGCTCGGGCAGGGGCGCTTGTCCTCGATGATTTTATGGGGACCGCCGGGGGTTGGCAAAACCACCATTGCAAGATTATTGGCCGAACGGGCAGATTTGGAATTCGTGCAGCTCTCTGCAGTTTTTTCCGGCGTGGCCGATCTGCGTAAAGCCTTTGAGGCGGCGCGGGCGCGGCGGGAATCGGGGCGCGGCACGCTCTTATTCGTTGATGAAATACATCGATTTAATCGCGCGCAGCAAGACGGGTTCCTGCCCTATGTCGAAGAAGGCGTCGTGACCTTGGTCGGCGCGACGACGGAGAATCCGAGTTTTGAACTCAACGGCGCTTTGTTGTCCCGCGCGCAGGTCTTTGTGCTCAACCGTTTGGACGAGGGCGCTTTGGAAGGCTTACTTGCCCGGGCCGAAGCGCATCTGGGGCGGGCATTGCCATTGGAGGCATCGGGACGGGAGACGCTCATTGGGTTCGCCGATGGGGACGGGCGTTATCTCCTAACGCTTGCGGATGAAGTCTTTTTGGCGGGAGGCGAGAAGAATTTGGATGCGGCGGGGGTCGCGGCGCTCCTCCAGAAACGCGCGCCCGCCTATGATAAATCCCGCGACGAGCATTATAACATTATCTCGGCTTTGCATAAATCCATGCGAGGGAGTGATCCCGATGCGGCGCTTTATTGGTTTGCGCGTATGCTGACGGGCGGGGAAGATCCGCGTTATATTGCGCGGCGTTTGGTGCGTTTCGCGAGTGAGGATATTGGCCTCGCTGATCCAACGGCGCTGATGATCGCCAGCGAGGCAGCACGAGCTTACGAGCGGCTCGGCAGTCCTGAAGGCGACCTCGCGCTGGCTCATGCGGTGGTGCATTTGGCAACCGCGCCGAAATCCGTCGGCGTTTATCAGGGCTTCAAAGCCGCCATGCGCGCCGCCAAAGACACTGGCAGCCTACCGCCGCCGAAACATATTCTCAACGCGCCGACGAAGCTTATGAAAGACATCGGTTATGGCGACGGCTATGCCTATGATCCGAGCACAGAGACAGGATTTTCCGGCCAAAACTATTTCCCCGACGGCATGGAGAGACAGCAATTTTACGCCCCCAAAGGCGAAGGCCGAGAAGCGGCTATCAAAGCGAGATTGGAAGCCTGGGCAAAATTACGGGACGGGTAGTTAGGGATTGAAACCGCATTTGAGATTGCATAGAAAAATATATGCGGTCGTTACTCTCATCTTTCTTTTGTGTATTCGCAGCGTTTGGCCTGATGGCCTGTGAGTTCTCCGTAACGCCCGGCAGTATAGAGGATCGGCACAAGCCGAAAGTCATCGAAGACTTAGCTCCACTTCCTGAAGGGTTTTTAGATTTTTCAGTAGAAACGACGACATTGTTTTTCACGCAAGGTCGTGACGGAATTCAAGATCGACTTCATCCCGCAATGCAAGGATTAACTGGTTTGAATTGGACAGCCTTAGAGAAGTTTGCATCGGATGAAGCGGATTTGACCGCCATAGAATATTATGGGCATGGTTTTGGTGAAGAAGACGACACACAATTTGTGATGATCCAATTAAAAGTACCTTTCGAAGGTGGCTATAACATTGTGAAGATGTACATGCCAACGAATGAAGATTGCTGTCGTCTGGCCGGGATGGAAGTCAACGCAGAAAGAATCAAAAGTTTCAATTTAGGAAAATAGTCGAAACATCCCCACTATATTTGTAAATTGGCGCAAGCTCGCATAAGTGGACTTATGACCAATTATACAACCCTCCTGATTTCGCGCGATAGTGAAACCCCTTCCGTCGCCATTGTGACCCTCAATCGCCCTGACGCGATGAATAGTTTTAACGCGGTTATGTTCCGTGAATTACAAAGCGCTTATACGGAGCTGGATAGCGATCCCACTGTTCGGGTTATTGTCGTGACCGGGGCAGGGCGCGCCTTTTGCGCGGGGGCAGATATCTCTAACGGGTTCGGTTCTGCGGAATTGTCGACAGCGCCGTCACTTCATGACGGTATTGTTCGCGACGGGGGCGGCGAGTTGGTCTTGGATATGTTCAAAATCGACACGCCCATCGTCGGCGCGATTAATGGTCATGCGGTTGGGATTGGCGCGACAATGACGATGGCAATGGATATTCGCATTTGTTCCGAGAAAACGAAATGGGCATTCCCCTTTGCGCGGCGCGGTATTGTCTGTGACGGCGCGGCAAGCTGGTTCTTGCCGCGGTTAGTCGGCTGGGCGAAAGCGAATGAATGGATATTAAAGGCGGATATCATTTCGCCGAACGAGATGTACCGCGCGGGTTATGTCAGCGAAGTCCATGCGCCGGACGCGGTCTTGCCGCGCGCGCTGGAGCTGGCCCGGAACATCGCGCAAAATTGCTCGCCGACCTCGACGGCAAATAATAAACGTCTCCTGCGCGACTCTATGATGGGTTATGGGGTACTCGACCAAGCCCCCTTCAAAGCGCATATGGAAGAGAGCAAATATCTGAATGCGGCCTTCGTCAGCGCGGATTGCGAAGAAGGCGTGCGGGCCTTTTTGGAAAAACGCGCGCCAAATTTTGCAGATCGTTCAGATTAGTTTCAGTTGCCTCAGGCTAGGAACAAGTAACAATTGAAGGACAGTATCATGGACAGACGTATCGTACTTCTCGGATTGGCTTCGACGTCATTGGCGGCCTGCGAAACACTTGATCCGGCGATTTTAGACGGAATTATGGGAGGCACCGGCGGCGCCTTGACCGCTGCCGAAGTTGCATTGGGTCTGAAGGCCGCGCTCGATAATGGCGTCGGAAATGCACTCACAAATGTTGGCGTGATGAACGGTTTTCTTGGCGATACAACGGTTCGCATTCCCCTACCTAAAGTCCTGCAGGATGTTCAATCTTACCTCGCCCCAATTGGCGCCGACGGTATGCTGGTTGAATTGCAAACGCAGCTTAACAGAGGCGCGGAAAAGGCAGCACCTGTAGCGAAGGATATATTTCTTGGCGCGGTAAAAAGTCTGACGATTACAGACGCCTTCGACATTTTGCGTGGACCAGACACGGCTGCCACCGAATATTTAAAAGGTCGAACCTCGGGCAGTCTAGCGCAGCTGTTTTCTCCGATCATGGAGTCGGCTCTAAACCAAACAGGTGCTTTGCGCTTAGTCGATGACGTGGCGTCTCAACTCGGCGCGGTTCCTTTTGCGCCAACGTTAGGGGCGGATGCCCGCAATGATCTCATTGATCACGGCGTCGATTACGGGCTGCGCGGCGTTTTCCATTATATTGGCGAAGAAGAGAAAGCCATTCGGGCAAATCCCGCAAAACGCACATCAGATATACTCAGGCGCGTCTTCGGCGCCTGATTTCAGTTTCTGTTCATGTTTTATCGGCTTAAGTCTTTTCCTTAAAGTTTTTTAGCTTTTCCCGGCTGAAAAATTATGTTTCTATAAGTTAAGCGACCCACCCGCCCCTTACAAAGTGGTCGCATGAGGATAGTAATGCGACCGACTGAAAAACTTGGCGAGCTGATTGCCGCGCATATGGCCGTTCCCGGAGATGTAGCGCCGCAAAAACCGGAAGCTAATTTTGTTATCTCCAGCTTGCGGGCGGCACTTTTCTCAAACATGGTCACGCGGCGAAAAATTCTTTCAGATGTCGCGGATGTTTTGGGATGTCAGGCTCAAGATTTGGAATTTCTTTTCGCAGATTTGAACAAGCCTACGCAATTCACGCAAAAAAACGATGTGATGGTTCCGGATTTCCGGGCACGTCTTATGGCGCTCGCGAAATAGTTCTCTAAGTATTATCATTCGGGTCGGTCACGTAGATCCATTTCGATTTTCCGCAATTTGTCGCGTAGGAAACCTCTTGGGTTGTTGGGCGTTTGGGTTTATATCGAATTCAAATCTCAGATATGGATAAACGTCCCCTATGGTGCAGCTTACACTTCCGAAAAACTCCAAAGTCCGTAAGGGCAAAACTTGGAAAGCCGAAGCGGGCGCAACGCGTCTGAAAACTTTCAAGATTTACCGCTATGATCCTTCGGATGGCGGCAATCCCTATTGGGATACATATCAGATCGATTTAGACGAATGTGGGCCGATGGTGCTCGACGCCTTGTTCAAAATCAAAAATGAAATTGACCCGACCCTCGCGTTCCGCCGCTCTTGCCGGGAAGGCGTTTGCGGATCTTGCGCGATGAATATTGGCGGACGCAATACGCTGGCCTGTACGAAGGGAATTGATGAAGTCAAAGGCGGGACGATTACAATCTCGCCATTGCCGCATTTGCCGGTGGTTAGAGATTTGGTGCCTGACCTGTCAAACTTCTACAAACAATATGCGTCCATCGAGCCGTGGCTTCATACCAGCACGCCTCTGCCTGAGGTCGAGATCACGCAAACCGTTGAAGACCGTGATAAGCTCGACGGTTATTACGAATGTATCCTTTGTGCGTCTTGCTCAACGTCCTGCCCGTCATATTGGTGGAATGGGGATCGCTATCTTGGACCGGCGGCTCTGCTCCAAGCTTACCGTTGGTTAGTGGATAGTCGTGATGATGCCACGACAGAGCGCCTCGATGACCTTGAGGATCCGTTCAAACTCTATCGCTGCCACACGATTATGAATTGCGCAAACGTCTGTCCAAAAGGCCTGAACCCGGCCAAAGCCATCGCCGAAGTCAAAAAGATGATGGTCGAAAGAGCCTAGCGCTCGGGGCGGCTTCGCCGAATTAATCGATCCGTGGGACCGATTAATGCACGCGAGGCTCTTTCGCGCGTCGCTCGCCGCGAAGCGGTTTATATAATTTTACGAGCTATGCGCTTCCGCCGCGACGCGGGCAAAACCCAAATACAGCGCGGGACTGAAATATAGTCGTGCAACGAAAAGCTCGCCGCAAATCAGGCTCGAACCTTGACGCCCGTCTCATAATCCGAAACGCTGATGTCTTAACAGTCAGGGTAATCTCATGCGTCTTTTTCTCCTAACCAGTGCTACTCTTATACTCATATCTTGTGCAGCAGAACCGGCGCAGGAGGTCCAACCCTTCGGACCGAGTGCATCTGACTATGCCGCAATCGTGGAGCAGAAATTTGCCGCCAAAGATTGGACGGCGAAAACTCTGCCCGAGCTGTCAGACGCTTTGGCGGCCGGGGAATATTCTTCCGCCGATCTCACGCAAGCCTATCTTGATAGAATTGACTCCATCGATCGCGCAGGTCCGCATCTGCAAACCATCCTAGCCTTGAACCCTGACGCTATGGAACAAGCCAAAGCCTCGGACGAGCGCCGGAAGGCCGGGGATGAGCTTAGTCCTCTCGACGGTATCCCGATATTATTCAAAGATAATATTGAAACGCTGGACCCGATGGCGACAACCGCTGGGTCTTACGCGTTGAAGGATAATACCACCGAACGCGACAGTCCGTTGGTCGCGGGGTTGCGGAAGCAGGGCGCGGTTATCTTGGGCAAAACCAATCTTTCGCAATGGGCGAATTTCAGGTCGAATGAGAGCGTGTCCGGTTGGTCTGCCTTGGGCGGGCAGGTCCATAATCCGCACATGCTTGACCGCAGCCCGTGCGGGAGTTCGTCAGGCTCGGGCGCCGCTGTTGCCGCGTCACTCACGGCGGGGGCGGTCGGAACCGAAACCAACGGGTCAATCATCTGCCCGTCTAATGTGAACGGTATTGTCGGTTTCAAACCATCTGTCGGGCTTGTCAGTCAGCAATATATCGTCCCGATTAGCGAAACCCAGGACACGGCGGGTCCGATGACCAAGACCGTGCGCGGCGCGGCGATGATGATGGCGGCTATGGACAATCAAGATGTGGATTATGCAGCAGCTTTGGATGCCCAAGCGTTGGCCGGAAGTCGGGTCGGTGTCTTGCGCTTTGCTGAGGGGTCGAATGACGACATTATAGAACGTTTTAATCTGGCGCTTAAGGCCATGGAAGACGCCGGCGCGACGCTTATCGAGATTGAAGAGTCGACGCGCGATATCGAAAATTATGGCCAAAAATCCTATGACCTTTTGCTCTATGAATTCAAAGCGGGCCTGGACAACTATCTCGCCAATGCCGCGCCCGCAGTCACAACTCGGAATTTGGAGCAGCTAATCGCATTTAATGCAAATGAGGCCCGCGAAACCGCGATTTTTGATCAAGATATTTTTGAAGCGGCTCAAGCAAAAGGCCCTCTCACAGATGACGGCTACCTAGAAGCCAAAGCGGATTTATATCGCGGCACGGGGCCCGGCGGCATTGACAGGATGATGGACGAAAACAACGTCGATATGCTTGTCAGCCCGTCAGGACCTTTGGCGTCCCGTATTGATCCCGTGAACGGAGATGTGTGGCCCTCATGGGCGGGCGCGGGAAACTTAGCGGCTGTCGCCGGTTATCCGCATATCACCGTCCCGATGGGCGATGTTCACGGCGTTCCGATTGGGTTCTCAATCATGGCAGGCAAGGGGCAAGACGCGGCTGTGCTGTCTTATGGCTACGCTTTTGAGCAGGCCGGCGGTCAACGCGTGGAGCCGAAATATTTGCGCAGCGCAGAAGACCGTCCCGAACTACGGCGTGCGATGCGGCCTTAAAACTCTGGCGTCTAAAGCGTGAGGACGATCTTTCGGATATGCTCCGTCGCGTCATCCGCATTTGCAGGAATATCATCCGGCGAGATTGTCTCACCAAAGGTAAGTTTGAAAACTTGCCCTTTCTTGTTCAGGAGCTCGTGAAAAAGGGTGATATCGCGAAGTTCTGAACTTAGCTGAGAGAATAGATAATATAAAAGAGAATTCCGCGCTTTAATTTTTAGCGGCGTCACGGGCGCTTTATATTTTCGCGCAAGCATTGCTGCGCTACTCTCCCACGGTTTCTCCGTCAGCCCGGCCCAGCCCAGACTTGCAAGCCTGCCGGACGGGAAAATCACAACGCATTTGCCGTCTTTCAAGGCGGCTTTAACGGCCAGCAATGTGTCGCGGGCTTTGGCGTGGCTGCGCTTGTCTTTCACCCATTCAACAGGGATGATAATGTCCCGCCCGTTAGGAATAACGCGGAGCGCATCCGCATTGGCGAGAAAAAGGTGATCGGGCCGACGCTCGCGAATAGCTTGGAACACCGCAAGGCCATCTGCCAATCCCGTCGGATGATTAGCGATAACAATGCTGGGCCCTGAACGGGGGAGGTTAGACAGGCCGACAACCGCTGTTCGGGGATTAATGTGCCGAGAGACGCGTTGAAACGCATCATGTCCCGAAAGTGGCCTTATGGTATCCGCGAGAAAAACAGCCGCATCATAGGCGAGCATGCGGTAGAGCAGCGGCCGCACGAGTTTGAACAGCGTCGGGTTAGCGACCAGTTTTGGCGCGCGCTCAGCAATAAGTTCTTCGACAATATGCACAAATCTCTATTGACGAAACTCGGCGCTGATTCCAAGGGGCTGATTATGACCCATCCAATAACTGTTCTCTTTCTTTGCACCGGCAATTCGGCGCGGTCGATTTTATCCGAAGCTTTGCTAAATGATCTGGGACGAGGTCGGTTTCTGGCTTGGTCCGCTGGATCCAAGCCAAGCGGAACCCCTCATCCTGACGGGTTGGCGGAATTGGAGAAACAGGGCCATGCGACGACTCTCTATCGGTCTAAGAGCTGGGATGAGTTTTCGAAACTCGGCGCGCCGGAATTTGATATCGTAGTCACGGTTTGCGATAATGCGGCGGCTGAAGTCTGTCCGGTCTTTTTTGGTCCGGGTCTGAAGGTGCATTGGCCGCAACCGGATCCGGCGCATATTGAGCCGCTATCCGCACGGCAGGCGGCGTTCAGCCGAACATACAGAATTTGCAAAGCCAGGATTCAGGCATTGATTGCCCTCTCGGATGAGGCGCGCCTTGACCGCGCCGCGGTACAGGCGATTGCGGACATTAATCCCGCATAAGATCGGCTAAAAAAACTGCACATAAAAAAAGCCGCCCCGTTTAAATCGCATTTGCGACTTTAACAGAGCGGCTCTCTAAAAATTATACCGCGTGAATGATGTATCCACGCGATGTTTTGGGTAGATTATTTTTTACCCAATTTGCTCATGTCACTTGGCGGAGCAGTCTTGTTCAAGACTTGCTTTGCCCAATCGCGTCCGCCGAGGCCGAAGGCGATAGCGGCCGCAACAGAAGCTGCAATCACGAAGGATGAGAAAGCAACCGGTACGATTTTACCTTCTGGGTCAAGACTTGATAGGCCCAAGAAGACGAAGAGCACGATGACAAAATACTTGATGAAGGTTGCCAGTTTCGGGCTCATCATGGTGCTCATAAAGCGACCCATGAAGCTCGCCAAGAAGACACCAATTGCGATCAGGACAGCAGCACGAAGCATGCTACCACCGAAACTTTGGACCATGCCGAAAGCTTCTGAAAGGCTGTCATTTCCGAGAATGTCGACAGCAGCTGACAAACCGACAACTAGCGTGATCAGCATTGCAAGATAACCTGCGACTTTAGACGGTGATGTTTTCAACCCCTGTCCATCGTCAAGCATCATGACTGAGTTGATTGAGCTGTCAAAGCCAATCGTTGGCAAGAAGCCTGTCAGGAAGCGGGCGATGAAACGACCGATGAAGATTGCGCCTGCAAGGACAATTGATGCCCCGATGAGGTTTGGAATGTAGCTCAGGAAGCCTTCTAACATATTAGATAGCGGGGCGCTGATTTCTTCCATATTCAAAGCGCCGAGAGCTGCGATTGCAACAGGCACAATGATAAGAACAAAGACGAGCGTTCCGAGGCCTTTGGCCAAAGAGTTGCTAGCCGGAGCGCCTTCGATAGCAGCGTCTGTGACGCCTGTACGTGCGGCGAAATTATCAACCTGCGCAGCTTCTAATACGGAAGTAGTGGCATTGCCTGCAACCTTCGCGACGATGAAGCCGATGAAGAATGTAAATCCGGCACCGATAAGGTTAGGGATAAAGGCCGCGATGTTGTCGAAAAGATTTTCAACAGGACCGAAATATTCGCCTAATCCAGCGCGGGATAGGGCGAGGAAGAGTGTGTAAAGAATCGCCAGCCAAAAAACCGCTTTACCGACTGATTTGCCGATGTTGCCGCCGGTGGTTTTTGCTTTTTTGCCAAGGCCTGTGCGATTGATTGCACCGGAGACAAGTCCCCGTAAAACTAAGGATACGATGTAACCAATGACAAGAATGGCTATTACGACCAGCCATTTTTGCCAGCCATCGCCGTCCATAAATTGTTGAATATATTCCATGATGTGAGTCCCTCCAGACACGTTAATAAGGCATGCGTTCTTGTTAATCAGATTGCCTCTTAAACATTACCTTAGCGCAATACTAGATTAACAACAGCTGAATATCATTTTAATCTGTTGTAAATTTAGTTTAAAGCTCTTTCTTCATGCGCTCGCGCGTATTTACCTGTGAGCATAGGCCTAGAAATGGAACCAGCACCTATACGCAATAAGCATTTGTTTTACGGCCTTGTCTGCCTGAGCTTTGGGCTGCTTGGGGTATCCATTATCTTGCTGTCTTCATAAAATGGGCCCGGTTCAATCACGTTTAGAGCAAAGAATCGCCGACGGCGTCTTGATAAAGGACGCGGAGCAAGTCGAGGCGGCAATCGCGCTTGATTCGCGCCTGACAGCGCTCTCAGAGTATGAGCCGGGGCACGGCGGCTTACTCGGACGGTTTTTTGGCAGCCGCGAAACTGTACCGCGCGGACTTTATATGTATGGTGGCGTCGGCCGCGGGAAATCCATGCTGATGGATTGGTTCTATGAAGCCGCAGAATTTTCGCCAAAGCGCCGTACGCATTTCCACGCCTTTATGTTCGATGTCCACGAACGGATAAATGCGTGGCGAAAGCTTGATAAAGACGGCAGGCGCGCCAGTCCGTACCACGTTCGCGGTGCCGGAGATGACCCTATTGCACCTGTCGCGCGGGCGATCGCAGGCGAAGCCAAACTTCTCTGTTTTGACGAGTTTCACGTAACAGATATTACCGATGCCATGATTCTGTCGCGTTTATTTGAGGCGCTCTGGGTGAACGAAGGCGTCGTCGTTATCGCAACCTCAAACCGCGCCCCCGATACGCTTTATGAAAACGGTCTCAATCGCGGGCTGTTTTTGCCCTTTATAAATATGATGTCCGAACATCTCATTATTCATGACTTTGACGGGGACACAGATCACCGATTGCGCGCGCTGACGGCTGCGCCCGTCTATCATACGCCGCTGGACAAGACGTCCGAGGCGTCTATTTCTGCGGCTTGGAATCTTCTAACACGCGGCGCTGCACCTGAACCGTTTGAGCTGATTGTACAGGGACGGACTCTGTCATTCCCTCAGACCGCGCGGGGCGTTTTGTGGAGTGATTTCGCGGCGCTTTGCGAGACGAGCCGAAGTTCGGCAGAATATCTTGAGATCGCGAAAACATTTCACACCGTCATATTGGAAAATGTTCCGGAAATGGGCGCGGATATGCGTAATGCTGCCAAGCGTTTCGTAACCTTGATTGACGCCCTGTACGAAACTCGCACAAAACTTGTCATGAGCGCGGCGGTCGAGCCTCGTGATTTATATGACAAAGGCGATGGTGCGTTTGAATTTGAGCGGACCGTGAGCCGGTTAATGGAAATGCGCACAGAGGGATATTTGTCGCAAGAGCGCGGCGCAGGGCATTCCGGCTAAGTCTTTTTCCCAAAACTCCACCTATGCGCGGGGCTGCGGCCTAACGCCTCAACGGCGGCGCGGTGGGCTTTTGTCGGATAGCCTTTATGCCCTGACCAGCCATATCCGGGAAAGCGCGCGTCGGCTTCAGCGATAAGCCTGTCGCGGGTAACTTTCGCGGCGATTGAGGCGGCAGCAATGGAGAAACTCTTCGCATCCCCCTTCACAATTGCGTGAGCTGGGCAAACTAATTTTGGCGGCACCCGATTGCCGTCAATTAGAGCGTAATCAACTGAAATATTGAGGTTTTCGACCGCGCGCTGCATAGCAGACATAGTGGCCCACAGAATGTTTATACGATCAATTTCCCCGGGTTCTGCGATGCCAATTCCGATTTTTGCATGATGCCTCAAAATGTTCAGGAGTCGTTCACGGCTTGAGTGAGAAAGGGCCTTACTGTCATTCAGACCTGCCGGAATATTTTCAGGGTCCAGGATCACGGCAGCCGCAACAACAGGTCCCGAAAGGGGCCCGCGGCCTGCTTCGTCCACCCCGCAAATGATCCGGCCGGAAGAGGCACCTGCTTCGGTTTCATATGTGAAATCTGGCATAATTGGGCCGTATTCTTGTGAAAGGTCTGGACTGGCACAGCACATGCAAAAAAAAGCATGTGTAGGGTTTATTAGGAGGATAAAGGTCTGCTAGAGACCTTTAACGGTTTATTAAGGAGCGTTCCATGTCCAAATTTAAAATTGCCGGTGTAACACTGGCTCTCGTTTTCGCCGCATCTGGTTCTGCATTCGCGCAAACTGCCGATGAAGAAGCTGCGGCCAAAGCAAACACACCTTCGATTGAAGGCGTTGTCACCAATGCTGCGTCTTGCCAGTATGAAGGTGGTTTCCTCGGTGAAGTTGACGGCGCAAATGTCTGTCTGGCTCCGATCCGGGGTGCAGATTTCTCAACACAGGCGTATGACGGTCAAAACCTTGGCGTTATGGCATGTAGCGGAAACGGTTCATTCGCGAATGAAATAACAGGCACATATTGCCGCATTTTCCTTCAGCCAAAGCCGCGTAAGAAAACGCGCGCTGAGCTTGAAGCAGAGCTTGCAGCTTTGACTGAAGCAGAGCTTGAAGCGGCTAATGTTGGCGTTGAGGCGACAAACTAGTCTCAACATAGCTTTCCGGCTTTTGTAAGAAATTAGAGCCCTGCTCACGGTGTCTGTCGCGGAAACGCGGCGTGCACGGAGCGGGGCTTTTTTTATGGCTTTATCATGTGAAATTCGCCAGACGGATAGGACATGCTGGCCGTCGTCATACCCACTTTAAACGCGGAGGAATGCCTCCCGTCTTTGTTGCCGGAACTCGGCGATGAGCGGCTTATTATAAGCGATGGCGGCTCGACTGACGGCACGTTAAAACTCGCAGTTTCTGCAGGTGCCTTGATTGCGCGGGGCGCGCCCGGGCGAGGTGCACAACTTGCGCGCGGTGCGGAACTGGCGGGCGCAGGCGAGGGCATCACGTCTTATTTCTTCTTACATGCAGATTGCACGCTGCCGCCGGGATGGCAGGCGGTTACAGAGAAAGCTTTGCGCGAGTCCGATAAAGCTTGGTTTTTCGGCTACGACCCCAATGGCAAGGGCGCGAACATTGTGTGGCTACGATTTATCGTTTGGCTCCGGTGCTGGGCGTGGAAATTACCCTATGGCGACCAAGGTCTGCTGATCCCCCGCGAGATGTATGAGGCGATGGGGGGCTATGATCCAAGTAAAACCCTGTTCGAAGATGTCGATATAATTGACCGTATAAAACGGCAGTTCGGGCGTAAGGCTCTGAAAAAGCTGCCGCTGAGTTTGACAACAGATATATCGGATCATCAACGCGAGGGAGTTTGGACGCGTGGTTGGCGGAATTATAAATTGCTGCGGGCCTATCGCCGAGGCGAGCCACTTGAAGATATCGTGCGGAGGTATGGGTGATGCGGCCGACACTATTTATCGTAGCCAAAGCCCCGGTGATGGGCCGCGCGAAAACACGGCTGGCCGCTGATATTGGCCCCGTGCATGCCAAGCGAATATATCGGTCCTTAATGGCGCAGGTTCTGCGGCAGGTTAGAGATCCGCGCTGGGATACGGTTTTGGCCGTCACCCCGCCGCATATGTTGGGGCGGGTTCCGGATTGGGAAGGTTTCGACCAAATCCCGCAAGTGTCCGGATCGCTATCGCCGCGCCTCGCAGCGTTGTTGGCGCGAAAGGGCCCGACGCTGACAATCGGCACGGACTGCCCGCAAGTGACATCACGCGATATTGCGTCGGCGTTCAAAGCTTTGAGATCCAAGCCCTATGTTTTCGGCCCCGCCAGCGACGGAGGCTTCTGGCTCATGGGAACGAAGGGGCCATTGCCGCGCGGGTTTTTCGATGATGTGCGCTGGTCACACGCCAAGACGTTGTCAGATGTGAAAGCCCAGACCGATGGAAATTACGCAGACCTCCGCACCCTGACGGATGTGGACGACCTTAAGGCGCTTCGGTCTCTTCGGAAGTCTCGGCGGACGTCTCAGCTTTGATGAGCGAGTAAGTCGCGTCCAGCAAAGTTATATTTGCCCCTTGGCCGTGGCCCGGCACAACGACCTTGGTATCCGGGTAGGTCGCTTTAATCCACTGCAGGCTCTCCGCCCATTTTTCCAAATCCGCGTTGGACGTATTCCCAAGCGTTTTAGCGCCTGCGGCGCGAACGAGATCGCCGCCGTAAAGAATGTTGGCTGATGGCACGTAAACCACGAGGTTGTCGGGCGTAACACCGGGGCCGGGAAACGCGACTTCCAATGCGCCGACCTTTGTTCGGGCCTTCGGCGCTTTCAATGCGGCGACAGAAGTGTCCGGCGCAGAATAGCCTGCCGCCGCTGCAAGGCGCGGTGTGTCGGGGTGGGTGAAGACTTGCAGCCCCTGCCATTCCGCAGCATCGACGCCCGCTGTGCGATCTGATTCATGATTGGTCACAATCATTTTTGTGGGCATCTTACCGGTTTTTTCTTTGATTTTCTCCACCAATGAAAGTGTTGCTAATTCACCCCAAGCGCCGTCGACGAGAATGACATCATCTCCGTCGAGAACAACCAATCCATTGACGGGAATAGGGTTTTGTCCCGGAAGGTTATAATTTGTCGTATGCACCCAGACACCATCAGCAATTTTTGAGAGCGTGACCGGGTAATCCGCTTGCAGCATTGCGAGGAGCGCATCTTGAGCAGGCACGTTCGGCGCGGCGGGGGACTCGGTTGCGCCGCAAGCGGTGAGTAAAAGAGCGGCGGTCAGGCAGATGTGTTTTAACATGGAAAACCCCATTCATATTTCGAGCCAATTTTGCGTCGATATAGACTTCGCCGTCTGAAAATCAAAGACTCAACAACGCCTCGCGCAGGGACAGTAAATCCCGCCACGCATCTTTCTTTAGCTCCGGACGGCGCAGGAGAAAGGCCGGGTGGTAAAGCGGCATCGCCCGATAGGCAATATCCGCCACGGTGACATCCTGCCATTGACCATGATTTTTCATGATCCCGGTCAGGCCCGTCATCGCGGTCATGGATATACCGCCGACTAGCAGCAGGATTTTTGGTTCAGCGAGCGCGATATGTTTTTTAATGAACGGTCGGCATACGTCTATGTCTTCCGCTTTTGGATTTCGGTTTTTCGGCAGCCGCCAATTAATCACATTAGTGACGTAGTAATCCTCTTCGCCCAGCCCGATGGCCCCCAACATGCGGTCTAGTAATTGCCCCGAGGGCCCGACAAAGGGCTTGCCTTTAATATCTTCGTCGCGCCCCGGCGCTTCGCCGATGACCATGAGCTTGGCCTTGGGATTGCCGCGCGCAAAGACGGCTTGCCGCGCGCTATCCGTGAGAGAGCCCGCCTCGAAACTATTCATCGCGGCATGGAGCGCGTCCAAACTGCGCACCTTGGAAAGGTCCGCCGTAGGCGTTGTTTCAATCAGCGTTGCCGGATCAATTTCCGGTGCGCCAGCTGTCTTCGCCGCCCGCCTGGCCCTGACCGGGCGAGCCTCAGGCACTTTCGGCACATCGACGCCCATTTGGGCATACCAGTCCAGCAATGATCGAAGCGCCGCGTCCATTAGTAGGCTGGCCCAAAAGAAATTTCTACCGCCGCGATAGCGGGGGAGGAGTCGTTTTCTATCTTTGCTTTCACTTTTTCGCCGCCCTGAAGACGGTTGGAACATTGGTTTCGATGCAGCTGATGATCTCGCCGGCGATGTCTTTCTTTGTCGCTTTTTCGATGCCTTCAAGACCGGGAGAGGAGTTGACCTCGAGGATTTTTGGACCATCATTTGACCGAAGTATATCCACGCCCGCGACATTTAACTTTAAAATTTTTGCAGCCTTAATAGCGACACGCCGCTCTTCTTTCGTCAGGCGCGCTTTCTTGACGCTGCCGCCCTGATGGACGTTTGATCTGAAGTCGCCTTCCGCAGCCGTGCGCATCATCGCGCCGACAACCTTGCCGTCTACGACGAAACAACGCAGGTCAGAGCCATTGGCTTCTTTGACAAATTCTTGCACCAAAAAATGCGCGTTGAGGCCCCGAAACGCGTCAACAATTGCGCTCGCCCCTTTGCGGCTGTCTGCCAGAACAACGCCTTTACCTTGCGTAGATTCGAGGAGCTTGACGACAACAGGCGCGCCGCCAACGAGATCCAAAATGCCCTTTGTATCATGTGAGGATTTGGCGAAGGCCGTTGTCGGCATGCCCAGCCCGTGTTGCGAGAGAACTTGATGTGCTAATAACTTGTCTCGGCTGGCCCCGATAGGCGCAGCCTTGTTTAGGCAATAAACACCCATAGCTTCGAATTGGCGGACAACGGCCATACCGTAAAAGGTAAGGCTGGTCCCAATACGTGGAATAATGGCGTCATAGCGCGGCAAAGGCTTGCCGTCATAATGGACCTCAGGCTTATGCGCATTAATCGCCATATAGCAGCGCGAGGTATAGATGCAGTCGATAACATGGCCGCGCGCTTCTGCAACTTCAATCATTCTGGTGTTGGAATAATTATTCGGGGATTGCGTCAGAATACCAATGCGCAGCGGACGTTTCGGAATAGATTTTCGGCCCTGTTTTTTCTTGTAAACATCATGCGATAAAATCGGTTGCTGAAAACTAACGCCCGGACGCACGGCAATATCTTCCGGGATGGCGGAACGGCCCAAGAGCATTCTATACCCCATTGTTTCCCGATTTGTAAGAGAGAGTTCGATAGGCCAATCACGTCCGCCGACTGAAATTTTTGCACCAATGACATATCGCAGCTCGGAAACACCGTTTGAGCTGGTCACAATGCGGCGGTCTATGACTTTTGCAGAGCAAACGACCTCGATGGACGGATCGGCGGGCACCGGGTGCATGATGAACCGTACTTGCGGATTCTTATCCGTTCCAAACGGTTCAATCGCAATCGCGTGCAGGGCAGAGGTTCTGGCCCCTGTATCAACTTTGGCTTTGATCGCAGGCAGGGAAAGGCCGGGCAAAGATACCCATTCTTCCCAGCCTAAGATAGTAGCGCCGTCTTCTGTTTGGTCGGTCATGGTCTTGTAAAATATCCTAAAAATAGGGACGACTAAAGAGAACAGACTCTTGTCCGCTGCAGTCCAACCCGTTAGGGAATAGGTCAGTTATCAAACCTTCGCTAGGGCCTGAGGACAATAATGTATAATTTAGACCGGACAACAGCTGCATTTACCGCTGCAGATGAAACAATTGAACGTGAAAGCATGGAATATGATGTTGTCATCGTCGGAGCTGGGCCCGCAGGGTTGTCGGCGGCGATCCGGCTAAAGCAGAATAATCCTGAGACCCGTATTGTTGTCCTGGAAAAAGGGTCAGAGGTCGGCGCGCATATTCTGTCCGGCGCCGTGCTTGATCCTGTCGGCTTGAAAGAGCTCTTCCCGAAGTTTGAGACGATGGACGGCTGTCCCGTCAAAACGAAGGTGACCTCCGATAAGTTACATATTTACGGCCCTGCCGGCGCCTTGCCGATACCGCAATTTGTTTTGCCGCCGCTGATGCATAATCACGGCAATTATATCGTGTCTATGGCCAACACTTGCCGCTGGATGGCGGAGCAGGCCGAAGGTCTCGGCGTTGAAATTTTCCCGGGCATGGCTTGTTCGGCGCTGGTGTACCGCGAAGACGGCTCCGTGAAGGGCGTCGTTGCCGGAGAATTTGGCTATCAGAAGGACGGCTCCAAGGGTCCGGGATATGAGCCGGGTATGGAGCTGCACGGCAAATATGTCATGCTCGGCGAGGGCGCGCGCGGGTCTCTCGCGAAAGTCGCCATCGCGAAATATAACCTCGATGAAGGCACGGAGCCTTCGAAATTCGGTCTTGGCATGAAAGAGATTTGGGACATTGATCCCGCCAAACATAATGAAGGGGCTGTTCTCCATACGGCGGGCTGGCCGCTGGGCATGAAACAAGGCGGCGGAACGTTCCTTTATCACGCCGAAAACAACCAAGTCTTCCTTGGGATGATTGTCGATCTGAATTATGAAAACCCACATCGCTATCCTTATATGGATTTCCAAAAGTGGAAGACCCATCCCGATATTGCGGATCTTCTAAAAGGCGGAAAACGCGTGGCTTATGGTGCGCGCGTTGTGACGAAGGGCGGCATTCAGGCCGTGCCGCGTGTCGCTTTCCCGGGCGGCGCGCTGCTGGGCTGTACGGCAGGCCTTGTGAACCTACCGCGCATTAAAGGCAATCATAATGCGATGCTGTCAGGCATCCACGCGGCGGACGCGGCAACGAAGGCTCTTGGCGCGGGCCGCTCCGGCGATACCCTCCAAGCCTATGATGATATGCTGCATGATGGTCCGATCGGGGATGACTTACGCCCCGTTCGAAACGTTGCGCCGCTCAACGGACGCTTCGGGCCTTTCCTCGGCGGGATGCTCATGGGCGGATTGGATATGTGGGCGGCCAGCGCCATTAAATTTAATCTCTTTGGCACGATGGGCCATAAGAAAGATGACGCCGGGTCGACAAAAAAGGCCGCGGATTTTAAGCCGATTGACTATCCAAAACCGGACGGCGTGTTGACCTTTGACCGTCTGACTAATGTCTCCATGACATTTACCAATCACGGCGAAGAGCAGCCCAGCCATTTGCGCCTTATTGATACATCCGTTCCGGTGAATGTAAATCTGCCTGAATATGCCGGGCCTTCCGCCCGCTATTGCCCGGCCGGGGTCTATGAATTTGTTACGGAGGAAGACGGGTCCAAGCCTCGCTTCCAGATCAATGCGCAAAACTGCATTCATTGCAAAACCTGCGATATTAAAGATCCGTCTCGGAATATTGTCTGGACTGTGCCTGAGGGCGGCGGCGGTCCGAACTACCCAAATATGTAAGATTTATTCCGTTAGCGCGGTTTTGCGCGCGGGTTGGTAACGATAATCTGACTGATGTCCCCGCTTGCCAAAATGTTTAACTCGACACAGAAAGATGTCATGAAACGACCTTTGATTTCTCTGGCTTTAGCGGCTTTTTTAACCTTGTCCTGCCAGTCCTCTGAGCAGGCCCATGCCGCGCCCGACTCCAAAAACCTCTCGGCTTTATACGGAGACTATCTGGCCGGCAGCTATGCGCAGGAAATACAAGACCGCCCGGCGCAGCAAAAATATTTCACCAATGCGTTTCTCAACCAGCCATCCGATGTTCGGATCGGCCGCCGCGCCATCATCTCCGCGATTGAAACGGGGGATATGTCGGCTGCTGTGAAATTGTCAGAAAAAATGCGGAAGAACGACGAGCTTGAACCGCTGGCGCGGGCAGTTTTAGGTTTGGATGCCTTTCGGCGCGGCCGCGAAAAGACGGCACTTAAATATTTTTCAGGAAAGACCGACGACAAGATTTCTTTGATATTGATGCAGCTCGCACGCGGCTGGATTGAATTTGACCAAAAAGATTATGACGCAGCGCGCGAAACCTTCGCAAATCTATCCGGCGATTACCTCTATTTCGAAGCTTATGCTGAGTTGCAACTCGCGAAAGTCGACGGCTTGCTTGGCGAAACTGAGGCGGCCTTGGAGCGTTTAGACGCTGTGGACGAATCCGGCGTTTCGGGCGTAGAGGCACTGCTCACGCGCGTTCGAATCCTAGCAAAGGCGGGCAGGACTGATGATGCGATTGCGGCGTTAGAAGAAATTTTAGTCGATAATGAAGGTCTGTCGATTGGCGTCGTTGGCACATATTTGGACGACCTAAAAGCGGGGAAAAGCCTGCCTGACATTACAACCAAAGGACAGGTCGCACGCGCTATCACAGACCCGGCATTCGGATTTTTTGCACGTAATCGATCCTTTGACGGCGCAGAACTCTATCTACGGCTTGCAAGCTGGGTCGACCCAAGCTTCACAAAACCCGCTATATGGCTGGGCTCGATCCTCGAAGACCAAGGAGAAGGGGGTCAACAGGCAGCTTACGAACTTTATAAAGATGTCGGCGAGACGGATCCAAACTTCGTGTCGGCACAACTCAGCACAGCCAACATTTATTTCAACCGCGAAGAAGACGACAAAGCTATTGACACGTTGGAAAAATTAAACGCGCGCGAGCAGTCCGTTCTGACGCGCGAAAGCCTGGGCCGCGCCAGATTTTTTCGCGAAAATTACGAAGAAGCGCTGCCGTTTTATCAAGCGTTAGTCGACTCCTTGTCAGACGAAGAACTCACGGCCAATGTGGAACCCTTGCGCTTTCGCGGAATTATTTATGAGCGCCTGAAACGCTGGCCTGAAGCCGAGGCCGATTTTAAGCGCGTGCTTAAATATGTTCCCGATGACGTCGATACGCTGAATTACCTTGGCTACACTTGGGTGGACCGCGGCGAGAACCTGACAGAGGCTTTCGACATGATCCGCCAAGCGGTTGAGCAAGAGCCAAAGTCCGGCGCTATCGTCGACAGTTTGGGATGGGCACATTATAAATTGGGCGAATATGAGGACGCGAAAATAAATCTCGAAAAAGCCGTCTCGCTCTCGCCGTCCTCAGCGACGATTATCGACCATCTGGGTGATGTCTATTGGAAGCTGGGCCGCAAGCGCGAAGCCGGATTTCAGTGGAAACGTGCTCTTGAATTTGACCCAACGGACAAAGAGCGGGAAATTATCGACATTAAACTCACGGGCGGCCTCGAAGCTGTTCCGGCTGAGTTAACTGCGCTGCCTTAATTAAATGCCGGCCGTGCGGACGGAACTTGCGCGGGCCAAGGTTAACCTGACGCTGCACGTCGGGGCCGTCATAAACGACGGGAAATGGGCAGGGTATCATCCCGTCGAAAGCCTGGTCGTTTTTGCCGATTTCGGCGATGAGCTGACGTTTACGCCGTCTCAAAAAAGCGCGATGACATTTGAAGGTGTTTTTGGTCAATCGCTTAACGATGAAGAAAATAATTCGATTTGGTCTACGCTTAAGCTTTGCGATGCGCCCCGCCAAGATATCTTAGTAGATAAGCAAATTCCTATCGCAGCGGGACTAGGCGGCGGGACGGCAGATGCCGCTGCTGTACTACGTGTCTTTGACCCGAAGCGTAAAATACATCCGACAAAAATTGGCGCGGATGGTCCTGTTTGTTATTTGTCTCGAACAGCTATGATGGAAGGGATCGGAGAGATCACAACGCCTTTGGCCGGATTAGGGCAGATTTCAGCGGTGCTCATAAATCCCGGCGTCGCGGTTTTCACCGGAGCCATTTTTAAGGCGATGGATGATGTGCCGCGCGCTGAAAATCCCGCCTTCACATCTCGGCAGGGTGGCTTACTCGCCCGCGCTTTTTCCGGCGTAAACGACATGCAGGACATTGCCATCGCCCAGGCTCCGGCGATTGCTGATGTTCTTCGCGCCTTAGCGCAGCAAGCGGGCTGCGAACTGGCCCGTATGTCGGGTTCGGGCGCGACCTGCTTTGGAATTTTCCGTTCTGATGCCCAAGCGAAATCTGCGGCGGACCTCATTTCGGCCGGGCATCCGGGCTGGTGGGTAAAGCCGTGCCGTCTTGGAGATATCGCGGGGGAGCCCGCATGATCGCGCAAAATATATGGCTCTGGGGCATTGTTGCCGCGCTCGCATTTCTGGGAAGCTTGGCCGTTAGCGGGTTTATGTCTCTGGCAGGATTGGGCGATGCCTCTGATGGGCGCTCGGCCCATAGCGGCGTTATTCCGACGTCGGGGGGCGTTGGGATAGTCGCCGGGATGGGGCTTTCGCTCTGCGCGCTGAATTTTATGTTCCCTAATCTGGAACTGCCGAGCGGATTTGCGCCGGTCATGGCTTTGTTTTTTGCGATCGCAATGTTGGGTTTGGTCGATGATGCCTTGACCCTCGGGCCGAAAATTAAATTCGGACTTATGCTGCTTATATGCGGCGCTGCCGTTTGGTTGATTGGTCCGCCTCAAACCTTGCCGTCTTTTGGCGCGCCAATTTCTCTGCCGCCTGTCTTGGGATTTATCGGGGCCATGCTCTGGATATTTGTCGTGATGAATGCCGTGAATTTTATGGACGGCGCGAATGGCATGATGGGCATGTCCTTAGCCATCGCGAACTTCGCTTTATTCGGCGTCGCCATGATGGGCGGCTCTACCGCAACATTATTACTATCTGGCCTCTCGCTCATGGTTATTTTGGGGTTTTTACCGTATAATGTCAGGCGAAGGGCGCGGGTATTTGCGGGAGATGTCGGATCTCTGAGCCTGAGTTTTCTATTTGCCGTTTCCGTTTTATTTCTCCTCGCTGAGACATCTGACGGCGTATTCCATCTAATGGGACCCGTTTTAATCCTGCCTATCTTAACCGATGTTTTATTGACCTTGGTTCGGCGGGTAAAACGCCGGGAAAACCTCCTGCAATCGCATAATACGCATCTTTATCAGCGTCTTATCCAGCACGGGTTTGGGCATTTAACGGTGAGCTGGTGGTACGCGCTCGCGGCGCTGGTATTTGCGAATATCGTCGTAATTGGCAGTCCGCGCGGCTGGTTCAACACTCTGTCTGTAAGTCTGGTTTTGGTCGGCGTTGTCGTCGCCGCCTATGTGTTATTGGGCCGCGCCTTGTCTCGCCCTGCCTCAGCTAATGCGCGCAACGACGAATCCGGCTAGCTCTTTTAACGTATCGCGAAGCGGGCTGACGGGGAATACGTCCAAAGCATCGGCTGCATTTTGCGAATATTGCTTCGCGAGTTCCATCGTCGATTCAAGCGCGCCGCTCTTGCGAAGCAATGAGACGGCCTTTTCTAAATCCACGTCTTGTTGGTCGTGATCGACAATCACCCGCCGCCAGAACGCGCGGTCTTCGTCGGACGCCTCTTTCAAACTCCGAATAACGGGAAGCGTCATTTTGCCTTCGCGGAAATCATCACCAACGGATTTCCCCAGCGCGCTCGCCATGCCGCCGTAGTCCAGCGCATCATCGACAAGCTGAAAAGCCAAGCCGAGCTTTAGGCCATATTCACGAAGAGCGCCGCGTTCGGCGTCCGGACGTTCGGCGATAACGGGCGCAACTTCTGTTGCCGCCGCGAAGAGCGCCGCGGTCTTCGCTTCAATCACGCGCATATAATCCGCTTCGGTCATGGCAAGGTTTCTGAGAGCCGCAAGCTGCTGCACTTCGCCTTCCGCAATCACGGAAGACGCGTTGGATAAAATCCCCAGCGCTTCCATCGAGTCCGTTTCGACCATAAGATTAAAGGCGCGCGCAAAGAGGAAGTCACCCACGAGGATTGAGGCGCTGTTCCCCCAAATCAGATTGGCAGGTTTTTTACCGCGGCGCAGCGCGCTTTCGTCGACCACATCGTCATGAAGCAGGGTCGCGGAATGGATAAATTCGACCGCAGCGGCCAGTTTGTGATGGGCGGTTCCGCCCTCGCTGAAAGTGGCATAGCCGCAAAGCTGCGCGGCGCTGATCGTGAGGAGAGGCCGCAGCCGCTTCCCGCCTGCGCCGACTAAATGCTCTGCCAAATCCGGGATTAGGCCCACTGACGACTGCATACGTTCCAAAATGAGCGCATCAACAGCGGCCATATCATTACCCGTCAGATCCCAGAGCGTTTGTGCCGGGGAGAGGGCTGCATCTTGTCTTATTTGCGCGGGCGCGTTCACGGGAGGAGAGACCACCATTTCTATTCGAACCATACGTAAGGCCCAACGCCCCGCGCGGCAAGGCGTTTAAACCGCGCACATAGCGGTATTGCACATATGGGGGTGAGATTAAGATCAAGGCGTTGATTGTCTTTTTGGGATTCATCCCCACGTCCTATGGATGATCTGCCTCATTCGAACCATGAACCCTGTTACGCTCAGTTTCGCGCAAGCGATTTTGAAAGACGCCGGAATAGAGAGTTTCCTCTTTGACATGAATGCCGCAATCCTTGACGGGTCGACGACCCTCGTGCGTAAACGTTTGATGATTATTGACGAGGATGAAACTGAGGCGAGGGAGCTTTTGGACGCGGCCGGTATTGGGCATGAATTGACGGACCCTATACCAAAACGCCCTGATCGCCCGAATAATACGTTTCTGTCAAACCTCTTGCAGAAGCTCGGACTAGCGCCGAAATAGACTCTATGAAAAATGTTTTGACAACAAATAATCCCGCGACCCTAAATTTCGCGGAAGCGATCCTGAAAGAGGCCGGGATTGATTACTTCGTCCTAGATCAGAATATGAGCGTGCTCGAGCCGGGAATCATGATCCCCCGCCGCCTCATGGTTATAGATGAAGACGAAAGCGCTGCGCGCCGCCAGCTTAGTCTTGCTGGTATGGAAAAGGATTTGATGGACCCAGTTTAAGTCAGGGTTCGCAGACGATAGCAGACCATCCCTTAGGGTACTCCGGGTCGACGAGCTGAGGAATATAAAGCTCTGGATCGTAGAGCAAAGTTCCATCAAAATCCTCTAAATGGAAGACGACCTTGCTGGTTAATCCGATGCGTTTTACTCGTTTTCCGTCCACATATTTTGGACTATATCTCCAATTTTTTACACTTTTTTCTGAGCTTTTCCTGTAAACTTCATGGGTGCAATTATTGGCCTCGACATTTTTAGTTTTGCCTTTTTTTGAAACGTCAAACTTCATACAGCAAAACCCTGAGACTTCCGCATCTTGGGGTGCTATTGGGGGAATTCGAACGAGGTTACTGTCTCGGTTTTGCGCATAAGCATTCGAAGAGGTTGTGACAAATGCCGTACATATTATGATAGAAATAATTGTATTCATGTGTCTCATCCGATGTGTTTAACGCGTTAATGAATAAACACAACCACTCACATATTGGGGTTGAATTTCGTCGGGTTCTGACTAGGTTTGCAAAAAATTAATCAGGGCCACTTTTAATGGCAAGAACATCCCTTAAAAATTCTAAACCACTTTCCTTCCAAGCGCTGATATTGACCCTCCAAACCTATTGGGCGGAGCAGGGCTGCGTGATTTTACAGCCCTTTGATACAGAAGTCGGGGCGGGGACATTGCATCCCGCGACTGTGCTGCGCTCGCTCGGGCCAAAGCCGTGGAATTGCGCTTACGTGCAGCCGTCTCGCAGGCCCGCAGACGGGCGCTATGGCGAGAACCCGAACCGCCTTCAGCATTACTATCAGTTCCAAGTTATCATGAAGCCGAACCCTGAAAACCTTCAGGAGCTTTATCTCGGCTCGCTGGACGCCATCGGGATTGACCGCGACCTGCATGATATTCGCTTCGTCGAAGATGATTGGGAAAACCCGACCGTCGGCGCCTGGGGCCTTGGCTGGGAAGTCTGGTGCGACGGGATGGAAGTCAGCCAATATACTTATTTCCAACAAGTCGGCGGTCTGGACCTTGATCTGGTCTCGGGCGAATTGACCTATGGGCTCGAGCGCCTCGCCATGTATGTGCAGGGTGTCGAGAGTGTCTATGACCTCGCCTATAATGATGCGGGCGTGACATATGGCGAAGTCTTCCACCGCAATGAAATTGAGCAATCCACCTATAATTTCGAATATTCCGACGTCGAGAAACTTCGCAAGAAATTCGAATTTGCGGAGGAAGAATGCAAAGCGCTTCTCGCCCTCGAAAAACCGCTCCCACTACCTGCCTATGAGCATGCACTCAAAGCCTCGCATTTGTTCAATCTGCTCGACGCGCGCGGGGTGGTTTCGCCAACGCAAAGACAAGAATATATAAAACGCGTGCGGGATTTGGCGAAGGGGTCCGCTGAGGCTTATGCGAATTCGGAAAAAGAGACTGTAGCTTGAGTATTAAGCTAAGCTTCTCCTCCACCGCGATAGCGGGGGAGGTGGTCGGAGAGATTGCGGAGCAATCTTGGAGATCGGAGGGGGTGCAGCACGTCAGTGCTGCCCAAGAAAACCTATTGACGAATACTAAGACCATTTCTTCTTTTACAGGCGCGGACGCGCCTGACCCCCTCCGCGCTGTCGCGCACCTCCCCCGCTCCGCGGTGGAGGAGGATGAACGCGGGATTTCGTCATGAAAGACGCGACTGCAGAAACACATAAACGGGCCAAAACCCATCGCCGCGAACTCACGGCTGCGGAGAATCTTCTTTGGCAGGAAATTCGCCGCAAACAAGTCGACGGCTACCATTTCCGCCGCCAGGTCCCTATCGGTCCGTTCATTGCAGATTTTGCCTGCGTGAAGGAAAAACTCGTTATCGAAGTTGACGGTGTCGGTCATGCCGAAGAGGATGAGATTATTCGCGATGCTCGCAGGAGTGAATATCTTGAGTCTCTCGGTTGGCGCGTGGTCCGCTTTATGAATGTCGAAATTTTCGACGAAACTGACGCTGTGATCCACTCGATTTGGCATCACTTAAAATCTCCCCTGAAAATTTCAGAGACCGTCTAATGGCTGAATTCCTTTTTGAAATCCTGTCCGAAGAAATTCCGGCGCGTATGCAAGTGCGGGCGGGGGCGGATTTGACCAAAGCGCTGACGGCGGGCCTGACGAAGGCCGGGCTGACGGTTGAGAATGCGCAAGTGATGACCGGGCCGCGCCGCCTGACATTTGTGGCTGACCTGCCGCTGCGCTCACCGGATGTGAGCGAAGAACGTAAGGGTCCGCGTGTTGGCTCGCCCGAACGTGCGCTGGAAGGCTTTATGAAAGCCGCTGGCCTCAAAGATATTTCCGAAGCCGAAATTCGCACCGACCCGAAGAAAGGCGAATTTTATGTCGCCGTCATAGAAAGTGCGGGGCGCGATACGGACGCTATTTTGCAAGAGCTTATCCCTGAGGTGATGAATAATTTCCCGTGGCCGAAATCTATGAAATCCGGCGGGGCGAGCTTCCGTTGGGTGCGGCCCTTGCGCGGGCTGATAGTCTTACTCGGCGGCGCGGTTGTAGATGTGACCGTCGGCGGGATTACCTCCGGGAACACCACGCAAGGCCATCGCCGTCACGGGCCGGGGCCTTTCGTGATTTCCTCATTCAAAGATTACACCAATACGCTGGAAGGCCAAAGAAAAGGCCAAGGCCATGTGATGCTCTCCCACGATGCGCGCAAAGCGTTTATTCTCTCCAAAGCCTCAGAGATATGCGCGGCGCAAGGCTTGGAACTCGTCGAGGATGAAGGCCTCCTCAATGAGGTCGCGGGATTGACCGAATGGCCTGTGGTTCTGCTCGGCGATATGGATGAGAGTTTTCTGGAATTGCCGGATGAAGTCATTCGCCTGACGCTGAAATCGCATCAAAAAACTTTCACCGTGCGCGATCCGAAAAGCGGAAATCTTGCGGCGCATTTCATTATTGTCGCCAACCAAGTCGCGCCCGATGGCGGCGAAGCAATTAAGGCGGGGAATGGCAAAGTCATCTCCGCGCGGCTTTCTGATGCGGTCTTCTTCCAGACCGAAGATGCGAAGAAAAATCTCATCGACTATTACGATAAACTCGACACGGTGGTGTTTCATAAGAAGCTTGGGACGATACGCGATAAGGCCGAACGGGTGGCAGCTCTGGCACGGGAACTCGCGCCGAAAGTTGGGGCAAATCCGGACCCGGCGGAATATGCGGCGAAACTCGCGAAATGTGATTTGGTCACGCAGACCGTGATTGAGGCGACGACCCTGCAGGGGCAAATCGGGCGGTTGATGTATGAAAAAGAGCGTGTCTCCGGCCAACGCGCCGGGGCCTCCAACGGCGGAGAGCCGGCGCAGGAGACCCCGGGTCAAGCCCGGGGACAGGCGTTTTCCGAGGCCGACCACGCCTCCATCGCCACCGCCATCGAAGAACACTACAAACCGCAAGGCCCGAGCGACGCGGTCCCAAACGACCCCGTCGCGATTGCCGTCGCCCTCGCGGATAAACTCGACACGCTGGTCGGGTTCTGGGCGATTGATGAAAAACCAACGGGGAGTAAGGACCCGTTTGCGCTCCGGCGTGCGGCATTGGGTGTGGTTCGGATTATTTTGGAGAATGATGTTCGGTTGAGCCTGAAGGAAATCATGCGTCATGCAATGGCAGATTCAATTTATAGAAATAGCCCTTCGCCTAACGTGTCATCGAAAATAGAGTTGAAGAGGATAATTTATGACCTCTTGTGCTTAGAAAAAGTTTCGTTGGAGGAAAAGGAAACTTTCATTCAAATCGACAAGTTTTCGAGGGAGACTGCCTTGAACGAAAAAGCGGTTGCTGCCGAAGTTGAAAAAGCAAAGGTGGCTATAACTGATCTCCTCGCCTTTATCCTAGACCGCCTTAAAGTCTATCTTCGCGACACAGGCATGCGTCATGACATCATCGATGCGGCGCTGACTGAGGGAGATGACGATCTCGTCGCCATCGTCAATCGCGTCACTGCCCTGCAAGATTTCCTGACCACCGAGGACGGCGGGAACCTTCTTGCGGGCTACAAACGGGCGGCGAATATCTTGAAAGCCGAAGCGAAGAAGGGCGTTTTGCCGCCCATGGGAGATGGTGCAGAGGCGAATCTGCCAAATGATGAACATGGCGCAGCGCTGTTCAACGCGCTGAAAATCGCCAAACCTGCTATCGAAGAGGCGGTAGGCCAAGAGGACTATTCAAAAGCTCTGACCAGTCTTGCGGGTCTTCGCGGACCAATCGACGCATTTTTTACCCATACGCAAATTATTGCAGATGACATCGCTGTCAAAGAGAACAATCTTCGACTTCTCTCCATGATTAGTGATACGTCACGACAAATTGCAGATTTTGAGGCTATTCAGGGCTAAATCTTAAGGTCTGTTTCGTAAAACTTGCGTCGTGCCCACCGCTGGGTTGG
>ENA-ORXR01001191-ORXR01001191.1-marine-metagenome-genome-assembly--contig:-NODE-1191-length-28722-cov-4.222063_pt1 | contig 28722 bp, 23 predicted proteins | sample MGYA00237866_ERZ511479 | MGnify/ENA metagenome assembly ERZ511479
TAAAGCAAATAACACCGGCTAGGAAGCCTATTATCAAAGCGCCTGCCGGGCCAACAAATCCAGAAGCTGGTGTGATAGTACCTAAGCCAGCAACCATTCCTGTAACGGTACCTAGCGCGGTTGGCTTGCCATACTTCTTCCACTCATAACACATCCAGGTAATTGCACCAGTCGCTGCTGATATATGCGTCACCAACATGGCCATTGCTGCATCACCATTGGCAGCTAGCGCTGAACCACCATTAAAGCCAAACCAGCCCACCCACAGCATACCTGCGCCGGTAATCGTCATAGTCATATTGTGTGGGGCAGTGTTTCCACGAACAAAGCTTTTGCGAGGGCCAATCATGATCGCCGTGACAAGTGCCGCAACACCGGCGGTGATATGAACGACCGTTCCACCAGCAAAGTCTAATAAGCCCATTTCTTGCAGCCAGCCGCCACCCCAAACCCAATGAGTGATTGGGGCATAAACAAAGGCTAGCCACAGAATGGTGAAGAGTAGTACTGATGAAAACTTAATACGCTCGGCAAAAGCACCGATGATTAGCGCTGGTGTAATGACAGCAAACGTCATTTGGAATAAAGCAAATAATGACTCTGGGATATCCCCAGATACAGAGCCTTCAGTAACCCCGTTGAACATCATCTTAGAGAAATTACCGACAAACGCACCGTCACCACTAAAGGCAAGGCTGTAGCCGACGATCAGCCAGAAAATACTAGCGATTCCTGCAATGGCAAAACATTGCATGAGGATAGACAGTACATTTCGGCTCTTGACCAGTCCACCGTAGAAGAGCGCGAGTCCGGGTAATGTCATAAATAAAACGAGTGCCGTGGATGTAAGAATCCAGGCAGTGTTAGCGCCGTTAATTGTAGGCTCATCAGCAGCAAACGAGATTAAGGGAAAGAGTGATAAAAAGAATATAGACAATAATGTCTTAAGCATTGGTTTTATCCTAAATAAGAGATTTAGAGAGCGTCGGGCCCGGTTTCACCGGTACGAATTCGAATGGTCTGTTCTATATTGGTGACAAATATTTTTCCATCACCGATTTTGCCAGTATTCGCTGCTTTTATGATGGCCTCAACAGCATCATCTAGACGTTCATCATCGACAGCGGTTTCTATTTTCACTTTAGGCAGAAAGTCGACAACATACTCGGCACCACGATAGAGTTCAGTGTGACCTTTTTGACGACCAAAGCCTTTGACTTCGGTTACTGTCAGCCCGTAAATGCCGATTTCAGAGAGTGATTCGCGGACGTCATCAAGCTTAAACGGCTTGATAATCGCGGTAATTAATTTCATGGGTATTCCTCCTCGTTAAATAAAAAAGCCTCTTTGCCTATATATCAGAAAGGGCAAACGCAGGATTTTAGCAGAAATTTGACGGTGAATTGAGGAAATTTAAAGCTGAAGAATGCTAAGGATTTAGATACATCACGGGAGCAAGGTATTCTCTTGATAAGGTAGGAGTGTCGAGCCCTTCAATAATCAGGGCGTCAGGAACTTGTTGGGTGCTAATCAATAAATAAAGCTGTTCAGATGCTCGCGTCATCGCCATGTGCAGAAGGTGGGTGTTATCTGTTTTTAGGCTGTGCCGTTCGCGGTCACTAAGTTCAGTACTTTGCTCAGCATTAAAAATATTTTCCAAACCAGTAATGAATACGACTTTGCTTTGTAAACCAGTTGCACTTTCGATATCGCAAAGCTTGATCGTATTGTCTTCAATAATCATGCTACCCGTCAGCGTAGTCGCCCGAATACTGAGAGTCTTACGAATTTCCTGAGCTAAAAAACGTGTGGTTTGCTTGTTTGCATTGAGAATAAGAATGTCATTCGCTTCATAACCTCTTTGAATAAGCTGGTGTATCTCACTAAACAAACGATTTTGTTGGTCTTCTTTAGTCGGGAAGTGCAATAACTGTGGATGATCTTCTGGTTTGATCGGATCAACATTATTAATTGAATGCAGCGGAGCCTTGGGCTCTTCGATAGAACGATGTAGGCGAAATTCATCGACAACTCTTGATATGGCCGGGCTACAGCGGTAATGATTGAGTAATCGGGTAGTACCTTTTCTCAGATCTATTCCCGTTTCCTTCCATTCGAGACTTCTATTGTAGAAGCCTTGATCAGGGTCGGTAGCGATAAATAACTCGCCCTGAGGGGCAATTACTCTTGCAATGAGCTTGAACCAAACGGGTGCAAAGTACTGACCTTCATCTATCAGAATATGCGTGTAGGGCTTGACAGTTTTGCCGTTATCCAGTGCTTTGAGTAAAAAGCTTGCGGCTTCGCCCCAAAGAGAACTGCTACGGTCTTTCAGTTGCGTATCGATGTCGACCATTGCTTGCCAAATACGTTTACGCACTGGGTTAGACAGGGCGAAACTACGATTAGATCTGATAGTGTTTAGATAATCTGTTTCGGTTTCAATCTGACGATCTTTGATAAAATTGATCTCTCGGATCAAACCATGACGACTCAGTTCTTCGTGCTCAAAATGACGTTTAATCATCAAGTCGAGCAGTTCAGTCTCTTGATCTTCGTAGACAAATCGCCAAGTTCCGCCCAGTAACTTTCGGCACCACTCAAGGAATGGCAAACAATGGATGTTGTCTGATTTTTTCGTCAGCGAGGTAATGGATTGTTTTAAAGCATTACTGATCGATTTGTTATGGCTCAGAACAAGAATGCGTGAGTTTGCATGTGTTTCTGATAGCAGGACGGCGCGTTTAATCAACACTTCAGTTTTACCACTACCGGCAACACCTGTAACAACATTAAGTGAATAGGGCGATGGCGAGGTATTAGACTTCTCGGTTACTGCTTTTTTAAGGCTAATTTCCTGTTCCAGATCCAGCAGTTTTAGTTTTTGTGGTTGCCCTTCATGAACTGAGTTATCAATTAATAGCTCAGGACAGAACTTGGCGCGAATAAATTGATTTACCTGCTCGGAGGCAGCAATGCCAAAGCATCGTTCGCAAACCACGTTCATGGCACCATTGATCAGCACGCCACCAATGGCCAAGATGCCCAATTGTTTTATATATATCGTTTGTTTTGCAGCGAGGTTACCCTGAAGCAACAGCACTATCGGCAAGAGTTGATGAGCATGGCTTTGCAGCGATGTGGGAAGCAATGCATCTCGCTCCGCAAGGAGCTCGATGATCAGAGGATGTTTAGCTAACTGCTCGGTATCTAAATCAATCTTGGTGCTGATCGATTGATCCGGTAGTGTGGCGAATAGCAGAGAATGCTTATCTTGCTTGACCCAATAGCGTAGTCCGGTCAGTTCGTGGTTGTCAGAGAGTTGTTGACGACAAACGATAGTCTCGTCTAAAGATTGTAAGCAAAAATGTAACTGAGGCCCCGGATGACTGTCAGTTAGTGAATCTTCTGGTATTATCTGAGCCATATCTTAGTACTGTCCTGGACGGTGTGAAAACTTAAGTATTTTCATTAGGCGATATCACGTTTTTCAGGTTGTTGTGCAAATTTTAACATAACATTTGCCGTATTAAATACTGCTAATAATCAGCGTCCTGATTTTGGTTTTTATCGTCTGGAAAAGATAAGTTATGGCAAGCTATGCAATTGGTGATTTACAAGGCTGTTATAAATCACTGCGGCGACTAGTCGATAAAATTAACTTTTCACCTGAGTCTGACACGCTTTGGTTGGCAGGTGACTTAGTTAGTCGGGGCAATCGTTCGCTTGAAGTGCTGCGTTATGTCAAGGGTTTAGGGGATTCTGCGGTTTGTGTGCTCGGTAATCACGATATTAGTTTAATTGCCGCACATTACGGGGTGATCAAACCACATGAGAGCTTGAAAGCAGTGATGAAAGCGGACGATCGGGAAGATTTGATTGATTGGTTGCGACATCGGCCTATGCTGCATTTGGATCATGAGCTGGGTTATTGTATGGCCCATGCAGGTATTTATCCTCACTGGAGCTGGTTACAGGCGCAGCAGTGCGCACGTGAAGTTGAAGTACCGTTGAGAGGCGCGACGACCCAGCGTTGGCTGGAGAATGTTTATGGGAATGAGCCAGCCCAATGGAGTGATGGTTTGCAGTCTTATGCAAGGCATCGTTTTATACTCAATGCGTTTACCCGAATGCGTGGTTGTAACCCCGACGGATCGTTAAATTTCTCGGTTAAAGGCACCGCAAAGGATCATCAGCAGAATGGTTTGTATCCTTGGTTTCGGCTGCCGACCCGTAGTTTATTACCCTATAAAGTTGTCTTTGGGCACTGGTCGGCTCTGGGTTATAGAAATGATAGCCAGATAATTTCCTTAGACACCGGCTGTGTATGGGGGCGAAAACTTACCGCAGTTTGCCTTGATGATGATATCATTCGACCAATTCAAGTTGCTTGTAAGTAGGATGTTGGTGTGAAAAAAACAAGCATAAGCGATGTGTTTGCTTGGTTGCATAAAGGTAAACCGCCGATAACAGAAGATACTCCGGAAAATTCAGCTGAAGCGATTAGCGATGCTGTTGGGAAAGCCGCACTGAATAAACCAAATGTTACTGTGATATCTGCCAATGGTTCACAGAAAATTTATATACGTGATGTTGAATATAACCTGCGGGTTTCTAAACCTGCTCATGGTGTCGGAGTTGCTGAACTAAAACGATCACTTGATCGTAACCGGGAGATGCTCGACAAGAACCATGAAAAAATGATGGTGATTTATAAACGGTTTCGTTTAAACACCGATCCATTGGTGGTTGAGCATGAAGGAGCTTATCGCACTGCGACTAAAAACGCTCTGGTTGCCCGTGCAAATATAGACGTGTTAATTCCGTTGATTAATATCAAGGGGGGAGATGCAGAATATGAGGGCGATGAGGAAGGGCTGCCTATCGAAGAGCACATTGAACAGTTGCGGTTTGATGCCGAAGATATGGTTGACTATGAGTTGGGTTTGAATGCACCGAAAGATGACGGATCGGTTAATATGCAGTCGGTGTTTATTGCAGGATTGATCGTGGTGTTGGTGGTTATGTTGTTGAAGGTTTTTTTGTAGTTCAGTCTTTGAAAGTTGTTAGTGTTGTGGGTTAAATCAATAAATAATTATGCTGAGCTTTTTAAATAGACTCAAATCAATTACACGTTTATCGATACAGCCGCCTGTTCCTAACCCGGAACGTCACGGCATTGCGATCGTTGCAATTGTAAAAAATGAAGCAAAATATATTTCAGAATGGGCAACATTTCATTTCAATGCCGGTGTAAGGCACTTTTATATTTATGATAATGGCTCTACTGATGAAACTTGCGATGTGCTGCTTGACTGTTTACCTGAGAATGCGGCGACCATTATCCCTTGGAGTCAGGTGCTCAAACCCGCCAATTCTCAACAAATTATTCATAACCAGGTTCTAGCTTACGCCCATGCAGCTTCCAATTTTGGTGGAGGCTATCGCTGGATGGCTTTTATTGATATTGATGAATTCATTGTACCAAAGCAGGACAATTCAATTTCCGATGCTCTGCAGAGCCTCTCAGGTTGCCACAATATTTCGCTTCCCTGGCATATGTTTGGGACTAGTGGTCATGAGACTGCACCTTTTGGTTCGGTGCTTGAAAATTATCGTCAGCGTTATGCTAATGCCTCTGATTTCAACTCAGGTTTAGTCAATTATAAGTGCATTGTTGATCCCTGTAGCTTAACGACTATTCGAGTACACTCAATGCAAACCAATGGGGAGTGGTTGACTTGTAATGATGTTGGGTTTCAGGTAAAAACAAAAAACCGCAATACTGAAGCGTTCTATTCTTCCGAGAAACTCCAGTTAAATCACTACTATACACGCTCTAAAGCTGAGTATATCGCCAAGATTAATAAGGGGCATATCTTACAAAATCGTTCTGCTCGATATACTAAAAAGCTACCTAGGCTGCTTATTAAAATCGACTCTGATGTTATTGAGGATACATCTGCTATTTTATTCTTAGAGCGTATAGGAGCGATGGACTAGTGGACGTTTCGATTGCAATTTTCTCCTATAATCGAGGGAATTATGTAAAAAATTGTCTCGACTCAATTCATCAGTGTTTTCCAGAAGTACCAGTTAGTATTTATGATGATCATAGTACTGACCCGACAACGATTCGTTACCTGGAAAGTTTGAGTAGTAACGTTATCTCTCCAGAAATTGATATTGATAATAAGCATGGTGGCTTGTATCGGAATATGCAGATTGCACTTGAAGCGGCTAATTCGAGGTATATTCTTTTTTTGCAGGATGATACTCAACTGGTAAGAAGCGTTGATGAGGTTGATTTTCAGTGGATTGACGCTTATTTCAATGAGAATGAAAGTGCTGCATTTGTAAATCCGGTTTTTCTTAAAGGCCGCAGAAGAAGAAGTATCAATAAGCAACTTCGGCCCCACCAGTCATATCGGGGATATTTTCATGAGATATCTGAAAAGCTTAAGCCTCGGCCGGTTTCTATGTATTACTGCGATGTGGTTTTAGCGCATGTTGATAGACTTAAATCGGTAAAGTGGCGTTTTCAGAACTCAGAAACTGAAAACGCGATGCAAGCAAGAAAGCACTTTTGTAAGCTACTGCAGCTTGCTGATCCATTTGTAATGCATGTTCCAGAAGTACCTGTTTATCGTGGCAAAAAAAGTACCTTTGGGGAGCGATTAGCGAATCGATTGATTGGCTCTGACATAAAGCAGTTTCAGCTTATGACGGAAGATGAGGCGTCAGAAATGAGGCAGAGAGCCATAAGTTTGGCTCCTTACGCAGAAGATTATCTCAATACTGTGAATCAAAATGTTAGCAAACCATACCACTATAATTGTATAAATACCCATTGGTATACACGTATCTTGCATAAGCTGGAATATGGGGTGAGGCGCTTATTTCATTAGTTCGTATCCACGTTACATTTTATTGGCAAGTGCACGGTAAGCCTTCTGTGACCTGATATCACCTTCAGGTATGTTCCAATCAGAGCCATTGAAATAGATAAATTCGGGGAAGGTACTTGCAATGATTCCGAATCCTGCATCCAAGATCTTGCGGCTAATTCCAATTTCACCTTGTTCTACTAGCTCATCTTTGTTTGATTGAGTCAAAGCAGATAGTTGTAAGCCTCTGGGTATGGCCATATTAAGTACCTCCATATTAGTAAAGAGAAAAAAGGATTGCACGTGAGGGGAAAATAGCGGGGGTTTTAGGCAAGTATTATGTGAATTTAGGAAGATTCCACAAAGTCCTGCTCGTTCGTATTTATAAAATAAGCGATGGTATTTTTCTAGCCATCCGTCTGTACTTGACGGTGCTACAGAAGAGTTCATCAATAGAACATCACCATTGTAATTCTTTTGGCGAAGTCTATTGATGCCAAAGTCATAAGCGCCTATGTCGAACCCTGAATTATCCCTAAACAACACCTCGTTTATGAAAGGGTATTTTTCAGCTAGGTCAAGATACGTTTTTTTAGAGTTAGTTTGATAATGAGGAAATGCGGGCCTGGGAAGGCAGTAATGGCTATTCTCGGATGCTTCATTTGCTCCGTTAATAATCAGGGTGCAATTGAAGGTGAGCCCTGGATCATAATTCGCCATACTCTCAAGTAGCCCTGATATGCCGCACTTTACGACATTACGTTTTATACGTTTTTTCCTTCTGAGAGGGTAGCCGATCCAGTCGGTTAAGATGATTTCAACCAAAATTTTCTTTTAAATACCTAAACAATAATTATCCGTATAGATAATTGAGGTTTGATCAATTTGGGTTCCAGTAGCTTTTAGTCCTTCAAAGTTTAAAACTCGGTAGCCTTGGTTTCTTGAAAAAATTAAAGCTTCCTGATATCTCTCGCGATGGGAATCCATGTGTCAGCCTTTTCTCTAAAAATTTCACAACAGAGTAGTTCATCCAAGGAATAAAGTTGCCTTTGGAGTCAATAGGTTGTTTCTGCTCCAGACTTGCCATCCAACCTGTCTGGTATAAATAAGGACTTTCATCCTTAATCAACCTTCGGTGAGCTTTGCGATGAAGAGATAATTTAGCTAACACGAGTTTTAGGTGCATATCGTTTATATAGGTGGTAAAGGATTAGTGATGTATATTATTGAATTATAATTAGATTTGATGCCGATGATTGATATTTGCAAGTTAGTTAAACAGTTGCTGTTTGTTTAAAGCATGCATAATGATTAATGAATCATCATCCAACGAATTAGATAAGTAGTCAACGATTAATAATAGACAGATATATGCCCCCAGTTGTCGATAAAAACGCAAAAGCTAGATCTAAGTACTTGGTATTTACCTCTGCTGGTGATAAGTCGAACTTAAATTACTGGTTTTAGAGGCAAACACAATTTTGACTTATGGATTAACTATTATGGAGATGTTGAAGGCCGTTATGAAAATGACTGTGACTTCTATACATCTAAAAAAGGCGGTAAGTTTCCTAACCTGCATTACGTTTACCATTGCTGGGCAGAGTTAATTAGCAGCTACGATTCAATACTTGTCATGGATGATGATATTATCATCCATGAAGAAGAGATTAACCGTCTATTTGAGATAAGACGTGAGTATGATCTCTGGTTGCTTCAGCCTGCTTTTGATCCAAGAGGGAAGTTCAGCCATAGAGTGACAAGGAATAACCCCCTGACTAGTCTAAGGTATACAAACTTTGTTGAAGTTACCTGGCCACTATTTCGAAAGGATAAGTTGGATGAGTTTATGCAAATCTATGACCCTTCGGTAGTTGGTTGGGGGGTGGATTTACGGTTTCTAGATTCACTTGGTGAAGCAGCCAAGAAAGTAGCAATAACAGATGATATTACGTGTATCAATCCCGCTGACTCTATGAAGCAAGGGCAGCGGGAGATAGATTTACTTTAAACTACCGCAAAAAGAATTCAGAATTGGGAAAGAGTAAAAAAGCAATACAATATCGAAGTTAGAGCACCAGCTGAAATGTCGAGAATAAGTAGGTCACTCAATCTAAAACAGTTTCTGAAAGCAATGAAGATTGTAATGGTTCATTTATACTGCAAGCTTCTGAAAATGCTTTACGGTGTGGGTAATGATTACAATAGAAAAGCCTCTGGTTGAGATGGCTTTATATATGATTCTGAGAGGGTTGTTTAGCTTATGCATATTCGCTTCGTAATACTATTGGTAAGCTTGCGAATTTTCTTCCTGAAAAATGATGGGTTGTAGTGTTTTTGATCAAAAATAATCTCATCAGGGCTTAAGATAGTCGTTTTTAGTGGCGTACTTAGTTTGTTTTGTTCGAGGCTTCTTAGTTTTATTTTTGCAACTGAAAAGCCAAGTTCAGACCAACCATCCAGGAGTAGCTGTTGAAGTGTAATTTCTAAAGCATCATTTTTAAGTAGTTCTTTTTGGCGGTCAGTCTCACCATAAGAAACTATAAGACCATGAATGATCGATTGATTCATAAGGCCATTTTCTACTAAGTAGTTCATAAACCCCCAATGATCACCAATACCTTTTAGACTTTTATGCTTCAGGTTATGGGCATTGCTTTTGGTACCAGTTGTAACTTTGTTGATAAATGATTCTTTTGAAGAGATTGGTACGTGTAGTAACGGAAACTTTGAGTTAATCTTCATGTGTTCGCCAGAATCTGCATAGTAGAAACGATGATTGCCGGGCGAGATGATAATGGGTCTACTCTGTACTTTATTGATTTGTATCGCTATTTTTGAAGTCTCAGACACAGCAGGACCTGATAAGTATTTTTCAATTTTCTCCCCATTCGGTATCAAGTTGAGCCAAGGCATAGATATGGCTGTTTCATTCTTGCATGACTTCATCATAGTTTTGAATGTATCTTTGCAACTGAACGGCAAAAATTCATCAAAATCCAAATAAAAAATCCATGTTTCAGGTTTAGTTGAGGCTATTTTTTGAGTGATGTATGTCATTAATTCTGATTGGTGGTAAGCTTCCTCTATGTACGAAAAATGTTCTATTTTTCCATGTTCTTGAGCCCAGTGTGCTACCACGTTTTCAGTACTATCTTTTGATAAGTGATTTACGAGATAAATCTTATCGAATAGGCAGTGAATGTGCTCCATAAAGACTTCTACATTCTCAGATTCATTTCTATACATGCTCACTAATGTAAAATGCAAAACTTCACCTTAAGTAATTTGCTTAGGGGGTCTTTCAAACAGAGAAAAGAATGTAGATTTTACAGCTTTAAATCTTGCATAAAGGCGTGTTTTTTTTAAACTCATGTGCTTTAATTATGCCCAATTTGGTTAATTAATAAGTATATGATAAAAATTTGGAGACCACCACATGTTGCTTTCTCAGCTAATATTTTAGTCAAAAAATTAAGGTCCATGGGAGAAAAAGTAAGCATCGTTCCTAAAATAGACCCATACGATAAGTCACTGTACATTATCTACAATGCCTCTTCTGTTAAGAAACTACCTGCAAACTATATTGTTTACCAAACAGAAGTGGTGGGCTCTAAGTGGTTTACGTCACGATACGAGTGGACACTAAGAAACGCTATTGCTGTCTGGGAATATGACCCTAATAACATTTCAGAATATCATTCTTTGAACTCAAATATATCAGTTGTTTCGCCTGGTTTCGAAGCTCAGGATTTCAGTGTATCTAAAGAGATTCCTCTGCTATTTTATGGTCACATCAGGAAAAGCAAGATTCGTGAGCACATTCTTGATAATTTGAAACGCGAAGTTGATATAGTAGTAGTTGAAAACGAACACATGAAAGGCATGTGGGATACTCTGAGTCGAACCTCTATAGTTTTGAACCTGCACTACTATGCGAATGCACCACTTGAGGCCTTTAGAATCAATGAAGCTATTTCATTCGGATGCCATGTAATTAGCCAAAGGTCTCCTAAGATCCCTGAAAAATATAAGGAAATCGTTAGTTTTGCTGATACAAGTGACGATGTGATTAAGCTCATAAATGAATTTAGTGAGATCGGCGTTCCAAGGCATGATCAAATGAGCTTGAATGGACTGAGTAATGACAAGGAAATTGAGCTGGCAATGAATAGACCGATGAAATTGAGACGGCCTAAGGTTCACATGATCAAACAGTTGCTCATTGGCAAACTACTAAGTTTGCCGGGAGACAAAAATAAAGCGGGCGTCTAGAGCGCCATCTTCTGGGATAAAAATGAATAAGCAAGTAATCTGTATAAACTGGGGGTCGAAGTATGGGGCTCCTTTTATTAATCGACTGTATGCCTCGGTCGCTCGTAATATTACACCACCGTTTACCTTTACGTGCTTCACAGACAGTAGCGATGGGGTAAGGCCAGAGGTACTTTGTGAAGACCTTCCACCCTTGGACGTAGAAATGCCAAAAACTATAAGGGGGATCTGGCCAAAAGCACGATTATGGAATAAAAGGCTAGGGAGCTTGGAAGGGACGGTTCTATTTTTAGATTTAGATTTGGTGATTACTGCCAACATTGATGATCTTTTCACTTACGGTGATCCTGATGATGTAATCTTAGCGACTAATCCTGCTAAACCATTCATGAAAATTGGACAGACTTCTGTGTATAGATTTCCCGTCGGAAAGCTTGTGCCATTGTTGGATGAGTTTAAAGAGAACCCACAACTTGTTGCTGACACTTATCTTTTTGAGCAACGCTTTGTCTCACGGAAAGCACCGGGTGGGATAAAGTTTTTTCCACGTAAATGGGTTAGACACTTCAGAGCCCATTGCAGGAGAACTTTTCCTTTAAACTACTTCATTGCTCCACGTTTTCCTCAAGAAGCCAAAATAGTTATTTTTCCGGGCGGCCTGCACCCTGAGCATGCGATACAAGGGCAGTATGGTGTAGATAGCGATTCTCGTTCTCCAAAGGAACACTTAACAGCACTGTTCAGTAAGAACAGAAAAGACCCACCATTCAAGCATTTGCGTCGCTTTATACTACCGACTCCCTGGGTCTCCGATCACTGGCGTGAATGATTAAAGCTTGCGCCCATAGTAGTTAATTTGGGTGGTTATGAGGTGATTCCACTTGCCAGAACTAATGAAGTTTATAATTTTGTATTTTAGCTTTTTACGAGAAACTGGCCCTATTGAAGTGGTCTGACATCCTGCTTCTTCAAACATTTTTTGAAAGGTTTTTGGAGTAAACCATCGCAGATGTGTTCTATCCATGACACCTTCATCAGTCAGGGGCCAGTCCCCTTTGATTAGATAACGGATTATTCTGTGGTGCGATATATTAGGTGAGCTTGCCATCACTAATCCGCCTTTCTTTACTTTGCCTAGCAACTTGCTGACTGTTAGATCAGGATCCCTGAGGTGTTCTAAGACCTCGCTCATGATTAATATATCAAAGTACTCATCGGGGTAAGGGATATTAATTTCTTCAATATCACCTTCGATTACATCCGTTATTTTGTCTGCCGCAGCCGCAGCCATTTCAGGATTTAATTCTATTCCAACGTATTCCGAACACTTTCCAAGTTTGAGGCATGCTTCACCTGTTGGTCCTGACCCAGTGCCTAATTCTAAAATCCTGGCATCTGGACTGTCTGGTAAGTAATCAATATAGTCTTGCCTGGGAGTATCGAAATAAGATATTGGCTTTTTAGTGTATGCTTGGACAATATTATTGTCTGGTTGAGTGTTTTCAGCTCTCATAGAGGCCTGTGTAAAGAATTCGCAAACGGAGAGATTTCATGCATGTACCATGTTTGATTAATACTACTTTATCTTTTGAAGGCCAATAATACTCAGCCCTAAAAAGAAAAAGGCGGGTAAAAAAGCACTGAGAAATGGTGGGAATCCATAAACACTGCCCACCTGATTTAAGACTTTGTTCAATAAAAAGAAAGCAATTCCTGCAATGATACCGATAAAAACGCGCTGCCCCGCGCCGCCGCCGCGTTGTGATCCAAACAAAAATGGCATTGCCAAAAATAACATGACGAGGGCTGCGAAGGGTGCAGAAAATCGCTTCCAGTAAGCTAATCTAAATTTATCAGTATTCAGTTTATTAGCTTTCTGATGCTCAACTAAGTCGGAAAGTTCAGCGATCGATAGTTGCTCTGGGTCAACTGAAGCGATTGATAAGAGTTTGGCATCTAAAAAGTCTGGATCATCCTTGCGCTCAAATATTTTGCTTTTGACTCCATCAGTACTGAAGGTTTGCTCAACGACTGACTCTAAAATCCATCCTGAACTTGAATTTTTCGCAGACTTCACCTGAGTCACTGACTCTAAACCACTATAGTTTTTTTCTACATTGTAAATTGTGATATCTGATAGTTTTTCTTCTGACCAAACTTGCCCAATATGAAGGATTCGATTATTGTCCTTGATCCAAAGACTGGCTCCACTTGTCATTACAATGTTCTTGTTGTTGAGGGAGGACTTAAAATTCTTGCCTGCCAGATCTGTCTTTGGCACGATAAACTCGCCCATTAAAAACACCGCTATTACCAAGATAAAACCAAGTTTCAGGACAGAAATGATAATGTTGATGATGGAAATGCCGGCTGCTCGCATCGCGATGAATTCAGAGTTGGCGGCAAGGTTGCCAAGCCCTAACAAGGTGCCGATCAACATGGCAGTGGGAAATAATTCGTAGAGACGGTTGGGCACGGAGTAGAGAAGATATACGAAGGCTTGCAAGCCACTGTAGTTCTCGTTGAGATCTCCTGTTTCGCTGATAAAGTCAAAGAATATGACTAATATTGTTAGCGCGAACCAAGCCATCATCAGCCCAACAAAAACTGATTTCCATAAATAACGATCCAGGATATTCATCTAAGCCCGCCATAACGCCGCCACACCATCCAAAGTGATAGCAACAAAAAGGGGAGATGCACCCACCAAAGTCCCAACATTGATGGAATTTTTCCATCCTCTAGCATTGCTTTCCCTGTAATTAGTAAGTTTGCATATAAGGCATAGAGCAATATACCGATGGCTAGTTTTCCAAACCGGCCTTGACGAGGGGTTGTGTAGCTCAATGGGAATGCTAGTAAGGCCATGATCGGCGCGGAGAGAATCACACCAAAGCGCCAATGCAATTCAGCGGTATCTTTTATATCACTAGAGTTTAACAAGTTTAGTGTTGGTTTAGAGCCTAGTCGCTCCCTGACTTCGGTATTCAGGGGTGGTACTCGAATACCATGTTCTCCAAATTTAAAAATAGTGAATGTTTTATCTATTTTACTCTGATCGTAGCGACTCCCCCCGCTAATCTGCAGTACTCTGTCGCCACTTTTTTGATCTATAAAAAGAACAGCTTTGCTTGCAAGCATTGCCCTTTTGTCTGCTGTATCTTCCACATGCAAAAAGAAGTTTTGCATGACGACATTTTTTTCATCCAGATCTTCAACAAAGATAGTAAATTTCCGATCGCCGCTGGTAGCATGCATAAACTCGCCGACTGGTATCCCGGAAGCCTCTGGCCGTTGTTTTATCTCAGCGGTGATCTCTTGTCGTGATGTTTCAAGAAGAGGCAATACATAAAGCACCAGCGCTGCTAGCAGTAAAGTCAGCGGCGTTAGCAGCAAGAAAATAGCATTAAAAAACTGTCCTGGGCCAATGCCGGATGCATGCATGGAGGATATTTCATTGTCACGATACAGCCGCCCGAAAGCTAGCATCATGCCGATTAATAGTGCGATAGGTGCTAGCTGAATGGCACCTTTTATTGACCCGATAAAAACCAGTACGCCCAGAGCATCGACTGGTAACTGGCCATCACTTACATTCCCTAAAAGCCTTGCAACAGTATTCCCAACAATAATTAGCATTAGAACCAATAGAGTTGCGATGAACGCCTGTAGTATTTCTTTAATTAAATAGCGATTCAGTATCATGCATGTATGCCGACTTCACAGGTTTTTCGCTATTGATAAATGCTTTTACCGTTAATTTGGCAGCCTTTATAGCGTTTGTGCGTCCATAGATATTGTTCGGTGTGTGTTTGTATTTGTTGTTCAATAATCTTATTTATCAGGAGTGTATCATCATTGATATCATCGCTTGGGAAATTTTCCAGTGGTGGCATGATGTGCAAGCTATATCCAAATGAATCGTCAGGGTTTTCACTGCGGGTGCAATAAATTGGAATGACTAAAGCGTTAGATAGTTTAGCTAATCTGGATGTTGCGGGGTTAGTCGGTGCGTCAATACCAAAAAAAGGCACCATCAAATGATTTTTGCCCTGAAAATGTTGATCCGGGGCATACCATACAGAGGTGCCTTGTTTAAGCATTCTAAGCATTCCCCTGATGTTGTCTTTAGCGATAGTTTTACCAAATCTGGCCTCACGACGCTGGATGCTTAGGTGATTGATGAGTTTGTTTTGATGCGGACGAAATACGAAGCAGGATGCTAAACGGTCAGCAAGTATGCTTCCGCTGACTTCAAGACTGGTAAAGTGCGAACTCAAAAAGATAATAGGCCGATCTGCGGATAGCGCTAAATCCAGATGTCGAACACCATTAATATGACTTAACTTTAATAGTTTCTTCGGATCACCCCACCAACTAAAGGCTGCATCAAACAAACCTTTGCCTAAAGATTCGAAATGTGCTTTTGCAATGGCTTCGATTTCCGTTGCCGTCTTTTCAGGAAAAGCGATGCCGAGATTAGTCAGACACACCGATCGCCGCTGAGGAATGGCGTGATATAGAAGCTGACCTATTCCGCCACCAATTTGCATTTGCCAGCGCCAGGGCAGTTGACTTACAAGCCATAGAAAGCCAACGCCTAACCAGCTGAGCCAGTATTTTGGATGTAAAAATCGTGTCATGTCCGTCGTGTAGATATAAGGATGTGACAGCATACACTTTGTATTTACTGAACTCTACTTGAGAAGAAATACGGTCTACAGCTTGCGGTTTTTAAGGCGGGAGTAATCAGCCATTATTTTTTTAACGTAGTGCCGGGTCTCTTTATACGGTGGGATTCCTCCGTATTTAATGACTTTACCCGGCCCTGCATTGTAGGCCGCTAAAGCAAATTTCTTATTGCCTTTGAAGCGCTTTAGCATCTGCGAGAGGTACTTCACACCACCGCGAATATTTTGCTCAGGATTCCAAGGGTCTTTAACCTTCAGGTAAGATGCTGTACCCGGCATGAGTTGCATCAAGCCAATAGCGCCCGCTCTGGATAACGCTTTCTCGTTAAAGCATGACTCCTGTTTCACCACTGAATGAATCAGATCCTCATCAACACCATATTGCTTAGCATAGGTTCTTATAGTGTGCTGGTAGGCTAGTTGTTTACTTTGGATGTAACGTTTATCACCACAGCGAAATACATTGGATTTCTTCTTGCTGTAAGCTTTAGTAGAGAGTCCTTCTACGGCTTGATAGGTTCTATCTACTGGTTTGGCTGGTCGATTTAGCGATGTGCCATAGCTGCGCTGCGCTGGCTTGACTGGACGATTTAGCGAGGCATTATAGGTGCGAGGAGCAGGTTTGTTTCGAACAACCTTCTTGGCTGTTTTATATACTTTTACTAACTTGAATTGCTTGTCGTAAATGCGCTTATCAGTGAGAATGCGCTCACCGTTAACGCCGTGGTAAGCATAAACATCAGCTGATACTTTTGAAATAGTGACGGCGTTGCAAATTAAAGCTACGAAAAATGTCGCTGTAAATGAAGAGCTAAATTTCATGGTTATGACACGTTGGTATTCAGCGGTATGGCATTAGGTTGTGGGGGTGCCAGACAATTGAAAACTAACTTCCTTTATAGTTTTTATTATTCCCAAGTGTTGCTCAGGTCGTCTATAAGCTTAGTTTATGGTCTGGAGCGATTAGTGACCAGTACCACTGGACGGGTGGTTTAGTCATTCCAAAACAACCGTTCGCAGTATTAGCGCTATTTAGAAATTAAATGCGACGGTAGACTATCCCACGTTAGCCACTGACGTAGATACCGCTGGCTAGTATGTGTTTGTGATTACTCATAAGGAATTGATAGTCACATTCTTAGGAGCTACCTTCGGGTAGCTCCGCTCTTTTTTAGTGTAAGACACCAGGCATCGCCAGAGTGAAAGGTTTGATCAGTGCATCGAACTTATAATCATCATCCGCAATCATTTGATAGCTTCCTTGCATTGAGCCCACTGGCGTTTCAATCATCGTGCCAGAAGTGTAGCTAAACGACTCTCCATGTCTAAGCCGTGGCTGCTCACCGATTACCCCTTTACCTTTAACTTCCTGAACCTTATTTTCAGCATCGGTGATAATCCAATGTCGGGAAAGTAGCTTGGCAGGTTGAGATCCGTGGTTTTCAACGGTAATAGTATAGGCAAAGACATAGCGCTCACTCTCCTCCTCAGATTCGGATGGTAAGTATTCTGTTTTTACACTAATTCTAATGTCGTAAGGTTTTATTTCGCTCATGGGTGTGGAGTATAATACATTCAATGAATAATTTTAGCTTTTCACCCATTGCCGTTATTTCCTCCTGCTATAAAGAGAAGTTTTCAATTCCGAGACAGCCTGATCTAGTTAGCGAAGCAACGGCGGAGCTAACACTGATTAAATCTTACGCCTCGGAGGAAATTGTCAGAGGGCTTGAAGGGTTTTCACATATTTGGATTCTTTTTGCTTTTCATGTGGTGCCGCTTGGGCATTGGAAGCCGATGGTGCGACCGCCACGTTTAGGAGGAAATAAGCGTTTAGGCGTGTTTGCGACACGTTCAACTTATCGCCCAAACCCAATTGGATTGTCAGCAGTTTCTTTGCTAGATATACGCGCTGAAAACGGGGAGGTGAAGCTGATGTTAGGCAGCTGTGATTTGTTGGACGGGACACCTGTCTTAGATATCAAACCTTATTTGCCTTATGCTGACGCCATTCCCCATGCCACGGGTGGTTTTGCTGCTCAGGTACCTGAAAAAAAAATGATTGTTAAGTTTAGTACATCTGCTGCTGAGTCCTGCATTAGCGCTAGCCAGCGACTCGATGTCGATGTTAAGTTGTTTATTGAGCAATTGCTTTCCTTGGATCCGCGGCCTTCATATCGAGCCGGAGAGGTTAGTGAGAGAATTTATGCAGCGCATGTTTATGATTTTAATCTGCGTTGGCACTATCTTGAAAAACAGCTATTGGAAGTGATCGACTTATCACTCAGGGACGAATAATCAATGAAAAAAATCCTGTATGGTTGTGTGCTATTTTGCTGTTCTTTTTTGCCTGCAAACAAGCTATTAGCAGCAGGCGAGGAGATAATTAAGAAACCACCTATTTCGGCAGTGCGTTATCAGGTCGTCAAGGAGGTGCCACAAACTGTTTTAGCTGACTCAGTTCTGGCGCTAATGAAGAAAAAAAAGGTGCCTTTAGATAATCTCAGTGTCTATATCCGTGATGTGAATGCAGATCAGCCGATGCTGTCTCACAATATCGACATATTACGATCGCCTGCTTCGACTATTAAGTTGGTAACAACGTTTGCCGCGCTGAAGCAATTAGGCCCTAATTTCGTCTGGTCTACTGAAGCGTGGACTCGCGGTGAGATCAGTAATGGGGTTTTAGACGGCGATCTAATTCTGAAAGGGTATGGTGACCCCTTTTTGGTGTATGAACGTTATTGGAAGTTTGTAAACGAGCTCAGAGATAGAGGTTTGAGGGAGATCAAAGGTGATGTAATTATTGATGGCAGCCATTATCGGGTGCCCAAACATAACCGAAAGGCGTTTGATGGACAGTCTTTTCGGGTTTATAACGCGGGTGTTTCACCGCTTATGTTTAACTTTCAAGCCACGCGTCTTTTATTGACGCCACCAGAGAATGATGCTTCAACTAATGTTAATTTAACACTCTATCCTCCTTCAAACATCGTTAAAGTAGACAATCAACTGAAGCTGGTGAAAGGTCGTTGTAAACGTAGTCATGGCAGGCCAAAGCTGAGTTGGAATACTGAAAAACAACTAGTTGTTTCAGGGTCTTTCGCACGTTCCTGTAAGCCTCGTTATCTAATGCGCTTAATCTCAGAACCAAGGCAGTTAGCGCTTGATGCGTTTAAACAGTTTTGGACAGGATCAGGCGGAATTCTAAAAGGTAGATTAAAGTCTGGTCAGGTTGAAAAAAACGACGAACTTTTCCATACATACGCATCACCAACCCTGGGTGAACAGATTCGCCTGATTAATAAATGGAGCAATAATGTCATGACGCGGCAATTGCTACTGACAACGGGTGTCAATCGTTATGGCGCACCAGCGACAGTTGAAAAGGGGCAAGACGCCATTTTAGACATACTGCAACGGCATGGCGTCAATATAAAAGGGTTGATTATTGAGAATGGCTCCGGCTTATCCAGAAAATCAAGAATTTCAGCTCGACAAATGGCACAATTGCTGGAAGCAGCTTACCGCGATGCCTATATGCCTGAATTTATGTCCTCTCTGTCAGTTCCCGGTTTAGATGGAACATTGGCAACTCGCTTTAGAAATGAAGATTTGGCAGGGCGGAGTCATCTCAAAACAGGCACACTCAATCAGGTATCTGCAATTGCAGGATATATGCTGAATCGTCGCGGGCGGCGCTTGGTTGTGGTGATCCAGCAAAATGGGGCTAGAGCTTCAAGGGGTGCCGACATTCAAAATGAAATATTGCGCTGGGCTTTCGAACAATAACGACCAAACGACGCTCAATTAAACAGGGTGAAATATTATGGCTTTACTAAGCCAAACCGTCAGAAATGCCGTTGCAGCGGTTCTGACAGCGATAATACCGATTTTTTCTGTCTATGCAGCAGAAGATAAACCTTTGGCTAAAATTACCATTACGGGTGTTGAAGGGGATATAAAAAAGGACTTGGAAAAACACCTACCAGTAAACCTACCCGAATGTGATGCTCCAAAGGCTGAAATAAGTGATTACTTTAGGGCGTTAAAAAGTACCCTGCGTAAGGGGGGGCGCGCTCTTGGATATTACGATGCTGTGTTCACCTCAGGCGGTAAAGAGGTAGATGGTTGCTGGGAAATATCCCTCGATATAGAGCCGGGACAACCCGTTCGCGTAGTCAGCCAATTTATTGAAGTGCTTGGTGCAGGTGCTAATGAACCTGAGTTTCGCGCTGCCATGCAGCAGCCCCCATACCAGCAAAATGATGTATTGAACCATCAGCTTTATGATGAATTTAAAACCCGTTTAACCGAAACAGCAGATACTTTGGGTTATCTTGATGCGGTATATGAGCAAAAAGCAGTTTCCGTTGATCCATTAGCCTTCTCGGCCAGTGTCAATCTGGTGCTCAATACCGGCCCTCGATATACCTTTGGTGATGTCACTATCGAGCAAGATGTGCTGAGTGATGAGTTAGTTAAGCGTTTTATCAAAATCAATCCGGGAACGGCGTTCAGCACTGACAAGGTAATCAAACAACAGCAGGCTTTTCAACGCAGTGGTTATTATTCTGTTGTGAATATCGATGTTGATATCGAAAACGCTCAGAACCAACAGGTTCCGGTGAGCATTAAGCTAACCCGTGCTAAGCGCAATAAATATAAATATACAGTGGGTTATGGAACGGATACTGGGCCACGAGTGAAGGCAGAAGTAACCCGCCGCTGGACTGGTCTGAAGGGACGTAAACTTCAGGCTTCGGCTCAGTGGGCTCAAAAATTATCAAAAATTAGTGCTGAGCTAATAGAGCCCCGTGAAAACCCTGATGCGGACGCGCTTAAATATATTATCGATTGGACCTATGACACGGCTAATGATGTAGACAGTCAGTCCTTCAAGTTTGGTGCGGACTACAAGAGAAAACGGGATTCAGGTTGGGAGCAAGCTATCTTCATTAATACTTTACTTGATCGCACCAAGCCGGTGGGTGGCGAATCTGATGACTCTGTGCTGACATTGGTCGGTGGGCGTCTGGCTAAAACTAGTATTAAAAATGAAGGTTCAGGCACTGCTACAACGGGTTGGCGCGTCAATATGAAAGCGCAAGGAGCCGTGAATAACCTTTTAAGCGACCAGAATGTTGCACAGTTTAGTGGTTCAGGTAAGTTCATTTTCCCCGTTGGTAAAGGTAGGGTCATTAGCAGACTTGATATAGGGTCGACCAGTGCTGGTGACCTTGAAGATTTACCGAAAAGCCTACGGTTTTTTGCTGGAGGTGGTAACAGTGTGCGTGGTTATGACTTTGAGTCGATTGGTGAAGTTAATAGTTCCGGCTCTGTCATTGGGGGGAAGCATTTACTGGCTGGCAGTGTTGAATATGAATATCCGATTCAGGAAAGCTGGGGGGTTGCAACTTTTATTGATGTTGGTGATGCCTTTAACAGTTGGGGGAATATGGATTTGAACTACGGCATTGGTATTGGTGCGCGCTATCGCTCACCCATTGGTCCGGTTAGGGTTGATATTGGTTTTCCCGACGGCAGTTTTAGCGATGCTACTTTTCATCTGAGTGTCGGGCCTGATTTGTGAAATCCTCTTTTAGTGATTATTTATTTTCACCGTTGGTGTGGATTCAGATAATTATACTTTTTTTACTGTTAACGCTGCTTGCGTTAATCATTACCCCACTGGGTCCGCTGCTGGGTGCTTGGGCAGGCAATAGCTTTGTCAAAGGGTTGAGCATTGATGGTGTTAGCGGTAGCCTGCTGACTAGTCTGAGGGTTGATAAGGTCGAGTGGGTTGATGGTGATACCACAACATTAAACGGCATAAACCTTGAGCCTGGGCGGCCTGACTTTAGCAAAAACCTCGTGGTTATTGATAGCCTGAGCATTGACTCCATCAGTATTGATTTAGATGAAAATGCGTCGCCTCGAAAGCGTGGCGAGTTGGTCAATATTGGTGACTTTGGCACCGCACCGGTAAATATGTTAATTGCAGACGGTAAAGTCGGGGCGTTTTCCGTCAATGAAGGTGTGGATGCAATATTTCAATTGAGCAATCTGAGCTTAGCCGGTACCCGTGTCCAGGATAACCAACTGCTGATCAAGAATAGTCAGGTCTCAATGCAGATTCCCGCTCAACCGCCTGCTGAGGTATCGATCACTGGCCTGACGATGGACATGCTGGAGCCGCATGAGTTTACGCTCGATGCCGATTACCGTATGGATTATCCTGAGATTGGCGAGATAACATTAAATACTAAAGGCTCAGGGTTATTACAAAAGTATCAACTGTCGGCATCAGGTGAAATAAATCATCCTGAGCTAGGTAAGCAAAACCTGTCTTTAGAGGGCACTGGCAATTTTGATCTAATTAATATCGAAAGTCTAAGCTTGGAGGGTAAAGACGGACGGATGCAGGCGAGTGGTGAATTGGCCTGGGTTCCGACAATTGAAGCAGATTTGAGTATTGATGCCGATAAATTGAAAACTGCTCAATTTGTACCTGAGTGGCCAGCTGAAATCAGCGGTAAGCTTCAATTAAAAGGCACGTTCGAACAAGAGCAGCTGCGCGGTGAGCTTGACATTGCATCGTTGACTGGCAGTTTGAGAGGCTTTCCTATATCGGGCAGTGGAAAAATGTCGATGCTCAATGATGAGCTAACCTTTGACAAACTGCAGTTACAGTCAGCCAACAACATGATCAAGATTGATGGCCGTGGCAGTGAGCCGTTCGATTTGAGTTGGGATATCGATGGCAAAGACATTTCAACGCTTGCGCCGGGCCTTACGGGTAGGGTTAATGCACAAGGCACCTTAGGCGGTAATCTTGAAAATCCAGTGCTCAACGGTTCAATCAGCGGCACTCGCTTATCCTTTCAAGGCAATAAAGCAGACAGTGCCGACATTGAGATTAAAACCCAAGGCGGCCAATTTCAACTCTCTGGTAACGGTAGCGGCGTGCTGGTTGGCGGTGAACGTTTACGCCGTATCAGCCTGCGAGGGAATGGTGATATACATAAGCACAGTATTGCCCTAACTGCTGATCATTCGGAAGCAAAAATAATCGCTTCGCTTGTCGGCGAGTGGGATGCTGGGGTATGGAATAGCCAGATTGAAAACCTGTCGGTTGATAATGTTGCTTTTGGTCGCTGGCGTTTAGAGAAGCCTGCCAATATTAAGGCATCAGTGGCAGGTGTTGTAGCCGATGAGCTATGTATGGTTTCGACGACAGGTTCTGCCTGTACTGCGATAAACTACTCACCTCAGAGTGGCTTTGAAACAGCTGGGAAATTGGAAAATGCACCATTATATTTGCTGAACCCTTTTTTACCTACGGGACTGGCTGTCGATGGCAGAGCTGCTGGAGATTATAGCTTTAGTCTAAATCCCGATTTAAAAGGAAGTGCTGACTTAAACTTCGCTCCCGGTGAAGTTGAGCTAACGCAAGGTGGCAAAGTTCAGCGTTTTGCCTACCGAAAAGGTACCATTAAAGCAGATGTCGATGGTAATAACATTAAGTCAGATATCAATTTTGATTTGTCCGCGCAGGGATCTATCGAAGCCACAGCAGATATACGACTGTCCCCTACAGATGGTAAGCACATCATTAGCTCAAGCGGCCAATTTCAACAAGTTCCTCTGGGCTTGGCACAATCGTTCTTGCCCGAGGGAATGAATTTATCTGGTGACGTAAACGGTCTGTTTAACCTCCAGCAGAATGATGCAGGTCGCACCGGGAAATTGTCGTTAACCAGCGACGGCGTTCGGGTTCTTCGTAATGATGTGGCTACAGGGCGTCAGCGCTATGATTTCGACAAAGTCAATGTCGATGCCACTGTCAATGATGACAAGGTGTTGGCCGTTGCGGATCTGAGTATTCGCGGTGGCGGTAGTTTCAGTACCCGCGCCACAGCTGATCTGAGCCAGCCTGACTTGATTAAATCAGTTGAGGCGGAAGGCCAAATAAAAGATATGCCGATGGCACTTGCAAGGCCGTATCTTCCGCAGACGGTCGGGCTCGACGGTTTGCTAAGTGGCGATTATCAAATTAGCCAAGAGTCGGATGTACCTGTTGGTAAAGTGGATTTATTTGCGAGCAATGGCTTTTTTGCCTATCAACCCGATAGCGGTAGGCGTGAGGCTTATCGTTACGACAGTGCAAAAGTCAAAGCAACTATCGCAGGAGATGATGTTGTTGCCGATGTCGATCTGGCTCTGCGGGGTGGCGGGCGACTTAGTGCTCGCGCCGTTGCGGATTTGGCTAATGCTGATCTAATAAAATCGGTTGAGGCGGAAGGTCGTGTTGAAGCCATGCCGCTAGATATATTGAGGCCCTATTTACCAGCGGAAGTCTCTGTTGATGGTTTATTGACGGGTGACTACAAACTAAGTCAGGAATCAGGTGAGCCGGTTGGCATTGTTGATCTGGAGGCAAGCAAAGGCGTTTTCATCTACCAGCCAGCTAACGGCACAGCACAGGCCTATCGATATGACTCTGCAAAAATTAAAGGCTCCATACAAGGTGATAAGGTCTTAGCGGATGTTGATCTGGCTTTGCAGGGCGGTGGACTATTTACGACTCGTGCTAACGTAGATCTGGCCAATAAGGATTTTATCAAGTCAATCGAGGCGGAGGGGCAGGTTAAAGATTTACCGCTTGCGTTGGCTAGGCCATATTTGCCCAAAGAGTTTGATGTTGATGGGTTTATTAGTGGACAGTACCAAGTCAGGCAAGAAAACGGTGAGCCTGTCGGGCAGGTTGATCTATTAGCAAAAGATGGCTTTTTTAGCTATGAAAAAGCGGCGGGAAAAAAAGAACTGTATCGTTATCGCCAAGCGAAACTTCAGGGCAGTATTGCCGGTGATCGAGCGCTTGCTGATGTGGCCTTAGAGCTAAGTGACGGTGGTGTATTAACTAGCAAAGTAAGTGCAGTGGTTTCATCGTTGGATAAGAAACCAATCTTCACTGCTGAAGGTGAATTGGAATCACTGCCTCTTGAACTTGCTCAGGCTTATCTGCCTAAAGAACTTGAACTTGCTGGCCGTGCCAGCGGCCGCTATCAGCTGGAACAGAATGGTCAGTTGCGGGGCAAAGTTGAGTTAAGTGTGCCAGATAGTTTTATTCGATATGACGATGGCAAAACAGAAGCCCAGCAATATCGATTTACTCGTGCGGATATTATCGCCGACATTCAGGGCGATAAGATTGAAACGGATCTCAATTTTGTATTGCGCGATGGTGGAGCATTCAGCACAAAAGGGCGTCTTGATCTGGCTCAGTCCAATAATCTCTATGGTTTTGAAGGAGAGGGAACGCTTAACAAATTTCCTCTGGAATTAATAAAACCTTACATTCCGCAAAAGGTCGTTTTTAAAGGGGTAGTCGATGGCAGCTATCAACTGACTCAACGTGGCGGGCAACAGGGTAGTGTTCAACTGCAATTACCCGCGAGTAGCCTCACATTTCTGGATGAAAAAGGTGAGTCGCAAACGTTTGAATACAAGTCTGGTGAGCTCAATGCCACTATAAAGGGTAAGCAAATTAGCGGTGATGCTTTAGTAGTACTTCAGGATGGCGGTGCCGTAAGCACCAGAGGTAACATCACTTTAGGTAAGTCTCTTAAGCAGCATACCGTTAATTTACAGGGTGACTTACAAGCATTGCCGCTAAAATTATTAAAGCCTTATTTACCGGAAGATTTAGATTTTCCGGGCAAGGTCACGGGCTCTTACGTGCTGAGTCAGCGTGGTGGAAAACTGTCTGGAGATATTGGCTTATCTCTGCCTAAAAGCTACTTTATTGTTGAGACAGCGTCAGGTGATAAGCAGTCGTTTGCCTATGAAAATGGAATAATCAATGTTGGGGTTGATGGTGATCGCATTAACGTTGAAACTTCGCTGGAGTTTAAGGGGCGGGGTGATTTAAGAAGTCGTGCACAAATTCTCCTCAGAGAAAAAGGTTCGCCAAGTATCAATGGCGAAGCTGAAATCAATATTCCTAATATCTATTGGGCACAAAACTATTTACCTTACAGTCGTGGTTTACGGGGCACCGTTGTTGGAAGTATAAAATTCAGTGGATCAACAACGAAACCTAATGTGACTGGACAGCTCTCCATGAGTAATGGTTACCTGCGACTGCCACAAGTTGGTACCGAGTTAAGTGATATTTCATTACAGATTCAAGCGAATAGGGCGAATCAGGCGATTATATCTGGCAGCATGAATTCTGGGGGTGGAGTCATTCGGGCTAATGGCAGTCTGACACTTAGCGATATAAAAAACTGGTCGGCCAAAATGAGCCTGAGTGGAGAAAACATCAAGTTTGTAGATACTCATGAAGCAAGCGCCCTAATGTCGCCTAATCTACAAATCAATGCCAATCCCAAAGCTGTGATTATCACTGGAACAGTTGATATTCCCAAAGCAGATATTAATTTGATAGACCTTCCGGAATTCAGTGTCGATGAGTCAAGCGATGTGATTGTGATTGGTGAAGCTGAGCCCGGTGCTGCGTTAAGAGCAGTACGCATGCAGCCAAACATTCTGGTGCGCTTGGGCAGGGATGTTAATTTTAATGGCTTTGGTTTCAGCAGCCGCCTGGTAGGCGGGGTTCGTGTAACCAATAGTCGCAACACCATTGTCACTAATGGGACGCTTACCATTGTCAATGGTCGTTATCAGGCTTATGGGCAAGATTTAAGAATTGCCAATGGCCGGCTAGTCTTTAATGGATTGCCTAAAAATGTGGGTGTAGATGTCAGAGCGTTACGTCCCATAGAGGGCATTGGGACGGTTGGTATTCATTTAACAGGGACGATACAGAAACTTAAATCGACTATTTTCTCTGATCCGGTGATGCAGGAAACGGATGCTTTGAGTTACTTGTTAACCGGAAACAGCCTGACCTCTGCGACAGGGCGGGAGACTGCTTTGCTAATGCAGGCGGTTCGTGGCTTGGGAATTGATGGTAGTGGGGGGCTGGTTCAGCGTATTGGTAAGTCTCTTGGGCTTGATGACTTGAGCATCGTGACCCGAGAAGACTTCCGTGATAGTGAGCTACAGTTAGGTAAGCGATTAGGTTCTAAACTTTACGTTCGATATCTTGTCGGACTATTTGATTCTGCACATCGTCTGGCTATTGATTATCGGGTGAATAAATACCTGAATTTTGAAGTACAGGCTGGAATGGATGAGCAGAGTGTCGATTTAATTTACGAGTATGAGAGGGACTGAGCGAGAAAGGACGTATCTGGCTATGGGCGTATAACCTCAGCACCAGACTGTGCCCATGCAATGATGCCGCCACGTAGGTTGATCGCTTTAACATCCACTTGCTCAGCTAAGAACGTACAAACCTGCGCGGAACGAACGCCACTGCGGCAGTAGATAACGTTTGTGACGTCATTATCAAATTCGTTAAGTCTGGCAGGAATAGTCTCCATTGGTATGAACTCGCCGTTCTCGATTATTCCCTGATCCCACTCTTGTTGAGATCGAACGTCAATCAATCGGATTTTTTCATCAGTAGCAAGGCGTGCTTTAAGTTCTGCAACATCAATTTCTTCGATCTTTGGCATGGTGCTGATATCCTTGAAATAGAGCGCGGGATGGTATCCCTGAGCTAGAAATGAGTCAAGTTTGAACTCGGTTAACAATATTTACTAAAGATTAATACCGCTACTGTAGGTTTTGAGATTAACTTATATACCTATGTGATGAAGGGAGTTTGTTGCGTTGTGAATATGAAAACACTCATAAGTACTAGTATATTGGTATTGCTCATGCAAATAAGCCATGCCGAGCTGAACCTCAAGCTTCCGGAAACAGTGCTCTCTTCAGGCAATGCGGGTAACTTTAACAGCATACCGGTTAACTTTAGCACGGTTGGTGTCAGGCGTCTGCGGGCTGTTCGTAAGTCGGCTGCCGTGATTGAAGACCCGGAACTCAACAGTTGGCTACGAGGGCTCGGCCAACGCTTAGTCTCTCAAACCAGCTACAGCAATCGTCCCTTCTACTTTGTGATCGTCCGTAACGATAATGTTAATGCATTCGCGACCCAAGGTGGTTTAATCGTTATCAATTCGGGATTGATTCTACGCTCTGAATCAGAGAGTGAACTTGCCGCTGTATTAGCGCATGAAATTGCCCATGTAACTCAACAGCATATCGAGCGCATGATCGCCGAATCAAAGCAAAATAAACTGGGTAACGCGGCGGCTGTTGTTGCTGGTCTGCTTGTTGGTTCGAAAGATGCAGCAGCAGGGCAGGCAATCGTTGCATCGGCTCTTGCGATTGACGCTCATAAAAGTTTACGCTTTGGACGTTCAGCAGAGACGGAAGCGGATCGGGAAGGCTTGCGAATTCTAGCGAATTCGCGCTTCGATCCTAATGGTATGACTCGGTTTTTACGGAAACTTGGTGGAAGGGGTGATGCTAGATATAGCGGTATTTCAGAGTACCTAACCAGCCATCCGTTGACTGAAAACAGGATAAGTGATGTTGGGCGGCGAGCCGCGCTCTACGGGCCATATAAGGGCAAGGCCAATCCCAGTTATTATTTTATGCAGGAAAAGCTTCGGGTCTTGACTCGTCATCCGGGTGCGAATAACAAGCTACCGGCTTCGGTAAGAAATTACGGTAATGCGCTTCGGGCTTTCCAGCAGGGTAAGGCGGCTCAGGCGGCGCAGATTTTATCAACAGGCGGAAAAACTACGCATGAGATTCTATTGCTTGCAAATAGCTACAATCAGCAGCAGCAATATCAAAAAGCAATTCAGATACTACAACCCCAGCTAGCGCGCTCCCCACGTGATGAAAGTTTGCTAATTTCGATGACTGATGCCTTAATCGGCCTTAGA
>ENA-ORXR01001193-ORXR01001193.1-marine-metagenome-genome-assembly--contig:-NODE-1193-length-28645-cov-4.510151_pt1 | contig 28645 bp, 27 predicted proteins | sample MGYA00237866_ERZ511479 | MGnify/ENA metagenome assembly ERZ511479
CGCAGAACGCTCATTTTGGCCTACCCTTTCGGTGTCGTGCTGAGTTGCGCACGCTTTAGACGGAAGGCTCACGCATGTCGGCCGCGTCGATGCCTGCCACCGCAACCGGCTGCTTCATCGCGTCACGGCGGAACGGATCGCCCAGTTCCTGATTGATCATCGCCTCGATCAGGGTGGTCTTGCCGTGATTCATCTGGTCATCCAGCGCCTTGTTCAGCGCGGCTGTCAGCTCTTCCTGAGTGCGGGCAACGACACCGACAAGGCCGCAGGCCTGCGCGATACCGGCATACGACACCTGCTCGTCCAGTTCGGTGCCGACAAAGTTGTCGTCGAACCACAGCGTCGAGTTCCGCTTTTCCGCGCCCCACTGGTAGTTGCGAAAGACGATCTGTGTAACGGGCGGCCAGTCGCCGCGACCGATCGCTGTCAGCTCGTTCACCGCGATGCCGAATGCACCGTCACCGGCGAACCCCACAACTGGTACATCAGGCTGGCCGATTTTAGCGCCAACAATCGCGGGCAGGCCGTAGCCGCAGGGGCCGAACAGGCCGGGCGCCAGATATTTGCGGCCCTCGTTGAACGACGGGTAGGCGTTGCCGATGGCGCAGTTGTTGCCGATGTCCGAGCTGATGATCGCTTCGACCGGCAAAGCGGCCTGAATGGCACGCCATGCCATGCGGGGCGACATCCAGTCAGGTTTGGCCGCGCGCGCACGCACGTTCCAGTCGGTACCGGGATCGTCCTGCTCTTCGGTCATGGAGGTGAGTTCCTGCGCCCATGCGGATTTGGTCTGGGCGATCAGGGCGGTGCGGTCCTTGCGGCCTGCGTCGCCTGCGGTGTCCGACAGTTTGGCTGTGATGGCTGTAGCCACCTTTGCCGCGTCACCCACGATGCCCACAGTAACTTTTTTGGTCAGGCCGATGCGGTCGGGATTGATGTCGACCTGAATAATCGCTGCATCCGTGGGCCAGTAATCAATGCCGTAACCGGGCAGGGTCGAGAACGGGTTGAGGCGGGTGCCAAGGCACAGTACCACGTCCGCCTTCGAGATCAGCTCCATCCCTGCCTTGGAACCGTTGTAGCCCAACGGGCCGGCAAACAGCGGGTGGTTTCCGGGGAAGGCGTCGTTGTGCTGGTAGCCGACGCAAACGGGCGCATCCAGCTTTTCAGCCAGTACGCGCGAGGCGTCGATGCCGCCTGCAGCCAGAACAACACCGGCGCCGTTCAGGATCACGGGGAACTTGGCGCTCGACAGCATTTCAGCCGCTTTCGCTACCGCATTGTCGCCGCCTTGCGGCAACTCAAAGTCAACTACCTCGGGGATCTCAATGTCGATCACCTGGGTCCAGAAATCGCGCGGGATGTTGATCTGTGCGGGGCCGGAGGCGCGTTTGGCCTGCATAATCACGCGGTTCAGCGTCTCGGCGATACGGGAGGGATCGCGCACTTCTTCCTGATAGGCCACGCAATCGGCAAACAGGTTCATCTGTTCCATTTCCTGAAACCCACCCTGACCGATGGTTTTGTTTGCAGCCTGCGGTGTCACCAGCAACAGCGGCGTGTGGTTCCAGTAGGCAGTTTTCACAGCCGTCACAAAGTTCGTGATGCCGGGGCCGTTCTGCGCGATCATCATCGACATCTTGCCGGTGGCGCGGGTGTAGCCGTCCGACATCATGCCCGCGGACCCTTCATGCGCGCAGTCCCAGAATTTGATCCCCGCCTTTGGAAAAATATCCGAGATCGGCATCATGGCAGACCCGATGATTCCGAAAGCATGCTGGATGCCGTGGCGTTGCAGGGTTTTTACGAAGGCTTCTTCGGTCGTCATTTTCATGGGGATGATCCTTGGCTGTGAATAAATGCGAATCTGGCTCAGGCGCAGGGTACGGGTTTCGCGCCAAAAGGGTTAGGGCCAGTTGCTACGCTGGAATATGGCCAGCCTGTGCCATATTCCCGATCTCGGATGCAAGGGCTTTCAGGCCATCGGGAATGCGTGCCGACGGGATCGAGGAATAGCCGAGACGGTAAAAGCAGTTCGGCTGGTCCTCCCCCCCGAAAAAGGAGCGCCCCGGTTCGATAAGGACGCCATGTTTGCGCAGGCGGTCTGCCAGAATTTGTGTGTTGATTCCGTCGTCTGCGCGCATCCAGAAGGATGAGCCGCCATGCGCGCCCTGTCCCGCGATCTGTAACCCGTGGCGTGTTATGCCTTGCTCCATCGTGGTGCGGCGTTCGTGCAGCGTCGTGCCCATCCGCCGGACCAGCGCGTCATAATGCCCCAGCGACAGAAAATAGGAGGCGGTGCGCTGGATGTGACCGGGGGGATGGCGCAGCACGCTGGCGCGCAGGGCGCGGGCCTCACGGATGAACGGTTCGGAGCCGACCAGATACCCAAGGCGCAGCCCCGGAAACAGTGACTTGGAAAAGCTGCCCACATAAATGACCCGCCCGTCGGTATCGAGGGATTTCAGCGCGGGGGAGGGCGGGCGCAGGAAGGATGTCTCGAACTCATAGTCGTCTTCGACAATGATCGCCTCCATCTCTGCGGCGCGGGCCAACAAGGCGCGGCGGCGGTCCATCGGCATGGTGGCGTTGGTCGGGCACTGGTGGCTGGGCGTAGTAAAAATCACATCCGTGTCCGGGGGGATCGCATCCGGCGGCAGGCCGTCATGGTCAACGCGCACAGGCGATACGTTGCATCGCGCCTGAAATAGAATGTCGCGCAGCGCAGGATAGCAAGGGTCCTCCAACGCAGCGCGGCGGCGCTGCGTAAGCAGTACCTGCGCCGTAAGCCACAGAGCGTTTTGCGCGCCCATCGTAATCAGGATTTGTTCGGGTGTGGCATTGATCCCGCGCCGCGGCAGGGTGTGGCGTGCGATAAATTCGATCAGTGTTGGATCGTCCTGATCATAGTAATCCGACGTCATCGAGCTGAAGTCACGTTGCCCCAACGCCTGCAAGGCGCACAGCCGCCAGTTGGCGTGATCGAACATGGATTTATCGGCCTGCCCGTAGACAAAAGGATAGCGGTATTGTGACCAGTCCTGTGGCTTGGACGGGGTGACGCCGCCGCTGAACCGTTGCCCGATGGCGCGGGTCCAGTCGACCGCATCATGGGTGTCGGGGTTGGGCAAAAACTTGGGCGGGCTGGGCGCATTGTCTGAAACAAAATACCCCGACCGACCCTTGGACGACAGATAGTCATTGGCCAGAAGTTCGGTGTAAGCGATTGTCACGGTGATCCTGCTGACCCCCAGATGCAGCGCGAGTTTGCGGGTCGAGGGGAGCTTCTCGCCCCGCTGGAAACGACCCGATAAAATACCCTGCGCAATCATCTGCTGGATCTGTGATTGCAACGTGCCTTGGGCATCGGGGGAAAGGAAGAAGGTTTCGACAGGTAGGGCCATGACGATCCTTGTAGATTGGACCTAAAGCCAAGTCAATCTGGACTTATGCAGTCGCGAATTGAGAGCACCAGCATTCAGTACAATAACAAACGGCATAGTAATTGCAAGCAATAAATGAGACTTATGGTTTCAATTTCTGAATTTTTATATTCCCCAAGTTGTCGTGGCCCTAAAGGTGCAGCCCCGCACCCTCCGCGCGCGCAGGTTAATTGCGGAACGCATCCCTCTCCAGCTGCGTTTGCTTTTGATTATACCCGCAAAAAGGCCCGTTAAATGGAACCTGTCAAAATACTCGTCAGCCAGCTCAATGACATTGCCAGAGGTGCGATAGAGCTTTTGCCACAGATTGCAGTAGCCGTTCTGGTCATCGTGCTGACAGTTATGGTGAGCAAGCTGGTTCAATATCTGGCAAATCGTGCGCTGGATCGCTCGCGCTTGCGCAAAAGCCTTCGGGAGCTGATCACCCTGCTGTTGTCCATTCTGGTCTGGATGCTGGGACTGATGGTTGCGGCGGTGATCGTCTTTCCCAATCTTACGCCTTCCAGCATTCTTGCAGGGCTTGGCATCGGGTCCGTCGCCATCGGCTTTGCGTTCAAGGACGTGTTCGAGAACTTTCTGGCGGGCATTATCATCCTGTTCCGCCGTGAAATGCGGATGGGGGATCACATCGAATGTGGCGACATCGAAGGCGAGGTGGCCCATATCGCCATTCGCGAAAGTCATATCCGCCAGACAGACGGGCAACTGGTGATCGTGCCCAACTCGATCCTGTTCAAAAATCCGGTCACCGTGCGTACGGATCGCGACACGCGCCGTGTGACCGTGATCTGCGGTGTCGCCTATGACGAGGACGTCGACCAGTCGCGGGACGTCATCCGCAAAGCGGTCGAAACCTGCGACACCGTGCAGCAAGACGACAAGCCGATCCAGATTTTTGCGCAGGAATTTGGCGCATCTTCTATCAATTTCGAGGTGACGTGGTGGACCGGCTCTACCCCGCTCGAGGTGCGGACCTCACGCGATCAGGTCGTCGCGGCGGTCAAGCGCGCGCTGGATGATGCGGGCATTGAAATTCCCTTCCCCTACCGGACCCTGACGTTCAAAGAGCCATTGCCGATGCGGCAGGTCGACGGGGACAACAATGCCGCGTGACGCAAAAAGGCCCCGCAAAACTGCGGGGCCTTCATGTGATAATCAATCTATGGCAAGGTGGCTTAGCCCAGTACGCGCCCCAATGCAGCATCGACAGCACTGATGATCTGGTTGATGTCGTCCTTGGTGGCGATCAGCGCAGGCGAGAAACACAATGTGTTGTTCTTGCCCGGCAGTGACCGGTTTGTTGCGCCGATGATAACACCCTGCGCCATACAGTCCGCGACAACTGCGCCGACCATTTTTTCGGGCAGCGGCTCTTTTGTCTTGCGATCGGTAACCAGCTCGGCCCCCAGAAACAGACCCTTGCCACGCACCTGACCGATGGCCGCGTGTTTGTCCGACAGCTCTTCAAGCTGCTCCAGCATGTAGTCGCCCATCAGGATCGTATTTTGCAGCAGGCCTTCCCGCTCGATGATCTTCATGTTCTCGATTGCGGCTGCCGGTCCTGCCGTGCAGCCCCCGAAGGTCGAGATATCGCGGAAGTAGCTGAGGTGATCGGAAGGATCATCCTTGAACATATCAAACACCGCCTCGGTCGTCACAAGACACGAGATTGCGGCATAACCGGAGGCCACGCCTTTCGCCATTGTGACCATGTCGGGCTTGATGCCGTAGTGCTGGTAACCGAACCATGTGCCGGTACGGCCCACGCCGCAGACAACCTCGTCAATGTGCAGCAGGATTTCGTACTGGTCGCAAATCTCGCGGATCCGCTCCCAATAGCCATCGGGGGGCGTGATGACACCGCCGCCCGCTGTCACCGGTTCAAGGCACAGCGCGCCAATCGTATCAGGGCCTTCACGCAGGATGACTTTCTCGATTTCGTTCGCAGCCCAGACGCCATAGTTGTCCTCGGGCGCGCCGTCCTGTTCGTGCTTGCGGTATTCAAGGCAGTGGGGCACCCGGACAAAGCCGTCGGGGAAGGGGCCGTATTGCACGTTGCGCTCGTCCTGCCCGCCTGCGGCCATCGTGCCGATGGTGCCGCCGTGGTAGTCGCGCTCGCGGTAGAGGATCTTGTGCTTCTTTCCGCCAAAGCGTTTGTGCGCAATCTGGCGCACCATCTTGAACCCTTTTTCATTCGCCTCGGAGCCGGAGGAGCAATAGTAGACGCGGCTCATCCCCGGCATCTTGTCGATCAGCATCTCCGAGAAAATCGCCCCCGGGATGGACCCTGCCGTGCCGCCGAAAAAGTTGAGTTTAACCAGCTGGTCCCGCACGGCATCTGCAATTGATTCGCGCCCGTAGCCTACGTTTACAGTCCACACACCGCCCGCCACCGCGTCGATATGTTCCTTGCCGTGCTGGTCCCAGACGCGGATGCCCTTGCCCTCGACGATGATCCGCGGATCACTTGTTTCATAGGGTTTATGCTGGCTTAGGTGGTGCCAGACATGCGCACGATCAGCTTCGACAATGCGTGAGATGTCATTTTCGTTGAATGTACCGTCCATGATGGCGACCTTTCGTATGGGCAGACTGATGGGGAAATCGAGCGGCAGTTCCTCGATTGATACCATATCAGACAGGCAAATACGCAGAAAAAATAGGGCCAAAGAGGGTGGATGAATAGTGCCAGTTGCCGCAGCGGGATCTGCAAGGTCTCATGCGCGCAACACAAGGCGCCCCTTGCTGCGCGCAAAACCGGCTATTTCTTTGGGCTTTTGGGGCGTGCATCACCGCCGCGCTGGCTGATCGGTTTGCCGGCCTTTTTGCCCTTGCCCGGCGGGGTAAAGCGTTTAGAGGAATCAGCCGCACGGTTGTAGCCGCCATCGGGCTTTGCATCCCGTGCCGGTGCGCCGTCTTTGGCAGGTTTCTTCCAGACGGCTTTTGCCCCTGACTTTGCGGCGGGTTTGCCAACAGGTCTGCCAGCAGGCTTGTCGCCTGCGGGTTTATCCTTCCACGCGGGCTTTGCCTTGGGCTTGTCGCCATCGCGCATCGGCGTCCGCTCCGTCTTGTGCGACTTGGGCGGGCGTGTTGCGTCGCGTTTACCTTTTGCTGGTGCGCTGCGCGGTTTGTCCGTGCGGGGTTTATATTCGGCTGCGGGGGCGTCATCGCGCTGTGGCTTTGGCTTGCGCGCGGGCTTGGGCGCATCGGGGTCATAGGCGGGTTTGCCGCGTGGCGCAGGCTTTGCGTCTTTGTCGTAGGACGGTTTGTCCTTCCACGCGGGCTTGGGGCCTGACTTGTGGTCCCCTTTGGGACCACCGCTGCCCTTATTCGCAGGGCGGCCTGTCCGCGGGCCAAAGTCGGGCACGCCGTCCAGGCGGGTCAGGGTCACACCGTCCTCGGCCTTCATGTCAGGACCAAGGGCGCTTACCAGTTTGGCGACAGCGCCTTCGGCCACTTCGACGAAAGAATGGCGGGGCTGCACGCGGATCGCGCCAATGTCGTCGCGCGTCATGTCGCCCACGCGGCATAGCATCGGCAGCAAGGTGCGCGGCTCTGCCCCGTCATTGCGGCCCGTCGAGACGGTGAACCAGACGGATTTTCCAAACTCCATGCGCGGGGCGTTTTCGCGGCCTTCGCCGGGATTGGACAGCTCTTCGGGCGCAGATCCACGCGCGCGGTGCAGGTTCACAAAGGCAGTGGCCAGTTGTTCGGGCGTATAGCGTTCAACCAGCGTGCCGACAAATTCCACCGCATCTTCGGGTGCGGGGGTGGTCCATGCGTCATCGTTCAGCAGGCGCTCCTGATCCGCGGCGTTCACCTCGGCGGCAGAGGGCGGCAGCGCCCATTCCGCATCCAGCTTGGCCCAGCCCATCAGGCGCGTCGCCTTCGAGCGCATCTTGGGCGGCACGATCAGCGCAGAGACACCTTTGCGCCCCGCGCGCCCCGTCCGGCCCGAGCGGTGCAGCAGCGTATCCGCGTTGGTCGGCAGATCGGCGTGGATTACCAGCTCAAGATTGGGCAGGTCGATGCCGCGCGCCGCAACATCCGTTGCCACACACACGCGGGCACGCCCGTCGCGCAGCGATTGCAGTGCATTGGTCCGCTCTGATTGCGTCAACTCGCCCGACAGGGCCACGACCGAAAAATTGCGGTTCGTCAGGCGCGAGGTCAGGCGCGCCACCGCAGCGCGGGTGTTGCAGAATACGATCGCATTCTTGGCCTCATAGAACCGCAGGATGTTCAGGATCGCGTTTTCCGTATCACGCGGGTTCACGGTCAGCGCGCGGTATTCGATGTCCGAATGCTGCTTGCCGTCTGACACGACCGACACGCGCTGCGCATCGCGCTGATAGCTTTTCGCGAGCTTGGCAATCGCCGCAGGCACGGTGGCCGAAAACATCAGCGTGCGGCGCGTTTCGGGCGCCTCGCCCAGTATGAACTCAAGGTCCTCGCGAAAGCCCAGATCCAGCATCTCGTCCGCTTCGTCCAGCACCACGGCGCGCAGATCGGTCAGGTCGATGTTGTTGCGTTTGATGTGGTCACACAGCCGGCCGGGCGTGGCCACGACAACATGCGCGCCACGGTCCAGCGCGCGGCGCTCTGTGCGGGTGTCCATGCCGCCTACGCAGGTTGTCACAACCGCACCTGCCTTGCCGTATAGCCACGTCAACTCACGGCTGACCTGCATCGCCAACTCGCGCGTGGGTGCGATGACCAAGGCCAGCGGCGCACCTGCGCGCCCGAAATGCGTCAGCTCACCCAGCAGCGTGGGTGCGATAGCCAGCCCGAATGCGACGGTTTTGCCCGATCCCGTCTGCGCCGAAACCAGCAGGTCCGCGCCGTCCAGTTCGGGCGCGATCACGGCCTCCTGAACAGGTGTCATTGTGTCATAGCCTTGGGCGGCCAGTGCGTCTGAAATCGTTTGGATCAAGGGATTTTCCTGAGCGGATAAAGGTGGAGTTGCCTGCCCCTATTAGGTTGCGGGGCGTTTGTATACGGGCGATTTCGCGCAGGCAGGGATGTCCCGCACGCAGGGCTCTAGCGCGTTGGCCGGCAAACCATGCGGCTGTGGGGGGTGTTCGCTGCATGGGGCAGGGCGGTGCAGGTGGGGCACTCCGCTGCCGCCGCCCTGTGGTGCCGCTGCGAAATCTCGTGATTTTCACGGGCGCAATGCTGGGCTAGGATGTGCAAAATCATACAAAGGCCCTTGCGATGAATAACCCGCTTTACGACACGCTGTTCGCCCCTCATGCAGGGCGTGACACGCCGTTTTTGTATTTGCCTGACGGGGGTGTGATGACCCATGACGGCTTTGTGCGGCGGGCGGCGCAGCTGGCGCATGCGCTGGCGGGTCTGGGGGTTTTCGCAGGTGACCGTGTTGCCGTGCAGGTGGATAAATGCCCCGACATGCTGGCGCTTTATGCGGCCTGTGCGCAGATGGGCGCGGTGTTTTTACCGCTCAACACGGCCTACACCGCAGCAGAGCTGTCGTATTTCGTGGGCGATAGCGGTGCGGCCCTGCTGGTGGGTGATCCTGCCCGCGCACAGGCGCTGGAGCAGGTGGCGCAGACCACAGGCGCTGCCTTCGCCACACTGGACGCGGCGGGCGGCAGCCTGAGCGATGCGGCAGACGCGGCGCCCGATACCTATCAGACGGCGGCGCGGCACACGGATGATCTGGCGGCGCTTCTTTATACGTCCGGCACGACGGGCCGCTCAAAGGGCGCGATGCTGAGCCAGGGTAATCTGATCTCGAACGCGCAGACGCTGACCGGGCTGTGGCAGTTCACCAAGGACGACGTGTTGCTGCACGCATTGCCGGTCTTTCACACACACGGATTGTTTGTGGCCACTAACGTCATGCTGATTGCGGGCGGGGCGATGGTGTTTCTGCCAAAGCTGGACATCGACCAGTTGATCGCATGGATGCCGCGCGCGACTGCGATGATGGGGGTGCCGACATTCTATACCCGCCTGCTGGATGATCGGCGGTTCGACCGTGATCTGGCGGCGGGGATGCGGCTGTTCATCTCCGGCTCCGCGCCGCTGCTGGCCGATACGCATGTGGCGTTCGAGGCGCGTACGGGTCACCGCATTCTGGAACGCTATGGCATGACGGAAACGAACATGAACACCTCCAACCCGTATGACGGGCCTCGTCGGGCGGGTACGGTGGGCCTACCGCTGCCGGACGTCGATTTGCGCATTGCCGATGCGCATGGCGCCGAGTTGCCGCGCGGCGAGACGGGCGTGGTCGAGGTACGCGGGCCCAACGTGTTTCTGGGGTATTGGAACATGCCCGAAAAAACCGAGGAAGACATGCGCCCCGACGGGTTCTTCATCACCGGCGATCTGGGCGTGCAGGAGGCGGGTGGCTATGTGACCATCGTCGGGCGCGGCAAGGATCTGATCATCTCGGGCGGCTACAACATTTACCCCAAGGAGCTGGAGCTGCTGCTGGACGCGCAACCCGGCGTGTTGGAGGCGGCCGTCATCGGCATCCCCCACGCCGATCTGGGGGAGGTGCCGCTGGCCGTGCTGGTCCCGCAGGCAGGCGCGCAGATTGATCTGGAGGCGCTCAAGCAAACGGTCGCGGGCGCGCTGGCGCGGTTCAAACAGCCGCGCGACTACCGCATCGTTGACGCACTGCCCCGCAACACGATGGGCAAGGTGCAAAAGGTTGCCTTGCGTGCGGAGCACGGCGCATGATCGACCCCGCAAAGCAGGCATTTCTGACAGGGTTGTTCGACGCGGCCGTCACGGCGGCGGATGCCCGTGCGGCCCTTGCGCCCCATCTGCCCGAACGGCCCGAGGGCCGCGTGGTGGTCGTGGGCGCAGGCAAAGGGGCCGCACAGCTGGCCGCCGCGTTCGAGGATCTGTGGGACAGGCCGGTCGAGGGGGTCGTCGTCACGCGCTATGGCTATGGCTGCGCCACACGAAACATCCGCGTGCTGGAGGCGGCACACCCCGTCCCCGATGCGGCTGGCATGGCCGCCACCCGCGCGCTGTTCGATGCGGTGACAGGATTGGGGCCGGACGATCTGGTGGTGGCGCTGGTTTGTGGCGGTGGTTCTGCCCTGTTGCCCTGCCCGCCGGCTGGGCTGACGCTGGCGGACGAGGCGGCGCTGAACGAGGCACTGCTGGCCAGCGGCGCGCCGATCGGCGTGATGAATGCGGTGCGCAAACACGCCAGCGGGATCAAGGGCGGGCGCCTTGCGGCTGCCGCCCACCCTGCGCGGGTTGTCAGCCTTGTTGTCTCGGATGTGCCGGGGGATGATCCTGCGCAGGTTGCTTCTGGCCCGACTGTGCCTGACGGTGTGACGCTGGCGGATGCGCGTGCGCTGATTGCGGCGCGCGACATTGCACTGCCCGCCCGCGTGCTGGACGCCTTGCAGGATGCGCCTGCCCCCGATGATCCGGTGTTTGCGCGCAACGCTGTGCGCGTCATCGCTTCGGCCCGATTGTCGCTAGAGGCAGCGGCGGCCCGCGCCCAAGCGGCAGGCGTGCCCGCCGTGATCCTGTCCGACGCAATCGAGGGGGAGGCAGAGGTCATCGGCCAGATGCACGCCGCCATCGCCCGCGAGGTCACGGCCCATGCCCGCCCTTTTGCCCCGCCGGTGGTGATCCTGTCTGGCGGCGAGACGACAGTGACACTGCGCCACAAGGACGGACGCGGCGGACGCAACACCGCCTTCTTGCTGGGCTTTGCGCGGCAGATCGACGGCTGTGCGGGGATTACGGCGCTGGCCGCAGACACCGACGGCATCGACGGGTCCGAAGATAACGCAGGGGCTTTTGCCAATGGGACCACGGCGGCGGCGATGCGCGCGGCAGGGGTTGATCCGGCAGACGCCCTGCGCCGCAATGATGCCTGGGGCGCGTTTGATGCAGCGGGCACGATTTTCAAACCCGGCCCCACTGGGACCAACGTCAACGATTTCCGCGCGATCCTGATCGACCCCTGAGGCGGGTCGGGCTGTCACTGCCGCCTCAGGGGTCGTACCCTTTGCCGTGCTGGGGTGGTAATCAGTCAGGCGCAGCTATTGTGGCGGGGAAAGCCCCTTTGTCTCCTGTCTGTTCCATCGGCACATCCGGCTTGCACGGTGAGTTGATGTTGAGGGTCGTGTCACGCACGACTGTGCGCGGAATGCGTCATTCGACAACCCGCGCACCCGTACGGTCACGGTACGGATCTCATCGCTATGCGGTGTGTCGTTGGTGTGGACAAACGGATCTTGTTGGTCTGGCACGCGCCCTCCCCCGGCAGGTGGGGCAGACAGGCGCGGTTCTGTTCATGCAGCTTGGTGGCAAAGATCGTGTGCCGCCAACTCTCGGCTCAGTCGCCCGCCATCCGGCGCGCGAAAAGTCCATGATACCCAAAAAACCGACAGCATCGCCTATCGCGCGACAGGCATCTGCGGCACTGCCAAAGGCGTTCGAGCGTCTGTTCCACGGGCGCCCCATGCAGGCCGCGCGTAGAACAGACGCGTGGCGTCGCGGTCTCAGGATTGCTTCCACTGTCTGCCTGCCGCTTATCCGCAGCCATTGGTCTGGTCCGAAGCTGCCGCGGTTCTGCCCGGCAGGTCCGTAGGTTAGACCTGTAAGGGCCAGATGCCGGAAGCGGTTTTGAATGTGAGACAGAAAAGGTTTGGTGGAGCATAGCGGGATCGAACCGCTGACCTCCTGCATGCCATGCAGGCGCTCTCCCAGCTGAGCTAATGCCCCAAAACACGCAAGCGTGGAATGGTGCCCCTGTTAGGGGCTTGGGATCAGCGCAATCGCGCTAATTCGCCGTTTACTAGGCACAAGCAGCGGCAGGATCAAGCGAAAAACGCACCCGCCGCCGCACAGATCGCACGCGCCGTTTAGTTGTCGTCATCCTCGGAGGCGACGTCGGCGATTTCCTCGAGCGGGACAGTATCCTCGTCGTCCTCGTCATCGTCCAGCAGATCATCGTCCAGATCCACATCGACATCGTCATCATCAACCAGATCCGTGTCCTCTTCCTTTACCTCGGCAGCTTTTGCCTTGGCTGTAGCCGCGTCTTCGGCGTCGGCGGCGATCATGCGGGATTTCGACTGGTCGACCTCGACCACTTCGCCGCTATAGGGGCTGATGATCGGGTTTTTGTTCAGGTCGTAAAAGCGCTTGCCCGTGGTGGGGCACAGGCGCTTGGTTCCCCATTCTTCGTTGGGCATGGCGTTCCCCTTTTTAACTTGTTGTTGTGTCTGGATGATGTTGTCTTTAGGTGATTCAGGGCAATTGCCATATGCAACCGGCGCTGTCCAGTCCAAAGCCCCGTTGCCGCGCCGCAACGCCGCCGTCCCGAGTGATCCCATGACCGACACATCGACCGATCCGTATCTGCCCGGCGATCCGCCGATCCCCCTGATCCTGCGCCGCTCGGCGCGGGCAAAGCGTATTTCCCTGCGCATCAGTCAACTGGACGGGCGGGTGACCCTGACCCTGCCCAAACGGCTGGCGGAACGCGAAGCGCTGGAATTCGCCGCCAGCAAGGAGGGGTGGATCCGCAAACACCTTGCAGCGCGTGGCGATGACATCATCGTGGCGCTGGGCGCGCAAATCCCGCTGGGCGGGCGCAGCTATCTGGTGCAGCCGGGTACGACGCGGCGGGTCGAGATTACGGCAGAAGGAATTTTCGTGCCCGGCCCGTCCGAACGGGTGGGCAAGCGGCTGGCGGCACACCTCAAGGAAATCGCGCGCGACCGGCTGGCAGGGGCCAGCGATGACTATGCCGCGCGACTGGGGCGGTCCTATGCCCGGCTGAGCCTGCGGGACACGCGGTCGCGCTGGGGGTCGTGCACCTCGGACGGGGGGCTGATGTATTCGTGGCGCCTGATCATGGCCCCGCCCGAGGTGCTGGACTATGTTGCGGCCCATGAGGTCGCGCATCTGGCGGAAATGAACCACTCCTGCGCGTTTTGGGACGGGGTTACGCGCATCTATGGCGATTACGCCGCGCCGCGCCGCTGGTTGCGCCAGCACGGCAGCACGCTGCACAGGTATAAATTCTAGGTAAATTTTAACGCGGTGATGCCTGCGAAACGCGTAGCGGTGAAGGCATGATTCCAGAGCACATTCTGAGCCTGTGCGCGGGTAGGCCTTGACGTCGAACCTGCTTGTGATCACAAAACAGGATGATTGTTACGCACCGTCCTGTTGATCCTGCGCCGCTGGCGCATGACCGTGTTTACCGCCAACTGCGTACGCGGATCATGCATGGTGACATCGCGCCCGGCCACGCGCTGACGCTGCGCGGGTTGGGCAAGGAGTACGGTGTCTCGATGACACCTGCGCGTGAAGCGGTGCGGCGGCTGGTGGCAGAGGGCGCGCTGAGCATGTCCAGTTCGGGGCGGATTGCGACCCCTGCGCTGAGCAGTGAACGGATCGAGGAGCTGGCCGCGCTGCGTGCGCTGATCGAGGTCGAGCTGGCCAGCCGCGCGTTGCCACGCGCCCATCTGGCGCTGATCGAGCGGTTGCAGAATATCAACGCCAAAGTGGGCGATGCGGTCGTGCAGCGCGATGCTGTCAGCTATATCCGCACCAATCTGGAATTTCACCGCACGCTGTATCTGCGTGCCCAGGCGCCTGCGATGCTGGCTATGGCCGAGACGGTCTGGCTCCAGATGGGGCCGACGATGAGCGCGCTTTACGGGCGGCTGCGCCGGACCGAGCCGCCGCAGTTTCACCGCCTGATCATCGCCGCTCTGCGCGCGGGCGACGAGCCGGGCCTGCGGCTGGCTGTACGCTCGGACGTGACGCAGGGATTGCGGATGCTGGCGCGCTGACAGCCGCCGGTGCGCGCGCTGATGCTGCGGGATTGAGTTTATTGGAAAAGAAACGATTTGATCGGGCGGGGCCTAGAGCGATGCATCCGCAATCATTTTGTGGATGAAGGCCGTCTGGGCAGGTGTGTCGGGGACAGGCACGCCGCGTCGGGCGCTGGTGTGGCGCAGGGCGTCTGCGGCAGAAAAGCCGAAATGCGACAGGGTGCAGCATGCCAGCATGCCCGAGCGCCCGATGCTGGCGTGACAGTGGATCGCAATGGCGTCGCCGCCGCGCAAGCGCCGTACGATGTCATGCGTGAAAGTGGCAAAGGCCGCCGGCTGTGGCAGGTGCATGTCGCGGATCGGGAAGGAGAGGAAAGTCAGACCGGCGCTTGTGCAAGCCTGCGCCTGTGTTGCCAGCCCTAATTCTACGGCCTCTGCCGGTTCCAGAAGGGAGATGACCGTGTCGATGCCTGCGCGCCTGACCCGCATCAAATCGCCGGACAGGGCTTGCGGGCGAAGCATGATCGCGAGTGTCCCCGGCAGTTTGTCTGCAAGGGGGAACAGCGTGCTCAGGCTGCCAGCCCCCGGTCGCCCATGTCGAGGTATTTATCGCGGCGGTCCTTGATCAGGGCCTTGGGGCTTTTGCCATCCAGCGAGCGCAGCATTTCCGCAATTACGCCGGACACGGCCGCAATCGCTGCTTGCGGGTCGCGGTGCGCGCCGCCTTTTGGCTCCGGGATGATGCGGTCGTTGACGCCGAGTTGTTTGAGGTCCTGAGCCGTGAGGCGCAGCGCCTCTGCCGCCTCGCGCATTTTCTCGGCGTCTTTCCACAGGATCGAGGCGCAGCCTTCGGGTGAAATGACGGAATAGACAGAATGCTCGAGCATCGCGATGCGGTTGGCCGTCGCAAAAGCGACCGCCCCGCCGGAGCCGCCTTCCCCGATGATGACGCTGACGAGGGGCACGCCGATCTCCAGGCATTTTTGCGTGGCGCGGGCGATGGCCTCGGACTGGCCGCGCTCCTCGGCGCCTTTGCCGGGGTAGGCCCCCGGCGTGTCCACCAGCGTAATCACCGGCAGTCCGAAACGGTGGGCCATGTCCATCAGGCGCACGGCCTTGCGATAGCCTTCGGGGCGGGCCATGCCGAAATTCCGTTCGATCCGCGATTTGGTGTCATTGCCTTTTTCATGGCCGATTACCACGACAGGCATGTCGTTGAACCGTGCCAGACCGCCCATCACCGCGTGGTCATCGGCAAAGTTGCGGTCGCCTGCCAGCGGTGTGTATTCGGTAAACAGCGCCTCGATGTAGTCGCGGCAATGGGGCCGGTCGGGGTGGCGCGCGACCTGACATTTGCGCCAGGGCGTCAGGTTCTTGTAAAGATCGTCCAGCATTTTTGCAGCTTTCGCGTCCAGCGCCTTTGCCTCGGCCGTGGTGTCCGTGTCGGGATCGCGCAGTGCCATCGCACGCAATTCTTCTGCCTTTCCCTCGATCTCTGCGAGGGGTTTTTCAAAATCCATATACTGGGTCATCGTCAGCTCCGCATTGGGGTTGGCCATATATGGCGGCGATTGGGGCCGGTTGCAACGCTGCTCAGCCTGCCAGAACGGGATAGAGCGAGGCGAGGAGCAGGATGGCCATTGTCCAGTTGTACAGACGCAAACGGCGCGGGTTGGTCAGGAAGCGCTGAAGCTGCTGGCCCGCAAGCGTCCACAGCGACACGGAGGGCAGATTGACAACGGCGAACAGCACCGCAGCGGCGGCCAGCCAGATCAACGCAGCATCGCCCACATAAACCGTGATCGCCGTCAGCGCCATTGCCCAGGCCTTTGGATTGACCCACTGAAAGCTTGCGGCCTCGAAAAAGGTCATCGGCTGGCCCGCCTGCGCGTTTCGGGTAACGGGGGCTGCATTGGCGATCTTCCATGCCAGCCACAGCATGTACATCACGCTGAGGATTTTCAGAACGGTGTAGATGACGGGAAAGCGGTCAAAAATCTGGACCAGCCCCGCGCCCACGGCGAACAGCATCACCATGAACCCGACAGAAATACCCAGCATATGCGGCACACTGCGCCAAAAGCCGAAGTTTGCGCCCGAGGCCATGAGCATCAGGTTGTTCGGCCCGGGTGTGGCGGAGCTGACAAAGGCAAAAAGCGCCAGCGCGGTGAGGGTTTCGAATGTCATGGGCGCAGGTCTGCGCCAAACGCAGCGGCGATGAAACCTGAAAATGCGCGACGGGATTGTTTTGTAAATCGCGACAATCGTGCGGCCTGTCGTGAATTGCAGGCCGATATATGTGCGAAACAGTCTGTTTCGCGGGCATTACTTGTGCGTGGGGGCAGCTGCGCGTCAAATATGGCTGAATTATGGTTGGAAGGTGTCAAATTATGATGACGGTAAATTATCTGTTGGTCGGAATTCTGGGAACGATGTTGGCGGTCGCGCTTTATGCTGCGCGATTTGATTTCGCCCAAGCGCCTGCACAACCTGCACAGCAGACCCCTGCACAAAACCGCACGACGGTCTAAAGCGCTAAAACGCATGACGATAAGGCCGGAGCTTGATCTGGCCGGAGCTTGCCCTCACATGGCAACCGGCCCGCAGACCGATTGCCGTGCGATCCCTGAATTCAGCGTGCGATCATTTCGGATTGGCGCACGATGACTTCGGCCTGTTTGATAGAGGCAATGTCGACCAGTCGCCCCTTATAGACGGTCGCGCCTTCTCCATTGGCTTTTGCCGCCTCCATCGCGGCAAGGATTTCGCGCGCCTCGGTGACGGCTTCGTCTGAGGGGGTAAACACTTCGTTGCTGATCGCGATCTGTTTGGGGTGAATGGCCCATTTGCCGACCATCCCCAGCGTGGCCGAGCGGCGCGCCTGCGCACGGCAGCCTTCCTCGTCCGAGAAATCACCGAACGGCCCGTCAACAGGCAGCACGCCGTGCGTGCGGCAGGCGGCGACGATGGCAGTCTGCGCCCAGTGCCACGGATCGGCCCAATACTGGTTGCCTTCGTGCAGCATATAATAGTTGGCTTGCGTCCCGCCGATGCCCGTCGTCTGCATCCCCATCGAGGCGGCGAAATCGGCGGCGCCCAGGCTCATCGCTTCAAGGCGGGGGGAGGAGGCGGCGATTTCCTCGACGTGGGCGATGCCTGCCGCGCTCTCGATGATGACCTCGAGGCCGATGCGTTTGGTGCGTCCCTTTGCGGCCTCGACCGCAGTGACAAGCGCGTCAACAGCATAGACATCCGCCGCGCAGCCGACCTTGGGGATCATAATATTGTCGAGCCGCTCGGAGGCTTGCTCCAGCAGGTCCACCACATCGCGGTACCAATAGGGCGTATCAAGGCTGTTGATGCGCACCGACAGCGTCTTGTTGCCCCAGTCGACGGTATTGATCGCCTCGATCACATTGGCGCGGGCCATGTCCTTGTCGGTGGGGGCGACACTGTCCTCAAGATCGAGGTTGATGACATCCGCGGCAGAGGCGGCCATCTTGGCGAACAGTTTGGTGTTGGAGCCGGGGCCAAACAGCTGGCAGCGGTTGGGACGGGCAGGGGGCGTGGGCTGGAGGCGGAAGCTCATGTCGGGGGACTCCTGTTGGACATAAAATGTCGAAAATTCGCCTGCACGGGTTATAAACTTGCGTGCATGGCTGCAAGGTCTTTTTGCAGGTGCAGCATGACAGGCCGCGCAAAGATCGTGCACGAATAAGTCCAGATGCGGGCAATTCATGCGCCCAAATGGGGCCAGACCGCAGATATGAGATTGAATTGCACCTGCTTTGGCGCAATCTGCAGTCAACTCAACCCTTTTGCGGAGAATCGACCCATGATCCAAACACCCTATTTGCTGTTTCTTGGCGATGCGCCTGACCAACTCTCTGTAAAAGTCGCGCAGGGGATCAAGGACTGGCGCCCCGATAATGCCGTGGGCCAGTTGCGTATGACCGGATGCAAAGCGGATGTGGGTCTGACGGATATGACGCTGGCGCAAGCCAAAGCGGCGGGCGCAAAGACGCTGGTGATCGGGGTGGCCAACCGTGGCGGCTATATTTCGCAGGCGTGGAAAAACGTGCTGATCGAGGCATTGGGCATGGGCTATGATCTGGCGTCCGGCCTGCATAACCTGCTGAGCGAGGAAGCCGACCTGGTGGCTGCTGCTGTGGAGCATGGTCGCACCCTGCACGATGTGCGCATTCCCACGGTCGACTATCCGATTGCCAGCGGGGTCAAGCGGACGGGCAAGCGCGTGCTGGCCGTTGGCACTGATTGTTCGGTCGGGAAAATGTACACGGCGCTGGCGCTGGATCGCGCGATGCAGGCGCGCGGCATGAAGAGCACCTTTCGCGCGACAGGACAGACGGGCATTCTGATCACGGGCGACGGTGTGCCGCTGGATGCGGTTGTGGCGGATTTCATGGCCGGCTCGATCGAGTATCTGACGCCGGATAACGACCCCGACCACTGGGATGTGATCGAGGGGCAGGGCAGCCTGTTTCATGTCAGCTATTCGGGGGTGACGCTGGCGCTGGTGCATGGCGGGCAGCCCGACGCGCTGATCCTGTGCCACGAGCCGACGCGCCCGCACATGCGCGGGCTGCCGGATTACAAAGTGCCGCAGATGTCCGAAATCCGCGACGTGGCGCTGACGCTGGCACGGGTCGGCAACCCCGCCTGCGTCGTGATGGGTATTGCGGTGAACACGCAGCATATGGATGATGCGGCCGCACGGGCCTATCTGGCGCAGGTCGAGGCCGAAATGGGCCTGCCTGCGGTGGACCCCTTCCGCTATGGCGCGGAGCGGCTGGCAGAGGCGTTGGAGGCCATTTGATCCGGTTGTGCGCGGCGTGGCTGCGGGATTGAGTTTAAGGGAAAAATGAAGAGGTGGTCCAGCCCGACGGGCGGTGGATCAAAGCGGGGGTTTTTATGCAGATTGAAGTGAGTAGGGATGTGTTCCGGTTGGCGCAGGTGTTCACCATCTCGCGCGGGTCGCGGACAGAAGCCAGGGTTTTGAGTGTCCGGATCACGGATGGCGGGCACACCGGACTGGGCGAATGCGTGCCCTATGCGCGCTATGGCGAGACGCTGGACACAGTGACGGCGCAGATCGAGGGATTGCCAGCTGCGGTGACGCGTGACGGGTTGTATGATCTGTTGCCTGCCGGGGCTGCACGCAACGCGGTGGATTGCGCGTTGTGGGATCTGGAGGCCAAGCAAAGCGGTGTGCCCGTCTGGCAGTTGGCGGGCCTTGCGCCTTTGCGCCCCGAAATCACGGCGTATACGCTGTCGCTGGACAGCGCCGATAAGATGCGCGCGCAGGCGGCACAGAACGCGCATCGCCCGCTGCTCAAGATCAAGCTGGGCACGCCCGATGACATGCCGCGTCTGGAGGCGGTGCGTGCAGGCGCGCCTGACAGCACGATTATCGTGGACGCCAACGAGGGATGGACGGCGCAGGTCTATGCCGATCTGGCGCCGCATCTGCTGCGGCTGGGTGTCGCACTGGTGGAGCAACCGTTGCCCGCCGGGGATGACGGTGCGCTGATCGGCATGGCGCGCCCTGTGCCGGTTTGCGCCGACGAGAGCTGCCACGACCGTGCAAGCCTGCCTGCGCTCAAGGGCAAATATGATGTGGTCAACATCAAGCTGGACAAGACGGGCGGACTGACCGAGGCGCTGGCGCTGCGCGCAGCCGCGCTGGCCGAGGGCTTTGACGTCATGGTCGGTTGCATGGTCGGATCATCGCTGGCGATGGCGCCTGCCATTCTGGTGGCGCAAGGCATGCCATACGTCGACCTTGACGGCCCGTTGTTGTTGGCCGAAGACCGTGAGGCAGCTTTGACATTTGACAGCGCGGGGGTACATCCACCCGATCGCGCGCTTTGGGGATAACGACGATGCGGACAGTCTATGTGAACGGGCAGTACCTGCCGGAGAATGAAGCCACGGTGTCGATCTTTGATCGCGGGTTTTTGATGGCGGACGGGGTGTATGAGGTGACGTCGGTGCTGGACGGCAAGCTGATCGCCTTTGACGGCCACGCGCAGCGGTTGCAGCGCTCCCTCAAGGAGTTGGACATGCGCAATCCGATCAGTGCTGAGGATCTGCTGGAGGTCCACCGCGAACTGGTGCGGCTGAACGGCATCGAGGAGGGGCTGATCTATTTGCAGGTCACGCGCGGGTCCGACGGGGATCGCGACTTTGCCTTTCCCGATCCTGACACGACCGAACCGACGATCGTTTTGTTCACGCAGAACAAGCCCGGCCTTGCCGATAGTCCGGCGGCCAGAAAGGGCGCGAGGATTATCAGCATCGAGGACATCCGTTGGGGCCGCCGCGACATCAAGACAGTGCAGCTGTTGTATCCCAGCATGGGCAAGATGATGGCAAAGAAGGCGGGGTGTGATGATGCGTGGATGGTCGAGGACGGTATGGTGACCGAAGGCACCTCCAACAACGCCTATATCGTCAAGGGCAACAAGATCATCACCCGTCATCTGGGCAACGAGATCCTGCACGGCATCACCCGCGAGGCGGTGTTGCGGTTCGCCCGCGAGGCGCAGATGGAGGTTGAGGAGCGATCGTTTTCAATCGAGGAGGCGCAGGGGGCGGATGAGGCCTTTACGACGTCTGCCAGTGCCTTTGTGATGCCGGTGATCGAGATCGACGGCGTGGCGCTGGGCGAGGGGGTGCCGGGCCGTGTGGCGCCGCGCCTGCGCGAAATCTACCTTGATGAAATGCGCAAGGCAGCGGTGTAGCGCCGCCGCCCTGCGGAGGCAGCAGCGCCACGATGTTCAGGCATTCAGGCGGGCATCCAGATCGTCTTGTGAAAAGACCGAAACGCTGATGCCGTCGAGATCGGCCAGTGTGACGTCGCGCAGGATCGCGATTTCCTCGCCGTTGAACAGCGCGCGTACATCGCTGTCGCCGGCGTTCTGGGTAAAGGTGACGTCTTCGTCCGTGCCGTCCTCGGTCAGGCGCACGACGGCGAATGTATCGCGGGCCACGTCGAAATCGGTGATGACAACGCTGTCCTGTGCGCGGCTCTCGTCGATGGCAGCATAGAAATCATCGCTGCCTGTGCCGCCGCTCATCACGTCGCCATCGTCACCGACCAGCGCATCATCACCTGTACCCCCGCGTAGGGTGTCGATCGTCCCCAACTCGGACGCAGGGCTAAAGCTGCCGTCGTCGCGCAGCGCGTCGATTGCTGCCAGCACGTCGTCGCCCCCGCTGCCGGTCAGCAGATTGCTGCCCAGCAGATCGACGATGACATCGTCACCGACACCGCCGTTGACCGTGTCGTCGCCTGCATCAAACTGCTGCGAAGCGGCTGTATCACCCGGGGCGTATTCATCCGCGCCGGCGCCCAGAAACACCAGATCGTCGCCTTCGTTGCCCGACACAGTATCATTGCCGGACCCGCCGTACAGGGTGTCGTCGCCGGTGTTGCCTTCGATGTCGTCATCGCCGCCATTGCCGACCAGAACGTCATTGCCCGCCCCGCCCGAGAGGGCATTGTCGAGGGCGTTGCCCACTGCACGCTCGTCCCCCGCACCGCCGTCAAAATCGGTCTGGTTCTGTGCCAGTGTCGTGGTGTCCAGATCATCATCAGCGCCGTTGGCTGTGGCTGTATCGTCGGAGTCGTCATCGCTGTCGATGAACAGCGCAAGGCCCAACAGGGCGGGAATCAGTAAAAGGGCAAGCATGGGGTCACCTTGGGTTTAGGGCGATCATTCGCCGGTTGTTAAGGTGTTGTGCGCGCAATCGCGCACAGGCGCATGGGGAAATTCACGCGGAAAGACTACTGTTTCCATGTAGGAAACAGTCATTGGACAATTTGTTGGTTTGCAAGTTTACCCCGGGGTTGTGCTGGTCGCAGGGTCAAGGCCACCAACCGCTTTGCCTGATGGGTGCTTTGCTGTGCGTGCTGGGAGAACTTTGGCACATCGAGAGGTTTTAACTGTTTCCGTCTCAGCGATAGTAGCCGCCGAGTTTCAGACTCCGCATTTCAGGCGCCCTTTCAGATCAGTGGCCGGACCAGTGGCGTGCGGCCTGTTTCAAGCTCTGCCATGTCACAGAGTTTTTTATAATCGTGGATGTTGAGCGCCCCGTCGCGCCATGTGGCAACGCCTTTTTCGCGCATCACTTTGAGGGTTTTATTTGTATGCACCAGCGACAGGCCCAAAGCGTCTGCAAGATCCTGTTGGCGGTAGGGCAGGGGCATTTTCGCGTTTGTGATCATGCCAAGGGCCGCGCCGCGATCATGCAGCCGCACGAAAGCCCGCGCGATGCGCGCCGATCCGTTCATATGCCCGATGATGGCAAGGCTCTCGCCCAGAATATGCTCCTCCACCGCGGCGATCCACGTCAGATCGAACGCACGCTCGGGGTGATCCCGGAACATCGTCCACAGCATTTTGCGATCAAAGACACACAGTTTCATCGGGGTGGCAGATTCGACGGAATGCTGCATCTCCTTCATCACGCCGGCCTGAAGCCCGATAAAATCACCCGGAAAGACAAAGTTGATGACCGTGCGTTCGCCATTTTCCAATGTCTTGTAACGTAGGCCCATCCCCTCCAGCACTGTATAGAGTTGCGGGCTGTTGGCCCCTTCCATCATCAGGGTCGTGTTTGCGTCGACTTCCAGTTCTCCGGCTTTGAATTTCTGCATGAACGCGACTTCGCGTTCTGTCATGGGGTCAAAGATTGGCAGGGTCCGTAGCGGGCAGTTTACGCATTTGGTGGTCAAGAAATAACTCCTCGTAGGTATGTCATAGTTTAATGCGCGGCGCGCGGATATGTTCCATCTATAATGTATGAACACACTCACACCGCCCAACGGCGCTCAGGTCACGGAATCTGCAAACGGCAGCCCGTCGGCCCCTCTCGTTTTTATTCAGGAATCTGACGTATTCATTTCCGAAGACATTATTGCTGTGATGCGCGCGATGGGGGACTGCCGGATTATACATGTCCGCGATGTGGATGATATTGCACCGGCTCTTGCCCGCGCCCCGCAGATCGCTGTCGCGCTGATCGAGGCGGGGTTCGCTGATCTGATGGGCGGTGAGGCGGCGCAACTGCTGGCAAAGCAGGGTGCGAAAGTGATCCTGACTGCCGTGTCGCGGGACGAGCAACAGATAAGCAGCGCGGGCTGGGGGATGCTGCGGCGCCCCTTTTCCGATCCGATGCTGCGGGAGGAGTTGGCGCGCCTTGGCGTCGCCATCGGTGCCGCGTCCAAGTCGCCGCAGCTTTAGCCGTCTTTCACATTCTCCTGAAATGCTTTTGTAAACGCGTCTTGCTGCGTGCCTGTCGCATCGGTCTGGTGGTTGGCTTTCCAGTCATCCATGCTCATCCCGTAGAATAATTCGCGCGCTTCCATCTTGCCCATGTCGATACCGCGATCATTGGCCGCCTCCTGATACCAGCGCGACAGGCAGTTGCGGCAAAAACCGGCAAGGTTCATCATGTCGATGTTCTGAACATCCGTGCGGTCCTCCATCAGGTGCTTTTGCAACCGGCGAAAGGCGGCGGCCTGAAGTTCGATTTCTTGCTGGGTCGGCTGTGTCATGGATGGCTCCTGCATTGCTACGGTATAGATGGCGATGCCCGCGCAAGGGGTCAAGGGATAGGCATCCGTGCGATTGTCACACCACTGAAACAGTTTTCGGGTTCAAGTCAGGGCAGGCGGGGGGTATGCCAGTAACAACGCGGTCCCCGCCGCCAGTGACCTCAAGGAGCAGCGACATGAGACGTGAACGCAATGTAAAGATCGTGGCGACCCTCGGGCCTGCTTCTGACAGCCACGACATGATCGCGGCGCTGCATACCACGGGCGCCGATGTCTTTCGCCTGAACATGAGCCACGGCAGCCACGATGAAATCCGTGCCAAACACGCGATGATCCGCGCGGTAGAGGCCGAGCTGGGCTCGACCATCGGAATTCTGGCGGATTTGCAGGGACCAAAACTGCGCGTCGGCGTCTTTGCAGGCGACAGTGAGGAACTGGTAGTGGGCGCCGACTTCCGTCTTGATCTGGACCCCGCCGAGGGGGACGCCAGCCGCGTCTGCCTGCCGCACCCGGAAATTTTTGCAGTACTGGAGGCGGGCGCATCGCTGCTGGTCAATGATGGCAAGATCCGGCTGCGGGTTAAGACCTGTGGCGCGGATTTCGCGGAATGCGAGGTGGTCATCGGGGGCACGATCTCTAACCGCAAGGGCGTGAATGTGCCGGACGTGGTGCTGCCGGTTGCCGCACTCAGCGACAAGGACCGCGCCGATCTCGAGTTCGTCTGCGGACTGGGGGTTGACTGGCTCGCGCTCAGCTTTGTGCAGCGCCCCGAGGACGTGACCGAGGCGCGCACCCTTGCAGACGGGCGCGCGGCAATTCTGTCCAAAATCGAAAAGCCGTCTGCGGTCGAACGCTTTGACGATATTCTGGCGGTCAGCGACGGCATCATGGTCGCGCGCGGCGATCTGGGGGTGGAACTGCCGGTGTCCGCCGTGCCGCCGATTCAAAAGCGGCTGGTGCGCAGGTGTCGCGCCGTGGGCAAGCCAGTGATCGTGGCGACACAAATGCTTGAGTCGATGATCGACAGTCCGATGCCTACCCGCGCCGAGGTATCGGACGTGGCCACCGCAATCTACGAGGGTGCGGATGCCGTGATGCTGTCGGCAGAATCAGCGGCCGGCAGCTACCCGCTGGAGGCGGTGACGACGATGGACAACGTCGCCACCGAGGTGGAGCGCGATCCGACCTACACCCAGATCATCGAGGCCAGCAGAACGGCCGCGCGCTCGGGCATTGCCGATGCGATGGTTGCCGCCGCCCGCGAGGTGGCCGAGACGACCGACATCAAGGCGATCTGCTGTTTTACCCAATCAGGCACGACCGCCCTGTTGACCGCGCGTGAACGCCCCCGCGTGCCGATCATCGCGCTGACGCCGCTGGTGGGCACCGCGCGCAGGCTTGCCCTCAGCTGGGGGGTGAACTGTGTGATGACCGAAGAACTCGACCGGTTCAAAAAGGCGGTGGTGCTCGGTGCGCGGGCGGCGCGTGAAGGCGGCTTTGCCACGGAAGCGGATTTTGTGGTCGTCACGGCAGGCGTCCCCTTCAACGTGCCCGGCAGCACGAACATCCTGCGGGTCGCCCCCTGCGATGAGCGTTTGATTTTCGCCGCCGATCCAGAGTAATATTGCAAGGGGCCGATGTTGGCCTGCTCACAAAGAGGCCTGCGATGGACACCGATCTTGCTCTTATCATCGGCATTGTGATTGCGGGGCTTTCGATTCCCTCGATCCTGTCGGCCTTGTCGGACAAACGCGCGCCGCGGGCCTCTGCGATCACGATCCTGATTGCAGGCGGGCTGATCTTTTTCGCCATGCAGGGCAAGCCGGGCGGCTATACCTTGCAGGAAATCCCCGATGTCGTGGTCAATGTGATTGCGCGCTACATGCCCTGAGGGCGTTCCTGAGGGCGTGCACAAACCCCTTTCCCCTATTGCGTTATTTTCTGCTCCGTTCTATAGCCCGCATTCGTTCCTGCGGTGCCGGCCGACGTGGCATGCCGAGCATCGCTTAAACTGTAGACGATAGGAGACAGAAATGCCCAAGATGAAGACGAAATCGAGCGCAAAGAAGCGCTTTAAGATCTCGGCGACCGGAAAGGTCATCGGCAGCCAGGCTGGTAAACAGCACGGTATGATCAAGCGGAGCAAGAAATTCATCCGTAACGCACGCGGCACGACAACATTGTCCGAGCCGGATGCAAAGATCATCAAGGGCTTCATGCCCTACGACCGCTGATAAAGGAGAGCTGAGATGTCCCGTACAAAAGGTGGTACAGTCACCCACGCCCGTCACCGCAAGGTCGTAAAGGCCGCAAAAGGTTATTATGGCCGCCGCAAGAGCACCTTCAAGGTCGCGCGTCAGGCTGTCGACAAGGCGAACCAATACGCAACCCGTGACCGCAAAAACCGCAAGCGTAACTTCCGCGCGCTGTGGATCCAGCGGATCAACGCCGCCGTGCGCATGCACGACGAGGCGCTGACGTATTCGCGCTTCATCAACGGTCTGAACCTCGCCGGTATCGAAGTGGACCGTAAGGTTCTGGCCGATCTGGCTGTGAACGAGCCTGAATCGTTTGCTGCAATCGTGAAGCAGGCACAGGCGTCACTGGCGGCCTAACGCGCCCCGACAGACGAAAAAGATTGCAAACGCCGCACCGCTCAGACGGGGCGGCGTTTTGCGTTAGCGGGGCGGCAGCTTGTTCGCGGTGGGCAGGCCGTCCGCGATGACGTGGAAATCCTGACTGTCGCAGGTGAAAATCGCGATCTGCGGCCCGGTGTATGCTGCCGGATCGTCCAGTGTCCCGACCTTGAGCACCAGCGCAGGACGGCCGGGCAGGCGGGTCAGCAGATGCGTCCCGCAGGTGCCGCAGAAATCGCGCGTGCGGGCCACCTCCAGATCGCTGCGGGTAAACTGCTTTGGCGTGCCGCTGGAATAGGTGAACCCCTCCTCGGGCATCATCATAAAATAGTTCGGCCCACCGCCGCTGATATACTGGCATTCACGGCAATGACATTGCGCCTGCCACACCGGCGCGCCCTGCGCCGCATAGGTGATTTCGCCGCAGTAACAGCGCCCTGTTATCGTCATGTCGTGCCTCCCTGATTGGTTGCGATCAGGCTAGGCGCGCGGGGGTCGCCCTGTCCAGCGGCATCGTCGCACGGGTTGCGTTCGGCGGCGGTTCTGGTAGCAGAACAGCAGGGTTTCAAGGACGCAAAAGACATGGATGATCTCAAGCAAAAATACCTAAGCCGGATTGCGGATGCCGCAGACGAGGCCGCGCTGGAAGACATCCGGCTGGCCGCTGTTGGCAAAAAGGGGGAGGTCGCGCTCAAGATGCGCGAGTTGGGCAAGATGACGCCCGAGGAACGGCAGACGGCCGGTCCCGCACTCAACGCCCTCAAGGACGAGATTAATTCAGCTTTGGCGGCGAAAAAGGCCGCACTGGGCGATGCCGCGCTGGATGAGCGCCTGCGCAGCGAATGGCTGGACGTGACGCTGCCGTCGCGGGGCCGCCCGATGGGCACCCTGCACCCCGTGTCACAGGTCACCGAAGAGCTGACGGCGATCTTTGCCGAGATGGGTTTTTCCGTGGCCGAAGGGCCGCGCATCGACACGGACTGGTACAATTTCGACGCGCTGAATATTCCGGGCCACCACCCGGCGCGGGCGGAGATGGACACGTTTTACATGGCGCGTGGGGCGGACGATGATCGCCCGCCGCATGTGCTGCGCACCCACACGTCGCCTGTGCAAATCCGCACGATGGAGGCCGAGGGCGCGCCGTTGCGCATCATCTGCCCCGGTGGGGTTTACCGCGCCGATTACGACCAGACGCACACGCCGATGTTCCATCAGGTCGAAGGGCTGGCCATCGACAAGGATATCTCGATGGCGAACCTCAAATGGGTGCTGGAAGAATTCTTTGCCGCGTTTTTCGAGATCGACGGCATCAAGACCCGTTTCCGCGCCTCCCACTTCCCGTTCACGGAGCCATCTGCCGAGGTCGACATCCAATGCTCGTGGGTCGACGGGCAGTTGCGCATCGGGGAGGGGGACGGCTGGATGGAAGTGCTGGGCAGCGGCATGGTCCACCCCCGCGTGCTGGCCGCCGGCGGGATTGATCCCGACATCTGGCAGGGCTTTGCCTTTGGCATGGGCATCGACCGGATTGCGATGCTGAAATACGGGATACCCGATTTGCGCGCGTTCTTTGATTCAGATCTGCGCTGGCTGCGGCACTACGGGTTCGCGAGCTTGGATCAGCCGAATTTGCATGGTGGGTTGAGTCGGTAAATGTGGCGAATTTGTAGGGGGCTCGTCCACCACTATCCAGCTAAGAAGTCTGAACTTGAAGCTTTAGCCGAAAGACTAAAATATGAGGGCAAAGTTGATAAAAAAGGTAGCCTTGCGATCATAAACAATTGGACGCGAGAGATTGAAAGTCGTTGTGGAACTTATCTAGGTCATATTTCTATAATGATCGCAGTAGCAGGAATTTTTACTTTTAGTCAGTCGGTGTCAGCTGGGGTGAAACTTGCTTTTGGCTTTGAGTTGATAGCGTATTTATCCTTGGCTTTGCTTTGTATTAGATGCCAGCTTCACGTTGGTGTAACTGCTTTTGTTGGATTGAAACCTAAAAGCGTGACTTGGCTACCAGTGAAATCTCAACAGGGTATAGATTTTGCGTTGATTGGAATGACAGAAGACGAGCTAGAGAAGTACTATAAAACTGAACAGACCAAAACAATTGAGCGAGAAGAACTGTTTGAGCTGCTCTTGAAAAGCGAGTTTATTTTTAGAGAAAAGCTGTCGCGGATCATAATCGTG
>ENA-ORXR01001194-ORXR01001194.1-marine-metagenome-genome-assembly--contig:-NODE-1194-length-28638-cov-10.705928_pt1 | contig 28638 bp, 24 predicted proteins | sample MGYA00237866_ERZ511479 | MGnify/ENA metagenome assembly ERZ511479
TAGAATCCTGAAAAACCACCAATAAATATATTCTGGAATCCAAAATCATTTTAGCGACCTGATAAACATCCAAAGAAGTCATATTAGTAGCCAGTAGTATTTGAACTACCAGAAGATCTTCCTACAAAGCTATTGAAGTTTCCCGTTGTATTTAATCCACCTGAGGAAGACCCTATAAAATTATTATTATTTCCAGTAGTATTTGAGGTTCCAGTACCACTTCCAAAGAATGCTTTACCCTTTCCAGTAGTATTTGAATTTCCAACAAAATCACCAAAGAAGCTATTAAAACTTGCTGTAGTGTTTAAATTTCCAGATGAATAGCCAAAAAAACTATTGCGAAAGCCAATAGTATTAAAACTGCCTGAAAAAGTGCCGATGAAGCTATTCTTATCTCTTATAGTATTTCCAGTTCCAGTATTACTTCCAATGAAGACATTATATTCCCCTGTTGTATTTTGTACTCCAGACCATCCTCCAATAAAAATGTTCCTGCTTCCAGCAGTATTTGAATATCCAGAAAAAGACCTAATGAAGCTGTTTCCGCAGCCTGTTGTATTTGAATACAAAGCCTGTTATCCGATAAAATTGTTTCCCCTTCCAGTTGTATTACTAATTCCTGCATCGTTACCAATCAATATATTATCATTACCATCATTCAAATTCAACTTCCCTCAATCTTAGCATCTTGTTGTTCCACTTCCAGCCCATAGTTATATTGAGAATAGATTAATGTAATGTAGTAATCAGTAAAATCGAGAATGTAAAAAGTATTTTCATATCAGTTCGTTTTTGAAGTAATCAATGTGGGGATTGTTCTTGAATTGAAGATAGTAATTACTCTGCTAACTGAGGAAGAGATTACAGATCTTAACTCAATCATTACCTTCACTCCAAACTCAGAATGATGAACTACCAACGCTACCTATGGGAATTTAGTCAAAATGCACTTCTTGGCTTTTTGACCATACCTAACCGTGTAAAGACATCATTATGCATAGCATTAAATGTGCTATTACTATAGTTATTGTTCCAGCATCTGTTTTAAGAAATAAGTCTATAATATCTTTTGAGAATATCCACTTGAACAAATAGGAAAGCCCTAAGATTGGTAAGCAAATAACAAAGTAAAGCATCAAAGCCGTCCATAAATTTCCCATGATGTCAATGATAATTCCAAAACCTGTACTATTAATATTACCTAATGTAAGTATTATCGTTCCAATTATGTAACCTCTAAAAAGCGCTTTTGCTTCGTTAATCTTTTTGTCTGATTCTCTTTGTTCCAATGTATTACACTTACTTAATAAAAGTGGTCTTAATCCTTTATTCTAAGATAACAATTCTCTCAACTCCTCAGGCAAAAACCTCGATTCCATAGCCTTTAGAAAAGCATACCGACTACCATAGACCTTCACTTGCTTGGTCTTGAATCCATCATTAGAGTATTCCAGCTGATAGCCTCCATTCTTTTCTTTAAAGACTCTGATCTCATAACCGTTCTTTTCCAAATTACCTTTGAAGGTGCTCATGGAGCTAATGTATCAAAGTGAGTGCAACTTATCTGCATGATTCATTATCTTAGAATCAATGAAACAACTTATAATTCTCATAAGTCTCTGTAGTACCATCGGGAGCGGCAACATAAACACAATAGCGGTTGATGATGCGGAATTAAGAATTCATTTTGATACATTAGCTTATGATGATGGCCAAACTCATCTGTATTTCTCTATCATGCGCGATACTGTCGAAATCAATCATTTGTACTATCAAGTTCCATGCAATACGCTGACTGAAACGAAATACTGGGATGTTCTCAATAAGAAGAAAGCAATACGAATACAGATATAGACTTAGTCTTTTCTCTCGTTAATTATATTATTTATAACTACAGTTGACCCTCCTTTACTTTTATCAGACACTATTAAGGCGTGAATTATTCCAGGGATATAGCCACACGCGCAGAGTACAATATTTATGATAATTGAAGTTCCAGATCCTCCCTTCATCGCTACTCCTACAGGAGGTATAAAAATGGACATTAAAAATTTCATATTCTGATTCTTTAAGATTAGTAATTAAAGTTGGTCGAAGTTCTTAAATCTAATGTAATAAATCATGCATTTCTTCAGCCCTAATATATGCATTCTATTATTAGTAGAATGCATATATTTCAGGATTCTCTATCTTTTCCTTATGAACTTGTTTACATCGATCATAGTAGCTTTATTAGTCCCTTTCAGCATCTTCACAAACGGAAGCTGAGGAGCAATGAGACAAAAAATAATAAATTATTCAATGCCACATTTTTCATCTGGAATTGAATTAACGATAAGAAGAAATTGAGAAAAGAGCATTGGTCTTTACTATTCGAAGACACTTCTGAAGCCTACAGATAGTGAAGAGGACTTTACGAAAATATTGATTCTTTAAAAGGCAGGATTAAGAAACAGCATTAAAGAATCGATTTATTGGTGCACTATTAGGACATCAGATCGCAAGTGGACTACACATATTTAACTAGCTTTTTACGTTTTTCAAAAACCCAGTAATAGGAGTGGAATTTTCGAGCATGTTGTTGATTTTTTAATTGCCAATCAGCCACAATTCGATGTTTTGCACTGAGAATGAATAAGTCTTTGGCATACCATCCAATCTTTTCAGCTTCATTACATACAAACACGTGAGAGAAATATTGAGTGCCAGAGCTCACTTTATCTTGACATTTAAAAATAAGTTTCCCTTTAGGTTCACATACTCGATATAATTCTCTTAAAGCATTAATATAAAATGAATGTAATGCCTTTTCGTTAGGGTAGACTCCGAATCTTTTATTTATTTTATTATGAGAATTATCAACTTTAAGAGACGGTCCCGTGGTAGCTAAAAATGGTGGGTCAAACATAATATGTTTAACGCTATTTGACTCTAAGGGAAGTTTTTCGGCATTTGCTTTAATTACACCTTCACTTTGAGGATGAAGGTCAAATTTCAATCTTGGTTGTTCTATTGCTCCACTTTTATAAAATCTACCCGTTGAATAGGTAGGATCCAAGTCTATGGCTTGTCCATCAAAGTGCAAATGGATAATGCTGGAGATTATCTCATCATCAGAGTCAGATACTGATGTAATTAGTCTATTTCTCATGTCATTGAGTCTAAATGTCAAAACCGAAGAAATCAAATCTAGATATTTAATATGACCTCATAATCATGAAGTCATATAAATCTCATAATAGGAGAGGGAATATTTTTCAATTAATATGATAATAGCAAAGGTATCTCTTGCATTAGACTCTACTTGTTTCAATATATACGTGGTAAGATGTCGGAAGACCGTTGGTATCATCTTCAATTTATGTGGCGAATGTTACGGAAGCATAATCTAACGTAAATAAAAGTGGTCTGTACAGTAAGTACCCATATTATAATAGTACATTGAAATAGAGACTTCAGGTAACTAAACGTGAAGGAGAAAAAAAAACTGGAAATATACATAGATATGACTTTTAGCAAAGCATTGCTCTTGATTACATTACTTATCAGTAGCATTGGCTGTGGTGAAGATGTGAGACAGGACCGTACCGATACCGCCGCTGCTACTAATCTGGCTGACGAAAAACCTAAGCAAACAAGCCATAAACTCGTCAGGCTGACCAAGCCGGAAGCCGAGCGATTGGCGGCTCTGCCTATGTCTTGCATTCAGAAGCCGCTACCATATAAAGCTGGGCTGACCATCGCATCTGAGGGAGATTTGGCGATGCCGCGGGTACACCATCCGGCATTCTATGGCTGCTTTGACTGGCACTCGGCTGTTCATGGTCACTGGTCAATTGTGCATTTGCTAAATGAATATCCTGATCTATCAGAAGTGGCTAAGCTTAAGCGAATGCTGAAAGAAAATATCACACAGGAGCATATCGAGACGGAGCTGGATTACTTCTCTATGAATGAATACACTAAAAGCTATGAAAGAACTTATGGTTGGGCATGGTTATTAAAGCTGGCAGAGGCCTTAGATAAATGGAAGGATCCCATGGCACAAGATTTGCTGCTCAATCTTCAGCCGCTCGTTAGCTTTATATCTGCTCAGTACATAGATTACTTGCCAAAACTGGTCTATCCCATCAGGGTAGGAGAGCACAGCAATACAGCTTTTGGATTATCATTTGCTTACGATTACGCAGTGCAGTTTGATGATCAAGCCCTGAAGAGAATCATTGTTTCTAGAGCAAAAGAGTTTTATTCATCTGATATTGACTGTCCGATCAGTTGGGAACCAAGTGGGTATGATTTTCTATCTCCATGCTTACAAGAGGTAGATCTGATGCGTAAAATATTGTCTACGAGTGAATTTGAAACGTGGCTGGGCGCATTCCTTCCAGAGCTCATTGAGGGTACGTTGGACTTAGAGCCAGGCTTGGTCAGAGATCGATCAGACGGGAAGTTGGTGCATTTAGATGGCGTGAATTTTTCCAGAGCTTGGTGTCTATATCCTTTGTCTAGTATTTATCCCGATAATGCACATATACGTCAGTTGGCTGATATTCACATGGAGGCGTCATTAGATAATATTGTCGGCGATCATTACAGTGGAGGTCACTGGTTAGGCTCTTTCGCACTATACGCTCTACAATCCATACCTGATGAATAAAAAGGTGATTGACCTTAATTGTGACTTAGGCGAGAGTTATGGAAATGCTGGACCACATCTGGACCAGCGGATCATGCCTTATATTAGCTCTTGCAATATTGCCTGTGGTTTTCACTCAGGTGACCCACTTACGATAAGCAAGACCATTGATGCAGCTATTGCGCATCAGCTACTCTTGGGTGCTCATCCCTCGTATCCAGATTTGCAAGGTTTTGGAAGACGCTATATGGAAATTCAGAAGTCAGAACTTAGGGCTATACTCCATTATCAAATTTCAGCCCTCAGAGGGATGATTAGAGTGAAAAATGCTAAACTGTACCACGTCAAGCCTCATGGGGCACTTTATAACGCCGCAGCTAAACAAGATCATATAGCTGAAGTCATCATAGATACTATCATTGAGATAGATGACAACTTAGTATTGTACGGACTCTCAGGTTCTCGCATCGCCGACATTGCCATTTCTAAGGGATTAGCTTTTCGCCACGAGGTATTCGCTGATAGGCTCTATGAGGATGACTTGCAGCTCAGACATCGTAAATATGATGGCGCAGTGTTGAATCATGCTGCAGCCTTAAAACAAGTTGAACAAATAATGGCAGATCAATCTGTGACGACTATCTCTGGTACAGTGCGGAAAATTACCGCCGATACCATATGTTTGCATAGTGATACCCCAGATGCCATTCAGCTATCCAGGGATATTTATGAACTTGTAAGAAAATAGTTAATTTGAAATCCATCCAACTATCAGATGTCAACTTGCTTATAGACGAGATCGCCACTGGCAGGCATCGTATTATTGTTGATGAGCCAGTTCAAAACAGAGTCTCAGCAGCACTAATCGGTCAGCATATATCGGAGCATCCATATTTCCAAGGTACCGTCAGTGCGACCTCGGCGGAGGTGCTTATCAGTAAAGACATCAGCTCAGAACAACTCTATGCTGAGTTAAAAAAGATAAAGTTTAAACCAAACCGAAAAAGTAAAAATTACAATCTGCCTATTTATTTTGAAAATGGTAGCGACTGGCATGATGTAGAGGAGAAGCTTGGCCTATCAAGAGAGGCGATTATCAATAAACTAATACAATCTCAAATTACTGTAGCTAGTTTTGGCTTTCTTCCAGGCTTCGTGTACCTGGAAGGCCTACCAGATGATATTCATTGCAAACGTAAGACTACACCTGCTAAGCATGTGGCAGCTGGATCATTTGGTTTAGGCGGACCATACGCTGGAATTTATCATATTGCGAGCCCAGGAGGCTGGAATATCATTGGCAATTGTCCGATACAGCTATTCGACTCGAATACTTTCGAATGTCCTATTAAGGTTAATGATAGATTCATCATCAAGTCCATAATGGCAGAGGAATACGAGACTCTAAAAGCAAGGCCTGTGACCATCGAAAAGTATCAAAAGAAATGAGCTACTTAAAAATTATCAAGAAAGGGCTTTATACTTCGATTCAGGATGCTGGAAGGTATGGTCATGCGCTATATGGAATACCTCAGTCAGGCGCCATGGATGCCTACTCTGCCAGACTGGCTAATCGCCTGGTGAAGAACCCTGAAGAAGCGGCTCTGATAGAATGCACCTTCATACCTCCAACCATAGAGTTCTTTAAAAATTATATCATCTCCTTGACGGGTGCTGACATGAAGTGGCATATCGGTGATTTTGCTGTACCTAGATTTACTTCACTATATGTGCGTAAAGGAAGTATTCTGAGAGGTAGCTCGGCGGCCAGCGGTGTGCGAGCATACATAGCTATCCAAGGCGAGATAGATGTTGAGCCCGTCTTAGGCAGCAAGTCGTACTACTCTGGAATGGCAATAGGTGGATACCAAGGCCGTCTTATAGCTAAGGGTGATCAAATAAAGATGAAAAGTAAGCGGTCAAAATGGGCATTTGATTATATCGCTGATGAGGAAAGGCCTAATCTTATGTCCGAGAAACTCATTCCTATTACTCGAGGACCTGAATGGCATTTTTTGAATCAAGAATCTAAGACTAGTTTTATTTCAGGTCAGTGGACGATATCTTCTCAGAGTGATCGGATGGCTGCTACACTGCTTAATCACAAACCTGACTTAAAGGTCGACCTTAAGATGCCATCTGTACCCGTGTTTCCAGGTGTCATTCAGACACCACCTGATGGTAAGCCCATCGTAGTTCTAAATGATGGACAGACGACTGGCGGATATCCAAGGGCTGCTATTATACCTACTAATTCACTAAGCATATTTAATCAGATCAGACCTTCTGAGTCATTTAGATTCTTCTTTGTGAATTCTTAGGTTCCACTCGATGACATGTGTGGGAATATTGTAGAGAATATGAGGATTATTTGTAGGCTATATCGGAATAGTTAAGCTCTACCTTAGATGTACGAAATCTTTAATATATACGGGTTAAAAATAAATTATTCTATGTGCACATGCTGAAGTTACCGATACCGACGTGTGATAGTTTACATTGATTCATCTATATATTACCTCAAATATTTCTGCTTTATTCTGCTATTATCTATTAATACATATTTGTTCGTTTTTACTTATATGCATTGATGAAATTTCTAATCCTTACTAAGTCAATATGGAAAGTACAGAATACTGCAGTATGCAGAACGGATCATTAGATTCCTATAAAACGTCAATTTTATTAACCGAAATAATCAAAACGGCTCAGAAAGATTTTCTTCTGCTCAAGGGAGGCATAGCTAATAGCGATTCGAAGGCATGGGGAACAAGTCCACTATTTATAGAAAGGACTGCTAAAGAATTATCGTTTCATGGCTTCTTATCAGCTTTAAAGCAAATTAAGACAGAAGCAGCAGAAAATCAATACGATCTCGCTCTATACTATCAAATGGTGAAGGCGTGGAGCAGTGAGATTTGCCTTCTTCGTTCTGCCAGTATAAAATTGAGAAAGTTATCCGCGTGAAAGATTAGCTTAGCTTGTTTTGGATTTTTTTGGTATTTTCATTGGGTAAGCCTTCTGTAGTAGGAAGGCTTTCTCATTTCGTGTTACCCCTGTTAGCTGATAATTCTTTGCATTAGAATAGCATGGTTTATTACTAAGGGAAACGGTAAAGTAAATTAGGCAGGTTTTTTAATAGAAAATATGAAGGTAGAACCTTCTCCTTCAGTTGAGTCCACCCAGATAGTACCATCATGTTTAGTTACTATTTGTTGGCAAATACTCAGACCTATGCCATGGCCCTTATAGTCTGATTTATTATGAAGAGTCTTAAAGATCTCAAATATATCAGAAAGATTTTCTTTGGCTATACCGATGCCATTATCCTGAATGGAAAATTGCCAAGCTTTTTCCAAATCTACATAATCTATATTAATCTCAGGTAGCTCATTTAATTTATGAAATTTAATTCCATTTCTGATTAAATTTTGAAACAGTTGCCCTAGTTTTATCTTATCTCCATATATAAACTCAGGAATTCTCTTAATATTCACTTTAGCACCTGTCGATTTTATATCAGAGGATATATTAATGAGCAGATCATTCATAAATTCTAATGTATCAATTCTGACAATATTTAAATTTGAACTATTGACATCTGAATATTTTAAAAGATCTTCTATAAGCTCTTCCATGCTTTTCGAACTTCTAAGTATAATATCTATAAATACTCTTTCCTTATCTGAAAGATCGTTATAGACGCTTCGTTTCAGAAGCTGGCTAAAACTGAGTATAGTTCTAAGTGGTGCTTTTAGATCATGGGAAGCGATAAATGCAAAATTCTTTAAATCATAGTTTGATTTGATATACTTTTCTAATTGAATATTCTTATTATTTATTTCACGCAGGTTATTTTCTATTTGGATATCCTTGAGCTTCTTGTCTGTTATATCTTTATAGTTTCGAATGATTATCTTCTTTCCATTCACCTCGAGAAGCTGAGTCGATAACTGTATATGTCGTTCGTTTCTATCGACGTCATAAACTAACCTTTCCGTTACGAGCTGTCCCTTACGCATGAATTCTGCCAGATCAGCTTTTAATACATCCTTAGTCAATTGGCCATTTGATTGGCGAAGTGGAGCATTATTCAAGATTGAATTTACGCCTTGAGTCTTCTCATTGCCCTTAAAATATTGTAGCATTTGTCGATTACGCTGCCTCAGCTCCGTTATGAGTGATCCATCATTTCCTATAGATATCTCTATAATGTCAATAGCTTCCAATGCATTTTCTATGAGCGTCTCATAGATTTGTTGCCGTTCTTCCTTTTCTTTGATCGTATTTATTTCTTCAGTGATATCAAATAAAAGAATTAGAAGGCAATTTTGATTCTCGTACTCTATTTCCTTTGTTTTTAACTCTATCACAGAGGGGCTTCTTTTATGACGGGGTGTCAGCGGTAAGAGCGTCTCATCATCACCCAGATCATTGTTAAATGCCTGGCATATATAGCTTTGATCTTCTTCAAAGAGATCATAAAAGCTGGCATTAATCTTCAGATCCTGATCTGATGAAGCTAATAATGATTTGGTCTTATTTGAAAAATATTTCACATGTGCGTTGTTGTCAATGATGACAATTCCACAAGGTAAAAATTCGACTAAATCTCTATACCTTTTTTCGTTACTAATAAGTTGTTTTTCATTCAGGTAGTGATCAGTCATATCTCTGACTACTAACATACAGGCTATGATATCTGCAGTGCTATCACGTACTGGGGCATATAATAAATCAAAGTACTTGCTACAATCTTCTACCTTGAATTTGCTGATTAATTGAATAGACTTCCCATTAAAGACTTGATCAACAATCTTTGTTAATTTATCTATTTCTTGCTTGGGTAAGATGTCATATAGATTATCACCTATATTAGTTTTGTTGTGAAATATTGGCAGAAATAGTTCATTCATTTTTGGATTGACAACAGCTATTTTTAATTTTAGATCGAACACACAGATTCCGTCAGGTGAACTATCTAAGATGGTAGACAAGTAGGCTTGTCGCTCATTGAGTTGAATCTCATTTTGCTTAATCGAGCTAATGTCTTGAGATACGCCTAAGCAACTATATATTTTCCCATCTATATTCTTTAAAGGATAGTATTGGGTGTGAAGTGTTTTATCTCTTGATTTATCATGTGTGATGATATCTGTGATGACATCTCCTGCTAAGACTTTCTGATAGTGCTCTTGATGTTTTTTTGAAAATGCAGCCTCAGGTAGTTCTAATTTTAAGTTAGAGCCTATCTCTAAGTCAATGCCGTACCTATTTTTAAAATCCTCTTTGGCATGAGTATTTGCAAATAGTATTTTAAAATTCTTATCTAATGCATATATCCCCATTGCAGTCCGCTCTAAAATGCTATGCATCAGCGATTCTTGTTTGATTAAAGCTATTTCTGAGTGTATATGTACAGATACATCCTGTACCATTAATAGAATAGTTTGTGAATCCTCTTGATTTTTATCTATTAGTTTTCCTCTTACTTCTACATATACATCCTTACTCTGGCTCTTGTGTATTTGAAGAATATTTTCTGATTTATATTCTCCTGTCTCCTTTACGGTGTCTAGGATTGCATTCAATAATTCTATTGAATTAGGATGAATAAGGTGTGAAAGTTGGCTATGGTCGACTTCTGATTTGTCGATATTAAGTATGCTAAGAGCTGATGGCGAGCAGTATCTTATTTTGTGATTGAGATCTAAGTGCACTATGCCTGTGGGACAGTTTTCAATAATTTGTCTAAACTTATATCTGGCAGATTTTAGTTTCTCGTTATTTATATAATCTTTAGTGATATCCACACATGAAAGCAAATAACCCTTCGGCTGTTTATGGCTTCCTAAGAGAGTGATATTAATCGAAGCATGTATCTTTTTACCAGTAGAGTGATTACCGATGGCCTTACAATTAAATAAGCCCTTCTTTTGTATGACAAGTTTTTTTTCAGCCTTTTCTATGACTCCACAGTTATCTATGCCAAGAAAATATTCGACTGATTTATTTTTATAATAACTGAGATCAAAGCCAAATAAATGAGCTGTTCTATCGCCAACAGCGACGATTCTGCCGTTCAGATCAGTTTTAATAAATCCTGCTGAGGTAGAATCTAAGAGCGCCCTATAGCTTTGCGTTTGGGTATAAACTTCACTCAAGACTGGGCCACTGTTTATTGGGCTAATAGATTCGTTAATCTCTCTAAAAACTAATAAGAGAATCTTATTTTCTTGAAACACTGGTTTTACAGTTAGTTCATAGAATACACTTGATTCTATGGAGTCAACTTGATACCGCACGTACGCACGTGCAGGATCTCTTGAAGCTACCACTTTCAAAAGTAAATTCAGGATCAATTCATCGTCTTCATCTTTGTCATCTGTCACAGATTTTAGTTGACAGAGTGTTATAGGAGCGTGACTAAAATGAGCTGCGAAGTTGGAGTTAGTGACTATACTTGCCTGAAGATCTATATGATACATGCACGCTGAATCTGGCTCACATGAAACAAGTTCATTGAGTAATTCTACATTGAAATTTTCAAGGTAGACCTCTTCAGAATGCAGAGGATCCTTAGGTATATACTTCTTGCCTTTAATAGACATGCGCGTTTAGTCAATTAGTTAAATCAACAGTTGGTGAGGTGCAAGCAGGATTAAGGGGGAGATATTGTTTTAAGATGTACGCTTACGGACGTATTAAGACTTTAATATATGAGAAAATCATACCTGAAACAAGTATTAATTTCAAAATCCTTTAGATGACGTTATATGAATCACAATAATTCATATTCACTTCTTACAATTTTGCAAGTTAATGTAGATGTGGATAGTTAAAATGATGAGCTATGTATTTCTTTTCTAAAAATGATGTGTTGTCTTTGATGCATTTTCAAAATCATTCTAATTTACGATCCACTACCTACAGCCAGGTGGACATTGCTGAGCTTTGGCAAAATATGCTATGATACTGCTAGTAAAGCTATGATTGTGTTGGGGAAGCTAGGGAATTATTCTACGGGTTATTAATTTTAGTAATTCAGTGATGAATCGAGCGTGACTATCGTCCTCTTAATTTTATTATCTCTAATAAACTCAATCTCTACCTCTTCTCCCGGCTTATATTGTTCCAGTATTAAGAAGAGATCATTATTATTTTTTATCGGCTGATTACTGATCTTTGTGATGACATCGCCTGGCTGCTGATATCCGCGCTGATTGATAGAAACTCCTCGGAGTCCTGCTTTCTCAGCCCCACTTCCTTTATTCACTTCCGATATCATGGCGCCTTCAATCTCAAATCGATTAATGATTTGCTGCTGAAAGACGACCACGCCAAGTAGGGGTCTTTTGACTCTTCCATATTTGATGATATCAGGCACTACCCAATTCACCACATCCACAGGAATGGAGAAGCCGATTCCAGCAGAAGCTCCTGAAGGGCTATATATCATAGTATTGACGCCTATAAGTCTGCTGCTTGAATCGAGTAGTGGTCCCCCAGAATTTCCTGGGTTGATGGCAGCATCAGTTTGTATCACATCTCGGATTGGTCTTCCTGAGATTGAGGTAATCTCTCTACCTAGAGCACTTATGATGCCTGTCGTGAGAGAATGATCTAATCCGAATGGATTGCCTATAGCAAATACGGATTGGCCTACCTTGAGGTCATCGTAGCTACCTACTTTGATCGCTTTGAGTACCTTTCGTGGAGCATCAATTTTTAGCACAGCCAAATCTTTATTTGGCTCGTATCCTTTGAGAGTAGCGTTGTATGTCTCCTGATTAGATAGCGTGACAGTAAGACCGTCAGCCCCATCCACTACGTGAAAATTAGTAACGATGTGCCCTTCTTCATCCCAGATAAAGCCAGAGCCTGACCCACTGGGTATCTGTAGCTCATTCCGATTCCAATAGTTGCGCTGTACTTTAGAGGTCTTAATAAATACGACAGAGGGTGACACTTCTTCAAAAAGTTTGATAGTCGCTGCTTCTACATCCGTAATATGAGTGATGGGCGATACATCTCTGCCCGTGGTCAAAGATTTTTTCTGATGATAAGTAAGCACCTCATTATCTGCAAGATTCTGAGGTAGAGGTTCTTCTTTCCAAGAAGTCCCCACGAAGAAGCCAACACACATTAGAATGGTCCAGATCAGCAGATTAATAGGTTTCATAACTTAGATTTTGAATTCTTATAGTATCTATGATGCGATAACAGAGATTAGCTTTTATTCTGAATCATCAACATGCGTGGTGTCTCTTATCGTCTGATATAGATAACGGCAGACTGGCATGATAGATTAAGTAGATAATGAAAAAAGTACTCAAAATCTTATGCATTAAGACTCGAATCTAGGTATAAGACTCTATATAATCTTGCGACTTAGCCTTTTTTGGGTGATTTCTTGGCCTTTGTTTTAGGTTTTGCTTTTTTGGCGGCTGCTTTCTTTTTAGCGAAAGCGTTGGGAATTTCGGTTTCAATGATTTGCTTAACTTGGTCTATAGTCCAGTCTTTAAGCTCTTCTGCAGGTATTTTCTCACCCTCCCGTTTAGGCAGTTTGACATTCTTTTTCTTGAATTTTATGATTGGCCCCCAGCGAGCATTTTGAATGGATATCTGATCTTCTGGCCAGTTTTGGATATATCTATTTGCTTCTTTTTCCTTCTTAGCATTTATCAACTCATCCATCTCAGCTATGGAGAGATTCTCAAAGTCGTAGCGCTTGGGCACGTTAATGAAGAACTCATTCCACTTGAGGAATGGTCCAAATCGTCCTTTACCCTTCGTGACTGGTATTCCCTCGAAGTGATGTATTGGTGCATCTGCAGCACGCTTTTCTTCTATAAGTTCTATGGCTCTCTCCGTAGTGAGGGATAATGGATCTTCTCCTCTTGGTATAGATATGAATGACTCACCAAATTTGACATAGGGTCCGAATCTTCCTCTTGCTACGATAACGTCTTGTTCTTCATATTCACCAAGTGTCTTGGGCAGCTTAAAGAGCTCCATGACCTCCTCAAAATTAATATCCTCCATGGACTGGCCTGGTTTTAGGCTAGCATATCGAGGCTTACCCTCTTCGCCAACTTCTTCGACTGTGCCAATCTGTGCTACTGGACCATAACGACTGATCTGAACTAACACAGTATGCCCAGACTCTGGGTCGACTCCCAAATCTCGTCGTCCTTTAGCTCTTTCGGCCTTTTCGAGCGTCTCTTCTACATTCTCGTGGAATGGATGGTAGAAGCCCTTGAGCATGTCTTTCCAGCCAGATGACCCGAGCGCTATTTGGTCAAAATCTTGCTCTATATCGGCGGTGAAATTATAGCTCATGATGTCATCAAAATGCTGATTCAGAAAATCAGTAACGACCATGCCTATATCTGATGGGTATAATCTATTTGATGTAGCACCTGTAATTTCAGTCTCTATTTTTTTATTGACTTCCCCCTTGTGCAGCGTGTAGAAGTCATATTTTCTTTCGACACCTTCTCTGCTTTCTTTTACTACGTAGCCTCTGTCTTTCTCCATTATCTTCGATACTGTAGGGGCGTAGGTAGATGGTCGTCCAATGCCAAGCTCTTCCAGCTTTTTCACTAAGCTGGCTTCGGTGAATCTGGCTGCTGCCCTTGTGAATCTTTCTACGCCTTCTATCTTATCTATATCAAGTATTTGACCATCACTGAGCGGTGGTAGAATGCCCTTGGCCTCTTCATCTTCGCCCTCATCTTCGTCTTTGGATTCTATGTAAAGTTTTAGAAAGCCATCAAATATTAAGACTTCACCCTTAGCGTTAAATATATCATTTGATCGGGTAGAGATACCTATCTTAACGGTGGTTTTTTCAAGTTTAGCGTTAGCCATCTGGCTGGCTACTGTGCGTTTCCAGATAAGATCATAGAGTCTCTGCATATCGGAAGTGCCGCTGACTGTCCTAACTTCAAAATTAGTTGGACGGATGGCTTCGTGAGCCTCTTGAGCACTCGCATCTTTTGATTTGAATCGTCTGACCTCAGCGTAGTGATCGCCGAAGTCCTTTTTAATTTGCTCTGATATGGCAGTGATGGCTGTCTCACTCAGTGATTTGGAGTCAGTCCTCATGTAGCTGATGTGTCCATTCTCGTACAGCTTTTGGGCGGTAGACATCGTACGCCGTACGCCAAAGCCCAACTTACGACTTGCCTCCTGTTGCAGCGTGGATGTAGTGAAAGGTGCAGCGGGCTTACGCTGCGTAGGCCTCACCTGAATATCGTCAATGGTAAAGACAGCATTTTTACACTCTTCTAAGAAAGCAGCTGTATCATCCCCATTTTGTAATCGCTTATCTAATTCAGCTTTAAGAATAGTAGGATTTCCATTTTTATCTTTTACGATGAAGCTGGCTGAAATCTTATAGTATGGTTCTGTTTGGAATGATCTGATCTCTCTTTCTCTCTCTACGATAAGCTTGACAGCTACGGACTGTACTCTTCCTGCGGATAATTTATTCTTCACCTTTCTCCACAGTATCTCACTGAGCTCGAAGCCGACTAAGCGATCGAGTATTCTTCTCGCCTGCTGAGCATCTACCAGATTCTTATCAACGAGCCGTGGATTTTGTATGGCCAGCTGAATGGCAGGCTTAGTGATCTCTCGAAAAACGATCCGCTTAGTCACCTTTTCATCTAAGCCGAGTACCTCACATAAGTGCCAAGATATGGCCTCTCCCTCACGATCCTCATCCGTCGCTAACCAGATCTCTGTGGCTACTTTGGCGGCATCTTTAAGCTCCTTGACGACTTTTTCCTTTTCTACTGGTATTTCATAGCTAGGTGTAAAATCGTTTTCTATGTCAACTCCTTTCTTGCCTTTGGATAGGTCTCTGATGTGGCCATAGCTTGACTTTACTTTAAAATCTTTGCCCAAATACTTTTCAATTGTTTTGGCTTTCGAAGGGGACTCAACTATTAATAAGTTTTTTGACATTTCGATTTAATTGTTCGCTAAGTGTGTGTGAAAATGACTGCAAAAATGAAAAAAAAACCAATACTAAAAATCAATCTTACAATTTCTTTTAGTCGTATGGTACCACTTTAATAACAAAAGTACTGCCAGAAACTCTTAAGATTCATGGACGGAGTAAGAATTAAAATCCCTTAATTTTTTTTTCGTCGACTGATCGTTTTCGCTGTTTTTAACCTATCTGCTAATTCCTTCTCTCTCTTATCAGAATAAGATTTAGCTCTCTGGTCGAGCTCCAGCGCTACCTTATTTAGATGTCTGTGAAAGGAGATAATGGTAAATTCTATCATATCATCAGGATATGAGACGCCTAATGATCTTAGGTAGGCTGAAAATCTTGATCCCTCATAAAATGACCAGTTATGAGCCATCCATTTACCTAATCCTAAGTGTAATTTTTGTGCAGCCATAGCCTCAGGAGCTGATGCCATCTTGTCTAATGAAGCAGCAGGTGAGAGTCTTATCAGTTCCCTAAAACTATCAGAAAGGTCTTCAGGTATATATACCCCGCTTATGTGCGTTTTCTTGATATTAGCCTCATAGATCGAATCTTGCTTAAGCAGAAGTTTTGCCTGACTGGACTGCCCTACAGCAGAATAGGCCACTAACAATATGCTACAGATAGTAATTTGCTTAATGATCATGTGGGCAGTAACATTGATAAATAATCATTTAGTTTTACCAAAGCGAATATTAACAATAATTTAGATACCGAATGAAATTTTTATCAGTCTCGGAATTTTTTATAGTACAGCTGATATTATATGTGTTGATCTGGATTATTAACGACTATGTGGCATCACTGCTCCTACTGATCATTCCAGTCATAGCTACATCCATATTGATACTGTCATTATTGTTCGAGCTCATCGAACCATCCAAAGTACCTCGCATATATTATAAGTATGTTTTGACTATGATCTTCTCTCCGATGCTCGTGGGCTTCTTATATTTTTACATTAACGGCTTTGATTTGAGCTGGATGTAGGCATTTAGTGGCGATTATTAAGATGATGATTGTTCGTCAGTTTTTGCTGCTTTACTCTCGTATTCAAAAAAATATACCTCACAGCCTGTCTTTTTACGCCAGCTTAACTGCATGATGTATTTATGTCTTTCTTTTTTTCTTCTTGGCAGCGGGAAAGAGGACATTATTCAATATTAACCTGTATCCAGGTGACTTGGGGTGCAAACTAAGATCAGTCTCAGGATCGTTTACGTAGTGTTTATAGTCTTCGGGATCATGGCCGCCGTAGAATGACCACGTGCCCTGACCGTAGGAGCCATGAATGTACCTCGCTTCTCCTATTGATTTATTCTCGCCCATAATGAGTACCTCAGGCTTAATATATGCTTTGTCGAAGGCTGTAGTTTGTCCCATAAATCCTTTGACTGTGGTCGTATGATTTTGAGTAAGCATGGTAGGTATTGGATCCCACTTAGCTGAGAATTCAAAGAGTGTGAAATAGTCAGCCTTTGGATTGATCTTTCGTTTTCTATGGTCTATACTGGATGTCTCGTATTCAAGATGATTCTTGACGATCTGAAAGTCTTGGAATGCGAAAGTCTTTGAATAATCTAATTTGCTCTGTGCCGACGGGGACATTGGGTCACCATCAAACACTTGATGGCAGATATCTGTTCCTTCTGCAGCCAGCGCTAAGTCGTACGTATCTGTCGCTGAGCACATAGCGAACATAAATCCACCAGCGCCTACATATTCTTTAAATTTTCTGACCACAGCCAGCTTCATTTGTGACACCTTGGAGAATCCTAAACTTTTAGATAGTTCCTCCATTTTCCTCACGTTAAGCTTGTACCATGGTTGATTATGGTAGGCTCCGTAGAACTTACCATACTGGCCGCTGAAATCTTCATGATGCAGGTGTAGCCAGTCGTACTCAGCTAATTTGTCCTCCATGACTTCTCGATCATATATTTGATCATAAGGTATCTCCGCGTAAGCTAATACTAAAGTGACGGCATCATCCCATGGCTGTATGCGCTCTCCTCTAGCATTGAAATCTGGTGAATAGACCGCGATTTTTGGTGCAGTCTCCAGCTTAATGACTTCTTGATTCTTTTCTGGATCTGATATATCTTGCCTGATAGCAGCGAATTCAGCATTAGATATAACCTTGTAGCTTACGCCTCTGGTCTTACATTCTTTTTCATAATAGGTATTGTGTGCAAAAGCGAATGCGCCGCCTTGATAATTGAGCAGCCAATAGGCTTCGTCGTCATTTTCTAAGATCCAGTATGCAATACCGTAGGCCTTCAAATGATCTTTTTGATTATCATCATCCATAGGAATCAATATGTACGAGGCTATACCTGTACACACGAAAGCGATGGATAGAAAAAAAGTATAGAAAATTTTTATCATTTATTTATTCTTAAGTATCGTGATTCAAAAACGTGAACAGAACAACAATAATTGCAGTTCCATTCGTTAATAAAATTGCAATATATAATGTTCATATTTGCGAGCGAATCGTTAAATACAGCAAATCATAGAAAATCTAAGTTTTTCATATCCTCTCTGGTATATAGGTCTTTGTGTCCTGCTGGGTATCGTGTATTCCTTGTTTTTGTATTTTAAAGATAAGAGATTTGGGGCTCGCTTTGCTGCATTACCTTACCTCTTGGCATTATTGAGATTCTTGGGTGTGACTGGTTTAGCGATGCTGCTTTTGACGCCTCTACTTAAGCAGGTGGATGAGCAGGTGAAAAAGCCACAGATAGTCATCCTGCAAGATAAATCTCAATCGGTCTTGGCGGATACTAAGGCTGGTGGAGAAGACTACAACTCAGCCATGAACAGGCTGCAGTCCAGCCTCAGCGAGAGATATGACGTGAGCACCTTCCAATTCGGTGATGAGATACAATCGATCAATGATACTTCAGCAACTGACTATAAGACGACTAATATATCTTCAGCACTACAGTATACCTACGATGTATTTAATGATCAGAATCTCGGTGCGGTCATCTTAGCAAGTGATGGTCTATATAATGAGGGAAAGAACCCGATGTACCTCAATACTGCGTTTAAAGCACCATTCTATACTATTGGACTCGGTGATACGACGATCAGAAAAGATCTATTCATCAAGAATGTTCTCTATAATAAGATTGCTTACCTCGGAGATAAATTTAATATACAGGTAGACGTACAGGCTTTCAATGCAGCAGGCAACTCTACGAGACTGACTGTAAGAAAAGAGACTGGGGGTAAATTTACTGAAGTAGCAAGAGAACCAATAAGAATCGACAAGAACCAATATTTCATCACGAAGACTCTGACCTTAGAAGCTACTGAGCCAGGCGTGACTCGCTATAGAATCTCAGTGTCTGGCATCAATGAGGAAATGTCTAAGGTCAATAATACGCAGGATATCTATGTGGAAGTTATTGATTCGAGATTGAAGATTTTACTACTGGCTAATGCGCCTCACCCAGATATAGCAGCGATCAAGCAGCTGCTAAGCGACAACAAAAATTACGAAATAGAGGTGAGATATGCAGACACTAATGACGAGCTAAATAATTATGACTTCTATCTGTTTCATAATCTGCCCAGCAGAAAGCATAACCTCAGTAGCATCATCCCTGCTATAGACCGAAGAAAAGCTCCCCGCCTCTTTATGGTAGGCGCACAGACTAATCTTAGTCAATTCAACAATTATCAAAACACACTAGATATTATTGGTAATAATTCTAATCATAATGAAGTACAGGCAATTTTAAATCCATCATTTGAATTATTTAATATAGAGGATAACAGTAAGAACAAAATAGAGCGCTTCGCCCCGATGCTGGCTCCTTTTGGAGATTATAAGATAGGACCTAAAACAGAAGTGCTGTTTTATCAGCAGGTCAGGAAGATAGATACAGAATATCCCTTGGTAGCATTTAGCGACGATAACGGGATCAAAACTGGTGTCATAGCTGCTGAAGGTATATGGAAGTGGAAGCTATATGACTTTCTGCAGCATCAAAATTTTGACATCGTGAATGACATCGTGGATAAAACATTTGTGTACACTAGTGTCAAAGAAGATAAGCGACGCTTTAGAGCGAGTGTAAGCAAGAATTTATACAAAGAGAATGAAAATATCCTCTTTGATGCTGAGCTATACAATAATGCATATCAGCTAATTAATGATCCCGAAGCTACATTGATTATTAAGGACGAAGATGGCAAAAACTATGATTATAGCTTCTCGAAGAATAATAGTGCATATTTTCTTGATGCGGGAAGATTTTCAGAGGGTAATTATAGATATACTGCAAGTACCACCATGGACGGTAAGAGTTTGTCTCAGTCTGGAAAGTTTACGGTGCAATCTATCCAACTAGAATTATTCAATACCACAGCAGATCACGGATTACTTAAGAATCTTAGCGCTAAGTATGGAGGGTCATTCTACGATGTGGATGATGTGGCATCACTACAGCAGGCCCTAACTACTGGTGATAATGAAATCAAGCCAACAGTATATGCGACTACGACCACCAAACCAATCATTCACTTTAAATGGATATTTGGGTTGCTCTTTTTCTTTATAATTGTGGAGTGGTTCTTAAGACGTTATTTCGGACATTATTGAACACACAGTCTCTTAATATGCTGATAACCTATTTAATCAGCGTACCATCAATTCATCAATTGACCTGATGAATCATATTTTCCATGAGAGCGAGCTTACTTTCTATTTCAATCGTGATTGGAAGGTGCTTCGCTATGACGAGCACAAATATTACAGAATAGTCAGCGGAAGGTCCGTTAGCGGGGTAGACTTCGCTTGTATCACTCCCGATGAAACACTATTGCTTATAGAAGTCAAAAACTTTTATCAATATAATAGAAGTGGCTTAATAGATGATACCAATCGTTTTGCTGAAGAGATCAAAGAAAAGATAGTGGATACCTTGGACTTGATAACCATCATTCACAAATACCATAGGCGAAAGTGGTCTTTCCGTATTATGATTGACATGGTGAGACGATTCCCTAAGCTTCACTATGATTGGTGGTTTTGGTCTAAGATGTACGATTTGCATCTCCAGCCAGAAAAATTGCTTTTCCTTCTAGTCTTAGAATCTGAAACAGAAGTGTCAAGTTTACAAAAGCAGATTACTGAATTGATTATGAGTGAAGGTGTAGAGGTGCCTCCATTTCATATTCTACCAGCAAGTGAGATACAAGCGTACGGGATCAACATCTAAAGTGAGGAACCTATCGGGGCATAAATTAAAAAAGTCCAAATTTCGCCAGGTGCACTACACTCGTGAGTTATTGATGCGTTAGGTTCATTCGTATTCATCAAACTGTAGACAATTTGAAAAAACTTGTAGACGATGTGTGACTTAGAGGATTAATGTGCGTCTAAATGATGTACCTGCTGCCCAAACAATATTTTCTAAAAGTCAAATTCAATTCTAATGAGCTATATTCAACAAATTTCAATCGACAAAGTCATCAATACAGGAATGTTATTTGCTATTTTCGGTATGGGTACTTTTTTTATTATGTCTCAGACTTTTGGATAGTAATATTGGACAACTTCACTAATTCTCCGTCATTTAAACTCTCTTACTCTTCCGTATTCAAACTCTAATACTCTCCCTCTTTTAGACTCACTTACTCTCCCTCATTTAGATCTTCATATCCATTATTATCTCCTAAAATTTATTAAGATCTTCCCTGGGATTCGTCACGATCAATCTCTCCACTTTAACAGATAGTAAGCGTTGTAGGTATATTATACACGCTTGTAGATTATTTGTTGAATAATTTCTATTAATTTATAGTGAACTTTATGCCAAGCGTATAGCTAATATCATTTTTAACTAATTTGATTATTACAAGGGCCATGATACCACAAAGTGGCTCTGACACGCTTTAAACACTTTTTATACATAGCTTCTGCTGACGCTTCTGAAGATCTTGATGTGCTTCATGCTATCGTCATATCTATCATATTTATTTCCGAGAGGGAATCTTACATTACTAAATTTGTGTGCTTTGAATTCTTACTTAACAATTGAACAAACTGCCTCTCAGGTGCCACAGTACGCCGCTGACGAGGATGTCATAGATCGATACCTCAGCGATCAGAGTCATAAAGATTTCGAGATATTATACACTCGTTATTCTAAAAAGGTTTTTGGCAAATGTTTGTCGATTTTGAAAGACGAAGAGAAAGCTCAAGATGCGACTCAAGAGATATTTGTTAAGATTATTTTGAATCTTGACAAATTTAGAAGGAGATCAAGATTTTCGACATGGATATATTCAATCACTTACAACTATTGTATCGATTATGTGCGAAGATCTAAGAAAGATAAGAGCATATTAGTAGAGGATATGGCTAATGAATATGATAGAGCTTCAGAAGATGTTGAAGACCACTTATTATTAGAAATCAATGTCAAAAGACTTAAAGACATTCTTAATCAAGTGACCGTGGCTGACAAGATGATCTTAATGATGAAGTACCAAGATGACCTGTCAATTAGAGAGATCAGTAAGATTATTGACAAATCGGAAAGTGCAATCAAAATGCAAATAAAGAGAGCTAAGCTTAGATTTCAGAAAACGTACAGAAGAAAGTACCAACACTTATCTATGGAGCTATCATGATTAGTGATAAAATAGGATGAGGTAAGGAAGAACAATATATTTTACATAAAAGTACTCGAGCAACAAACAGTTACATGAAGCAGAAGCTGGCCTCGAACTAAAATTTAGATAGCAAATTTTTAGATAAAGGGGATGTCCAAATTAGATTAAAGAGTATGACTGAGTCATAGTCAAGAATGTAGTCTGATGCCATATATTTACTGATGTCTCATGTAATAAATAACTGACCATGCTGTAAGTTAGACTATGTTTCCATTTAATCTATCTTGAATCGGGCTCAAGTATCATATGAAATCTGCTAGACATTTTATAATAAAGGAGTTGATGCCTTGACCCATAAAATAGGGCAAAAAAAAAGCGGCTTGAATCCTATATCAAGCCGCTTTTGAATTATAATCCCATGAACATATCCTAAATTTTTTCTACTCTTTAGTAGATATTCCTTTAGAATAAAATAATTTATATATCTAAAACTCAATCCATTTTGAAGTTCGGTTATTCAATTATTGCTAATAATAAGCTGTGCACTTTGATGAGACACAGCCTACTATTAACAATTTTATCCCATGAACATATCCGAATTTTTTACTGGCTCTTTTGCCAGTGTGAGGTTAATGTGTTTGCTACATTAGCTTCACGATATAAAGATGCAACACAAAATCAGTTGTCACAAGGACAAAAATAGAGTATTGTAACATATAAAATAATATAATATGTTATACACGAGACTTTAAATTATTGATAATCAGAAGATTAAGGCCTTGATGTATTTTGTATTGGACTGATATTGTGAAAATAAATAAAAAAAATAATGTAGAATTTGAATAAAATTTTATCAATTTTTTTTCAAAAAGGGCTTGAGAACGCAGAATTTTGTAAGAAAGCATCATCCCTTAAGGTGCTAATGAAGGCGATGAGGGCAGCTCTATTTGTATCCGTGATGGCCAGGGGGCGCAGGACAGCGCCAAGATTATCAGCAGGATTGCCTCCTGTAGCATAGTGATCTATTACCTCATCCAAGTTGACGAAGCGGCCATCATGCATGAATGGTGCAGAAGCCTCTATATTACGCAGCGTCGGTACTTTGAATGCGCCATTGTCAAACCTCCTGCCAGTAACCTGTCCTCTCGCCAAATCGGCAAAATCATCTATAGATATTACGGCGTCAATGCCATTGTTAAAATACTCATTGGTGGTGAAGAGTGGAGCATTATGGCAATGTCCACATTCTGCATGTTGACTTTGGTCCTCATTGATATCAAAGAATATTTCAAAGCCGTCTAGCTCTTGATCGGTGAATACGGCTTCACCAGCGATCACTCTATCATATTTAGATTCTCCACTACTGATCAGGGTTCGCTCGAACTGCGCTATAGCTTTTACTGCCAGCTCTCGAGTAATGTCTTGCTTTTCTTCTATACCAAATGCCTCCCTGAACATTTTGGGGTACATACTGTGGCGTTGCAATTTGCGCTCCACATTAGGCCAACTATCGTGTAGTTCAATAGGATCCTCAATTGGTAATAGTGCCTGCTCCTCTAAAGTCATGACGCTACCATCCCAAAAGAGTCCTGTATTGTGAAAGCCTACATTAAGAAGAGTCATACTGCTGCGTCTTCCTGCGATACCGTCTACTCCAGTGCTGACAGCTAAGTTATCCGTAAAGTTAGCTTCCTGTAGGTGGCAGCTGGAGCAAGACTGAGTGCTATCCACTGACAAAATGGGATCGTAGAATAAGTGCCTACCCAGGGATACACCACCTACGGTAAGCGGATTGTCAGCGGGAATCACCATCTGAGGAAAGCCCTCTGGAATTTGGAGTATATAGCTTTCTGGCTGATAGTCATATATAGTGAGATCATTATCTACCTCAGCGGATGTCATATCCTTTGTACAGGAAGAAACCAAGATGAGCAGTGCTATTGTAATAAAAATATAATACTTCATACCCTCGCTATTGCAATGAAATGACTATCAGCTTAAAGATTGATAAAGATTCCATAAGGAATTTGTTTATTCCAACATAGAAAATGAGCTTTTGGTATCGCGCAAAATAGTTTGTTTTAACTCTTCAGTCGTCATATCTAACCTTATACCACTAAGCCACACAGAATAGTCAACAACAATGGGTACAATAAGGTTATCTCCTCTATCATGACCTAATGGAGATTGGAGCTGGATCGCAATTGATGATGCGTCCCTGAAATCAATTATTAAGGTATCTTCAGTAGTCGCAGGTACCAGCTTAAAACTTATACTGGTGTAGCTACCGTTATCATTTTGTGAGTCATTCAATATGCTATATGTCTCTGAATCTTCATCAAGTAGTGAGAGTTCAGCTGATTGGACACAGTCGCTCATGCCCAAGGAGAAGTTAAATTGATCATAAGCTCCTGATGACCTAAATTCGCTCAGTGATGCGTTACGCTGCTGTAGACTGAGCTCACGATAACTATCGGAAATATACTCCGAAGATATACCACATGTAATGTCTATACTATCAGAGGTACTTAGTACGATGCCAGACTGAGTAAGCTCAAAATCATGCACTAAGAATGCTACATCTATGATCCTAAATGACTGCCGCATACCATTAATATAGAAACTGTCAGTGGATAATGTCTCATCACCCCACCAATGATTTATGTTTATGCCTATCTTAGGATAGGTACAGCACGATTCACACTGATCGTCAGCCGTCAGATCATAATTAACAGATATAGGATCAAGACATCCATCTATAGGCTCGTAACAAGCTGAAAAGGACACAGATAAAACCAAACTTACGAGGCAGACCTTCATCAAGCCCTCAGGCATTAGGTCTCGTTTGATGTTCTTTGACTAATTTTTCAACCATAGTTTTCACTTGTGATGAGAAATCTTTATTCATAATCCAATGATAATAGTTTTTGTCTTTGTGTAGTGTTTCTGCTACTGGCTTACCAATGTACTTACCGAAGTTAAAGACCACTTGTCCCGAAGGATCATACTTTAATCGATTCGTCACATCGATAGACTTCCGATCAGCGGTAAAGTCATGTATGGCTATCATATCGTTCTTAATGGGCGCCTTGGTTACGAATCCATCACCATCCACGTGGTCCACACCATCGTATCTTTTGATCTGACCTTTTAGTACATCTACGGTGGCCCTAACATCTGCTAAGGCATCATGCGCATCTTCTAAGGACTTGCCACAATATAACTGCAGAGCAGCCTTTAAAGTACGTGGCTCCATTTTGTAGAATATTTTTTGGACATCTATAGATTTACGATGATCCATACTGAAAGTGATACCAGCTCTCGAAAATTCTTCCATGAGCATAGGGACATCGAAGCGGTCAGAGTTATAGCCTGCCAGATCAGCGCTACCTATGAAGTCATATATTTTCTGGGCTACCTGTTGAAATGAAGGTTTGTTTTTTAGCTTGTCAGGTGTGATACCATGAACCTCCATGGCTTCCTGAGAGATGGGGATGCCTGGATTAATTAGCATTTCCATTTCTTGTGCGGGCTGTCCATCTGCATAATACTTGATCAGAGCAATCTGTACAATGCGATCTCTTATGACATTAAGGCCAGTAGACTCAATATCAAAAAATACGATGTCTTTGCTCAGGTTAAAATCTAAATTCATTATTTATAAAATTATGTATCTCAATGACTTTCAGCAAATAACCTTCTTTAATGTACAAGGTGAAAATGAATCTGTGCTAAAAGTCCTTATTTAATGTCTAAGATGTGTTGCTTAAAGCCATCACTGATGTATGATGATAGGGTAGCGTCCCCCTCACCGTATATAAATAGTACCTCAATATTCGGTAAAGATTGGCTTTTTTTAATGGACTCTTCCAGACCCATGCTCATAAACGCAGTCGCCCAAGCATCAGCAGTCATACTGTCCTTCGCCAATACGCTAGCACTTAGGATATCGCTCTTTTTAGGAAAGCCTGTTTGGGGATCTATCGTATGGCTGTACATAGTGCCATCATCAAGCTTATGATAGTTCCTATAGTTGCCCGATGTAGCCAGTGCTTGGTCAGAAATGCTGATATACGCATAGATGTCAGTGAGTCCAGCATCGATAGATGGATAGTTGATGCCGAGAGTCCATTTTTTCTGACTTGGACTCAGTCCCTTGGATCTGCCGTCACCTCCAATATCTATCAGGTAGTTGGTAACATCTACAGATTCTAGATAGTCAGCTATAAGATCAGCCCCATAACCTTTAGCGAGGGCACTGAAATCTAACTGCGTACCAGCAGAATCCTTTCTGATAAATTGATTTTCTTGATCCCATGAAATTAAGCCTAGACCCACATAGGGCAACATAGAGTCGATCTTATAAACATCAGCTTCCTCGATTCTTCTTTTTGGTGTGGTGCCAAATCCCCAATAGTTAACTAAAGGCATGATGGACGGGTCGAAAGCGCCATTACTCTGTTGGTGTACTTCTTTTGATTTTTCCAGATTAACTATGAATGCATTGAGCCTTTTACCATCCCGATGATCGGGGATACCATGCCGTGATCTATTAAATTGAGAAATTGAAGATGAATGAATGTAGGTAGAGAGTTCTAAATTTAGGTCGATCAATAGCAGATCTATTTCTTCCTTCATTCCCTGGTGACAGGGCGCACAGGTCACGGTGTAAAAGGTGCCCATAGTCTCACCTTGCAGCTTAGCATAATTTTGCTGTTCATTCTGACATGAGGTCAGAAGACCTGAAAGTAGACATAGCGCCAGAGCTAATCTCATTTCAGTAATCCATCTTTGATAGCCTCCTTCTTTATGCCATGTAACTGGACGGGGTATTTTTTCTTTTTTCTAAGACGGATATTTAAAAATTCCACCCCGAGCGCGAAAGCAATGGCAAAGTAGAGGTAACCCTTAGGTACAGCTCCGACTTCCTGATTAAATACGCTGAGATGTGCCAGATGACATCCTTCTAAGATTAACATAAAGCCGATGAGAATCAGGAAGGAGAGTCCCAACATCTGTACTGTAGGGTGATTATTAACAAACCTGCCTACAGGAGTAGCAAATATCATCATTACCACTACTGATAGCACCACGGCGACGATCATAACCATCAGTGCGCCTTCCAAGCCATTCGTCATGCCTATAGCGGTCAGAATAGAGTCAAATGAAAATACAATATTGATGACTGCGATCTGGATGATAGCACTCTTTAGAGTGGCTTTAACACGACCTCCGCCTGCAGCCACCTGAGCATCTCCTTCCAGCTTATGATGTATTTCTGATACGCTCTTATAGAGCAGAAATATACCTCCAGCGATCAGGATAAGACTCTGTATAGAGAAACCTCCATGCAGCCAGCTCATATCAAATGATAGCCATGGCTCATTCATAGCGATCAGCCAAGTCACACCGAAAAGCAGGATGATCCTCATAGCCATAGCGAGGATGAGACCTATATTAGTCGCTTTGGCTTGATCTTTATCATCTAATTTAGCGGCTGTTATCGATATGAAAATGATATTATCTACTCCCAGAATAATTTCAAGCAGAAATAAGGTCACTAAACTCATCCACATCTCGCCACTTGCGAAGTCTGGCATGACTATCATAATAATCAGATCCATAAACTAATTAGATTTCATTGTTAATATCCGCCACAAATTTATTATTATTGGTTGAATGCAGTGGTAGATGCACACTATATGTTAAAAAAATATGTGATGTATTAGCTATTGATTATTATTGCTCATCACTTAAATTTTCCAATTGATAAAAGTATTAATGGTTCTGCTTTCCCTATTAAGCTTAGCATACACTTATCCACATAAGTCTATAGACAAGAACTGTTCGATCAGGATCATGTCCAAAACAAATCCAATAACAGGTAAGATAACTTTCGCCAGTAAAGAAAAATTTAAATTTGTAGACGGGTCAGGAGAAAGTAGCATCGATTTGCTCATCGTCCGGCAAAATAAAGAGCTAACACTAAGATTCAAGTCACCATCAGAGATATGCGTACCGATGGCATTGGAGATAGTCCTCTCCACTCAAGAAGGCAAAAAAGTGCCGCTGAAGAGCAATAGCAAAGAGAACTGTAAAGGCAGCATGATATTCAATTTTGGTGGGATGTTCGGAAAAGAGAATTTTAAACAAATATTTAAGGAAGAAGGTATACAGTCTATCATGTTTGAAAATACCGAATTAGAGCTGCTAAGATATGACTTGAAGGCACAGGATAAGCGAGAGCTACATCAGGTATTACAGTGCCTGCTCAACGTCTAAGCATATCGGCATGTTCAGTAGTAGTAAATAAATTCAGAAGTAAGAGAACTGTTGGTCAAGCTGCTATGACTTTAGCACT
>ENA-ORXR01001197-ORXR01001197.1-marine-metagenome-genome-assembly--contig:-NODE-1197-length-28496-cov-6.739505_pt1 | contig 28496 bp, 22 predicted proteins | sample MGYA00237866_ERZ511479 | MGnify/ENA metagenome assembly ERZ511479
TGCGGTCTGGACGGGACTCGAACCCGCGACCCCCTGCGTGACAGGCAGGTATTCTAACCAACTGAACTACCAGACCATTTATCTTTAAAAGCTCGAAAGCTTAACTTTTATTCCTTTCACTAAATTCGGACATTTCCGTATTAGCGAATGCAAATGTAAATTTGTTTTACCAAAGATGCAATAGTTTACCTATAAAAATAAAAAAAGTTTCTTCTGAGGGTGCCAATCCCAATGATTTTACCATCTTTGTAAGCCTAAAGTAGCTCAAAGAGCTGCTGGGAACAACACAAACATTGCACAGTTACATTCCAATAACCTTTTTTTACTGGAATCTACACTCAAAAAAACATTCAACTATGGTGTTTTTAGAATTTGAAAAACCCCTGGAAAGTCTTTACCAACAGCTTGATAAAATTAAGCAGGTCGGTGAAGTCGGTGACATCGACGTTTCTGACAAGATCGCCGAACTGGAAAATAAAATCAAAAATGAGCGAAAAGCCATTTATGATAACTTGACCGGTTGGCAGAAAGTACAGCTTTCGCGTCATCCCGAACGACCTTACTCGCTTTTTTACATTAATCAAATGTGTAAAAAATTTATAGAGTTGCACGGCGACCGCTACTTTAAAGATGACAAAGCCATCGTTGGTGGTATCGGTAACCTCGATGGTCAGTCCGTCGTTTTTATTGGGCACCAAAAAGGCGTCAACACTAAAATGCGACAGTTTCGGAATTTTGGGATGGCCAATCCTGAAGGCTATCGCAAAGCACTCCGCCTCATGAAAATGGCCGAGCGGTTTAATTTGCCCGTCATTTCTCTGATCGATACTCCAGGTGCTTTTCCCGGACTGGAAGCCGAAGAGCGTGGACAGGCCGAGGCCATCGCCCGCAACCTCTTCGAAATGGCGCAGCTTCGCGTACCCATCGTCTGTGCGGTGATCGGCGAAGGTGCCTCCGGTGGTGCCATCGGTATCGGATTGGGTGATCAGGTCTTTATGATGGAAAATACCTGGTACTCCGTTATCTCTCCCGAATCTTGTTCTTCTATCCTCTGGCGTAGCTGGGATTATAAAGAACAGGCTGCGGAAGCGCTCAAATTGACGGCCGATCATATGCTTGACTTCAAACTTATCGACGGGATTGTTAAAGAGCCACTCGGTGGAGCACATTCTGCTCCGGAAGAGGCCGTCAAAATGTTGAAAAAACAACTAAAAAAATCCATCGCCGAATTAATGGAAATGGATCCGGATGCGCGTATTGAAGCACGTATCAATAAATACAGCCAAATGGGACACTACGACTTGCTAAAAGACAAAGCAGTCATAGAGTCAAAATCAACGCAGTAACGATTTTGGGAATGAAAATTAAATGAATCGTTGAAGGAGCTACGTTGGGATAGTTATGATACTTATTAAACTTGTTACCCTTTAAGAATTAAGATCTAGAAATAAGGACAAAAGGCTATTTATAGAGCCAATTTGTTAAAGGGTAACAAGTCTATTGTACTATATGGTATAAATCTAACCTGCAAAATTAGATCACCATCACCACGTTTACTATGAGAATTTTTAATGAATTAAAAGCGAAGCAACGCGAACAGTCATTGTTATCTAAAATTCGTAGCCGCAAAATTACCCGCTATCCGGTCAGCTTTGAAGAAGCGCGGACGGTCGGACTTTTATTTGATGCCACAGATCCTCAACATCGAAACACCGTTCGGCAATATGCCGAAGAACTTGAAAATAAGGGAAAAGAAATCACTTTATTCGCTTTCCTTCAGGAAAATGAACCCAATTCAAATTTTGTATTTAAACATTTCACCAAAAAAGACCTCAACTGGTTTCAGCATCCCGGCGATGAGGTAATCAGTGGATTTATTAATCAGCCATTTGATTTCTTGATTAATTTATATTTAGATCAGCAGCCAGCACTCGAATATGTCTCCGGTCTCTCCCAGGCACACTTACGGGTAGGACCATATTCTGAAAAATTACATTGCTATGACCTGATGATTGATACCTCCCGTCAACCAAATCTCGAGTTTTTTGTAAAACACGTATCTTATTTTCTGAACCGTTTGAAGAATAGCAGCAGGGCATGATATCAACTAATTTTTCTGGAACCGGAGTCGCTTTGGTTACTCCTTTTACTGCCACGGGTGCCGTGGATTATTCCGCACTGGAAAGCATCATCGAGCATTGTATCTCGGGGGGTGTGGATTATCTGGTCTCTCTCGGAACAACCGGCGAAGCCATCACCCTGAGCCGCGATGAATGCCTTGAGGTTTTTACTTTTACTAGAAAAATAAATAACGACCGGGTACCTTTAATGGCGGGTTTGTTTGGTCACAATGATACCGCAGCGCTTCAGGAACGGATTAGAACTTTTGATTTCACCGGGTTTGATGGAATGCTTTCCAGCAGTCCCGCCTACAACAAACCTACTCAGGAAGGGATTTACCAGCATTATATGAAGGTGGCCGAACTGGCCCCGGTGCCGATTGTTATTTACAATGTACCGGGCCGTACTTCTTCCACGATTGCTCCCGAAACAATTCTCAGACTGGCGCACGCCTCGGATCGTTTTATAGCGGTCAAAGATGCTACGGGAGATCTGGTAGCTGCGGCGAAAATTCTAAAGGACAAACCGGATCATTTTCAAGTTTTATCCGGTGATGATCCTACCTGTTTACCATTGATTTCGATTGGCGGAACGGGGGTTATTTCTGTGATTGGTAATTTATTACCTGGTCCTTATAGCCAAATGGTCCAGGCAGCGAGAAATGGTGACTTTTCTACTGCACGTGCGATCCACCTGGCGACCATTAATCTACACGATTGGTTGTATTTAGAAGGAAATCCGTCGGGCATCAAAGCAGCTCTGGAAATTGCCGGAATCTGTACCCGTCATGTTCGTTTACCACTGGTTTCTTACACGGAGGAAGCTTTTGGTGGAATGAAAAAAGAAATTGAATCTATTTTGAAAACACTCAAGGCCGGGGTGACATAACCATTCCTTCTTTATTTCAGACTATTCTCCGGATAAAACGTCCGTTTTTTGCCATTTTCTAATCGTTCATTCTGGCGGTTAAATTTTTCAATTCTCCTTCTTATAACAGTGCGGTAACTTTTTAGATTAGCTAATTTTTGAGATTAACTTTCAAATAGGGATTGTTTTTTCGCTGTTAGCTGGTTAGCAGTTGGCTAGTTGGCTTCCCTCATTCGTGAAATACGTTGAAGAGAAGCCAACTAGCTAATAGCCAACAGGCTAACAAGCCAAATTTTTAATGCAATCACCTCCAAATTAAAAGTTACCGAACCATTGTTCTTAGAAATGTTGACAAAATAAATGACGATTCTATACTTCCTGTTTTTCCGCCACGCTGCGTCCATAAAATGGTTATTATGCTGTGCATAACGCCCATTTCAGCGCCTTATTGATGAAAAATAGTTCGCCTTTTATCTCAATTTATTTAATCGCCATTCCTTAAAAAAACACAGGTATAATCTTTTTTTAAAAAGATAATATCGCTATCTTTGCACTCGATTTGAAAAAACGTCTCCATAAGTGTATATACCTATGCGTACAAAATCAATATTTCGAGTATTCTTTTTACTGACCATTTTAATCAGTGGTTTTAGTCATCATACTTTTGCCTCCGGTGGTAATGATGAACCCTTCAACTCTGGAGAAGCAGCGCTGCACCACATTGCGGATGCCCACGCTTTCCACCTTTTTGGGGATGTTTACATTCCACTTCCTGCTATGATCTTTTACGATCGTAATGAGGGGGGAATTACCTTCCTGCCTTCTTCTGCCAGTTTTGATATTGGACACCACGGAAATGGAAATCTTGCTATTGACCGCTACGTTCTTAAACATGGAGTGGTACAACGGATCATGGATACCAGCTTTCCGATGGGAGAAGTAAATATTACCTGGGACGATGGTCACGGAGCACACAGTGATGCGGGAGACGATCATGCTGGTCATGACCACGCAGGACATAATCACAGCAATGAAAAAGAAACTAAAGTAGGCGCTGAATCCGCCGGACATGGTTCGGATCAGGCTTTTTATAATGGAAAAGGATACGATCTGGAACATCGAACCACCTGGGACGGAGAACTTGCCGGTGGCGGAAAGACTTCTTACATGGATTTTTCTATTACCAAGAATGTTTTTACCATGTTATTTGTCGCCTTTCTTCTGGGCTTTATTTTTATTCGGGTAGCAAAAGCATATAAGAATAGAGATGGACAAGCACCAAAAGGACTACAAGGTTTTATTGAACCCTGGTTTTTGTTTATTCAGGATGAGGTAGCCAAGCCGATGATTGGCGAAAAACATTATCGCCGATTTATGCCATATCTAATGGCTGCATTCTTTTTCATCCTGGGATTGAATTTAGTAGGACAGATTCCGTTCTTTCCTGGCAGTGGAAATGCTTCGGGTGCGATTAGTATTACCATTGCATTGGCTTTCTTTACTTTTATAATTACCACCATTAATGGTAACCGTCATTACTGGGAACATATTCTCTGGATGCCGGGTATTCCAGCCTGGGTAAAGATCATCATTACGCCAGTAGAAATTATGGGAATGTTTTTAAAGCCGATTGTGCTCTTCATTCGTTTGTTTGCCAATATTTCTGCGGGACATATTGTAATTGTGGCTTTCGTAGGATTGATTTTCGTATTGGGAGAATCTGGCAAAAATGTGTTGGGAGCGGGAATGGGAGCGATCGCAGCGACTTTATTGACCAGCTTTATGATGGCACTGGAATTATTGGTAGCCGTTTTACAGGCTTATATTTTTACAATCTTATCTGCTTCTTACATCGGAGCAGCCGTAGAAGAGCACCACCACGAAGGGGAAGGAGCACACTAAAAAATAATAGCTGACGGGTTTATTTTAGAATACATCTATCAGTGTGGCTTTTGGATTTAAAGCCCATAAAATATTTTTCATTTATTCTAAATTGTATTATTATGACAAATTTAGCAGCCATCGGAGCTGGAATCGCAGTTATCGGAGCAGGCCTTGGTATTGGAAATATCGGAGGTAAAGCAATGGAATCAATCGCTCGTCAGCCAGAAGCTGTAGGTGATATCCGTGCAAGTATGTTAATCATGGCGGCCCTTATTGAGGGTGCTGCGATTATCGCAATTATCCTTTCTTTCTTTATCAACTAGGAAAAGGGGATTGCTCCAACAAAATGAAAAGCGCCGTCCGGGATTGCCGGATGGTGCCTTTTCCAATTCGTACCAATATTTTTTATTTTAAATAATAGAATATGACTTTTTTGCTAGCTGCCACTCGTTTTTGGCCTATCTTACCGGAGCCCGGATTAATGCTCTGGACGGTTTTGATTTTCTTGCTTTTTTGGACTTTAATGGCAAAATATGCTTTTCGTCCGATCGCTGATGCATTGGCGAAGCGTAACGGAGATATTGACGACGCGCTAAAGACGGCCGAGCAGGCACGTTTAGAAATGGCGAATCTAAAATCTGAAAACGAAAAATTACTTTCTGAAGCTCGTGAAGAGCGTGCGACCATGTTAAAGGAAGCACGGGAAACCGGTGCTGCTACCATTGAGGAAGCAAAAGAAAAAGCACGTCTGGAAGCACAGAAGATTATCAATAATGCCCGTCAGGAAATTGAAAATCAAAAAATGCAGGCGATGAGAGAAGTGAAAAACGAAGCCGGTAACATGGCCCTGGAAATTGCCGAAAAGGTAATCCGCCGGGAACTCAAAGGAGATGCTTCGCAAACTTCTTTTGTCAACGATCTCGTTAACGAAATAAAATTAAACTAGTATGTCTGTATCCAGAATTGCGACCCGCTATGCTAAGTCACTGGTAGATCTGGCCAAAGAACAGAACAAACTGGACCGTGTAAAAACGGACATCGACAGCTTTTTAACAGCAACGGAAAACCGGGATTTTGAGGTAATGCTCAAAAGCCCTATCATTCCGCCCAATAAAAAGCAGCAGGTTTTTACAGCGTTATTCAAAGAGCGTTTTGATGAGATGACCCTGGCCTTTCTCGACATCGTCGTGAGAAAAAATCGAGCGCAGTATCTTCAAGGTATTGCACACGCATTCTTGAAGCAGTATCGGCAGATGAACAAAATCTCTATTGTGACGCTGACCACTGCAACTGAATTGACCCAGGAAGCGATTACGCAAATTGAAAAGAAATTTTTGGAAAGCTCGGATACGAGTGAAAAAATTGACATCATCTCTAAAGTAAATCCAGACCTTATTGGAGGATTTGTAGTAGAGTTTGATGATAAATTATACGATGCCAGTATCGCGCACAAACTGGAACAACTCAAAAAAGAGTTCGCTAACTAAAAAAGTACGTGGACAAGTTAAACTATAATTCAACCTTAAAATTATAAAATATTATGGCTGACGTTAAACCTGATGAGATATCAGCAATCCTCAAACAACAACTTTCCGGATTTAAAACCGCTGCTGAACTGGAAGAAGTAGGTACCGTACTTCAAGTAGGTGACGGAATCGCTCGTGTCTATGGTCTTACCCAGGTACAAGCGGGAGAATTAGTGGAATTTGAAACGGGTGTACAAGCGATCGTACTTAACCTGGAAGAAGACAACGTAGGAGTCGTACTACTGGGTTCCGGTGACGGTATCAAGGAAGGATCTACCGTTCGTCGTACCAAAAAAATTGCTTCGATCAACGTTGGAGAAGGTTTTATCGGTCGGGTAGTGGATCCGCTGGGAACACCTATCGACGGTAAAGGGGATATCACAGGCAAGCGTTATTCTATGCCGATTGAGCGTAAAGCACCGGGTGTTGTTTTTAGACAGCCAGTATATGAGCCGTTACAGACGGGTATCAAAGCGATCGATTCCATGATTCCAATTGGACGTGGACAGCGAGAGCTAATCATTGGTGACCGTCAGGTAGGAAAGACGGCCATCGCGATTGATACGATTATCAACCAAAAAGAATTTTACGAAGCAGGGGAACCTGTATTTTGTATATATGTAGCTTCTGGTCAAAAAGCATCTACCGTAGCGCAGATTGCTAAAACACTGGAAGAAAACGGCGCGATGGATTATACCGTCATCGTTTCGGCTTCAGCGGCGGATCCTGCACCAATGCAGTTTTACGCACCACTAGCCGGAGCAGCGATTGGAGAATTCTTCCGCGATACAGGTCGTCCAGCACTAATCATCTATGACGATTTATCTAAGCAAGCGGTAGCATACCGGGAGGTATCGCTATTGCTACGTCGACCACCGGGACGGGAAGCTTACCCTGGAGATGTATTTTACTTACACTCTCGTTTATTAGAGCGTGCGGCAAAAGTGATTGAAAACGATGAGATCGCTCGGGATATGAACGATTTACCGGATTCACTCAAAAATGCCAAAGACGAGAACGGTCAGCCAATGGTGAAAGGTGGTGGTTCCTTAACGGCATTGCCAATTATTGAAACACAGGCCGGTGACGTTTCTGCTTATATTCCAACCAACGTAATTTCGATTACCGACGGTCAGATTTTCCTGGAATCCAACTTGTTTAACTCTGGTATTCGTCCGGCGATTAACGTAGGTATCTCGGTATCACGGGTAGGAGGATCTGCACAGATCAAGTCGATGAAGAAAGTAGCGGGAACGTTAAAATTGGATCAGGCACAGTTCCGGGAATTGGAAGCCTTCTCCAAGTTTGGTTCAGACTTGGATGCAGCAACTACGGCAGTATTGGACAAAGGACGTAGAAATGTGGAAATCCTAAAACAGGATCAATATTCTCCAGTATCCGTTGAAAAGCAGGTAGCGATTATTTATCTGGGTACAAAAGGACTGTTAAGTAAAGTGCCAGTAAAAGAAATTAAAGAATTTGAAGCGTCGTTTTTAGCAGCTATGGAGCGTCAGCATCCGGAAGAACTAAAGAGCCTTAAGGTAGGTAAGTTGACCAAGGAAGCGATTGCTGCACTGGAAGGATTGGCAAAGGAAATGACGGCAAGATTTAGTTAAGCGTGTTTAATTGTTTAATCGTTGAGTTGTTTAATCGTTTAATCGATTTTAACAGCACTATCAAATAAGCGATTAAGCGATTAAACGAATAAACAAATAAATAACTCAAAAAATGGGTGCTAACTTAAAAGAAGTACGTGGAAGGATCAAATCCGTAAAGTCCACACAGCAAATTACCAAGGCCATGAAAATGGTTTCGGCAGCGAAGCTTCGTCGTGCGCAGCAGGCCATCACGCAGATGCGTCCTTATGCCAACAAGCTGAACGAAATGCTGACCAATATCCTTTCTACACTGGATGGGGATGCTACTACAACATTTGGTACGGAACGACCCGTTACCAACGCACTAGTTGTAGTGGTTACTTCTAATCGTGGATTGGCCGGTGCTTTTAATACGAATGTAATTAAAAGAGCAGTAGCCCTTATCGAAGAAAAGTACGCAACACAACGTGATAATGGCAGTCTGACCGTGATGTGCATTGGTAAAAAAGGGAATGATTTTTTCCGAAGACATTATTCCAGTGTAAAACGAATTGACGAATACGTAGAGGTCTTTAGTGATCTGAGTTTTGATAATATCGCGCTGATCTCACAGCAAATAATGAATGAGTTTGAAGCTGGAACTTATGATGCGGTAGAAGCTGTGTATGGACGTTTTAAAAACGCGGCTATGCAGTTTCCCGAAGCAGTACAGTTTTTACCTGTAGTAAAAGAAGAAACAGAAGAGGAGGAGAAGGAAGAGACCAAAGTCAAAGCGGATTATATTTTTGAACCAGATAAAGAAAGCTTACTGAAGCACCTGGTACCAAGTATTTTGCAGATGACTTTCCATAAATTTTTACTCGATACGCATGCTTCAGAGCACGGTGCTCGAATGACCGCGATGGACAAAGCAACGGAAAATGCGGAGGACATGCTGAAAGATTTAAAAATTACTTACAACAAGGCACGTCAGGAAGCAATTACGAAAGAACTTTCGGAAATTGTGGGTGGAGCAGCGGCGCTGGAAAGTTAGAAATAGAATTAAAAATTTACACCCAATGGTGTTCAGGTACCGTAGAATTTATATTCTACGGTATTTTTTTGCTTATTTCTGAAAAGCTTTATGCAAAAAATAGTATTTTTTCAACCCAGAGATGATTTGGGAGTTATTCAATAAGAATTGTATTAATTAAATACTTATCTTTCCTGAAAATAATTTAGCTATAAACTCTTAGGAATGGCGATTAAATAGAGTGATGGAAAAGGATGAAGCATAGTGTCTTAATTTATTTTATCAACATTCCTTACCTATCTATAGCAGCTAAAAAAGTTAACAATCATGAAGGCAGTTATCCCAGTAGCGGGCGCCGGTACCCGCCTCCGACCACATACGTATACGCAGCCCAAGCCATTGATTCCCGTAGCTGGGAAAGCGATTATTTCCTTTATTATCGATCAGTTGATTGAGCAGGGGGTGACGGATTTTGTATTTATCATCGGTTATCTGGGAGAAAAAATTCAGCTCTATATCGAAAGAGAATATTCGACCATCTCCAAAGAATTTGTTGTACAACAGAGTAGGGAAGGGTCCGCCCACGCGATCTGGACCGCCCGTAAAGCCATTCAGGGATCAGACGATATTTTTATATTTTTTGGAGATACCATTGTAGATGTTAACCTGGGTATATTTTTAAATGCACCGACTTCCTGCGTAGGCATCAAGGAGGTAGACGATCCACGGGAGTTTGGTGTCGTAGAATTTGGCGAAGATGGTTTTATTAATAAAGTAATTGAAAAGCCAAAAATTCCCCGTTCTAACAAAGCGATGGTTGGACTCTACCGAATCAAAGAAGTAGATCAACTGTTGTCCATTATTGACAAGCAAATCAAAAGCAAGCACCAGACGCACGGAGAATACCAACTTACCGATGCGCTTATGGGCTTAATCGAGCAGGGTGTTAAGATCAGCGGTGTGCCCGTTAATAACTGGTTCGATTGTGGAAAGAGCGAAGTGCTATTAGAAACCAATGCTATGCTCCTGGATAAAGAAGGATACGCTTCTTCCAATCTTCCACACTACGACAATACCATTATCATTCATCCGGTAAGTATCGGAAAAAATTGTAAAATTTCCAACTCTATTGTCGGTCCACACGTTACAATCGGTCACAACAGCCAAATCAATTACTCGATCGTCAAAGACTCGATTATCGGAAATTATGCTCGTATCGAAGAGGTCGTATTACAAAGCTCTTTGGTAGGCAGTGACGCTGCGATTAAGGGATTACGTCAGAGTCTGAATATTGGAGATAATACGGAGATTGATTTTAGTTAAGAATCCTAAATTAAAAAATCCCAACTCAGATTATTCTAAGTTGGGATTTTTTTGAAACACGTTGAAGCGAAGCCAATCTCCATCTATTCTTCCGTCTCATCAACAATCCCCGCCGTTTCGTTATCCACTAATACGCGACCACAATGCTCACAAGCAAGGATTTTCTTTTGTGACTGAATCTCTAATTGAATCTGTGGTGGAATTTTGTTAAAGCAACCTCCACAAGAATTTCTACCTACGGTTACTACGGCCAAACCATTTCGGTAAGCAGCACGAATTTTAGTGTACGCTTTTAACAATCTTGGTTCGATATGTTTCTTTGCCTTCTCAGACTTTTTCTTTAATTTTTCTTCTTCTTTGATGGTCTTTTCAATAATCTTTTCCAGCTCTACCTTTTTAGTAGCCAGTGTTTTATCTTTAGTTTCCAATCGTTCTTTAGCCGCCTGAAGCGTTTCTTTCTTACCATCAAGTAAGGTACTACTCTCGCGGATTTTCTTTTGTGACAACTGGATTTCTAACCGCTGCATTTCGATCTCCTTGGTTAAGGCATCATATTCACGATTATTCTTAACATTATCCATCTGTTTCTCATAACGTTCGATCAACGCTTCGGCCTCTTTGATATTGGCAGTGTGACGGGAAGCAGTAGATTCCATATCTTCTACGGCAGTCTGTAGTTTATCAATCCGTGTCTGAAGACCAGCAATTTCATCTTCCAGATCACTCACTTCCATGGGAAGTTCTCCTTTGAGGATCTCAATCTGATCAATCTCTGAGTCAATCTGTTGCAACTCGAAAAGATTCTTTAATTTTTCCTTTATGGTTAATTCCTTGGTGGCCATGATTAATTGTTTTTGTTGAATCGTTTAATTGCTGATTTGTTTAATCGTTGAGTACTGATACGTTGCTGTTTCAACGAACTCAATATTCTGACAAATCAACAAAAAATAAGTATTCAAACCAGATAGTTTACCGGGTTGGTATTGGTACTGGTCAAATAAACTGCAAAAGTACTAAATTTCTCGGTAATTATATCATATAATAGATTGCTGGTATACTGTTCGCTTTCATAATGGCCAATATCAGCGATTACGATCCGCTGGTCGGCGTCAAAAAACTCATGATACTTAAAATCAGCCGTTAAAAACAGGTCTGCGCCCTGTGCGATGGCCGCCGGAAGCAGAAAGCTACCCGATCCGCCACAGAGCGCTATTGTCTTCACTTTACGCTTGCGTAGCTTGGTATACCGGACACATTTTGCTTTCATCCGTTTTTTAATATGCTTAAGAAATTTGGATTCTTTGACTGGCGTCTCTAGCTCACCGATCATTCCGGAACCAATATCACTGCTTTTATTTTCTATCGGAAAAAGATCGTACATAAGACCAGGTGCGACTTCTCCAAGGGCACGAAGAATCGCAGACTGTTGACCCGCCGCAAAGCTTATCTCTAATCGTACTTCCCCCAGACTATTTTTACCCGCGTTATTGCCCACGCCGATGCTGCTGTGACTGGAAAAAATACCACCTCCTGCATTGTACAATGCTTCTTTAATTTTTTGAGAATGAGTTGCTGGTGCAAAAACTTGTAATTTTTTGGAAAAGGATTTGGGAGCTAGAATCCGTGTATTGATCAACCCTAGCCGTTCCGCAATTTTACCGTTTACACCCTGGTGGTAGACGTTGTCCAGGTTGGTGTGAATAGCGTAGATAGCAATCTCGTATTGGATGGCTTTGATGATGACGCGCTCCACGTAATTTTTACCGTTCAGTTTTTTAAGCCCTCGAAAAACGATGGGGTGGTGCGCCACGATTACATTACAGTTTTTATCAATCGCCTCTTCGATCACCGCTTCAACGGAATCCAGACAAATCAGGACCCCGGTAATTTTTGTTTCGGGATCACCGACGATCAGGCCGGCGTTATCGTAAGGTTCCTGGTAAGAAGCAGGAGCGATGGTTTCCAGATATTGGGTGAGTGCTTTTATTTTCATGAATGGTGAGGTTGGTGATTTATAGGATGAAAGGTACGAAATTACGGGTAGAATTTAAATGTTTTTTAGTTGGGTGAGTAGCCAGTTTCGATCATCGGTGGTGAGTGGATTGGCTTCTTTGATTGATGTTTCCAATTTTTCCTTTTGGACTTTGTCGTATGGTTTTACCTTGAGTAATTTTTTTGTTAAACGGATGATATTTTTAATGCCTTCTTTGTGGTAACCCATAATTTTTTTACGGGAAAGATAAGTACGCATGCTGCCAAGGAGAGATTCGAGGGCGTTGATTTCATCTTGTTGATAATAAATTTTTAGTAACATAATTTTGGCCCGCAGGTTGACGAGCATCTCATCGTGTTCATATTGTAAAAGGTAATTCATTGCTTTAGAAAAATCGCCTTTTGCATAATAAAATAGTGCAAAACTATAGTTGACAAAGCTTTCGCGATATTTATCTTCCAGATAAATCTGATTATCATCAATAAAATTTTCAACAACCTCATAATCATTGAGTTTCAATCCAATAACAACTACATTGTGAAAAGTCCAAGGTGAGACAAAATTATTGTCTAGAAAAATTTCTTTTTGAAAACCCTTTTGAAAAAGTTCAAATGCTTCTCGGATAAATTCATCTTTTCCTCGATTCATTTGTCCAATACAATGATTAAGCGCAATATGATAAATAGTCCCAAGTTCATCCGTAGGAAAAAGGTGATCAAACTTTTTAATGGCACCTTTTAGATTTTTAAAGTGGTCCGGATTCTCCTTTTCGAGATTGGTCTTATAGCCATAAAAGTAGATAGAGATGGCTGGAATTTCAAGTAAAGCAGGATTTTTAATAATCTCATTTATAATTTCGTCAATCAAACCAATTTTATACGTTGTATCATACAAAGAACGATAGGCGTGCATAAGACATCCCTGCCGCAACTGATCGGCAATAAAATAATGAGACAAACTTTCTGATACCTCCATCAGGTTTATCTTTTTGGTACGACTATATTTTACCCAATATTGATAACTTTCCATTTGAATTAGGTATTCTTTTTTCAAATAGTCCGTATTACGATGCGGTTGTAATTCGTGTAGGTGTAATAGTTGTTTATAATTTTTCAAATAGGCCTTTTCCAGCTTCCGATTGCGATAAAAGTCAGCCAGCGCCATTTTAGCTTTAATTTCGTCTTTTCTTAATTCCTGATAAATCACATATTCTTCCAGTGTCTTCATTCCAAAATAGACCAATTGCCGCATCTTGGCATCATCATAGCGCAACTCACCATACACTTCGTGAAAAATATCCGTTTTAGATAAAACATTGTTTTCCTGATACCGTTCGTTTTTTAACAGATATCCAAAGAGCAAAATGACGTCCTCTCTTTGATTACCAATAGGAGAAATGATCCATTTTCGCAGGTTCCGGATTTCTTTTTTGTTAAAAACCCTTAAAATTTCTATCAAACGACTGTTCATCATAGGGTTCAAATATAATTATTTTCAACAAAGTAGACTAATTTATTTATTGTTAGAAATGGTAAATGATTGGTTTTTAGTTAATTATAATGTAAACATTAATAGTATGCTAAAAAATATTACTCAACAAATGCGATTTTTTGTCTTTGTTTTAAGGTTGAATCATCTTCATATTTGTAGTGTAATCATTTTATACTATCAAAATCAACCATTTATTACATTTATGAAAAGTATCAAAAACATAAAATCTACTGCTCTCCAATCGCTCCTGGCGATGGCACTGGTTGTTATGTTTGCTTTCTCCGCTTCCGCACAATCTAAAATTGCCGGTTGGGAACGCATTTATACTTTTCCGGGAGAACAATTAGCCGAAGCAAAAGATGTAGTACAGACCCGCGATGAAGGTTTTGCCATCATCAGCCAGGATAATTCTAACCGTTTCCGGATTATTAAAACAGATCCAGACGGTGATATCATCTGGGAAAAGCGTTACGGTGGTTTGCCATTGGGTGATAATGTGAACGGGCGCAAAATAATTCAGACGCAAGATGGTGGATACGCTGTTTTAGCAAATTGTTCGAGTTGTGGAACAATTGATGGTACTCAAAACATCATCATTTTTCGACTGGATCGTTATGGGGAATCTATCTGGGAAACCATATTTGGATTGACCATGACGGATATAGATACTGGTGTAAGTATTAAGGAAACCAGTGACGGTGGATTTATTATCGGTGGTGTCGCATTAACGGTAGATAATCAAGAACAGTCTTACTTTAAAAAAATAGATGAGAACGGAGCGGATGTTTTTGAGGCTGCCTACGGAAATGATAGCCGTGAATTTATTCGTGATGTCGAAGAAACAGAAGATGGTTTTATCGCTACCGGATATCGAACAATGGCCGGAGATGAAGACTTATACCTGATTAAACTCAATACCGCAGGAGATTCACTTTGGTCCGTAGCTTATGGTAACGGTAGCCGAAATGAAGGACATGCAATTACCTTTACTTATGACGCCAACAACGAAGTAACTGGTTATATAGCAGCTGGTTTTACCGCTACTTTATCCAACGGAGACGATGTATACCTGGTACAGGTTAATACAAATGGTGATGAAATATCTACAAAGGTTTTACCAGGGGGCACGCTTGCTGATCAGGCTTATGATATTCAGAATACTAGAGACGGAGGTTATATTTTAACCGGAATTACGGAACCAAGCGCAATTCAGTCTCATGCCTTACTAACAAAAATTGATGCGAATTTAGAAATAGAATGGACGGAAGATTTTGGAATTCAAACGGCAGGTTTTGCTGCATCTCAAGGATTGAGTGTACAGCCTACTAAAGACGGAGGATACGCGGTAGTCGGTTTTCAGTCTGATGCAAATGATTTCAACCAGACTTACAGTTACCTGCTTAAAACCAACAGTGAAGGACAGATATTTTCCAACTATCTTGAAGGACGGGTTTTTAACCAGTCTGACAACGAAGGTATCGAAGACTGGATTATTGCTGCCTATGAACAGGGTGGAGCAGGACGTAGCTTTTTTGCTACTTCTGAGGCAGATGGTACTTACGAAATGTTGTTGACCACCGGTTCTTATGATGTTTCGGTGATAACGCCCAATAATTACTGGGAGCCAACGATTGGCTTTTCTGTCAATATCGGTTTACCAAGGTTGACACTGGATTTTCCAATCGCAGCTTCTGAAACAAGCTGTACCGATTTGGAAGTAGATATTTCTACGCCTTATCTGGTTCCGGGAAGTGCAAGCGTATATACTGTCCGTTACTGTAACCACGGAAATGAACTTGCTATTGGTGCTTTCGTAGATGTTAAGCTAGATGAAAATTTGATTGTATTGGGTAGTTCTATTCCTAATCAACAGGTAGGCGATATCTATCGGTTTGCAGTAGGCAATATTGATTTTGGTGACTGTGAAGAATTTACAATTGAAACTGTTTTACAAAATACGATAGAAGCACAGCAGACGCACTGCGTAGAAGCGGAAATATTTCCCAATACTATTTGTGAAGAAAATGATCCGGCGTGGGACGGTTCTAGTATCGGCGTGACCGCCATTTGTGATGAAACTGGCGTGCAGGATTCTGTCCGATTCCAGATACGCAATCAGGGAAATGATGATATGCAGAGCCCACTTGGGATTATTATTATCGAAGATATTGTAATGAGAGATCAACCTCAGCCAGGATTATTAAGCGCAGGAGAAGTATTTGACTTCGCCATTCCTGCGGAAGGTGCGACTTACCGAATCACGGCTGAGCAGGCTACAGGCCATCCCGGAGACAGCAGACCCACCGCAGCAATTGAAGGTTGCGGTGGATTCACTCCCGGCAATTATACCCGTTTTTCTGAAGACGATTACAACTACGCTAACGAGTTGGATTGTCAGGAAAACGTACCGAACCCATTAGGTAATTCAAAAAGAGGCTATCCCAAAGGCGCAGGCGATTCTTTATTAGTCGCTGGGAATGCTGACATGATTTATCACCTAAAATTCCAGAATACTGGACAAGACACGGCAATCAGGGTGGTGATTCGGGATACCATATCGTCTAATCTGGATCCGACAACGATCCGGCCTGGGGCGAGCAGTCACGACTACGATTTCGAAGTCTACGCTGGTGGTATCCTGAAATTCACTTTTGAAGATATTTTACTCCCCGGTAGCAGTACCGACGAAGCAGGTTCTCACATTTATGTGAAATACCGAATCTCCCAAAAACCGAACAACCAGGTAGGAACTCCGCTGGCCAATGGTACTGCTATCACTTTTGAATTTAATGAACCAGAAAGACTCATCGACTCCCTGAATTTTGTGGGAGGACTTGACTTCCTGGTTTCAACGGATCATATTTTTTATCCGGAACTGGAAGCGGTGAATGTTTTTCCGAATCCATTTTCTGAAGCAACTACTTTTGAATTAGTTACCACGGAGACTTTCCGTCAGTTACAGTTTACACTGTATGATGTGATGGGACGCGAAGTGAAGCGCATCAACTTTAGCGGTAACCGTTTCGAACTGCAAAGATCAGACTTGACCAACGGTATGTACATCTACCGCATTGAGTCTAATGGTAACTTGCTAAGCACTGGTAAGGTGATTACACAGTAATGTGCTGACGGCTGGGAGGTTTCCTTATAGTTACTTCTCGATCGTTTGAGTTTAATTGAAGAAATATAGTCCGCTCCTTGTAAGGGATGAGGTATTAATATCCAACCCAAGAAACCCAAGAAACCCAATCTATTCAATCGACATTCCTAAGCAATATTCATTTCCAAGAAAATTCCCTTTTAAAAAAATACTTCGATCGGCACGTATGTTTGTCTGCGGCCGGGTTACACGGAACTAAAACGCTGCTAACATAATTTGCTCCCTCACGCTAAAGACGTGGCAGGTTCCGGGATTATTCCCGTATTTTTAACTGGTTTTGACCGCAGAGAAAGTGGAGTTAAAAGATCAACGTAGGAACAAGGCAATGCCTTGTTTCTACGTTGATCAATATGCCCAGTTATTTAGTGCCTTCGACACTAAATTTCTATATACAAGATAACCGACTATGAATTCAACACAGGTTCTCTGTAGTCTTTTTTGAGTTTTCAAATACTTTAGAGGGCGATACCTATGGGTTCATTTTCATGAATTTTGGATTTTTTTTTGTTAAAACACTTAAAATTTCAATAAATCGACGGTATTTTATAGGGTTTAAATGAGTTTATTTTAAACAAATCAGGTTATTTTTTTTCACGTAAAACATATTAATATGTTGGTAATTAAGTATTTATAAATTAATAATTTCTACATAAGTAAAAATATTGATCAACAAATGCCATTTTTTGTCTTTGTTTTAAGCTTGAATCATCCTCATATTTGTAGTGTAGACATTAACTACCATCGAATTCAACCATTTATTGAGGCGAAAGATACAGTGCAGACAGATGATGAAGGATTTGTAATTAATTTGATATTAACGTGAGATATTAATATAATAGTTTAAGATTTTATCCCAAAAATCGACAATTTGTTTTCATGAGATTATAGTTAAAATCGGACCACTGTCGGCAAAGCAGGTGGTCCGATTTTTTTTTGTCCACTTAGCCAAACTTTGCTGTTGGCTATTGGCTCCCCTAAAACGGGAAGAGATTAGTTGTTCTTTTAACGATCCTTAGTACCAACTTAGCTCTTAATTCGCACAACTTACTTAATGCTCATCCCTTAGGATTTAAAACTGGCGACATCATGCACCTAACGCTTATAATTATTGCGCTGCTCGTAACAGGCTTGATCTTATTAATCTTTCAGTATAATAAACTGAGGCAATTTAAGAATAAAGTCGAAGCAAGCTGGAGCAATATCGATACTCAGCTTAAACGACGTTATGCACTGCTGCCCGACCTTACACAAGCAGTAGCACCCTACACCAAATATGATAAAGCCGTTTTTAATAAAATCAATGCCGCACATAATCAAGCCACTTCCGCAGGCAATGTCCTCCATCAGGCTACCGCTGAAAAGCAACTTTCTCAATCTATTAAATCTCTTTTTGCCATTTCCGAAAATTATCCGGATTTAAAAACCAACGAAAATTTTCGAAATATTCAACAGGAACTGAGTGAGGTAGAGGATAAAATGCAATTAGGCAGACGGCATTATAATACGATTGTAAAAGGAAATAATAACTTTGTAAATGGGTTTCCCGGTCTGTTTGTTGCCAGATTGTTGGGTTTTGGAAAATATGATTTTTTTGAGATAGAGTAGTTGAAAAGATTCCGGAAAACCAAGGATCAATTAAAGAATAAATTATACAGGTTTGGGTCGGTTAATTTGGTTCTAATCAGGCGGTGAAAATTTTGAATTAAAAACCAATTAAACTACTTCCATTTAATCGCCATTCCTTATGTACAGTTTCTTATGGATTATCAACTAAAATCTTCGCGACTAAAAGTCATGGGCTATCTATTCTGGATAATCCTGTTGATCTTTTCTATACTGTTCTACGAAGAACGGGTGATTTTTATGGATGCCGCTTTTCAATTATTTGAAGTACTCAATTATGGCAGTTTTCAGATTTACGCCGCTCGATTTACCAGTGTAATCACCCAGGCGGCACCACTGTTATTTTCAAAACTCGGATTGCCACTTCATTGGTCACTTCTGTCTTACTCGATCAGTTTTATCGCAATGTATAGTTTTATTTATCACCTGATTGTTCGTTATTTAAAAAATGATTTATTGGGATGGGCGATGATTTTCTTTTTCTGCCTATTAGTCTTCGAAGGATTTTATTATCCGGTAGCGGAGCTAAAATTAGGGATTGCGTTCTTGCTATTATTTTTTGCTATCCTGTTAAAATATCCACAGCCCTCTTTACGAATATTATTGCTGTTGGGACTAATAACAATCCCTGTTTGTTTTACCCATCGATTGGTTTTTGCTTTTTACCTCTTTTTGGCTGTCTTTTTTTTATTGAGCAATAAAGCATTATTTAACAAGCAGTTTTTGGGTCTATTTCTTTTTGCACTAGGCGTAATCACTATTCAATCAAAATATTTCACCAATTGGTACGATCGAAGTAAGCAGGTAGAATTTTGGGATAATTACGAAAAATACTTTCCCAATTTTCACCAGATACCTTCTCATCAAACTTTCTTTGAAGAATGTTTACATCACTATTATTTTTTTCCAATTTTACTGATCGCAGCGTCACTGGGCTATCTTTTTCATTGTTTTAAAAAGCATGAAAAAATTGCTTTCCCCTTTTTAAAACTAGGCCTGATCCTTGGATTTTCAGTAAGTTATATTGTCCTTATTCACCTTTCTGCTCCAATTACTTTTTATCGCTTTTATCACGAAACAAATTATTTACCTTTGAGCCTCGTCGTAACGATTCCTTTTTTATTTGACTTTATACCCGCTTACGGCGAACGCAAATCGCTCTTTTTTATTTTTGGTGTTATTCTGTTGATTCGATTAAATACGATTTGTTTCAATCATAAAGTTTATACCAAACGTCTTGCCTGGATGGAAGAAAAAATGGAAACTGGCCATCAGCTAGGTCACCATAAAATAATTATTCCATCCGAAGGAGTACCTTTCAAAAAACATACGATGGACTGGGCTGCGTCCTATGAATCTCTTTTGTTATCCAGGTCTCGCAGACCCAACCAACCAGCCAGTCTTTTAATTACATCCAAAGACCACCAAAAACATGAGTGTGTCGAGGATAGAATGGATTGCTATATGACTACTTTCAAGACGCGCTTTTCTGGAGACTTTTTTCAGTCCGGTGTGTTCTCGTTACCGAACGAAAAATATATTTATTTACCAAAATAAAAAAAATCCCGTTTCAGCTAAAGGCGAAGCGGGATTTTGAATTTGATTCAACTTTAGCTAAAGGCAAAATTGAATTTCTAGTCTTGTGCTTTTAACAAAGTTCTGCTTCCGTGAAAGACGGTAGAAAAAATTTATTAGCAGCCCAGTGCTCTAGTGGAAATCAGTACTATAAAGTAGTATGAAAATTCAGCAAAGACGTAATTAATCTTATAAAATAAAGTTTTACAAAACTAAGGAACTGTGCATAAATAAATTGATATTTTAGTGACGCAGAGTAGTAGCAAAAAAAGCAGCCAAAAGTGTAAAGTTATTTTTGAACCGTTCCTAATAGCCTTCTCTCTTTAAACAGGGAAAACTATTCCAAACCCCTCAAAAAAATGCTTTTTGAGCCAATTTGATTGGTTATTATGTGACGCCAACTAGGTAGCTTTATTGTCATTTCGGCAAAATTTTATATTTAAAAAAAGGCTTTTACTGTGACGGACCGCCGGATGCTAAAAGGCAATTTAATAATGTTTTAAATTTAAAATATATTATTTTTTATTCCTGGCGAATTCAGTTCTACGAAAATAATTTCCGCATATCTACCTTTTCTTTAACGATCGCCTCTACCTTTTCCATCGGTACGCGTTCCTGCGTTAAGGTATCGCGATCACGGATCGTCACCGTTTGATCTTCCATACTGTCAAAATCAATCGTTACACAAAACGGAGTACCCACCGCATCTTGTCGACGGTATAGTTTACCGATACTACCCGTATCATCGTAGTGGGTATTAAAAGAAAAACTCAGATCTTTGTGCAGCTTCTTGGCTAATTCTACGATACCTGGTTCATTTTTCTTGAGTGGCAGCACCGCACATTTAACGGGAGCAATTGCCGGATTCAATTTCAGTACATCTCGCATACTGTCAGATCCTGGCACCTGTTCTTGCACCAACGCGTTACTCATCGTCGCTAAAAACATTCGATCCACCCCGATAGAAGTTTCGACTACATAGGGTACGTAGCTCTCCTTTGTCTCTGAATCAAAATACTGAATCTTGCGACCCGATAATTCCTGATGCTGCGACAAATCAAAATCTCCCCGAGAGTGAATACCTTCTAATTCTTTAAAACCAAAAGGAAAATCAAATTCGATATCTACCGCTGCCTTTGCGTAGTGCGCTAGATTATCGTGGTCGTGCCAACGTAATTTTTCCGCTGGATGCCCAAGATTTTTATGCCACTGCAAGCGTTTTTCTTTCCATTCATTATACCATTCTTCCTGAGTTCCCGGCTTGATAAAAAACTGCATTTCCATTTGTTCAAATTCCCGCATCCGGAAAATAAACTGACGCGCTACAATTTCATTTCTGAATGCTTTACCAATTTGTGCGATACCAAATGGTAATTTCTGTCGCGTCGTTTTTTGGACATTGCTAAAGTTGACAAAAATACCTTGTGCTGTTTCCGGTCGTAGATAGAGCTTACCTTCTTCTCCGGCAATATTTCCTAACTGCGTAGAAAACATCAGATTGAACTGACGCGCTTCTGTCCAGTTTTTTGAACCACTATCCGGACAAGCAATCTCGTATTCTTCGATCATCGCTTTAAGGTCGCCCATGTCTTCGTTGGTCATCGCCGTAGCCAAACGCTTGGCCGTGGCCGCGTGCTTTTCTGCATTGGCGAGTACCCGTGCGTTGGTTTTCCGAAATTCCGCTTCGTCAAAAGCATCCCCAAAACGTTTTTTTGCTTTGGTAACTTCCTTATTGATCTTTCCTTCGATCTTATCCATGTACCCCTCGATCAACTGATCCGCCCGGTATCTTTTATTAGAATCTTTATTGTCAATCAACGGATCATTAAAAGCATCTACGTGACCAGAAGCTTTCCATACCTTTGGGTGCATAAAGATCGCCGAATCAATTCCGACAATATTATCATTCATCTGCACCATTGATTTCCACCAGTACTGCTTTAGATTATTTTTTAATTCTACTCCGTAGGGACCATAATCATAAACCGCACTAAGTCCGTCATACACTTCACTAGATTGGTAAATAAATCCGTACTCCTTACAATGAGCTACTACTTTTTTAAATTCGTCTTGTCTATTCATTACTTAATTAGTTTTGAGTTGTAGGTTTTGAGTTTTTGAATTCACATGATCGCGGGCATTACAGAATCATCTTCAAATTTTATGGTTGTTTTTATGCTACTTGCCTTCTTCCATCGCGATCGAGGGAAACAGTAGTCAGCAGCAAGCGGGCAAATAGTATTCTTAAAATTCAGATTTAAAATGAAACTTCACATCCGGATAATTTTCCTGTGCCATATTCAGTGCCCACGAAGACTCTGCGAGGAAGACCAGTTGTCCATCTTTATCCTTGGCCATATCCCGGCTACGGCGTTTTTTCATTTCCTTCAATTGTTCTTTATTATCTGATTCCACCCAGCAGGCTTTGTGCAGCGCGACCGGTTCGTAATTACAGGAAGCACCGTATTCGTGTTTTAACCGATATTGAATTACTTCAAATTGCAGCGCTCCAACAGTACCGATGATCTTTCGGTTGTTTTCTGTTTTTGTAAAAAGCTGTGCGACCCCTTCGTCCATTAACTGGGTGAGCCCTTTGGCCAATTGCTTGGATTTTAACGGATCTGCATTATTGACGTACCGAAATTGTTCAGGTGAAAAACTAGGAATTCCTTTAAAGTTTAAGACCTCTCCTCCTGTAACGGAATCTCCGATTTTAAAGTTTCCACTATCGTATAATCCGATGATATCTCCCGGAAAAGCCTCTTCGACAACTTCTTTCCGGGCCGCCATAAAAGAAGTTGGATTAGAAAATTTCATTTTCTTTTGCTGGCGTACGTGCAGATAGTTGGTATTTCGTTCGAATATGCCGGAGCAAACTCTTAGGAATGCAATCCGGTCACGGTGGCGAGGGTCGATGTTCGCGTGAATTTTAAAAACAAAACCAGAAAACTGATCTTCGTCAGGATGCACTATCCTTTCTTCCGTGGTACGTGGTAACGGCGACGGAGCAATTTCCACAAAACAATCCAACAACTCTTTTACACCAAAATTATTTACAGCACTACCAAAAAACACGGGTGAGATTTCACTATTCAAATAAGCGGACCGATCCAGTTCCGGATAAACCTCTGTTATCATATTTACCTCCTCCCGTAGCTCGATAGCTAATTTTTCTCCAACCAGTTCGTCCAAACGACTATCCGTTAAATCTGTGAATTCGATAATGTCCTCTTTGCTTTGTTTACCATGCGGCGCAAATAAATTGAGCTTTTTTTCGTATAAATTATAGACCCCTTTAAAGCGTTGTCCCATTCCGATGGGCCACGAAAGCGGGGTGACGTTGATGCCTAATTTTTGTTCTACCTCATCCAATAAATCAAAAGCCTCTTTTCCTTCTCGATCCAGTTTATTAATAAAAACGATAATCGGTGTTTTACGCATCCGGCAAACTTTGACCAGCTTTTCCGTTTGCGACTCCACTCCTTTAGCCACATCAATTACCACAATCACACTATCCACCGCCGTGAGCGTTCGGTAAGTATCTTCGGCAAAATCCTGGTGACCCGGTGTATCGAGAATATTAATTTTCTTATTACGATATTCGAAAGCCATCACCGAAGTAGCCACGGAGATTCCTCTCTGTCGCTCAATTTCCATGAAATCCGAAGTAGCACCTCGCTTGATTTTATTAGACTTTACAGCCCCGGCTACCTGAATTGCTCCTCCAAAAAGTAACAATTTCTCGGTCAGGGTTGTCTTACCAGCATCCGGGTGACTGACAATCCCAAATGTCCTCCGTTTTTCTATTTCTTTTTTATTACTCATTTTTGTAATTTCAGGGTGCAAAGTTAAGGAAATTTAAGAGGATTTGGCGAACAAACGGTAATTCTGCAACCTTGGACCGAGTTAATTGTCAATAATACTGTAAGTAGCATTTTAACGATTTCCTAAAATAATATTTTATCATAAATTCTAATATATTGTATAGGAAAATTACGTGTTTGTGCTTCCTCTTTTTACCTCCAACTTCCTCAAAAAAAATTATGAAAATTTTCTACCTCGCTTTTCTAGTATGTTGTACCTTTTCTCTCTCTGCCCAGTATACCGCTTCGGGTAACCTGAAAAATGATCAGGGTGAAATAGTAGAATTTGCCAATATCGTGCTCTACGAAGTAACCGGAGACAAACTTGTTAAAGGAGTCGTCACGGATGCGGACGGAAATTTTAAAATAGAAAAAATCAATTCCGGTAATTTCTACCTGAAGGCCATGATGCTTGGCTATACCGATTTTCAGTCCGAAGCATTTACGCTTGACGAAAGTAAAACAAGTCACACGCTTGATATGGTGCTTGCATCAGAAGCAACGATGCTGGATGCGGTGGAGGTAGTCGCTAAGGTTCCGCTACTGGAACAACGGGCCGATCGAATGGTGGTTAATGTGGCAAAAAGTTTGACCAGTGTCAATGGTAGTTTGATGGAGGTGATGAAAAAAGTACCGGGGATGCTCGTCGTCAATGGTAAACTGAGTATGGCAGGGAATAGTAATCCTACGATTTTAATTGATGGTAGAACGACGCAATACATGGATATTCAGTCGATGCTGCGCGAGATGCCCGCCGATAATATTGAACGGATCGAAGTGATTCATCAGCCGGGCGCTGAATTTGAAGCAAGCGGAAACGGACCGATTATCAACATCATTCTGAAGAAAAATAAATTATACGGTACCAACGGTTCGGTACAATTTGGATTTGGGAAAGCAGACCGCTGGCGTTATAATGGTGGCGTTAATCTAAATGTCCGTCAGGGAAAACTCAACTTTACGGGAGGTGCCGGTTATAGCTATAACGCCTTTGAGGAGGGACTACGGGTGGATCGGGTACAAGATGGCAATCGCTTTATTTCCGATAACCAAACGCCTTTTGATCCTAAAACTTACCGGGCTAATGTGGGCGTAGATTATTATTTAACAAAAAAACATACAGTTGGTGTAGGCTTCCGAACAACCGGATCAACCAACGACCGAATCAATACCAACTTAACTTCTATTGACTACGCAGATGGCAGTCCTTCTACTTTACTGGCAACCGACAACGATTTGACCCGTAACTGGAATTATAATCGTGTCAACGCTTACTACGCCTGGGAGATGGATACATTGGGACAAAAACTGGAAATCGACGGAAATTTTGCGACCTTTAGCCGGGATGCTACCAGCCTTGTTAAGACTACTAACAAAACGGGTGACAATGTGAATTTTTCGGATGTAAAAAACGAGCAGCCGGGAGATACCAAAATTTATACTTTTAAAGTAGACTATACCAAACCACTTTCAAAGGAGATTCAATTACAGTTTGGTGCAAAATTTAGTCGGGCCGATCTGGACAACGATTTGCAGTCTTTTTATTTTGAAGACAATATCTGGAAGAATAATATTTTTCAATCCAATCATTATTTATTTGAAGAAGACATAGCGGGTGTTTATGCTAAATTGAGTTTTTCGGTAGGTAAATGGGAAGGTACCGCCGGATTGCGTTACGAGGATAGCCGCTCGGAAGGTTATTCGATTACGCTGGATTCTACCAATACCCGTAATATTAAAAAACTGTTTCCAAGTGCTAGTCTTTCCCGTAACCTGACCGAACAACTAGCGCTGTCAGTGGCCTATAGTTACCGGATTGAAAGACCTCAGTTTCATTCCTTAAATCCATTTGTACGTTATATGGATCCGTTTACTTTAGAAAGAGGAAACCCGTTGTTGCGTCCCGAATTAGCACATAGCACCAAGTTAAGTCTGGCCTTTGAGAATCAGCCTTTCTTTAGTTTGGAATATGTAAAAAACAATAATATTATTTCGTTGGTCACTCAACAAAATGCACAAAATCAAACGGAAGCATTTGATGACAATCTGGATTCTTATAGAAAAATTGGTGGTAGCTTATTCTTTCCACTCAGTTTTATTCCTGGCCTGGATGGTTACGGAGGATTTATGTTATTTAACGAAGAATATAAAGATGCTACCCGTGGAGGAAATGCCTTCAATTCTAACCGTTGGAATTTTACCAGTTTTCTACAAGCCAACTTTAAACTGCCCGGCGAGATTAGAGCAGAGATTAGTGGTTGGTATACTGGCGGTGGTTTGGATGGCATCATCGAGTATGAACCGATGTACGGGGTGAGTGCAGGTCTGCAGCGTAGTTTCCTGGATAAAAAACTGAATGTGTCCTTGAGTTTTGATGATATTGTTAACCGTTTCTTTTATGGAAACCTGACTTACGATGATCTGAACGCGGACATTGTTAGTACGTGGAATAATAAAATTGTGAGTATGCGGGTGACCTATAAATTTGGTAATCAGTTTATGCAAAAGAAAAAAGGTCGACGGAATAGTGCACAGGAAGAGGTGAATCGGGCGAAGGAGGATAATTAGTGCCTGGGGCACTAGATTAGTATGTATTTCAAATTGTTAATTTTTTCCTAGACAAAAAGAACAGTTGATTAGTGATTCGTTAATCGGTTCTCCCAACGCATAGGTATCGCACTCTAAAGTATTTGAAAAACTCAAAAAAGACTGCCGAGAAGGTTAAGTTGACAGATCAACGTAGGAACAAGGCAATGCCTTGTTCCTACGTTGATCAATATGCCCAGCTATTTAATGCCGAACGCACTAGTGCCTTCGGCACTAAGTTGTTGATTAGTTAATCGGTGGATTAGTCACGTACCACGTAATGTCCACGTAACATTGTAAGGTTGATTTGTTGCGTTATTATAACATAAAGTTGAACAGCCACCAATTAACCAGCCAATTCAGCTCAAAAAAAAAAGACCCGATTTCTTTCGAAATCGGGTCTTTTTCTATTTAGAAAATAAGGAAAACGCTTATTTCGTCATTTCAATTTTATTTACAAGTAAAGCCGCCTTTAATAAAAAGTCATCTTTGTGTTCTTTAAACTCGTTGTGTACCATCAACAAACGCGCCGCATCAAAAGCAGCAGAACCAGGATAAATCTGACGTGCCGCAATGGGGTGAAGTCGATACTGTAAGTTGTTAGAACGCAGGAAAGACATATCCTGCTGAAAGTTAATCACCTTGGCTAACTTGTTGAGGGAGAACAGATAATTTGTTTCTTCCGTAATTTCTTTTTGAACATCATGGATACGCTGATAACGGAATTCTACCTGAGACTTTTCTACTAAAAAAATATCTCGTCGGCCATCAAAGGTAATAATGTCACGTACGTTGTATTTACGTAAGTTTTTCATAAAAAATCCCTTTACGAAGCGACGGGAAGGACGTAACTTGTAGAAAGCATTATCCAAAGATTGCTCATCCATACGGAATTCCTCATTATATTCGGTTTGTCGACCGGTCTTCATGTTGATAACTTCTCGTTTTTTTCCGATCGTATTACCTAGTTCGTTAACTTCAGAAGATACATGAATGATATTGACATCCGCGTTGTTGGCAAAAGTTTCTAGGAAAATTTTGTTGGAATCTAATTCAAACACTAAAAGCGATGCTTCACTGATCGCATAGTAATTGGGATAACCACCGTATATATTTCCGTACTTTAATTCTAAAAATGCAATGTTTCTGTCCACGGTTTTCAATTATAGGTGAAATAAAAAAAGTAAATTACCAAAGCTTATAATACTTTCCAAGCTTATAGCCAAGATATTGTATATTATTTTAAAGTTGCTATCTAATATTTAACAAAAATAGGCATTATACGAATAAAAATTTGCCACTATCATAAATCTTTTCATCATTCGCAAAGATTTCTCCTCCATTCTTCATATTTCCGATCATATCCCAGTGAATAGCTGACTGATTTTTGCCGCCCGCTTGTAGATAGGATTGACCGATAGCCATATGTATCGTACCGCCAATCTTTTCATCAAAGAGAATATTTTTGGTAAAACGGTTGATATCGTAATTAGTTCCAATCGCGGCCTCCCCAAATCGGCGGGTTCCGTCCATGGCAAATATCCTGTCCAGAAAATCCTGACCTCTGTCAGCTTCCCACTTGTTTATGAGACCATCTTTTACCCATAAGGTGACACCTTCAACTTTATTGCCCATATAAATACCAGGATATGAAAAATTAATTACACCATTTACAGAGTCTTCTTCCGGAGAGGTGTACACTTCACCTGAAGGCATGTTCGTTTGTCCATCAGAATTTATCCAAGTTCTACCATTGGTTTTAAAACTGATGTCTATGCCGTTACCCTTGTATTGAATGATTGTTTTATTGTTTAAAAGGTCAACAACTTTCTGTTGTTTTTCTCTCACCTTTAACCATTCTGCCATTGGATCTT
>ENA-ORXR01001198-ORXR01001198.1-marine-metagenome-genome-assembly--contig:-NODE-1198-length-28486-cov-6.033088_pt1 | contig 28486 bp, 24 predicted proteins | sample MGYA00237866_ERZ511479 | MGnify/ENA metagenome assembly ERZ511479
CACTTGATCCTCGCGCCTAACCCTCGATCACATGAGGCTCCGCGACGAGTCACCGCCTTTTTCAACGCCCTGCTAGGGGACGTCTGATTCATTCGGCCGCCCACCACATTGATGGAATTTGGTTAGATCATGCGGCCTTCGTGCTGGAGAAATTGAGGAGCCCTCCGGTTACTTCTGCCGTGCTAGGCTCAATCTGTACCTGCAATGGCAGGCCCAATCAGACCTCCCAGGTTAAGCAGAAACGAGGATAAATGGCTCCTTCAGGCCCCATTTTAAGGGGTTTCGAAAAAAAAATGGGTTTCATGTGAATAGATTGGGCTGGCACAGAGTCTAACCCCACAACGATTCCTAATTATGCTGAAGAAATTCCTCACACTATCCGCCCTGGGAGCAGTCGCACTGTTTTCAGTATCTTGCTCAAGCTACTCACCCCACGCTAAGAACGGCGCCGTCCTCGGTGGCGTTCTGGGAGCTGGCGTCGGTGCATTAGTCGGAGAGCACAAGAACAACGAACTCGAAGGCGCTGCCGTTGGTGGCCTCTTGGGCGCGATTGCCGGTGGAGCACTTGGTAGCTCACAAGACGACTACGAACGCGCTCGTCGCTATCCTGTCCAGCAGCAGCCGGTCTCTTATGCCCCCGCTTACCCAAGCGGGGCATATCCTCCGAGTTACTACCGCACTTCCAGCAGCGTGAATATCGGAGTCGGCAGCTACTATCCGCGATATCGGAGCTACGGTGGATACGGTCGTGGCTACAGCCGCGGATACAATAATTGCGTCCCGGTCTATCGCCACCGCGCTCCGGTTTGCCACTATTAGAGGCTTCCCAACATGGTTGCTAAATCTGGCAAATGAGTAGCCAGAACCGAAATTTCCGAGAGAGAAATTGAAGTCGAGAGGCTTCTGGCTTGGCCGTCTGAACTCGCGTGATTCACGCGGGTCAGGCGGCTCAGTTTTGCTGCCGTGTCTCCTTAATACCTTAATGCCCCTGCGGCCTTCTTCACGCGAAGTCCGTGCAGCACGCACATGGCTGCACCCAATGCCCCGATCCGGGTGCGGTCTCTACTAACCTGAGATCACGACCGACGCTGTCTTGCCATTTTGGATGGCTGACACGGTGGCCAAAAGCGCAGCCTTCTGGCGGATTGATCGGTGAGGGAACATCTCCTTCGATCGGATTGCGATCGCGGCGCAGAGTTGGGTCGGGAATCGGAATCGCTTCGATGAGGGCTTTAGTATAGGCGTGCTGAGGGTTCTGATAGATTTCCTCAGCAGGGCCGACCTCAACCAGCTTTCCGAGATACATGACAGCGATCCGATCACTGACGTGTTTCACCACTGCGAGGTCGTGGGCGATGAACAGGTAAGACAACCCGAAGTCTCTTTGCAGTTCGAGCATCAGATTGATCACCTGGCTTTGGACGGAGACATCGAGAGCGGAAACGGGTTCATCGAGAACCAGCAAATCGGGGTTCACCGACAAGGAGCGAGCGATACCGATCCGTTGACGCTGACCCCCTGAAAATTCGAAAGGAAACTTCTGGGCAGCGGCCTCCGGAAGACCGACACGGTTGAGCAACTCGGCAACCTTTTCGGTTCGGCTGGCACGGGAGCCGATCCGCTGGACGACCATCGGCTCGGCAACGAGTTCACCGACCGACATCCGCCCATCCAGAGACTCTGCGGGATCTTGGAAGACCATCTGAAAGTCTTGGCGGAATGGTCTGAGTCTTCGCTGCCCCATCCCGGTGATGTTGGTATCCTTGAATCGGATTGTGCCTGCGGTCGGATCTAACAACCGGACGAGACACTTGCCGAGGGTCGATTTGCCACAGCCGGACTCCCCGACAAGGCCGAACGTTTCGCCGTGGCCAATCGTCAGGCTGACTCCGTCGACCGCTTTGACGGCACCGATTTTGCGATGAAGAACCCCACCTCTGATGGGAAAGTGCATCTTGAGATCTTCGACCTCGAGGAGAGGCGTTGATACGTCGGAAGGCATGAGCAGAGTTTGGCGGGAGGTCGTTTAGGAAATGCACTCGGTGCACATTTCGAGCCAGTGATCAGGCTCGACTTCAGAGAATTCAGGGCGGGTTTGTGTCGTCGATCCATCTCGGCCCATGCGCTGGCAGAACCGACATCCGGGGACGAAGTCCATGATCGATGCGACCTGACCGGCAATCGTCGGGAGCTCCGATTTTCTTTCGTTGTCCAATCTGGGGATCGACCCGAGAAGCCCTTTTGTGTAGGCGTGTCGTGGATTGGCGAAAAGTTCGTGAACGGGGGCGCGTTCGACGACGCGTCCGGCATACATGACGACAACTTCGTCGCATTGTTCGGCGATGACACCGAGGTCGTGGGTGATGAGCAGGACCGCCATACCAGAATCGGACTGCATCTTTTCAATGAGGTTCAGAATCTGAGCCTGGACCGTGACATCGAGAGCGGTGGTCGGTTCGTCGGCGATCAAGAGATCGGGTTTACAGCACAAGGCGATGGCGATCATCACGCGCTGCCGCATGCCACCGGAAAGTTGGTGAGGATATTCTGTGACGCGTTGCTCGGGTGCGGGAATTCCGACTTGTTCGAGAAGGTCGACGGCACGACGAAGAGCTTCGTTGGTAGGAACTGGGTCGTGGAGTTGGATCGCTTCGACGATTTGTTTGCCGATCCGTTGAACGGGGTTCAACGCGGCCATCGGTTCCTGAAAAATGACCCCGATTTCGTTCCCGCGCACTGAGCGCAGCGTTTCTTCGTCGGCACCGCAGAGTTCGCGACCACGAAATTGAATGCTGCCCTCAAGCACCTCACCGGCCGGCTTGGGAAGCAGGTCGATGATCGACATCGATGTCACCGATTTGCCGCAACCGGACTCCCCGACAAGCCCAACGGTTTGGCCTTTGTCGATCGAAAACGAGACACCGTCGACCGCGCGAACGAGGCCCCGCTCGGTATGGAAGCCGGTCGCGAGATTGCGGATCTGAAGAAGCGGGTCGGGCATCGTGGTGAGTGAATGTTGGGATTCCGGACTACTGGCGATAGCGGTCTTTGGTTTCCTGAACTTCAGGAAATGTTTTGCCAGATCGCTTGGCATCGATGGTTTCGTCCTTCATTTCATCGTCGATCCAGTAGACGTAACTTTCGAAGGGCACGTAGGTTTTTGGCGGACAGAATTCGGTGAATTCAGAGTCCGGCCAGCGCACCCAGCGCCAGCAGCCAATGCGACTAAACTCGGTCATGTAGCCGGGAATGAAGATTGCTGCATCGTGAATGATCTGCTGCATTTCGCGGCCGTATTCGATCAATTCGGCTTCGGAACTGGCATTGCGATATAGGCTGGTAAGCTTATCCATTCTCTCGCTTCCATAGGAAAAAACGTTGTTGGTGTTTGGCTTGAGCTTGCCTTTGTCGTCGAGGGCGTTGCTTGAGTGGAAGTATTCGAAATAGCGGGGGTAGGGTGGTTGGAAGCCCCAAGCGGTGAAGGTCATTTCGTGCTCTTTGTTCGACACTTTTTTGAAGGAGATCGTGCCGTCGACGGCATCGAGAACGATATCGAGTCCGGCCTTCCTGGCCTCTTCTTTGAGAATGCCCATCATGCGGTCGCGGACAGGGACTTTGGTGTAGGTCAAGACAACCTCCAATCGCTTTCCGTCCTTCCTTCGCAGGATTCCGTCTGAGCCTTCTTCGGTGAAACCAGCGGCTGCGAAATGTTTGCGGGCATCGGCCACAGAGAACGGTCTAGCCTTGATCTCCGGGTTGTCGATTTCGCCGTAGCCTTTCGTCCAACCGGGCAGACGAGTGGCATCGCCACGAAACACGACATCGATGACTTTTTGCCAGTTGGTTGCGTGGCAGACACCTTGGCGAACTTCGTGTTCTTTGAGAAGTCCCTGCTGGGTGTTCAAATAGAGCGCCCAGGGCAGACGCGGGTATTGATTGTACCAAGTATAGCGCTCGATGTAGCCGTTAAACACCGGCGGCATTTCGGATTTCTCATACCAGTATTCGGGCAGCGTGATCGGAAAATAATCGATCTCTCCCGCGCGAAACAGCTCCCAAGCTTTCGACATATCGCGGATGACCAGGTACCGAATGCGATCGACGTTGTAGCGGTAGCGGTAGAATTTTTTGTCCCGTGCCCACCAGTCTTCTTGGCGCGATAGGGTCACCGAAACGCCTTTTCTGAGGTCTTCCGGGAGAACGGTGTAGGCTCCAGTTGTGGGCGGAACCCGCCACTGGTAGCGCTCCTCATAGTCGGGACCATACTCTGCGTAAAAGTGTTTTGCGGAGGGGTAGATGGCTCCTGAATAGACTAAATTCGGCTTCGGATCGGGGAGGGTAATTGCAATGATGTCGTCTCCATAGATGGCGACTTGGGCGATCTGTTCTCGGATATACTGTTTAAACCAAGGCGATAGCGTGTAGTCGGCTGCTCGGAGGTAGACCCACCAATGAAAATCAACGGCTTCGACTTTCACTCCGTCGTTGTAAGCGGCATCGGGATCGAGTCTGTAGAAACAAGTCTGACCGTTCTGGCCAATCGCCCACTCTTTGGCGACTCCGGGAATGTTGCCTCCAGTTTCTGGGTGGAGTTTGGTTAGAGCGACTTCTACGTTGTCGTAGATCTCGCCTCGGAACGAATGGTTCGAGTTGGAGCCAATGGGGCGAATGTTGGGCGGGAAGGAGGGAATCCAGTAGCGAAACGTTCCGCCTTTCTTGGCATTTGGGTCACCAATTTCGGGCTCGTTTTGGCCGTCTTCCCATTTTAATCCGGCTGGTAATTCTGAGAGCGGGTAGGTCGCGATGTAGTCGCCCAGTGCGATGCGCTTATTCATGCGATCGAGTATCGCTTCTTGGGCCGCGACCGATTCAGTGAGTTTGGCGCGTTCACTATCGGCGTCGGGTTGGAGGTCGGAGAGTTGGCCTTTAAGGTCGTTGATCTTGGTTTCCGAGCCCGCAACCTGCTCATCCAGCCAGCCGGCGATATAGTCATTGTATTGACCAATCCAGTTGTCGAAACCCTTTTGGCCCCGGAGTTCGGCATCGGAATCTTGCGAGTTCGAAATGCTTCCGGAATCGCACCCAACCGTGATCGCAAACAGGCAGGCACTGGCGACGCAGAGTAGGATAGAGAAGGGGCGGCGAGACATGGTATCGTTGGTCGGCTGGGTCGCGGGCGAGCGGTTAGCGATAATAGCTGAACTTTTTTGGGTCGAACGCTTCGCGGACTGCTTCGCCGATGAACGTGATTAGCAGAAGCAGGGCGACGAGGCAGCAGAAAGCAGAGGTCACTAACCAAGGCGCGGACAGGTTGTCCAAGCCGTCCCGCAGGAGTTGCCCCCAAGTCGCATATTTGGGCGGAAGCCCGAATCCTAAGTAGTCGAGGGAGGTTAATGCAGAGATCAATGCCGAGATCGAAAACGGAACCAAAGTGACCAAGATCGCGACCGAGTTTGGCAGCAGGTGCTTGAAAAGAATCCGGGGAGTTGAGCTGCCAATCACTCGGCTACTGGCGATGTAGTCACGCGCCTTTTCTTTGAGCGCTGCGGTGCGCATCAGATAGGTCATCCCCATCCAGCCGAAGGTTAGGAGGATCGCGAGAATCAGCCACAGACCAGCTGATTCCTTCAACCGTTCCGGGATCGCTGTACTGGCGATCATCACCACAAACAGGAACGGGATATTTGAGAAGATCTCGATGATCCGCTGAATGACGATGTCGAAGGTTCCGCCGAAGTAGCCCATCAACAGACCAACCGAGACGCCGATGGCATAGACCAAGGGAATGTAGACCAAGGCGGCTTTGAAATTGATTTGTAGCCCACCATAGACGTAGGCGAGGACATCAAACCCCCGAGAAGTGGTGCCTAGCGGGTGCTTGTGCGCACCAGTGATCGACGGTGGAGACGGCGTGAATCGGACTTCACTGAGGGGAGTCGATTCAATCGCGAGAAAGTCGGCGAGTTCGCCTTTGCCGTTCCATTTCTCTGATCCCTCGACCAGTTCACCCTTCTTATATACGGCTCCGTAGACGCGATTGGCTTCGCTGTCCCAACCATCGGCGGGGCCATCTTTGAGACCGTCACGATAGCGGAAGCGGAGGTGCATACGCTCGGGTTTCCGTGGGTCGTAGGGGCGGGCTGCGAGACCGAATTGAGGCTTCCCATCGCGCCCGAGCAGGACTCCGTCGGATCGAACTTCGAGAATCGTTGAAGTGGCTGGAACGGTGTCACCCGTCGGAGCATACGGGATCAAAGGCATCATCACCCAGTCTCCTGCATCGGCTTCTGAGAACTGATATTTCAGTTCGCGGTAGTCGGCTGGTGCGGTTCCAGCATCACCTTCGACGCCGAATTCGGAGCCCTTTTCCTGATTGCGGCTGAGGGCCGGGAAACTGTATTTGCTGTCGTGTTTGACGATGATCGCTTCATTGCCGACCAGCAGGTGATCGAGCGAAGCAATCGCACCGAGACCGAGAACGATCAGAAGTGATACATAGCCTCTGCGGATCGACTTGAACCGTTGAATCCGCCGCTCAGTGATCGGCGTGAATGTGTTTCGACCAAGGCCAAATTTCCAGACCAATCCGAGCCCTAGAATGAAAACCAGCACCGTCAAGACCCAGCCAAACCATGGGAAGACCTCAGTGCTATCGGCGATTGCCGTGTGGAGTGCGGGAATTTCTCGGGACAGCGTGAACGGAAAGCGAACGGTTGGGAACTCGAGTTCCAGACGTTCGCCCACAACTCCCAGAACAGGGGCGAGCAGGATGATCCAACTGAGTAGGCGAAGCATGGTGCGGACTAGGAGTTAGTTGAACTTCACCCGAGGGTCGACAAAGGCGACGATGATATCGGACAGGATATTGCCGATCAGCATGAGAGCGGCGGCGAGTGTCGCGCAGCCCATAATCACGGGGAGGTCGCGATCTAGAAGGGCTTGGTATTGCAAGAGACCGAAGCCTTGAATATCGAACACGCTTTCAATAAGAATGCTGCCTCCGACGATGATGGAGATCAGCCCGCCAAGACTAGTTGCGATCGGGATGAAAGAGTTTCTGAAGGCGTGCTTGAATACCGCGCGCCGGAAGCTCGAACCTTTGGCAACGGCAGTGCGGACATAGTCTGCGGACAGGTTGTCCATTAGGTTGTTCTTCATCAGCATCGTCGTGTAAGCGAAGCTGCCGACGACGTACGCGAGTAGGGGAAGCACGGTGTGATGAGCTAGGTCGAGTGCTTTTCCTCCGAAGCTCAAGTCCTGGAAGTCGTCGCTGGTCAGCCCGAACATCGGGAACCATTCGAGTCGCGCCCCGAGGTTGACCAACAGCACTGCTCCGAGAGCAAATCCGGGAATTGAGTAGCCGAGAAAGATCAGGATCGAACTCAGGTTATCCACCGGCGTGCGGTGTTTGATCGCTTTGACAATTCCGAGCGGAAGGCAGACCGAGTAAGTAATCAGCGCGGTCAACAAGCCGAAGTAGATACCAATCGGGATTCGCGATCGGATCATTGACCAGACAGTATCGCCGTAGCTGAATGATTTTCGAAGGTCACCCTGAAGCAGCCCAGCAAAACGAGTGCGATAGGCGATGGCGCGGTCATCGTAGTTGTCGGGAGCGTCTTCGATTTCCTTTTTGTTCCGAGCGGCCCAGCGCTCTTTGCGTTCGTCAATCGTTTGGACCCGGATTCGCCATCCATCGTCGGTGATCGAACGCATCGGATCGTCGACCCAAGTCGCTTTAAGTTCGTCACCCGATCGGTCGACTAGCGCCTGTCGGCCAGTGCTTTTGAGGATAACGACGCATTGCTTGGCGGGGTCTTTGACTAGGTCGCTGCCGAGCTTGCCCGATTCTTTCGTCCGGAACTCTTTTTTGCTGATCAAGTCCTCCCGCGGCATCGCGCCGAGCCACTGAAGATAGGCAACTGGGATCGCCTTATCGTAGCCATACTCTTCTTCGTAGGTTTCGATATCCTCCTCACTCATGCCGCCAGAACCTTCACCGCCGCCACTACTTGAGCCTCCAGATTCAGAGACATTCTGAGCTTCCTGAAGAGCCCGTTCCATGGGGCCGCCTGGGGCGATGCGGGTGATTGCGAAGACGAGCATTGTCACTCCGAGAAGGGTCGGAATAACTAGCAGGAATCGCCGAATGAAATACTCCTTCATGGGTTACCCAGAGAGTTAGCGGATAAGCTCTGCCTCGACAAGGGAATGTTGCCGTTGTTCTCCCTAGATATCGAACTTATAGCCCAGCTCTCGCACCGTGTGGATATGGCTGGGGTGTTTCGGGTCTGGTTCGATCTTCTTTCTCAGGCCCGTGACGAAGCGATCAATACTGCGGGGTGTGACCATCGAACCGTATCCCCAAACCGCGTTCATGATCTGATCTCGAGAGAGAGCACGCCCTGGGTTGTTGGCGAAAAATAGCAATAAGTCGTATTCGCGTGGGGACAATTCGATCTCGGTATCTGATTCGGTATCAATCAGTTGGTGAGCTCGCGAATCTAGCCGGAAATGGCCAAATGTGATCTCGCTTCCACCGCCGCCCTCAGTAGTCGTCCGACGCAGTAACGCATCAGCCCGAGCCAATAGTTCGCGGATGCCGAATGGCTTAGTCATGTAGTCGTCAGCTCCGAGACCGAGTCCCAAAACTAAGTCGGTTTCCTCGGCTTTGGCGGTTAGCATAATGATCGGAACTCCGACGCCCTCGCGACGTAGCGATCTGCAGATCTCGTAGCCATTGATACCCGGAAGCATGATGTCGAGAATTAGTAGATCGGGCTTCAACTTGAGAGCCAATTCGTAACCGGTTTCGCCGTCATCGGCAGTCTGCACGATGTATCCAGCGTGAGCGAAGTTGTCCTTCAGCCCCCTTAACAAGGCGGGGTCGTCTTCGATAATCAGGACTTGGTGCATCGAGTTCATGGGATTTTGCAGAGGTTAATTTTTGGCGAGACTGCGACTTTGGAGGGGCAAGACGACTCGGAAAACCGATCCCTCACCGGCTGGGTTACCGAGAGCAGTGATAGATCCTCCGTGCGCGATGGCGAGTCGCTGCGCGATAGCGAGCCCTAGTCCGCAACCTCCGCGCCCGCGACTCAGGCGCTGGTCGACTTGGTGAAACTTGTCGAAGACCCGAGAAAGCTCTTCCTTCGGAATGCCGATTCCTCGATCAGCGACGGTGATTTCGACGGCTGGTGTGGTGCCGTGGTCAATGCTAGCCGAAGTGGCTCCGAGAACAATTTTCGGCGCCCCCTCCGAATACTTCAGAGCGTTGTCGAGCAGACAGCCGAGTAGTCGAGAAAGCGCTGAGCGGTCGGCGTTGACCACAATTGATTGCTCAGGCACATCGAGATGAAGTGTCCCGTCACGTTCCGCTGCCCGAGGCTGAAACCGAGTCGCGATCGACCCAAGAAGTTCTCCTACATCAATTGGGGCGGGATTGATCGCCATGCCGCCTGATTCGAGTTTCGAATGTGTTAGGAAGTTTTCAGCGAGATCCTGCAAGCGAGTGTTTTCTTGTTGGAGCAGACCGAGATATTCTTCGGTCGCTTCTTCTCCCGAAACCGAACCTGTCGCCAGCGACTCCAGCATGACTCGGCTGGATGCGATTGGAGTTTTCAATTCGTGGGCGACGGTGGCTAGAGAATCGTTTTGGATCTCGTTGAGCCTGAGTTGTCTTGTCACAGCCCAGCCCGCGAGCACAGTCACCAAGGTCACACCGATGATGGTGAAGCCAGCGATGTAGTAGCTGAGTTGGATGTTTTTCATCGACGTTTTTTCTTCGAATATTTCGATCCGTTCGAGGTAGTGGATCTCATTCACTGGCACTTGAGGGCCGACCGCGGAGACGAGCCGCTGAAGGTCTTCTGGTTGCTCGAACTCCTTCCCGACGACGACGGCACCTGAGTCATCGTATCCGACAAATTCAGTGCCGGGTTCAAGGGTTTCGACAAGGCTCGTGTTCACATCATCAAACAAGGCGTCTCGCTCTCTGAGAAACAGATAGCGGTTGCCGTGGGCTTCGGTGGACAGACCGAGGATATTTGTATCTGCGATTCCTTCGGGAACCGTCCAGACGCCGGGGCGGATCCGGTCGGCGAGGTCGGCGGGCTTGAGATTGGTTCTCGCAATCATTTCGAGGGATCGCTTTGCTAGCTCCTCCAGTTCGGGACTGGAGTCCATGGAGTCGTTTGGAAACTGTAAATTCGGCCCCAGAATGATTAAACCGTCGCCTGGAACACGTCGGGCGATATCGAGGAGATGCTGGTCGACTGTCATTCCGTCTGCGGTTGGCGGGCCGACTCGCTCAGGAGTCGGGATCGTGCGTCGGATCGCCGTGCGAATCAGGGCATCTCCAAGGCTGCGCTGATTTTCGCGAACAACCTCACGGATTTCTTGGCGCTCTTTGACGGCGGAGATAATCATCGCACGCGCCAAAAGACCGGCCGGTGCGAGCGGAAGCAGGAGGAGCAAGACGACTAGGCTTCGTAGCTCCCGTGGGCTCAGATGGAATTGGCGGCGCACTCTCTTCAAAGCTACATCAAAATACCGCCCCGGTCACCTCAGTGATCGGGGCGGATTTTCGGCGATTGTCCGGCAGATTTACTTGGGCACTACTGAGCGGGATCGAGCAGTTGCGCTGCGCCCATGTAACTGGCGGTATCCAGAGCGTTGGCGGTTGGGTCATCCAAACGTGGGATGAAGCGAGCACCTCCGGCACCTCCGAGGCGCACCGTTTTGGCACTGCCGTCGACCCGAATTACGATCGCTTTCTTTCCGCGCCACAGGCCACCGGGTGTTCCAATCTGGTCGCCGTAGGTTCCTGAACCGTCGGTGCCATCAACGATCAGGGGCCATGCCGATGACGAACTGGTCGTCAGGCCGTCGATGTAGGCGAAGTGGTTTTCACCCGGTTCGACCATTTCTGCCGGGGTGCTGACCTGACTGTCAGCGCTCGGTCCATAGGCAGAACCGGCGACCATGAAGATCCGCTCGTCGTTGTCGACATAGTCAAGCATGTCGCGGAACGCATCGTTCGAGGTAGCAATGGCTTCGCCGAAACGGTTGGTTCCAGTGGGGAATGCGCCATTGGTGTCCATGGCATACATTTTCATGCCTAGCCCGATCTGCCGGGCGTTCTGCATGGCTGCATTCTGTTTGGCGGCTTCCTGCACTCCTTGGAACGCCGGTGTGGCAACGGCGGCCAGTAGCGAAATGATCGCCATGACGACGAGTAGTTCGATGAGGCTGAAGCCATAGCGGCGGCGGCGTGTGGTGAATGGTTGGGTCGTGGTTTTCATCATCAATTCCTCTCTGTTTTTTGGTTTTGTGGTTAGGGGTCAGTCGATTCTAAATTGGATGGACTGACGTTCCCTCTGTTCTCCACAAGACTGCCGGACATGTGTTACCGCCCGGTTACCGAGAAGTTCGATGTTGGTTCTATTCTGCAAAAAAAGGTTCGGATTAAGCCTCGCCTTTGCTGTATGTATTAGGGATGACAGCCACTCGAACATTCCGCCTTCTTCCATTTGTCGCCGTTGCCGCCTTGAGCGTGACCGCTTTCTTCAGTGCCCCTGAAACCGCCGACGCGCACTGCCAGGTGCCTTGCGGGATCTATGACGACAATGTCCGCTTTGTTTTGATGAAGGAGCACGCAGCGACCATCGCCAAGGCCGCCACCCAGATCACCGAGCTAGCTGGGAAGACCGATGGACAGAGCGCACAGCAGCTCGCGCGCTGGGTTGCTAACAAGGAGTCACACGCTCAAGAGATTCAGCAGATCTCGCTCGATTACTTTCTCGCTCAGAGGCTCAAGCCCGGCGCCGCTGGTGATGATGCCGCTGACAAAAAATACCGCGACCAACTTGCGGCTGTCCACCAAGTCATCGTGCTGTCGATGAAGTGTAAGCAGAACGCCGATCCTGCGCTGGCTGTCGAACTGACCAAAGCAATCGAGGCTTTTCAGAAGGCCTACGGAGCTTAGAGCATGAACGTCGTAATTCTCGGTGCCAGCGACAAGCCGGATCGCTATTCGTATCGAGCTCAGGTGATGCTGGCCGAAGCTGGCCACCGCGTGTTTCCCGTCCGCCCTGCTGGCGGCGAAATTCTCGGCGTTGAGGTTTACTCAGGATTGGCTGAGATCGATGAGCCGATCGATACGGTCACGGTCTACGTCAATCCCCAGCGCTTGGAGCCAGTTGTCGCAGAGATCATCCAGTTGGCTCCACGAAGGGTGATTCTCAATCCTGGAACCGAATCGGAGAACGCCGCCGAACAGATTCGAGAAGCCGGAATCGAAGTTGAGGAGGGCTGCACGCTGGTTCTGCTCAATGGCGATATGTTCTGAGGAATTCGAATGTTGCTTGAACAATTGGACCTCAGGAATCAGCGAATTGTTCAAGATGCAGTAGCCAGTTGTTGAAGTGCGGACATTTTTCACGAATCGCGGGCAGGCCGATACGATTGGCTGCCGTTGGCCCGTGGAGCGCCTTGCGGAATTCAGGAAAAACACCCATGATTCGCTTCGAGGGGGCTGTAGATGGATTGTCGTTGATTTCTTCAGGCTGTAGGCCTTGGCCTGCTGCAATTAAATTGGGAGTTCGCTCGGGAGCGGTAACGACGGCAGCTACGATTTCTGGACTGGTGAATAGAAGTGCCTCGAATTCGTGGAGTATTAGGAAGGGGACAAACTTGGGAGGAGAACCCAAGTTGGTCGCAATGGCTTGCTCGACGTATTCAACCCGAGCCAAAGCGGAGCCACTAGGCCGAGAATCTGTTCCAGGTGTATCACTGGGTAAGCCGTAGTAATCGATTAGAGTGGTGACGAGGGCAGTGGGATCACCAAGAAGTCTCGTAAGGTCGCGCCGTATCTTCGCGTAGGAATTGACCCCTCCTTTAAAATTTGGGCCATTCTTGACGGTCTTCGTCGTCAGAATTGTGGGTGTGACGATTAATCCTCGCTCCAGCAATTGTGGAGCGACAACATCTTTGACGAAACGTTCCTCTGTTTGGCCTTCGGCTAGTACTAGTGCCCTTTTCATAGACTAAGGGCGGGCGTTGATAAGGTTTTTTTCCCACAGATCACCAAGTGCGTAGTCATCAAGCCAATCCGTGTAGTCCTCCTGCCCAAGTTTCTTGAAGGCGCTCTGGTTTTCTTCTCTGTTCACAGTCCATACTTGTTCGGGAACGAGTCGATTGATGAGGGTCACCGATTGAGTCGCGACAAGCACCTGGCTTCGCTCGGATGCTTGTGTTAGGAGATCAGCAAGTAGTGTGATTGCAGCTGGGTGAAGGCCGAGCTCTGGTTCATCCAGTAAGACAACAGCTGGTAGCTCTGGTTGAAGTAGGAGCGTAGCAAGGCAGATGAAGCGAAGAGTGCCATCGGACAGCGAAGTTGCATTGAAGTAGCCGTCGTGACCCTGCTCCTTCCATTCTAAGCGAATCTTTTCTTCGTTGAGGCGTCCGGGAGCGAGCTGGAAACTGCCGAAAAAGGGTGCAACCTGCTTCACTGTATCGGTTATGAGGGCGAAATGGTTCGGGTGTTTTTGCTCGATGAAATACAAGAATCCCGCCAGGTTGGAAGCTTTCTCATGGAGGACTCGGTTATCCGAAAGGTCGCAGTAGCCCTTCATCGCAGCGGCATCGCTGGTGTCGTGAAAGTGATAAACCCGGTAACTCTCCAGATCTTTGAGTATCTGTCGTGCAGAAATATGTCCATCATTCTGCAGCATTGATTCTAGGCTACCCGACGAGATCGGGTTTTTGTAAGGGCGATCAAACTTCGTCTTTTCGTGGTAGGTAGAACGTTCATGAATAATGGAGAGGCCACTATTGGCGTTCGCCGCTAGCCGAACTTCATAGGAATTGGTGGTCGAGCCTTTGCCAAATTCCAACTCAAGAAACATCTCGGGGGTCTTCTTCCTTCCGAAATGTAGAATCGAGTCGCAGCCGCCACGTATGGCTGTGTAGTTGCCCAGCCGTTGGTTGATGATCTCACGGAGAAATTGGAAGACTCCTATGAGGTTCGACTTGCCCACACCGTTGCCGCCGATAAACACGTTAAGAGGTTCAAGGTCTAACGTCTGCTCCCGCACAGACTTGAATCCGTGGATAGTCAATTTCTTAAGCGTTCGCATAGGCAACCATTTACCATAGGTGCAAAAGATTGCTGGTGCCAAGCGTCCATTGGAGCGCTTGGACGGGGGAAACTGATCTTCTAGTTATACCGGCTCAGCCGCTCTAAAAACCGACAGGCGGCTTCAGATTCCGGGCGCTCGAAGAAGGCGGAGGTCGGTCTTAGCTCCAAAATCTGTCCGGCCGATAGAAACGCTACGTGCTCGGATACCGCCCGGGCAAAACCCATTTCGTGAGTCGACAGAACGACCTGCTGACCGGTTTCGATTAGCTCGTGAATCAAGTCGAGGATCTCGCCGGTGATCTCGGGGTCGAGTGCCGAGGTTGGCTCGTCGAGAAACAGCAAGCTCGGGCGATGGGCGATGGCTCGTGCCAGAGCCACCCGCTGCCGTTGTCCACCACTGAGTTGTGCGGGCTGCTTCTGGAGATGATCGCCGAGCCCGAAACCGGTCAGGGATTGTTCGGCAGTTACCGCAGCATCCCCAGGCGATTGTCGGTGCACAACGCGGAGCGGCAGAGCGACATTTTCGATGACGCTGAGATGCGGAAATAGATTGAAGCTCTGGAACAGAAATCCATTGGCACTGCGGAAATCGCGGAGCGATTCGGCTTCGGTCGGCAGCGCTTTTCCGTCGATTTCAAGACGACCCGCATCCGGAGTATCGAGCCCGCCGAGAATCCTCAGTAGCGTCGATTTGCCGCCGCCTGAAGGACCGATCAGGACGAGGCATCGGGTGTCGACATCGAGATCGATTCCGCGCAGGGCTTCGGTTTGATCGAAGCGTTTGGTCAGTCCCACCGCTTCAATCTTCATAGCGAAATTTCCGTTCGAGTTGCGAGGCTACCCAAGATAGTGGCAGTGTGAGAATCAGATAGCCAATGGCCAGCGGCACGAATCCTTCGAGTGAACTGTAAGTCGCCGAGTTGGCGATTTTTGCCTGTTGGGTGAGTTCTTCTAACCCGATCACTGACAGCAGAGACGAGTCCTTGATCAGCGACACGAACTGTCCGGCCATTGCAGGCAGAACCCGTCGAATCGCTTGTGGCAGGACGACATGACGGTAGGTCTGAGCTGGGGTGAAACCAACGGCGCGGGCAGCTTCGACCTGAGACGCCGCCACCGACTCGATCCCGCCGCGCAGGATCTCTGCCAAGTAAGCCCCTGCGAATGATGACAGCAGCAGGACTCCAATGATGAAGTGGTTGTTCAGCGCCAGCGCATTGGCGACGACGTAATAACCGATCAACAGTTGGACGAGCAGCGGAGTTCCTCGAACGAGCTCGATGTAACCGCGCGCCAGCCATCGAAAAATCGAGTTCGGTGATAGCGACCCCGCTGCTAGCACGCCGCCGAGAGCCAAGCTGACAATCAATGCCCCGACAGAAATCGCGACCGTGAGGAGCCACCCGCTAATAAACAGTTTTCGGTACTCCCAAATACCGCTCCAATTCCAGTGGTAGTGCAGCCTTGAGAAGACTACCCAGCACAGCAGAACCAGTCCGCCCAGAACAGCGACTCCGAGCGCTAGATGCTTCGGGGAAAACGTTCGCCTGCTGACGGTCTCGTCGGTCATTCCGTCGCTCCGGCGTCTTCTTCGCGGACGAAAATGAATGGAACGCCCATCGCTTCTAGGCTCGCTTTTTCCTTGGCTAGATAGCGGTCGGCGAGTTCATCGAAGTGGCCGGATTTCCGGATTTTGGAGAGGGCTGTATTGACCTCGGAACGAAGCTCGTCGTTGCCTTTGGCGATGCCGATCGCCCAGAACTCTTCTTGGATCGGTTTGAGCAGCGCGTGAGTCGTATCGGGATGTTGTTGGTGGTACCGGAAGATCGAAAGTTGATCGTAGATGTAAGCATCGACTCGATCGTTGACCACCTCCATCACACAAGCCGCGTTGTCTTCTAAAGTGGTGACTCGAGCGTCGGGGAGTTGTGCAGCGGCAAAGGCTTCGCCCGTCGTGCCGAGCCGAACGGCGACTTTTGATCCTGGCTTTTTTAGGTCGTCCAATCCTTCGATTGTTGAACTCTTTGAAGTTAACAGAGCCAATCCTGTTCGAACATAAGGCTCAGAAAAATCGATCGATTGCCGACGCTTTTCGTTGGCCGTCATCGACGATAAAATCAGATCGATCTTGTTGGTTTTCAGCGCGGTAATGAGGCCGTCGAATGGAAGGGGAACGATTTCTAGAGGGCGGTCCAAGTCCTTGGCAATCGCTATGGCCAAGTCGACACTGACTCCGGTTGGGTTACCATCGGGATCGAGCGACTCAAAAGGTGGATAGGTCGGATCCATACCAACCCGGAGAGCAGCATCTACTGCCTGGTCGGCTTGGTCACAGGACAGGACGCCAACGGCGAGGAGACAAATGACGAGAAGTTGGAAGATCGAACGGCTCATGGCTGACCCATTCTAGCAGTTCCTGTCGACTCGTCGAAGAAAGGAGTCACGGGAACGAAACTTTATCTTCTGCGTTGCATCCGCAGCAGGAGATCGCTTTGATCGAAACATGCTTAAACAGTTATCTCGCTCGTTGTTGATAGTCGGCCTACTTTCCGTTGCCTCTGGTAGCGCGGTTGCTGAAGGGACGAGTATCGAATTCGCAGGAGTTCGTCATACGCCTGGAAGCTACGGCGAGGGGACGTTCCCAGAGTTGGCACCGTTTCAGGCACAGGGAAAAATTCTCAGCTTGGCGATGTTGATTCATCGCGACGCAGGAGGCCTGATCGCAGTCGATGAGGAGGGTAGTGTTTTGGACAGCCTGGTTGACGATAAGGGTACTGACCTCATCGGAAAGGGCGCATTCGGAATTGGGTTCGGGCCGTTCCCGAAAATCAGTGAAGATGGAAAGGCTGCCCTTTGGGACATTACCACAAAGACTCAACTCGATTCCGCAGCGACTTCGGTCACGTCAAAGGGCACGATTCACCTGCAAGTGGCGACAAAGAAGCGGAAGTTGAAAAGCTCGGCCATCGAGCTGGCTGTTGGACAAGCTGTCGATCTCGAAGGCTATTCGTTTAAAATTTCGAAAGTCGCGAAACCGAGTTGGGGTGATGGCGCGGTTGAGGTGACCTTGAAGACTTCGAAGCCAGCCAGTGCGATGGCCGGAGTTCAGTTCTTCAACGGCGCTGGAAAATCGATCGAGACGGAACCGTCAGGAACTAGTTCATCGAGTTTCGGAAAGATCGGAAGCTATTCGTATTCCTTCACGCTCGGCAAAAAGCCTGAGAAAGTTGTGATTGAGCTTGAGGAGTGGGAGGATATGCAGACCGTTGAAGTTCCCTTCGAGATTTCCGCAAAGGTTGGTGGGACAGCGAAATAGATCTGGATCTTGACCCTACAATCCCCTCGCAATCCATCATGGCCGAGATCAAAATCCGCCTCGTCTTCAATGTCGAATCAGGCAAGAAAGACATCTATATCGACTTCGAATCTGATGCCGATGCGCTGCCGATTGAGCATGAGCAGGGCCATCGCGCAGTGATTGAGCAGCTGCTCGGAAAGGGCATCCTGACAGAAGACGAACTCGGTGAGGTTAAGGTCGAGCGCGTCGCTCCAGATACGCTCTCTGATCGCCAACCCGACACTCCGGTTTCTGAGCCTAGGATGGAGGGGCAGAGCAATTAGGCTGATCACAAAAGGAGGATGGAGAAGGCTTGTTGGTTTGACGACCCGATCGATTTCAGCGATTTCGTGCGCAGTGTCGGTGCCTCCGTCCCGACCTCCGACTACCAACTTCTGTCGCTTGAGGGCGGGGGACACGTTCTTTCTGGATATGCTGAGGGTGGACTGTTTGGCAAGTTGCGACGGGGCAAACGGACGTGCCGATTTGATGTCTTAGCGCCCGCTCGGATCTCGCTGATTCGAGGACGATCCAAGGCAACCGAAGTCGTCGTCACCGACCGTATCTCCAGTCCGACCTTGCATGACTTGGTTGGCCTGCGTGAAGTTCCCGACGATTTGGCGGAGTTGGCTTTTGCGGTTTTTTGGTGTCGCGACGCCGACCTCGTTGGAGAGATTATTGGGACATCAATTCGCCTAGGTAACGATCGCGTTCAGTTCTCGGACATTGTCGATGGTGAAGAGCCAGTCACTCTGATTCGGATCGAATCGCCACCGCGCTATCTGATCGAACGCACGTTGGACGAGCACGCTGACCAAGTCGGAATTTATGGGTCGACGGGGGACGATGTTTTCGTACCTCTCGGGTTCGCTCATCCCTTGGTCGATTCGTGGAGACGCTCCGAAACCAAAGGCGACTGGGTCTTCTTCAAGAGTAACGGAGAGCTGACCCGAGTCCCGCGACCGGAGTGGCAAGACGCCTATTCGTTGATCGATTTTGATCTGGCGTTTCCCACTGCTGAACAGGCGGCGGTATCGACGGGAACTCCTCCACGATTCTCGATTCCGGTTCGCCTTCACGCAATGGGTCGACCATCAGACGCCGAACTTTGGTTGCTCGATGCCGGTGGTTTAGAGCGCCTAGAAGATTTGCTGCGAATGCTCGGTGAGGAAGGCATGCGGCCATTTGAGGTGGCCATGGTTCAAGGAGAATCCAACGCCGGGGAATTCGTATTTGTTCGCGAAAAACACAGCGGCCGGGCGAGGAACCTCGATTTCGGTGGCCAAGCCCTGTCTCCGTTTCTCGGCCTAAATAATCTGTTCATTCCGGTCGATTGTGAGCTGCTTCCTCCGCTTCGCCGCGATCTCTATAGAGACCTTTTCGGCCTTCAGAACGGTCAGATTACGGTGGTGCTTCCTTCCTCCGAGTCCGAACGGGAAGATGTCGAAATCCTGAAAATATCGACGCGTGCTTTCGTGCCTGTGACTGGATTGGTGGACCATCTTGTCAGGGGGCAGACAGCCGTTCTCGAGGAGCGGATCGCTGCCAGCGTTTTCGATCTCGGCCCGTATGCGCACGCCCCGATGCCGACCGGACTGAAATCGGAGAAGTCGTCGAAGAAGAAGGCAAAAGACGCATCCAACTTGCCCGAGCAACTTTCTGAGCCGGTCTCGGTTGCTGACGACGACGAAGTCTTCGAGCCGAGCATGGATGGCTTCGCCAAGACGAAGGGCATCGACGAATCCCTTCTTCCTGAAATCCGCCGCCAAGAAATCGCTCTCGAACGCCAGATCGTTCGCGGAGCTGGCGACACGGTGATTTGGACTCAACTTTTGACCATCAAACGCCAGTTAGAGCAGGCGGATGATGCCCTCGTCGCTGCGGTCGAATCGCTCTGGTTAACCAGTCCAGAATCATCTGAATCGCTGGTTCTTTGGAATGGGATTGGAGATCTTGCAGAACAGGCTCTAGAGGGAACCAAGGCGCCCGAGGCATCACTGGGCGATTCTGATGCAGTGATCGATCCGGCAACGACGAGGGCTACTGTCTTCGCGGCACTCAGCGAGGCTCCCGATCCGGACAGAGCGGCTGCGGGGCAGATTGATGGCTGGATTGGATCTGTTTCTGAAGTGCTCAAACAGTATGATGAGAACCTTCGGATTAAAGAACGCTGGTTGGCTTGGGGCGTGGTGCTTCAGCTGAATCGGGACGAACGTTTCGAAGTCGAGCTCCGTGACCGACTGCGTACTCAGATCGTCGAGAACGGGCTTGGATTAGAAGACTGCCCTCCGTTTTTGCGCACTCGAATTTTCCTCGATCGCGGTCAGGATTTTGGAGCTGATGGAGAGTCTGGCGACATCGATGAGTCAGTCGAGGCTGCTTTGAGAAATCTGGAGTCCCTTGCGGAAATCGCCGGAGAGATCCCGGTTCACGCGCTGGCGACGATTCTCCGGGCGACGTTGGCTCGCGCGTTCGGAGCGATTGGTGGAGCGTCGCGAACCTTTGATCTGATTGCCGAAAACGAGCGCGTTGAACTTGGGCCGGCATTGGGTGCTTGGGCGAATTTGTTCCATCTCGAAGCCTGTCGCGTCACCGACCCACAGCGCTGTGCTAAGCACGAAGAGCGGGTTGAGGCTCTGGTTCCCAAGGCTGAACCATTGACGGCCGAAGCGATTCAGTCGTCACGGGAAAGCTTCCGTCAACGAGAAGATCTAGACAGCCCAGCGGCGTTCCTTGCTCAGGAGAACTCGCGTCGGCGTTACCCTCGTGGCGACCTGCATCGCAAAGGCCACCTCTTCGAACTTGCCAACCAACTCGAAGACGCCTGCGCGAATGGTGATGAGACAATGGCGATCTCCGCGATGCGGAACATGATGACGATCGAGGATGACTCGGAATACGACGATTACGTCAAGCTCCCGCAGTTTGTCGAAGGGCTGGTTACCGCGCTCGAGAGATTCCGGTTTGGCGAACGGGGTGGAGCGCTCGGTCCGGTTTTCGAAGCCTTCGCCGCGCGGGCCCCGCAACTTCTTACCAAGCGCGACCCGTTCTATGGTTGCCTTCTTGAGATCAGTCTCGCCCATGGATTGCTGGTTATCGAAAACCTCGACCGAGCAGCGCAACATCTCGATGCGGCGATTGTGAATCTCTCGGACGCTAAAACCGAACTCGATGTCATTGATGGCTCATCAGCAGTCGTGACCCTAATCGAGAAGCTTCCCTTGGAGCGGCGCGCTGAACCGCTATCAACCATTCTCTCTGCCGCAACTGGAGTCATTGCTGGGAATGTCACTGGATCTCCTGCCGCCGCATCTGGCCGACTGTCGCCCTATTTGTCGAACGACCGTCTGATTGTCGTTGTAGTGAAACTCCTCGAGCAAGTCGGTGAAGCGGCGGTGAGTAAAGACCAACTCAGTCTAGATCTGTTCCGCGGCTATCAACTCCACGACGAGTTCCTGATTCTACAGAGGCTCGCATCTGAGTCCTTCTGTGGCGCTTCTTAGCGGACTAATTTTTTCGATTTCCCTCTCATCATGGCCAAAGACCAAGACACCAACAAAGCCGGTAGCCTTAGCTTCGAAGAGCTCGCTGCCGAGGTCGAACCGATCCGCGCGAGGATCAATACGATGCGGTCTCGGCTGTCCGATTACTTCATTGATAAGTCGGATGTCATTGACCTAATGGCGATCTCGATGCTGGCTCAAGAACCCCTGTTGATTGTCGGCCGACCCGGAACCGCGAAGTCCGATATCGTGGTGAAATTCTGCCAAGCTCTGGGTTTGGAAGGCAGTGATTATTTCGAATACATGCTGACCAAGTTCACCGAGCCCGGCGAAATTATTGGTCCCATTGACATCGGTCAGCTGAAGGACGGGCGTTACCTGCGAAAGACCGGCGGCAAACTTCCCGACTGCCGGATTGCCTTTCTGGATGAGATCTTCAAGTCGAACTCAGCGATCTTAAACACGCTGCTGACGATGATCAACGAGCGGAAATTTTACCAGGACGGGCAACCCGTGAAATTGGATCTGGTGATGCTGTTTGCCGCGACCAACGAGATCCCCGAATTCGACGAACTCGCAGCCCTGCGGGATCGCTTTGTCCTCAAGATCGAATCGAAAAGCGTCAGTGATGGACACCTCGAAGGTCTAATCGCGAAGGGGTTGAGAAACGAGAGTTACAAGGCGTTCAACCAACGGCCTTGGGAGAAGATGGCTTCTCTCGATGATTTCCTGAATCTCAAGTCCTACCTCGATCACACAATGGCTCAGGCCCCGCCCGAGGTCGGGCCCGAAGGCTTGCGTGATCCACATTTCCCAGCGGAGGTTTTTGCTCTGTTTCGTCGGATCCTCCGGACACTAGCCAAAGAAGATCGGCTGGAAATTTCCGACCGGAAAGTGGTCAAACTCTACCGTCTCCTACGCGCTCGCGCGCTGTTGTTCCACGGTGGGGTGGTGACTCGCGAGGACCTCGGATTGCTTCGCTACATTCCCGATCGCTTAAAGGATTTCGAGCCGGTTTCAGAGAAGGTCGACTTGCTGCTGAGGCTAGATTAGCTACCAAGACGCGGATTTCATCTTACCCAGAGCGCACCGGAGGCGAAAGATGCAACAAATGTTAGAGATCACTCATTAAAGGCAACAGATCTGAGGGGCATCGGTGATTTGGATATGCCGTTAAGAACCTCGATCTATGAAGCAAAAAATCCCGATTCACTTCACCCTCCTCCTGTTATCAGCTGCATCCCTCAGTCATGGGGCGATCAACCATCGCCCGACCGATGGTCGTCCGGGTGATGAGCAAATCTGGGACATCGCGAATACCATCCGAATCGCTGAACTCGATGGTGCGCCTCTTCTCTACGGGGTCGCGACAGATGATTCACATACCTATCACGGTGGCGATGTTCGACCGGGTCGCGGTTGGATTATGGTCAAGGCGACGGCCCTTGAAGGCGACGCCATTGTTCACGCAATGCGTGCTGGTGATTTCTATTCAAGCTCCGGCGTGACGATTAAGTCGGAGTCTTACGACCAAGCTTCGCGAACTTGGGAGATCGAGATCGCTACTGATGGCGAGGCGAAATTCACTACCGAATTGATCGGTGCGCGCAGTGGCTATGATGCGACGGCTGAACTTGGCAAGTCTGGGATCGGTGAGGTTTTCCAGAGCGTAGAAGGAACTACCGTTAAGTTCGTAATTCCCGAGGATGCGCTGTTCGCCCGAGTGGCGATCACTAGCGATCAGGCTCACTTAGACCCATCGTTTCCGAATCAGAAGAAGCAGGCTTGGCTGCAACCAATTCGTATAGCGGCTGATCAGCCATAGGAGCGTCAGTTGGGATAGCCGGGCATTGACGAATTGTTTCACTGTTAGTCGAAAACGAGTTAGGCTCCGGGAGTGATCACAACCGTCCGCAAATGGCTCTTTCTTGGTGTTCTCATCATCGCCGTGCCTCATGTTCTCAATGCAGACTCGGAAGTCGTAACCGAGAGCTTTGATCAGTTCGATCTAGCAGACTCAGACACCGTCGAGAAAGACAAGTGGAACATGATCACCAAGGCTGTTGGCACTTTGAATAGTCATGGGGTTGCTTGGCAGTATGAGGCGGCGGAGGCCAAGCCCGAGTGGCAGATCGATGGGCCAGGATTGATTGTCCGTGGATCTCTCAAGGCCGACTTTCCCGGCGGGCTCGATCGGCTTTCCCTAAAATACCGAGGGGTCTACCAGGCGGCGGCCATCTCGGTGACTGCCGACGGTAAGATGGTGTCCGGTGATCTAAAAAAAGTGCTCCATCCAGACAAGCCAGGGACGTTGGAACTGACTCGCGACGACCTTCCTCGGGGAGACCTTTCGATCGAGATTAAACCGGTTCACTGGTGTCTGATCGACGACCTGTCGTGGACTCTTTCGGCGCCGATGATGAAGTCTGCATCGGCACTTCCTGATGGCACTGGGGTCACCGTTATGTTCAGCCGCAGCCATGGCCTGAAGATCGGTCAAGCGAGTGGGATGAGGCTGGTGCCGAAATCTCCTGCCGAGCAGGCCGAGGCGAAAACGCTCGCGAGCACGCCTACCGAATTAGCGATCGTTGAGGTGCCAGATGAGAAGTCGCTCGTGCTCCGATTGCCCGAACCTGGCCTTCCCGAAAACGGTTGGGATCAATTCGAGATCAGCAGGGAAGGGGAGCCGAACGTCGCAATGGATCGGACGGCGAATTTGGCTGCGATCTACCGGCACTGGCCCGCTCTTGATTTCATCACAGGGTCTCGAGTTCAGCCTTGGCGCGAATCTGATGTGGTCGCTAAAGGCTGGGATTGGTCGCTGCCACCAGAAGCGAAACCTTGTCCGAATTCGGCCGTTCGGCTCGGTTTCAATGGCTGGAGATATCTCGACAAATTGCCACTTCCCGACGGAGCCACCGTAGTCGATGAACTCTGGTATCGATGGCGGGATCTGGAACCAGAACAGGGAAAATTTAATTTCGACGGGTTGCGTAAGGCCATTGCTGAGCGCACCGACGCAGGATGTGATGGAGTGGTTCTCCGGCTTCTAGGGACGCTTTGGTCGAGAACTGCGATTGAAGGAGAAACGCCGGATCATTGGGTGGGTTCGACCCCGGAGTGGTTGGGGCATATCCCGCGTATTGTTGAGCGGACGGACGATGCCGTGGTCGAGATGATTGACCCGACCGAGCCGGAATTTCACTTGGCCTACTGTCGGATGTTGGAAGCGCTTTCAGAGAGTGGGATATTGGCTCAGAAAGAACTCAACGGCGCACTGATCTGCTGGACTTCTCGCTCAAACGGAGAAGAGGGCGAAGGGTATCCTGGCGAAGACCCAGAGCGGGTCGCACGGACAAAATCGGTCATGGATGCTTGGGCCACTGCAATGGGAGATCGGCGGCACCGGCTGATGTGGGTCGGTAGCGGAAATCCTCGGGAGAACCGAACCGCCGGTTACATGGAGCACGCCAGAGAAATCGGGATCGGCCAGCGTTCGGGTTTTGTGGAGACTTACCTCATTAATGCTCCCAACCACCAGATCGGTCAGCGGATCACTGAGCAGCGTTATCTCGAAGTCGATGAGTCGAATGGCTTCATCGCCGGCGGTGCCATGTTTGGGGATGAGAACGAGGAATATCTTCCGTGGGAGAAACTCCACGGAGCCGTCGGAACGTTTCCGTATCGGTATCACAACTCGATGCTGCGCTTTCTTCAAATGCGCAGAAATTATCTCTACACCTGCGAGCGCGGGCCGGAACCTGAACTGCTCGACTACGTGATTCGGACGATGGGTTGGACGGCGAAAGACAGCCCAGATGCTTGGTGCGCTCTTCGCGAGACATCGCTGAGCCCATTTGGTCATGAGTCGAGTCCTGGGCCACTGAAAAACTTGGAACGTTGGGTCTATCAGCGAGACGTGCCCGGGATGGAGACCGAGCCGGTCGAAGCGTTCCCTCACCCCGTGCGAGATCTCTGGCTCGCTCCTCGCGATGAGCCGCAGCAGTTCATTGCGCGGCAAGGTCGGCAGATCGGGTTCGCCGTCGACGATGGGTTTCTGGATCCCGGCAATGAACACCGAATTGTCATTAAGATTACCTTTCTCAACAAAGGAAACGGAACTTGGCAGATCCGAGACACTCAGACGCCGAGTCGAGTTTTAGGCGAAGTTCGCTGTGAAGATAGTGGCGAGTTACGCACGGCAACTTTCATTTGCGGGCCGACCGAACTCTCTGGGAAAGGAATGGACCAAGATCTCATCATCGAGGGGCTCAAGGACTATCGTCCGACAATCGCGATGCTTCGGATCGTGAAGGTCGCTCCGTAGAGTGTCGTTCCACAATTTGAATGGAGATGTGGAGAATCGAAATGTAGTTTTTGAATGGCTGGGCAACGACGTGTCGTTGTGAATAATGGCAGCAAAAACAAGTCCAAGACAAAAGGACTTGGTGCTCCTTGATCTACCTATTCTTATTCGGAACACGCCATGCTTACAACCGACCTTCTTCGCACCGCGAAAATTTTCAGCATTGCTCTTTTGGCTGTCTTGCCGACCCTCGGGGCGGCAGCTCTTCCGAACATTGTTTACATCCTCGCCGATGACCTCGGTTACGGCGATGTGCAATGCCTTGCTCCAGAGACCAGCAAGATCGCGACTCCGAAGATGGATGCGATTGCCAAAGCCGGCATAGTCTTTACGAACGCCCACTCAAGCTCGTCAGTTTGCACACCGACCCGCTACAGCGTTCTCACTGGTCGCTATAACTGGCGCACTCATCTCCAGGAACATGTTATCTGGGGATACAGTCCGCCACTGATCGCTGAGGGCCGGGCGACGGTTCCATCGGTTCTTCGCGATCTGGGCTATGCGACGGCCTGCATCGGGAAATGGCACATCGGAATGTTCCTGCCAACAACCGATGGTGTTCTGCCAAAAGGAAGATCTCCGAAGGCCGTTAATATCGTCTGGGATGGAGTGATTGAGCAAGGCCCCATCGATCGTGGCTTCGACCATTTCTATGGCATTTCGGCCTCACTCGATATGGCGCCATACATTTACATCGAAGACGATCGATTCGTCGGCGAAATGCCCGAGGGGAGAACCAGACAGCCGGGTTTCGACAGCAGCGACGTCTTGGCTGAAATTGGTCGGAAAACGGTGGCCCATATCGAGAAGCAATCCGCCGACAAACCCTTCTTCGTCTACGTCCCCCTGACTTCGCCTCACACTCCAATAGTCCCGTCCGCAGAGTGGAAAGTGAAAAGCCCGCACGGAAAGTACGGTGATTTCGTCATGGAGACTGACCACGTCATCGGCCTGATCGCAGATGCGATTGAAGCTTCGGATTTCGGGGACAATACTCTGCTCATCGTGACCAGTGACAATGGTTGCTCAAGGGCCGCCGGAATCAGCAAACTGGGGAGAGATCATGGTCACTATCCGAGCGCACAGTTTCGGGGATCGAAGGCCGACTTGTGGGACGGCGGCCACCGCGTTCCGTTCCTCGTCCGCTGGCCTGCCAAGGTGAAGCCTGGTGGCTCAACTGACGAACTCATCTGCCTGACCGATCTCATGGCGACGGCGGCTGAATTGTCCGGTGCGAAACTCACCGACAATGCTGGAGAAGACAGCGTCAGCTTTGCTCCAGCGTTGGAGGGTAAACCGATTACTTCCGATCGGGCAGGGGTCGTTCACCACTCAATTGACGGATTCTTTGCCTACCGGAAAGGATTTTGGAAACTCCTCTTATCGCGAGGCTCCGCCGGATGGACTGCTCCGAAGGAGGCGAGTTTCGAAGACGACGTCCCCGACGGTCAGCTCTACCAGATGGACAATGATCCTGGTGAGCAAAACAATCTCTTCCAAGAGAATCCCGAGATTGTTGCCGAACTTCTCAAGCAACTCGAATCTGACGTAACGCGTGGCCGCAGTACTTCCGGTCCCGACCAACCGAACGACGTCGATGAGATCGTTCTGTGGAAGAACAAAAAAGCCCACTGATCAAATACCGAAGCTCCTGTCCCTTACCCGAACACCATGATCCGAATCCTTGCTATCCTTCTCGCCATGGCGACCCTCACGGTCGCAGCTCCCAAGCCAAACTTTGTCGTCTTCGTTGCCGACGACATGGGCTGGGGTGACTCCGGCACCTACGGGCACCCACTGATCAAGACGCCCAACCTCGATAAGTTGGCCGCTGAGGGAGTGAAGTTTACCCAGTGCTATTCAGCCTGTGGCGTCTGCTCACCGTCCCGCGCTGCGATTCTCACGGGACGCACGCCTTACCGAAATGGCGTTTGGCGGCATCTATCTGGCAATCATGATGCCCACCTCCGCGAGAGTGAGATCACCTATCCAGAACTTCTCAAAAAGGTTGGTTACGAGACCTGCCATGTCGGCAAGTGGCACCTTCTTTCGAAGTCGCAGTTCCTGAATCCTGACTTCCCGCAGCCGGGCGATCACGGTTACGACTATTGGATGTACTCTCATAACAACGCCGAACCTAGCCACCGGAATCCTAAGAACTTCTTCCGCAATGGCGAGCCCGTTGGTGAGATGAAGGGTTACTCTGCACTCCTAGTTGCGGCCGAAGCCGAGCGCTGGCTGAGTGAGATTCACGATCCCGAAAAGCCCTTCGCGCTCTCAGTTTGGGTGCACGAACCCCACTCGCCGATTGCCACCGACAGCAAATTTTCCGGTCTCTATCCCGACCACGACAACGCGAAGTATATGGGCAATATCACCCAACTCGACGCCGCTCTTGGTAACGTGATGGATGCTTTGGACAAGGCGGGTGTGGCTGACAATACGCTCGTCTTTTTCACCTCTGACAATGGTCCTGTTCCTGGTTATGGCGGCACGTCAGGTGGCCTTCGCGGTGTTAAACGTGCTAGTTTCGAAGGTGGCATCCGCGTCCCGGGCGTCGCGCGTTGGCCTGGCCACATACCAGCAGGCACCGTTAGTGATGTCCCTGTCATCGGTTCCGATCTCTTTCCCACAATTCTTGAACTCGCTGGAGTTCCCCTTCCTGATGACCGCACCATCGACGGTGTCAGTATGATTGGCCCCTTCCAAGGCAAAGAGGTCAATCGCCCTATCCCGATGTTCTGGCGCACCCATGTTTCTCAAGCCGACAACCGCATGGCCGTCCGCGTCGGTGATTGGAAACTTGTCAGCAACGATGTCATGGACGCCTTCCTGCTGTTCAACATCCAAGCCGACCCGAAAGAGGAGAACGACCTCTCCGGCTCGATGCCCGAAAAACTCGACGAGATGAAGAAAGTCCTAACCGAACTCTGGGCAAACATCGAGACCGAAGGTCCTAGCGAGTGGTGGCTCAATGAGCGGCAGAAGCCTAAGGGTTCTTCGAAACTGAATTACTAAAGTTGGGTATGACCAAGGTTGGCCTTCACACTAAGTGACCTCGCTTTAGCAGGGTGTTGAAAAAGGCGGTGACTCGTCGCGGAGCCTCATGTGATCGAGGGTTAGGCGCGAGGATCAAGTGG
>ENA-ORXR01001199-ORXR01001199.1-marine-metagenome-genome-assembly--contig:-NODE-1199-length-28484-cov-9.246101_pt1 | contig 28484 bp, 26 predicted proteins | sample MGYA00237866_ERZ511479 | MGnify/ENA metagenome assembly ERZ511479
TCATTTTCTATAATGTATCTACGGATATTGGATTCACCACCACCAGCATCACCTGTAAATAGACTTGACCCATTATGTACTGATGCTATACGTGTACCCAATGGTGATTGTGATAATGGTTTCATCTTGTTGACCATCTCCATTAGAAACAGAAGTTGTCCATCAGAAGAACGTGGAGTCGCAGCTTCATCTTTTTCTTCCCCCCAGTAATCTTTTAGTTGGATGGAAAAACGTGGGTCTATGATGTCCTTACCATCTTTGATATATTTTACTTCACTGCTCCACGACTTCCCATAAGGTGGGTTACTCAACATGAAGTCGAAAGTAGTACCCGCAAATTCATCGGTAGATAAAGTAGAGCCTACTCTGATGTTCTTAGGGTCATTCCCTTTAATCATCATGTCCGACTTACATATCGCATAGGTCTCATCGTTAATCTCTTTTCCAAATAGATAGACATCACCAGTAGCTTTTATTTTACCTTCTTCATCCTTTATAAAGTCCTGTGACTCTGACAGCATCCCACCACTACCACAAGCTGGGTCGTAGATGGTCATGACAGGTGGTAGTTTATCTTTTATAGGTTCGAAGATGATATGCGTCATCAAGTCTACCGCATCACGTGGAGTGAAATGTTCCCCAGCTTCTTCATTATTTTCTTCATTGAATTTTCGAATGAGTTCTTCGAATACGTAGCCCATTCCCAGATTACTCAATGCGGGTAACTTTCTACCGTCAGGGTCTAACTTTTCAAAAGGTGTCAAATTAATATTCGGAGAAGTAAATTTTTGTAGTACATCCAGTAATACATCCTTATTAGCCATATGTGCCACCTGACTACGGAGCTTAAACTTGTCTATTATTTCTTTTACGTTATCACTAAAACCATTTAGATAATCTTCAAAATTAGCTTGTAATATCTGCTGACTATTGGTAGCCGTGTTATGTAACTTCTGCAATGTCCATACACTGGTATTGTAGAAAACATACCCAGATTCTTGTTGCAGTCCTTTGGGGTCAAACTCTGTCATCTGTGCTTCCTTCTTCTGGAATGCAACTTCTTCCAGCACTTTATCCTTAGATGGCTCTAATAGGGCATCTAATCGCCTAAGAACGACCATCGGTAAGATAACATCACGGTACTTCCCCCGAACATATACATCTCTAAGACAATCATCAGCAATCGACCAAATAAAGGATACCAATTTATTATGTGTGGCTGTGTTCATATTCTTCTATACTGATTAATAAATCACTTACTTCTACTTCTAATAGGCTGGCTATTTCATACAATACTTCAAGTCTTGGTTGCTGCTTATTTGTGCAGTACCTATTGACCATATTGAAACTTTTATTTAAAGTTTCAGATAACCAAACCTGTGTCAGTCCTTGTTCAGAAAGGACGTCTTTAATCCTGTTCATCTTAATTTTTTTGCGGTGCGGTGAAGATAAAAGAATATCTCGTATTTCGAGATACAGGGCTTTGGAATATTAAGATTTATTCAACAATGAAGTGCAAAAAACATCTTGCTACATGAAAATACTGTGAATTTTAAAAGTAGGGTAGTATCGAAGAAATCATTACATGTAAAAATCTTATCTCAATTTGGTGGTACTCAGATGTACTCTGCCGTGCATTTATCTGAAATAGTTTTGAAGCAAACAAATTGTTTCAAAATGCAAGAAATTTTAGTTCAGAAATATCTATCTGAAAAAGAACATCTAATCCACACAGCAATTAAAGAAAACCCAAATAATGCAATTATAGCTGGTTGTGGATTAGGCAAGTCTGCTATGTGCTTTGGAAAGGAACATGCTAAACCTTTTTATCAGACTTACAGTGAAAAAGAAGGTGATAAACATTACACCGTTTACATAGCGACAACTAAATTGAAAATCAAAATGGATGTTAGAGAGTACCCACATATAACTCCGTTTTTTGGTGAGATGGGCATGTCAGAAGTAGAACGTAAAATGCAGATAAAAAATTCAGCAGAAAAGGTTCTTATCACTACATATGGATATGTCCAAAAAGCAGTAAAGTATTGAAGGAAAATGGCATAAAATAATAGAAGAAAATAAAACTCTTTACCACAAGGTGGTCACTGATGATAATGAAAATAAATGAGGGAATTCTTTTTGGAGAGCCGACTACTTCTTCCTTTTAATTGTTTCGTTATATAACTTATTGAATGCTTTGGCGGATATTCTATGTGCATATGTACGTGATCTTTACTTACCACTCCTTTCAATATTTCTATATCCAATGATTCACAGTCTTGTATTATTAATTCCCTACTTCGTTTTTGAACCTCCCCAGTTAATATATGGTACCTGTATTTTGTTGACCATACTATATGAGCTGTCAATCGACTTACTGTATGTGATCCTCTCCGCGTTTTTGACATCTTTCTTTTTCACAAAGGTACCAAATTGAACTTTCGCACTAAAGTGCGAGGTTTTAAACCATTTTTTGAGACCAATAAAGTTCTGGCATATCTATCATATTCATCTTCAAGTTTTGCGTTCCAAATAAGTTCAAGCTCCGCTAAATTTAATGCTAATTTTTGCTTTGGATTCTCAGGAAGAAATTCAACCTTGTCCTGAAAGTCACTAGTTCGTTTAGATAATTCAAATTCTTTGAAGGCTTTGTTTGCAAAGACCATAGTGACATTCAAATAATCATTGATAGTTGAATTAGCCAATGGTTTACCATTGGATTTAATATGTTTTTCAATTTTTGACCTAAAAGATTGAAACCATTTCTTTGTTATCAGTAAAGCCATGTAATGATGGCTACTGTTAAAGCAGAAAAATGGTCGACCTATTTTCTAACTAAGGCAAAACTAAGGCAGATAAATGTACAACTGAGTATTTGTGAGTACCACAGAGTCCATGGGTGGTTCTTATAAACACCTAAAAATCAATACTTTCTCTAATTATCGTTGTGAATGGGATAGTACTATCGAATAATCCTATTTAACATAATATTAATTATAGGAAACAATTAAATGGAAATTTATACCGTACATAATCTGTATAACTTACTCGATCACAACCGTTTACAAACGATTAATGTGTTCTGTAAGTATTCTGGAAAGCTCCTTAAGATCGCCAGATTCGTATAATGCAGGAAGATCTTGTAGAGATGTACCTACAGGCGCTTTGAAATTTATATAATCCTGAAATCTTATTCCACCGACAACTGATGGATTATATGCGCTGCGAAATCTAACACCGCCGCCGTTCACTTGATAATTATAAGCAAGGTAATCTATCGTGTGATTTTCCTTAGAAATCCAATAATGAAAAATATCGTCATGATCCGTGCCGCCGTTTTCTTCCGAAAAATAAATTTCTATCTCATGGTATTTCTGGCCCTTAACCGTAGCCTCACCAACATATTTTTTAAATACGGCCTTGTCCCTGAGTTTGTAAGGTAGTGAAGCAAAATAGATCACGGAATTTAATCCATCGGAAAATTTCCGAGTATCCTTGTCTGATAAGGATTTTTCTACGCCATCTACAGTCCTTGTAAAATTTCCATTATTTAGGATATCGATTATTTCTGAGCCATCCTGAGTCGTCTTCGTACTTTGGTATAAGTAGCCGCCATCTAGATGAGAAAATATGTAGTTATTATTTCTAAAATTGAATTGTATTGTTTCAGTCTCATAAGCAGGGCCACCATGGGCAAGAATAGCTTGCTTAATAATTCGATCAGCCTTAGATAATTCAGACTTGTTTTCACCGGCTAGTCTAGGAGAACAAGAGCAAATTGTTATAATCACCATTAAATACAGGAACTTAATTTTCATTGAACAAATTTAGTATTTTAATAGATATTGATCCGAACAAATAGAACTGATTTACGAAAGGGGAGTCACTCCCCTATTTTTTGTCTAGCAGCCGCTCGTCCCACAAGAAATCCTCTGTACTTAGTAGCTTCGTACGAGTTGAATAATCCTCATGCATTGTATTAATAATGTAATTATTCTCAGCGGGTATAACGGCTGAAGGAACACGCAGAACTAAGGAATTCGCTGAGTTATACCAGTCACTCCCCTTCCGTCTCAGTAAAGGATAAGCACCTGTTGTCCTCCAATTGTCACCTAATTCATGCTTAGCGATTGAGAAAGTTTCTGTGACATCTACTTCTACTTGTATGACCATTATCTTATACGGAATTCTTACTCTTATAGAAGCTCTTCTTACTAGAAGTTCTAGGGCACATAATGAGCGAGTACTGCCAGTGTAGAGCACAAACTGATTTTTATCGTTCCACCTTGCTGGGCGACCTGATGCAAACAATGATCCAGCATATTTTTCTATTGCTATTCTATACACCTCTATCATGCCTAAGCATTATCTCCGTACTCCATACCTGTTAACTGATCATCTATAAACTGTATGCCAGAGATGGTATTAAGGTATATATTAGGCTTTTGCCAATTAAGAAAAAAGTTATCAGTTTCTAACCAATCATTAAATGCATCTGTATCTCCAAAAACTTCTTCTCCATGCTTCATGATGGATAAGAGCATTAGTGTGTGTTCTTGCAGATCTTCTTTGATCTTAACGTTTTTTGACTTGTAGGTTCGGAAGGTTTTTACATTAATATTCAACCAATCAGAAATAACATCATCTGCGATTTCCGACACACTCTTTAGTACGTTCATGTACCGAGAAGTTACTTTTCCAGCATGTACGAGCGCTAATACCTGCGAGGGGTTAATCTGTGATGGAATGCCAGTGTATATATTTCTTTCTGATCTTGTCATAGTACAATATAGGTATTTTTACCTTTAGTAACAAGTAATTTTACCTTTTATTTTAAATAAGCTCTAAAGAGCTTGGAGCCCATCAGAGATTAGAGATTTTCTCAAGGCGGTTTTGTAGAAGCCACTTTGAACTCATTATAGATTTAAGTATTTTAGTACTATTATGAATATGATAGATAAGATAGATTGGGAAGGTTTAGAGCGAGAACTCAGTTTTACAACAGCTAGATCAGGAGGTGCTGGAGGTCAGCATGTCAATAAAGTGGAGACTAAGGTGATATTAAAATTTGATATACATGCATCTTCTACATTGACAGATAAGCAAAAAGAAACATTGCTGGCTAAACTATCTCACAGGCTTAAGGATAATACTCAACTATCTATGTATTCCCAAGCCACAAGATCACAGCTAAAAAATAAAAGAAGAGTTATAGAAAACTTCAAAAAACTAATCCGAAAATCTTTACATCAAAAAAAGAAAAGAGTGCCAACAAATATTCCGTATAAGGTGAAGGCCAAAATCCTAGCGGATAAGAAGCACAAATCAGCTGTCAAGAAACTCAGAAAAAAACCAGATCAATATCAGTAGTAAGCATATAAATTTATATATTGATCTCATGGATAGTATTAAGCAGACGGTATGGATCACAGGAGCTAGCTCAGGTATAGGAGAAGCTTTAGCACTAGCCTATAATGCTAAAGGATATAAAGTAATCGGCTCATCTAGAAAAAAGGTTTCCTTAGATAGTGTAAAGAAAAAATGCACTTATCCTGAGTTTTTTGTCTCAGTTCCTCTAGATCTGAGTGATCATGCTTCCCTAGAGGGAATTGCTAATAAAGTTCTGGAAAGCTATACCATTGACATACTTATCAATAATGGGGGGATATCTCAACGATCCTTAACTAAGGATACATCGTTCAGTGTATACAAGCAATTAGTAGACGTAAATTATCTGGGTACTGTTGCGCTCTCTAAAGCAGTACTCCCCTACTTTTTAGAAAATAATAATGGTCAGTTTGTCGTAATTAGTAGTTCTGCAGGCAAGTTCGGTGTTCCATTAAGGTCGGGATACTCTGCTTCTAAATTTGCTTTACATGGATTTTTCGAAGCGCTGAGAGCAGAACTAAAAGATACGCACATTGACATAACAATGATAACACCTGGATATATAAAAACCAATATTTCTAAACATGCACTTACTGCTGATGGGTCCCCTCAAAACACGATGGATCAGGCTCAGGAAAATGGCATGACCCTAGATCAGTTTACAAAGATCGCTATGAAAGGTATAAGCCAGAAAAGGACTGAATTCTCCATAGGAGGTATGAAAGAAACTAAACTTGCGATACTTGTATCTAGGCTATTCCCAAACATATTTAGGAAAATAATAGCTAATTCTAAAGTAACCTAAGCTATTAATAAACAGTAGATTAGCATATGTGGTATAGATCAATAGATGAATCTAAATGAATCGTGTATTTTTTATCTAAGTACAAAAGACGATTTGTGTGATTCATTAATTCACTATTTAATTCATAATTCTTATATATAAAGTCTATTTTTGGTTTTTTATTTGAATAGGCAATAGCTGAATATTAGAGAACTTTAACTACGATACGGAACATGGATTTGTTTGACAGAATAATAAAAGATAAAGGGCCATTAGGACAGTATGCTGATGTAGCCGAAGGGTATTATATCTTTCCAAAACTGGAAGGAGATTTAAGTAATAGAATGAGGTTTAATGGCAATGAGGTAATCGTCTGGTCTATTAACAATTATCTAGGATTAGCAAATCACCCAGAGGTAAGAAAAGCAGATGCTAAAGCAAGTGAAGATTGGGGTCTTGCATACCCTATGGGGTCTAGAATGATGTCTGGAAACACGGATCTTCATGATGAGCTAGAGAGACAATTAGCGGACTACGAAAATAAAGAGGCTGCTGTACTTGTAAATTTTGGTTATCAAGGTATTATGTCAGCGGTAGATTGTTTACTTACAAGAAGAGATGTAGTTGTGTATGACGCGGGTTGCCATGCCTGTATAGTAGATGGTGTAAGAATGCACTCAGGAAAAAGGTTTGCGTTTCTGCATAATGATATTGCGAGCTTAGAAAAGCATTTGCAGACTGCAGAGAAAATAGTAGCAGAGTCTAGAGGAGGTATTCTCGTGATTTCTGAGGGTGTGTTCGGTATGCGAGGAGATCAAGGAAAGCTGAGAGAGATTGCGGCACTTAAGTCTAAGTATAACTTTAGATTTATGGTAGATGATGCACATGGGTTTGGAACTCTTGGCGCCACAGGATCTGGAGCAGGAGAAGAGCAAGGTATACAGGATGATATCGATGTTTATTTTGCAACTTTTGCTAAGTCTATGGGTAGTATCGGCGCATTTTTGGCTGGAGATAATGATCTTGTAGAGTATCTAAAGTACAATATGAGATCACAGATATTTGCTAAGTCCATGCCGATGACTCAGGTTGTAGGTAATATGAAGCGGCTAGAAATGATCAGGACGATGCCAGAATTAAAGAACAAACTTTGGGAAAATGTAAGATTGCTACAATCTGGTCTTAAAAAGGCTGGATTCGATATAGGGGATACTAATTCTTGTGTAACCCCAGTCTATATGAAAGGTTCTGTCGAGGAAGCAATGGCTCTAGTACATGATCTTAGGGAAAATCACAAGGTTTTCTGTTCTATCGTGGTGTATCCTGTTATTCCTAAGGGAATGATTTTACTGAGATTGATTCCTACAACAGTACATACTATTGAAGATATTAATTTAACCATCGATGCCTTCAAAGCCATCTCACACAAATTAGAAACGAAGGCTTATCAGATGGCAGTTGACTCTTAATAATTAGTCAGTATGTCCGAGCAATTCTTAATAAGTGGGATCCAGCAAATAGGTCTTGGAAACATTTCTGTCTACGATACATGGGACTGGTATAGAAAAAATCTAGGTATGGATTTGCCTATTTTTGATGAGGCGGCTGAGGCAGCTCTTATGTTACCTTATACAGGTGGAAAACCTAGAAGCAGACATGCTATTCTTGCTATGAATCATATGGGTGGAGGAGGTCTCGAGATATGGCAGTATACAAGTAAAACACCAGTGGAAATAGGTTTTGAACCTACGCTTGGTGATACAGGTATAACGATCAATAAATTCAAAAGTCCAGATGTATCCAAGGCCTATACAGAACTTAAAAAAAGAAACGTAGATATCATTTCCACACCGAGTAAAGATCCTACAGGTAGGAACCATTTTTATATAAGAGATCTATATGGTAACCTAATAGAAATAATAGAATCGGATAACTGGTTTAGAAAAAAATTGTGGTACACAGGTGGTATTTACGGCTGTGTTATAGCTGTGAGTGATATAGAAAAATCGCTACCCTTCTATCAAGAGTTACTAGGGTATGACAGTGTGCTCTATGAAGGAACTGAAATCTATGATGACTTCAAAAACATATCTGGAAAGGATCATAATATAAGAAGAGTCATTCTTTCGCATAGCAAAGCTAGGAAAGGACCGTTTAGCAAGCTATTAGGAAAATCTGAAATAGAATTAATTCAAAACTTAGATCACAATCCTACTCCCCTATTTAAGGATAGGATGTGGGGAGATATTGGATATATTCATCTATGCTTAGATATAAGAGGAATGGATGCATTACGGAAGAGGTGCAAAGAGTTCGGTTCTGCTTTTACAGTAGATAGCGGTGATTTCGATATGGGCGAAGCAGCAGGACAGTTTGCTTACATAGAAGATCCAGATGGAACACTCATAGAGTTTGTAGAAGCACATAAATTACCATTGCTCAAAAAAATAAATTGGTATCTGGATTTGCAAAAACGTCCTCAAGATAAATCCCTTCCTACATGGATGCTCTATGCCATGGGACTGAATAGGGTAAAAAAATAATCCTAAATTTTGATCCAGTCCGTTGTTAATTATATATTAATATAAAGGCATTAAGACTTGTTGCCACTGCAAGCCAGATCGCATAAGGAAGGATGAAATAAGGATAAAAACCTTCTAAGCTTCTAAATCCTTCTTTAGCAAACCAGATTATGAGTAAGAGCAAAATTGTGATGGTGATGAGACCAGCTGTAACTAAATGTTTTTCAAAAAATATATAATTCCAACCAACATTGATTACCCACTGGAGTGAGAAAAGCATAATAAGTTGTTTGTCAAATTTTTCTTTCTTTAAAACCAACTCTGTCATAAATACCGAGAATAAAATCATTATGGTTGTCCATGCAAAACCAAAAAACCAACCAGGAGGCGTCCAAGGAGCTTTCTCTAATCCCATATACCAACTTCCAGTAACATCATTTGCAGATATCATTCTTCCTATTCCTAAGGCAACAAAGTTTACAACAAAGAATAGAATCAGATAGGGTAATTTCTTCATAATTTTATTTATTAAAATTGCTTGAAAAACTAAATGTATAGATATCTCTACACTTAATAAAGGTCTGCATGTTTTCATGTCAAGGTAAATGAAAAAACGATAATTAAAAAGTTTATATAGAATTAAGTCTTATCATTGTAGTAGTAATATAATACTATGATAGAGATAGGAAAACTTAATACACTTACCGCTCAAGAAAGGCATGAACCGGGTTATTACCTAATAGGTCCAGATGAAGATGATAGAATACTTTTGCCTAATTCTGCTATTCCTGATGACCTAAAAGACGGGGATGAGATAGAAGTATTTGTATATAATGATTCTGAAGATAGACCTATAGCGACTACACTTACACCTAAACTGATGCTAAATGATTTCGGTGTACTAGAGGTTAAGCAGGTTACAAATTTCGGCGCATTCCTGGATTGGGGCTTGGCTAAAGATCTACTCATACCTTTTAAAGAGCAAAATAGAAAATTAGAAGAGGGAGAAAAGGTATTAGTGTATCTATATTTAGATGAAGAGAGCGATAGATTAGTGGCGACGGTAAAGCTTTCTAGATACTTAGTTGAAAGTCCAATACTAGTAGAGGAAGGAGAAAAGGTCGATATAATCATATGGAAAAAAACAGATCTAGGATACAAAGTCGTGATCAACGAAACACATCAAGGTCTGATCTATAATGATGATACTTATGTCAAATTAAAAACGGGTGATCGGATGAAAGCTACGATAGATAAAATCCGGGAAGATTTTAAGATAGATGTTCGTATCAGAGAAAAAGGCTATGAATCTATATCTAGCGAAGCTGATAAAATAGTAGAGGCCTTAAAAAAAGCTGGAGGAACGCTGCCCTATCATGACAAAAGTCAGCCAGAAGAAATATATAAGTTTTTTGGTGTAAGCAAAAAAGTTTTTAAAAAAGCGATTGGAGGTCTTTACAAGCATAAGATCATAACAATAAGTCCAGAAGGAATTGCACTTATAACTCCAAAAGAATAATCTAGCTGATCTGCGTTTGTGAAAATTCTTTGTGACCTAAACTAAATTTTATTTCTTCATAACTATACTTATCTCCTAGCGCGTCCTTTATTTCCCGCAGACCTTTTCCTTCATGCTTTTGTATGGTATCTAATATAGTTTGTAGTTTATCGGCCTCAACAAACTTAGCTACATTTATTTTTCCTATCGCTACATAGTGTACCAGATGTGTCAATATAGAATTTGCTTTTAGATTTCTCTGCTCAGCTATTTCGACAATACTCATACCAGCCATGAACATCTTATACGATTGTTTCTTTGTGGGAGACCCTTTCTGAGTTCTAGGTTTAGTTTTTCTTACTTTGACTAATCTGGTCAACAAGCTCATTTTGTCTTCCAGATTATTATCCTTTAAATAATGAAATATTTCTTCTCTGAATTGCTCGCCATATCTATTGGCTTTGACATTTCCCACACCGTTCATCTTAAGCAAGTCTTCATTAGTTGTTGGGAAATAGGTAGCAAATTCTATGAGTGTATTATCGGGGAAAATGATATAAGGAGGTACTTCTTCTTTCTTAGCAATTGTAGATCTTATCTTTTTTAGTTTGCCAAAAAGCACATCATCATAGGGAAGATTAGTTTTTTCTTTTTCTACAAACTTTTCTTCTTCTATGAGCATCACTTTTTGTCCCATAAAAAGAACTTGCAGACTTTTCTTTGTTAGTTTAAGAACAGGAAAACCATCATCTGTAACACGAAGATATCCATCTTCTATTAGATTTCTAAAATAGGATTCCCAATTTTTTTTAGATATATCTGCACCTATCCCATAGGTCTTCAGCCAAGTATGTTCTTCTCTTATCTTTTTAGACTTGGATCCTCTTAGAAAATCTATGACATAGTTTTTTCCAAAAGATTCTTTTAATCTTTTTACGGCAGACAGAGCTTTCTGAGCAATGATTGTTCCATCGAATGTTTTGTATTCAGCTAGGCAGACATCACATGATCCACAGTTATCAGGATAGTCTTCACCAAAATAACGCAGAAGATATTGCCTTCTACATTTCTTAGTTTCTCCAAAAGCAATCATCTTATTTAGCTTACCCGTAAGAATAGGAATCTGATCTTGATCACCTTCATCTATAAATCTTCTCAGCATAATGGCATCTCCTCTACTAAAAAAGAGCATGGCCTTACTGTCGACGCCGTCTCTTCCTGCTCGACCTGTCTCCTGGTAATAAGACTCTATATTTTTAGGTAAGTCCATATGCACGACATACCTTACATTAGACTTGTCTATACCCATACCAAAAGCTATTGTCGCTACAATAATCTTGATTTCATCCTTAATAAAAAGCTCTTGGTGGCGGTCTCTATCTTCAGAATTTAAGCCGGCATGATATGGTAATGCAGCATAACCATTTACATTCAAATTCTCTGCGATAGACTCAGTAGATTTTCTAGACAAGGTGTAAATTATACCCGACTCATCTTCGTATTCTTTTAGGAATTCTAATAATTTAGAAAAGCTATTTTTCTTAGGCTGAACATAATAGGAAATGTTTTTCCTATTGAAACTGGAAATAAAGACATTCCCATGCTGAATATCTAAATTTTTCAAAATGTCAGCTCTAGTTCTATCATCAGCTGTTGCAGTAAGCGCAATGACTGGAATAGTAGGATATTGCGCCTTGAAGGCTTTAAGTCTTAGATATTCAGGTCTAAAGTCATGCCCCCATGAACTTATACAATGAGCTTCATCTACGGCAATAAAATTAATATTTAGATTTTTTATAAGTTTGAACAAATAGCTATCGGATCCAAAGAGTCCTTCAGGTGCTATATATAGGATTTTTAGCTTACCCGATAATAGGTCATTGATTATAGTACTTCTCTCTTGAAGATCTTGAGATGAATTTAGATAGGCCGCATTTACGCCATTCAACTTTAGAGCATCCACCTGATCTTTCATAAGGGCGATCAGTGGCGAAATAACAATTCCGGTTCCTTCTTTCACTAGCATCGGAAGCTGATAACAAATGGATTTGCCTCCGCCTGTAGGCATGAGCGCTAGCGTATCTTGCCCACTCATAATAGAATCAATTATTTCTTTTTGATTCTTTCTGAAATTCTTGTATCCGAAGAACTGTTGTAAAGCTTTTTCCATGTTCATTGCTAATGAAGTTATAAAATTGATATATAAGAATTTAAAGAATTATTGCAGAGATAAAAGTAACTTTTCATTTGGTTTTACCCTGCTCTCTTGAATAAGTTTTTTGTCTCTCAAAGCCTTGACAATAAAGATATTCCCATCTCTTCTTATTTCTATGTCAATCGGGATACCTGATACGTATATTTTTTTGACATGGAGATATCCCCAAGAACTAGGAAGATCTATTGCTACTTCTATTTTCTTAAAACCAATAGGTTCTATCCCTAAAAAACCTTCTGTCAGAATTCTACAATACAAAGCACTCTCCGCTGACAAGTGTTTCATGTTATTTTCTGGGTAAGCTTCCACCGCGTAAGGTACATGGTCCCCTAGTAGTCTCTTTTCTGTATAACTTTTTAGCTTTTCAAAAGCTAGATCCGTAGAACCGTTATTTAGTGCGCCTCTAAGTGTATATAAGGTTGCTCTGTCCCAGAACAGAAGATCTTCTGCGTTCTGATTTTCTTTATATTCTACAAGAACGCCATTTTCCGTCCATAGTTTTTCGAATAATGCTTTCAGCGTTCCCTCATTCCTTTTTGTTATACCCATCGTCATAGGAAGGCAAATCCAGTGTCTTAAGTTAGTGTTACCGTCATAATATCTATAAGTTTCTAATCCATTGACAGTTGCTCCGAAATATTCTTCAATAACTTGCTCCATCTCCTTTTGATCATTTAGATACCTAACAGCAAGCTTTTTCTTCCCTATAGCTTTCGCTAGTTTACTTGCATACTTAAGACCACCATAGTACAAACTAGAAGTGGATAAGTTGGCAGGTCCGGTTTCTATACGACCTTCCATTTCGTCTGATTCAGACTTGATGGCTCCTTCAGCATTTTTCATCTTCTTGCAGTAAGCAATGCTCCATTCTATAAGCGGCCATAGCTCTTCAGAAAGCTCTCTGTTTCCTAAAGACAATAGATAAGAAGAAGTCCCGTAAGCAATCATGGCAGCATCACCCCTATCTAAATGTGTCATGGCAAAATTTCCATCTACTTCGAATGCATAAGCAATGTGTTTATCATCTTCTGGTATATTCTTCAAGAACATCTTGTAGGCATTTGCAGATGCTACAATACCATTTTCGTAACCAAGATATGGGAAAAATGGGCCGGCATATTCTATCTGATCGTTGGCCCATATCCCTGTGTAATAATTACCTCCTCCTGGAGAATGAACAATGCCCATGCTAGAATTATATATACTTTCCGATGCTCTAATTTTAGAAAAGTAGAACATGGTGTTAAACATGGAGTCTGGACTATCAACAACTAATTTTGATGCTATCTCTTCTAAAAAATCAGTTCTTTCTTTGTAAGCTTTTTTGTAATTAAATGCATTTGAGAATTCTAAGCCCATTGTCGCTCCGTAGTACATGGGGAAAGTATACGATTCGTTTTCAAGTAAGTCAATATCGCTTTGAGCTTCGCTAAAGAAGTGCATTTCGTATTTTCCCTTGTAGCCAATTTCTTCAGAAGTAAAATTACAATTACCCATAATGATAGATTTCTTGTGATTGTCTAAGTTCTTTAATTTCCACTCTTCTACTAGAAACCTGTCTTCCATTGATGGATAAATGTGCTTACTTATTTGTATACCTTCAACTGGTGCGTAAAAAATTTCCAGTGTTCCATCTATAACTATAGAGTCCACTGTTGTGGCTTTGATGATTTTGTCATTGTAAGAGATAGACGGAGCAAGTTCTTCTCCTGTCTTTTTACGATAATATGCTCTATATTTTTTCCAATCAGGTTCATTCGATTTATTGTAAGTTCTGAGTTGGGGGAAGATGACATCTTTCTCTAATGAAATATTCTTATTCTCATCTATGGAGTAATATACTATAGCTGCTATGTTTTTACCAGCCATTTCTATGTTATCTTCATGGGGAAGATTTTCCTCAGTAGTTAGATCCCATTTAATAGCAGACTCGTCCTTAATTGTCCAATAGTTGACATCATTATGAAGCTGCTGTGCATCTAATGTTGGATCAATTATGCAGTAAATTAAAATGAAAATTAACATCGTACGAATCATCTAAAAGAATTTCTATTATTGTAAATAAAAGTAACAAATTTCAATATACATTTAGTACCCAAGTTAGCATTTCATTAAGTCTCCTGTAGAATACAATAGATAATTTATTTACGAAACTTTAATCAATATCGTTAATTGAGATATTTATGAAGCTATGCTCTATTTTCAACGATATAATTAATTACTTTTCGTTTTATAAAATCTATTATATTTCACGATTAATGAGTAATTTAGGTGAAGAAAAAGTTTGCTAAACCATAAATAAAAGGAGCTCCAATATAGTATAAGGAGTATGATTCAATATTCTTATATTACATACATTCCTGTTTACTTTTTTCAGAATCATATTTAGATTCTTGCTAAAAACAAATTAGTTCTATGGCGCTTGCGAATATTTGTATCCAATATAAAATATAAACATGACACACCAGATAAGATCATTTGAAGAATACAAAGAAGTCTACGCAGATAGTGTTAAAAATCCCGCTAAATTCTGGGCTAAGCAAGCAAAGACATTTCAATGGATGAAGCCATGGAAAAAAGTGGTAGAGTCAGAATTCCAAACGCCTGATGTCAAGTGGTTTGTAGACGGCAAATTAAATATCACGGTGAATTGTCTAGATAGGCATCTAGAAAAAAGAGGAGATTCTATCGCATTGATATGGGAGCCTAATGACCCAAGTCAAGCCTATAGAAAATATACCTACAAGGAATTACATGCAGAAGTTTGTCGTTGCGCTAACATGCTAAAATCAAATGGTATTAAAAAGGGAGATCGTATATGTTTCTACATGCCTATGGTACCAGAATTAACGATAGCAATTCTTGCTTGTGCTAGGATAGGAGCCATCCACTCTGTTGTTTTTGCAGGTTTTTCTGCTACATCACTAGCCGATAGAATTAAAGATTCTACCTGTAAAATGGTAATCTGTTCTGACTACAATAATAGAGGGGCTAAATCTATACCTGTAAAAACAGTGGTAGATGAAGCTATAATGATGGATTGTAAAAGTATAAAGACTGTTCTCGTTCTGAAGCACGTAGGTTCGAAGATCAAAATGAAAAGAGGGCGCGATAAGTGGTGGCATAAAGAAATACAAGGAAAAAGAAAAACCTGCAAACCAGCAGTTATGAAATCAGAAGATGTACTTTTTATCTTGTATACTTCTGGATCTACTGGAAAACCTAAAGGTGTTGTACATACTTGTGGGGGATATATGGTCTATACGGGTTATTCTTTCAAAAATGTTTTTCAATACGAAGAGGGAGACGTCTATTGGTGTACAGCAGATATTGGCTGGATCACCGGTCATTCTTATATTATCTACGGACCACTTTTAGCTGGAGCAACGACTATGATGTTTGAGGGCGTACCTACTTACCCTGATGCTGGTCGATTCTGGCACATCTGCGAGAAGCATCGGGTTACGCAGTTTTATACCGCGCCGACAGCTATAAGAGCACTCATTGCACAAGGCGATCATTGGCCTAGTCATTATGATCTAAATGCACTTAAATTACTAGGAACAGTAGGAGAACCTATAAATGAAGAAGCATGGAACTGGTATAAAAAAGAAATAGGGAAAAACAAACTTCCTATTGTAGATACTTGGTGGCAAACTGAGACTGGAGGAATAATGATCTCTGGTCTGGGAGGTCTCTCTCCACAAAAGGCAACTTATGCTGGATATCCTCTTCCTGGAGTACAAATGTGTCTGGTCACCGCTGAGGGAAAAGAAATAAAAGGTAATGGAAAAGAAGGTCTATTATGTATAAAGTATCCTTGGCCTTCTATGATAAGAACTACCTATGGTGATCACGAAAGATGTAGACAAGTTTATTTTTCTACTTTCAAAAACAAGTACTTTACGGGTGATGGTGCCCGTAGAGATCGAAACGGAATGTATAGAATAATAGGCAGAGTAGATGATGTGATCAATGTATCTGGTCATAGAATGGGTACAGCAGAAGTAGAAAACGCGATCAATGAACATCCTAATGTAATAGAGTCTGCTGTTGTAGGTTTTCCTCATGACATTAAGGGACAAGGCATATATGGTTATATAATTGTCAATAAAGATATCAAGGATAAAGAAAAATTTCGCAAGGAAATTATCAAAGTCGTAGCTAAAGAAATAGGCCCGATTGCTAAGCCAGATAGAATTCAAATCGTATCAGGATTACCCAAAACAAGATCAGGTAAGATTATGCGTCGACTACTTAGGAAAATAGCTTCTGGAGATAGTTCTAACCTGGGAGATACCAGCACCCTATTAAATCCGCAGGTTGTCAAAGAGATTATAAAAGGTGTAATAATGTAAGAACTACTCCGGCAAAATATACTGAAAGAGAATGATTGCTAAGTAATTTGTTTTAACTCGTTGACTCATGAATAAATGCAACTCTTAAAATGCAAAAATTACTGACTTGCTTAAGTTATGAATAAGGATGCTTTTCTAGCTTATGAGATTATTTTATTTTATAACAAGCTTGTAAGATCTATCATCGACAATGATTATATAAATCCCAGTATTTAGAAATTCTACATCTAAAGCATTTTCCTTTAATATTCCTTGATCCACCACAATTCCATTCGTATTTATAATTCTATATTTGCTATTTTGGATGAAACTGGTACTACTTAAAAACAGCTTACCATTACTCGGGTTAGGGAATACAAAAAGCTCAGGATACGCCTTATAAATATTCGATATAGGTGATAAGCTATCAAAATAATAATCTAGGAAATCAATTCTATCCTGTAACCAATCAAGCATATAAAATAAATCCTCTTCTGAAAAATCATAATTTTGGTAGACTAAGGACTCACGTTCATACATCTTGTTCTCTAATAAAAAATAGTATTGATCTTTTATACGATTTATTAAAGTTTCCTCCTCTAAAACATCCTTTCTAAAATCAAACCATTTTTTTGCCAGGTCCTTAAGGTAATCATTTGAATCCAAACTACCTACTCGATCATAAAAACCGTTAGTCAACAACCCTGTAGTTTTAGTGTCATTATTACCTTCCCACATTGTACCAAAGCAACCGTCTAGATCCCAGGGGATATAGAAGTATAACGAATCCGTATCGTACTTTCCTATATATATATTCTTGCCAGTATTATCAGTGGCTCTAATTATATTTAGAAAAATATAATAATCTAGAAAGTTATCATAATTAAATTTCTCCCATATTTCACTTTTAAAATCTTCTTCAGGAGCATTGATCACAAAGTCTGTAAAATTATAAATATTCTCCCATTCTGTGATCTCATCCGCTTTGGGATATTTCAACTCGTATCCACCCCATAATCTGCTGTTATTACTATAGCTAGGTAATCCTCCAAAGGTTGTTGCGCCCCAAGAAATCCCCTTATACAGTTCGCCTCTTACCTCTTCATTGGTAGTTTTTAGTTGCAACAGTTTTTTATCGACTTGTTCTGAAATATTATACAAGCCGTTATAAGAACCGTTGATAAAAACCTCTACGTACGAAACATCTGCACCTGACTTTGCCTTAGGTTCAGACATTAAATAATGGGGTACATGCATATCTTTCCATAACTTACTAGCTATGTAACTTCTAATTCTTAACGGCTCATTGTATAAAGCATCTAAGATCCAGTCATCGTCTGATCGCAAATTACCAAATTGAACATCAATATTATCTACACCATTATCATCTTCCCAAAATTCTAAATCATAGGTCTTCTTAGGATAGCTTAAAGAAAAACCTCCCCTTAGTTCTATTCCTATTTTTGAAACTAATACTTGTTCCTCGTCTGAATAAATAAAATTTGCTAATACTTTTTCTTCATTTATTATCACATTAGGCGTCTCAATAGAAATCAGAGGTAGAGATGTAAAATAGAGCGTATATTCTTGCTCTAGATAGCTAATATTGTATGCGCTTTTGTAATCTATGGCTGCTGGAATATCATTAAACGAAAATGATAAATCACCTAAATATAAAGTGATATCTTCCACACCAGTTAAATCAGCATAAGATGCTATATCATTGAGATGGGAGACAATTAGGTTTTTGTCTTCAGCTATAAAGAAATGATCCTCAGAAACTTCTAAAGTTAAACTTTGTGCTACGCTTAGAATAGCATTAAGAAAGAATACTGTAACAATTAGCTGTTTTTTCATTTATAAATTAGTGATATTTATGTACGTTTCTGGTATTCTATTTAATAATATGTTCCAATATACTACAATACTCTTGCTTGTGATTATAAGCTATTAAACAAATTGTAATTATGGACACTAGAAACGGCTATAATATCACTTACAAAAGGAGCCCACCGAATATGAAAGGATTAATATTCATTATCTTTATTCGCACCATCTAACTGGCGAAGATCTGGTCAAAATCTTTAAAAGACTTAAACTCTAAGGCATTTCCTGAAGGATCATAGAAGAACATAGTAGCCTGCTCCCCTACCTCTCCTTTGAATCGAATGTAGGGTTCTATAGCAAAGGGTATACCTGCACTTTTTACTTGCTCCGCTAGTGCATAGAATGTATCCCACTCTAAAACTACTCCAAAATGAGGTACAGGAACAGCTTTTCCATCTACTGGATTTGTGCTTGCCTTGATAGATGGATCATCTGTCTGATGTATAACAAACTGATGGCCAAAGAAATTGAAATCTACCCAATTTTCAGAACTTCTACCCTCTTCACACTGTAATATCTTTCCATAGAAATCTCTAGCTAGTTGTAAGTCATGAACAGGAACAGCGAGATGAAAGGGAGTTAGTTTCAGCATTAATGAAAATTTATATTAATTTTGAATATCGGTAGCACTAAAAGTCTTAATAATATTATCCATCACCTTTTCTAGTTGCTCAGATCCTATATTCTTCATGAGTATCTCTCTATCTCTATTAAGAATGAATATTTTAGGAGTCGTTTTCACATTGAACTTAATCTTGAATCTAGACTTGTGATGTTCATCTGCTGCATTGATAAAACCTAGCATATTTCTTTCTTCTAATTCTTCCCAGCAGCCTTTTGTTTTCTCTTTATGTTTAGTACAAATAGCAAAAACCTTCACGCCTTTGTCTTTATACTTCTCATTAAACTCTACGACCTTAGGGATAGACTTTTTACAATGTCCACAATCAGGTGCCCAGAAATACAATACCGTATAATCAGCATCAATATCAGAAAGGCTTATGGGAGTATTATCTTCTTTATATACTGTAATGTCCGGCACGACTTTACCTATCAATACGGGTCTCAAATTATCAGCATTGTCTTTGATCTTAAGTAAAGTTTCCTCATCGATCCATGGTGCTTTTCCTTTATCATAATATTTATCCACTAAGTGAACGTATAGCGCATCAAACCCTACGACCTTACTATTAGCATATTTATTTAGAAAATGACTTAGGTAGAACTGATATGTTTTTTCTGCAGGAGATACTTTTTCTAAGATGTAATCCATAGATAATTTTATAGTATCTGGATGTTGTACCGTAAGTTTTTCCATATAGTAATCTATCCTTTTGTGAAGGAAAGGCGTTCTAAGCGCTGCTGGATTATCCATCTCTATATTATCAAAATAATGCTTCTTGTAATACAAGTATTGATTTATCTGGACTTCTTCTGCTGTACCTTCGTATTCTGGAACATCTACGCCTATGTTGGATTTAAGTAACAAAGCAGTTACGGTTTCAGGATGCTCGGCTCTTATTCTAGAAACGTAAGCTTTTACATCTGCATCTACCATAGCTTTCTCTGCTGCTATCTGGTCAGGAGTTAAAGTAGACTTACCCATTTCTACATCAGCATCCATCTGCTCGATAGCCTTTCTTTTTTCCCCGATATACTTCACATAATTTATCAATAGGTCATTATCCACTGATCCTTCAAAAGATATATCCTCCACTATGTTTACATCTCCTTTTATTTTAAAATGCTGATCATCTAGAGGTACCATGAATTGTATAAAACTATTCTCTGGTTTCGTTACTAGGATATACATGCCTGGATCTAAGGTATCTTTCCCTGCAAATGAGAATTTTCCAGGCGTCTCTGTAATAAGTGTATCCTTAACTAATTGTCTGTCACCATAGTAGTAACCTATTAATAAAGTATCATTAGTATAACTTTCTAAATCTATGTCAATTTTATAACCATCCTGTGCTGATCCACAGAAATAAAAAAATGACAAAATTGTAAAAATAAGAAATCGCATATATGTTTATTTAGAGTATAACACTGATTAGGGCAAAACAATTAATTCTATTGTAAACATTAAAAAAAAATTAACAGTATCATACTTCTGGTTCTCTTCTTCCTGCAAGTAAATATAGAACGGCCATACGTATAGCCACACCATTCTCTACTTGCTGGAGAATTATAGAATGTTCAGAATCAGCTACATCTGAGGTTATCTCCACACCTCTGTTAATAGGTCCAGGATGCATAATAACTATCTCTTTATCTAATTCTTTTAGTATCTGTTTGTTCACTCCGTAGTACATGGAATACTCTCTCAGTGAAGGTATAAATTTTATATCTTGACGTTCCAGTTGTATACGAAGTATATTAGCAACATCACACCACTGTAAGGCTTTCTTCAGATCATATTCTACACTTACGCCTAATAAGCCTATCATCTTAGGTATCAGTGTAGGCGGTCCACATACTTTCACTTCTGCTCCTAACTTCTGGAGACAGAAAATATTAGAAAGAGCTACTCTGCTGTGTTTTATATCACCTACTATAAGGATTTTCTTTCCTGTAAGATTTCCTAACTTTTCTCTCATAGAAAAAGCATCCAGCAGCGCTTGTGTAGGATGCTCATGTGTACCATCACCAGCATTAATTATATTAGCATCGATATGCTTAGACAAGAAAACTGGAGCTCCTTGCGCAGGATGTCTCATCACCACCATATCTACTTTCATCGAAAGTATATTGTTTACAGTATCTAATAGTGATTCACCTTTCTTTACGGATGACGACGAAGAAGAAAAATTTATTACATCAGCAGATAATCTTTTCTCTGCAAGTTCAAATGACATTTTAGTCCTTGTAGAGTTTTCGAAAAAAAGATTAGCTATGGTAACATCTCTAAGCGAAGGCACTTTCTTTATGGGTCTGTTGAGAACCTCTTTAAAACTCTCTGCTGTTTCAAAAATAAGATTAATATCGTCCTTGTTGATATATTTTATACCGATAAGATGCTTCTGACTGAGCTGACTATTTTTCATTTAGCTATTAGTCTTTTAGTGGGAATAATATAATCTGATCAGAAATCTTTTCTTTGTCATAGATAACGCGTACATATGCTTCATCTACAGAGTCTACTACGATACCTGTAAAATCTGGCTGAATGGGTAGATGCCTATTAAATCTTCTGTCTACCATAACCAATAACTGAACATTAGCTGGTCGTCCAAAATCTTGCATTGCTGACAATGCAGATAGTATAGTTCGTCCTGTGTAAAGTACATCATCTACTAAAATAACATTCTTATTATCTAGGATAAATTCTATATCTGTATTACTAGCTTTTAGTGGCATACCATGTGTTCTAAAATCATCTCTGTAAAATGTGGTATCTAGTTTGCCGAACTGAAGTCTATTTTTTTTCTTTTTCTTATTAACGAGGTCTAATATTCTTTCAGCAAGTTCTACTCCTTTCTCTTGTATGCCTAGTATACAGGTATTCTCAAAATCACCATACTCTTCGATTAGCTGCTGTGTCAGACGCTCCAGTGTGAGCCTAAACTTACCTTCCTTTAATATGGTTTTACCTTTTGACATCCTTACTACAAATATATTTAGATTTTATTGAATTTAATTTAAAACTATACTTTTGGTTTATTTATTTTAGCCCACGAATCTTTTAGTGTTATAGTTCTGTTGAAGACTAGTCTATCTTCTGTGCTATCTCTATCTTTGACATAATAACCTTTTCTAAAAAACTGATAGTAGACCCCCTCTTCAGAATGCTTCAGCACTGCTTCCCCTACTGCATTATCATTGACATGTAAAGAATCTTCGTTAATCAATTCTAGAAAATCTTTTCCCTCTACTTGTGTAGGAGTTGGATGCGAAAACAATCGATCATAAGATCGTACACTTATAGGAACTGCCGTAGCTGCATCTACCCAGTGTAATACGCCCTTTGCTTTTATTCCCGACTCATCTTCGCCACTCTTAGTATTAGCAAAATACTCGCAGAATATCTCTGTAATATTACCGTCAGCATCCGTTGTGTGACTCTCATAACTTATGATATAGGCATGCTTAAGTCTGACTTTCTTGTGTGGCGTAAGTCTGAAATATTTTTTCGGCGCATCTAGCATAAAATCATCTCTCTCTATGTAGATAGACCTACTCAGTGCCATATCTCTTTCTCCCGCATTTTCATCCTGTGGATTATTCTCAGCTTTGAGCATTTCTGACTGATCTTGCGGATAGTTGGATATCGTAAGCTTGAGCGGATTTTCTATAACCATTACTCGAGTTGCTTTCTCGTTTAGCGTATCTCTGACACAAGATTCTAACAATTCTATCTCTATGAGATTATCTCTCTTTGCCGTGCCTACTTTTTGGCAGAACATTCGGAGTGCCTCTGGGGGATAACCTCTTCTCCTCATACCTGACAAGGTAGGCATCCTAGGATCGTCCCATCCAGTCACAAGATCTGCTTGTACTAATTTTAGCAACTTTCTCTTACTTGTGATCATGTAGGCAACGTTCATCCTTGCAAATTCAATCTGCCTGGATGGAAAAATCTCTAGCTTTTCTATAAACCAGTTATACAGAGGCCTGTGGTGAATGAACTCTAGAGAGCATAATGAGTGCGTTATATTTTCTATAGAATCTGACTGTCCATGGGCAAAATCATACATAGGATAGATACACCACTTATCACCTGTACGATGATGCGTTTCTTTTTTGATTCTATAGATAACAGGATCTCGCAAATGCATATTAGGGGATGACATATCTACCTTTGCTCTTAATACTTTTGCACCATCGGGATATACACCTTCTTTCATCTTTATAAACTCCTCCATACTTTCTTCTATAGGTCTGTCTCTGAAAGGACTTTCTATTCCCGGTTCTGTGGGAACACCTTTCATTTCTGAAATTTCCTCTACTGTAGAATCATCTACATAAGCGTGACCTTTTCTTATAAGCGTCAATGCGTATTCGTAGATCTGATCAAAATAATCTGAAGCATAGTATTCTCTATCATCCCAGGAGAAGCCTAACCATTTGATATCCTTCTTAATCGCTTCTACGTATTTTGTCTCCTCTGTCGTAGGGTTTGTATCATCAAAACGTAGATTCGTTTTTCCACCATACTTTTCTGCAAGTTCAAAGTTTATACATATGGCCTTGCTGTGCCCTATATGTAGAAAACCATTAGGCTCCGGAGGGAACCTGGTACGGACAGCACCATTATGCTTTCCATTTTTTATATCTTCTTCTATAAACTCTTCTATAAAATTTTTAGATGCTTCTTTTTCTGTACTCATTATCATTATAGTTTGTGATATAACTTTTTACATTTTTTCTGGCATCTCTATGCCAAGTAATCTCATCGATTTTTTCAACACTAAGGCTACTTGTTTAGATAGTAGTAATCTAAAATTTCTTGCCGCCTCATTTTCCGCTTTCAATATACTCACATCATGATAAAATCTGTGAAAACACTTAGCCAAATTATAAGCATAGTTTGCCATCAGCGAGGGATCATATTTGTCTGCTGCGTCTTGTAGTATTAATGGATATTTGGCAATTTCTTTGATTAGTACTTTTTCAGTTGAATGCAGATCTGTGTAACCATCATATCCACTTAAAGCATGCTCGTTTCTTCTCAGTACACTCGCAATACGAACGTAAGCATTCTGTATGTAAGGTCCAGTTTGTCCTTGCATGTCTAGAGACTCCTTAGGATCAAATACCATTCTTCTTTTTGCAGAAACTCGCAGAATAAAAAACTTAAGCGCTGATAAACCTATCTTACGATAGATTTCTTTTTGCTCTTCTTTAGTTATTTCTTCTAGCTCACCTCGCTCCTTAGCAGAATTCTCAGCTTCTTGTATAATCTCAGCTATCAGATCATCAGCATCCACTACTGTGCCCTCTCTAGACTTCATTCTGCCAGTAGGCAGATCCACCATGCCATAAGATAGATGATATAAGCCATCTGCGTATGGAACATTGATTTTTTTAAGTATTTCAAATAATACTTTGAAGTGATACTCTTGCTCATCCCCTACTACATAGATCATTTTTTCGGCAGGCGTTTCTTCATATCTCTTCTCTGCAGTTCCTATATCCTGAGTCATATATACAGAAGTTCCATCTGAACGCAATACTAGTTTGTGATCTAGTTTTTTCGCTTCTAAGTCTATCCATACACTCCCATCTTCTTTCTTATAGAATGTATCCTTCTCTAGCCCTTTTTCGATATACTCCTTACCTAGTAAGTAGGTCTGAGACTCGTAATATAATTTATCAAATTCTACACCTAAGGTTTTATACGTGGTTTCGAAACCTTCATACACCCAGTTATTCATCTTTTTCCAGAGCTCTTTCACTTCTGTATCATTAGCTTCCCATCTTAGCAACATTTCTTTTGCTTCTTTTCCTAGTGCGCTAAATTCGTTGAAATAATTATTCTTGTAGGCTTTGAAAAATTCTTCGGGAGATTGATCTTCCTTTTTATGTAAATTATAGTGCGCTTTTCCGGCATCAGTAGCTTGCCAGATAGCATATTCTGCTTTTAACTTTTTATTAAATTCTACATAGTATTTACCTACAAAATGATCACTTTTTATTCCTGTAGATGACGGTGTAGCACCCGCTCCAAATTTTTGCCAAGCGATCATACTTTTGCAAACTGCAATACCTCTATCGTTTATGATTTGTGTCTTCACAACATCGTAACCTAGCTCATCTAGTATCATGGACATAGACCAGCCTAATAATATATTTCTGATATGACCTAGGTGCAGCGGTTTATTGGTATTAGGAGAACAGAATTCTACAATTACACTTTTACCTTGCTTAACTTTTCTTCCATAGTCTTTATCCTCAGCAATTCTGGCTAATGTATCTTGATAATATTCTTTTGTCAATGTAAAATTTAGGAATCCTTTTACAACACTAGAATCAGAAAAATACTTGCTACCCTCTATTATTTTGGGGCCTAAAATGGCACCTACCGCATCAGGAGATAACTTTAATGCTTTTACAAATGGGAACATTACAACAGTATAGTCACCCTCTACGTCACTCCTCGTATGGTTTACAATTACTTGTTGTTCCGTAATGTGCAAATCACATGCTGATCTTAGTATCTTTACCGTCAATTCTTGTAAGTGTTCCTCTATGTTCATTTTGCTCTTATTTAGAAAATGTTTGCAAAAATAAGCAATCTATTGCTCAGATTGGAAGAAGCTAAAGATTGTCTGACCATAATTCCTCGCTTTTTTCAGATTTCTGTGCTTCTCAAAGCTTACGATATGATTATGCTCCACAACAAGTAGTCCATTTTCTCTCAATAATTTATTCTCAAAAACCATGTCAGGGATCTGATCCAGTGTTCTAAGGGCATAGGGAGGATCTGCGAAAATAAGATCATACTGCTCATCAGTATGCTTAATATATTTGAAGACATCCATTTTTTTTACTTTGACATAAGGTTCTATCTTCAACTTCTTAGTGGTTTCTACAAAATATTTAACACAACCAGGGTATTTCTCTACGTAGGTAGCGTCTTGACAACCTCTGGAGATCATCTCATAACAGTGATTACCTGTTCCACCAAATAGGTCTAAGAATTTTGTTTCTCCAAAATCTATTTCGTTCGTTAAGATGTTATAGAGCCCTTCCTTAGCATAATCTGTTGTAGGTCGTGTAGGCCAGTTATTCGCTGGAGGGGAAAACCGTCTACCTCTAAAAGATCCACCTATAATTCTCATTTTGTAAAATAAAAAGCCGTCTACTTTAGAAGCAGACAGCCTAGTTTCTTTATATTTCTTTATTAGTATTTATTTCTCCCAATTGCCCGTCACGTTAGGAGCATTCATATTCCCAAATTTGATCGTTTTATTGGGATCGTATGAATTATCATATTTAGAATACTTAGCATCCGCATATTCTCCCATGAAGGTCTTCCATAATGTTCCTACCTCCACTACATTTACTAGTGTTTTCTGATAGGTCATGGTATCAGCAGAGATAGTGAATTCAGTTCCTTTAGAGGCCAATGGCACATATCTAAGAGAATCTAAGTTTATATTCAACGCTCTAATAGTATCTATTGCGTTCTTGTAACTTACAGTTTTTATGAAAACATCAGGATCATCTGAATCAGGATCATCTTTGAGGCTCACAAATTCTATCTGTCCAGTCTTGAGAACCTCTGATAGGGTATCAAAATCAGATGCGAACTCTCCAGTTACAGATCTGTAAATCTCTTGCGCTGACCTAATTTGTTTTAGCTTTGATACCACGGCATCTTTTCTGGCTGTCTTAGCCTCCTGAAAAGATATAGGTTCCTTTATAATACTATATAATACAAATATTAAGAAAGCGATAGCTGCGGCTAAAAGTAGATTAATAACTATTTTCATCTTTTGTGTTACAATTTTTAGTTAATTCAAAAGGCAGTTTTGGCCTGTCAATCGTTTTTACACACCATATGCAATAATAAGATTCATCAAATAACTATATTGGTGCATCACAATAATACTATTTTTTAAATAAATATCATTACTGAATTAAATCCATTTATAAATATAATGATAAATATACTTGCAATAGAATCTTCTTGCGATGATACCTCCGCAGCTGTTATCTCAGATGGACTGGTAAAAAGCAATATAATTGCTAATCAAGATGTACACAGGTCCTACGGAGGTGTCGTACCAGAACTAGCATCTAGAGAACATCTTATGCATATCATACCCGTTGTGGATCAGGCACTTAAGACTGCTAATATTAGTAAAAAAGAATTATCTGCCATCGCTTTTACCAAGGGGCCAGGCTTGCTAGGAAGCCTTATAGTAGGTGTCAGTTTTGCTAAGAGTATGGCGCTCAGCTTGGATATACCCCTTATCGATGTACACCACATGCATGCTCACATATTAGCTCATTTTGCTGAAGCCCCACATCCTGCTTTCCCATTTATATGCCTTACGGTTTCAGGTGGGCATACACAATTAGTTCTAGTAGAGGATAATGATCAGATGAAAATTATAGGAAGTACCATAGACGACGCTGCTGGAGAGGCTTTTGATAAGACAGGAAAGCTATTGGGTCTAGACTACCCTGCTGGACCGATCATTGACAGGTTAGCAAAGAAAGGTAAACCCATTTTTAGTTTTACTAAACCAAAGATAGAAGGTTTTGATTTCAGCTTTAGTGGACTTAAAACCGCTATTCTATATTTTTTACAAAAGGAGATGAAAAATAATCCATTATTTATAAGCGAAAATCTAAATGATATCTGCGCATCTGTACAATATACCATTATAGATATACTGCTTAGCAAGCTTGTTTCAGCTGCAAAAGTATATGATATTAAAAGATTAGCAATAGCCGGTGGAGTCTCCGCAAACTCTGGCTTGAGAGCAGGTCTGACTGCTATAGGAGAAGAAGAAGGGTGGGAAACCTTTATCCCTAGTTTTGAATTTTGTACTGACAATGCAGCCATGATTGGAATTGCGGGATACTATAAATATCTCAAAGACAATTTCAGTGATCAGAAAGTATACCCCATGGCGAGGTTACCATTCTAGTTGATTTATCTATTAGATAAATCAGAATGATGGAGAAACAACAGAAAATAATATAATTATCTATTTTACCCCTAATGGTAAGGACGTAGTAACCCTGATGACCAAAGATCTAAATGTATGGATGAACCAAAAATAATTCGCAAAACCCTCTGACACCTCCGTACCGAATATTTTATACCATTTCTATTTTTAGATGACGGAAAAGGATTTAGAATTGTTCAAAATGGATCAAGGCAAGAACGAATGAG
>ENA-ORXR01001201-ORXR01001201.1-marine-metagenome-genome-assembly--contig:-NODE-1201-length-28462-cov-4.123657_pt1 | contig 28462 bp, 29 predicted proteins | sample MGYA00237866_ERZ511479 | MGnify/ENA metagenome assembly ERZ511479
AAGACCAATGGGCAAAAGCCGCGTGAGATATCTGACGCCTTCCGCTTCATCTATTTCTGAGCTTGCTAAGTTTGAGCCTATAACCTGCTCACCCGCAGCTTCGAGCTTTTGGCAAAACTCTTTCCATAGCGCAGACATGTCGCTCATTACGGTGCCATATATTGGCCGCCATTCACATCCAGCGTCGCGCCAGAAACAACATTGGCGTAGTCGGACACAAAATAGAGAACGGCTTTGGCGCAGTCTTCTTCAGGCGGAATAATGCCGAGCGGAATGCGGCCTGTAATTTCGCCGACCACCTCATCGCGGTCTCTACCGCCCGCAACTTGCGCGTCGATATATCCCATAACGGGGGCGCCGCCAATCCAGCCCATTCGGCAGGCATTTACGCGCACACCAAAACGGCCAAAGTCCTGCGCCATATGTTTTGATAACACGCCGAGCCCGCCTTTACTCGCCGCGTATGCCGCCTCACCAGGGAAGGGGTTGACCGTGGCCATGGTGGAGACATTGACAATGGCCCCGCCGCCGGCCTCTTTCATCGCGGGTAAAACGGCTTGCCCCATCCGTAATGCGCCAAGGCAGTTCACGTCATATACAGCCGCCCATTCTTCGGCATCGGCAACATCGCTAGTGGCCCAAGACCCGTGATTATAGGCACTGTTGACGAGACCATCTATACGGCCAAACTTATCTTGAACGGCTTTCGCAAGGGCTTGGCATTGACCGGCATCGGTAACATCGGTTGAGAGCGCCACAGCCTCTCCGCCGGCATCGGAAATCTCTTTGGCAATCTTATCTAGATAGTCCTGATTACGTGCGCCCAGGCCAACTTTGGCACCTTCAGCGGCGGCGATTCTTGCCATATTTTGCCCCATGCCGGGGCCAACGCCGCTAATGATTATAACTTTATCTTTGAGTAACATGCGTAATGTGTAGCGCAGTATTTTACGAATATGAAATAAAATCTTTCAAATACGCTACGATTGCGTAGTAATCATCACAAATAAAAACGCAAAGGTGGTATAGAGTGGTTCCTAATCGAGAAAGTTTGGTTGAGCAGGCTAAAGAGCAGACAGGCTTGAGTGATTTGGGCGATAGTTGGTTCTTTGCCAATATTGACGCGCTTATCCCGTCTTTAAACAGCCAAGCCAAGTTAAGTCCTGAAGGCATTTACGGGGCGCAGCATATGATTGTCTCGGGGCTGGTAAATCGTCTGCGTCATGTGCAGTTCTTAAAAATCAATCCTGAAATTTTGGAGGAGACGGTCAATGTGACCGCTGTGCTAACGGGACTCCCGCGTACAGGTAGTACCATGCTGCATAGGATGCTGGCCGCCGCGCCGCAATTAACGGGCGTGCGTTGGTATGAAACACAAAATTATGTGCCATTGGACGGCGAAGTTAGGGGTGACCCGACGCCAAGGCTGGAGGCCGCGAAGGGCGTGCTAGCCTATATGCTCGAAGCCATTCCTGAGCTGATGTCGATCCACCCCATGGATATCCAGCAGCCTGATGAAGAGGTCATTATTCTGGGACAGCTCTTTTCTAGCTCTATGATTGAAAGCACATATTTCGTGCCTGATTATGCAGCGTGGCTCTCAAAACAAGACCCGCGAAAGGCCTATGAAGACCTCATTGAAATTCTCCAATCTTTGCAGTGGCAGGACCCGTCACGCAAAGGCAAAAGCTGGGTGCTGAAAACACCGGGCCACCTTATGGGATTGCAAACTGTATTGGATGTTTTCCCCGAGGCCAAAATCGTCATGACACATCGCGACCCTGTTTCGACCATTCCATCTTACTGCAGTATGGAGGCGAGCCTTTACAAAATGGGATCGACGGACATTTCAAATCTAGAGATTGGGACTTATTGGATGGCGCGCTTAGGTGAGTGGCTAGAGAATTTCATAGCCGTTCGGGGGCGCGCCGATTCCAGCCGTTTCATTGATGTAAATTACAAAGACCTACTCACCAAGCCTGCGGAGATCGGCTTAGCTGTCCTCAAAGCCGCAGGGTTGAAGGAGAGTTCTGAAATCAGAGACGGTATGGAAGATTGGATCGAAGCCAATCGCCGTGAACATCGCGCCGCGCACAAATATAGTCTTGAGGACTTTGGTCTTGATGCCAAGGATATTGGCGCAAAATATGAAGACTATATTTCGCATTATGTTTAGTCTTAAACTATGTTGCGATCTCTAACTCTCCTCATGCTTTCTGCTCTCTTGATGGCGTGCCAAGGCGAGGTGAAATCCAAGCCTGCCGCGCCGCAATCAAAGGCCGATTGGGTGTCCTTATCTGGCGGCTGTTTCAATATGGGGGATACGCGGATATATCGCGAAGAGGGCCCTATTACTGAAGAGTGTCTAGAGCCTTTTGAAATCTGGTCTCATGAAGTGTCTAATGCTGAGTTCGCGGCCTTCGTAAAAGCCACCGGATATAAGACCCGCGCTGAATTGGGGTGGGAGGCTGAGGATAAAGCTGGCCCCGGCGTTGATATGGCGCCCGGCTCAGCTGTCTTTGTCCCGCCTAAAGATCGTCAAAATATGAATTGGTGGACATTGATAGACGGCGCGAATTGGAAAAACCCTCTTGGGCCAGAGCAGGGGGGTTATGACCCGTCTGCGCCCGTGGTTCATATCACGCGAGATGATGCGCGGGCCTATGCGAAATGGGCGGGCGGGCGACTGCCCAGCGAAGGTGAATGGGAATATGCGGCGCGCGGCGGATTAAACGGTGAGCTTATGAGTTGGGCTGACGCGGAAGACGCTGCGCTCGAGGATAAAGCTAATACATGGGAGGGCGTATTCCCAGTGATTAATTCAGAAGATGACGGTTATGCGGGCCTAGCGCCTGTCGGCAGTTATCCCCCTAATGGGTTTGGTTTGCACGACATGATTGGCAATGTCTGGGAGTGGACGTCATCGAGCTACTACCCGACCCACGCGCCCGGCGAAGCTACTAAGATTTATCCTAATGGCTATGACCCGGCTCAGGGCGATATTCCTGTTGGCGTGATTAAAGGCGGCTCATTTCTGTGCGCGCGCTCTTATTGCTTCCGTTACCGCCCTGCCGCAAGACAGCCGCAAGACCTTATCTTCGGGACATCCCATATTGGGTTTCGCATTGTGCGCGATAAGCAAGGCTAGGGGTGAGCTGTTAGGGAGTCTGCTGCGCGGCGGCCTGAATAGATGCAATCCGCAATGGATAAACCGCTGATGTAATTCCAAGACGCAACACCAACGGCATTTCGCCCCGCTGCATATAATCCTTGAATGGGGTGTCCGTCATCGCTCAGCACAGCTCCAGTCGTCTCGTCAACTTTCAGCCCACCTAATGTGAGGGTTGGGCAGGGGAATAATTTGGCCGCAAGACCAATATCAATCGCGACGAGTGTCTGCTCATCAAGCTCAGCAATGTCATCCTGTGTTTTCTCAAAAGGGTCTGCGATTTCGCCGCGCGCCATTTTATTATAGTCCGCAAGCTGTGCGGCAAGGTTATCTTCGTCCACGTGAATTAATGCCGCGAGAGCTTTTGCAGATTTAGCCTTTTTTGCTCCAAAATAGGCATTAAGTTTGGCAAGGGCACGCTGGAAAGCGAGGGCTTTATCGCCTTTCACATCATCTAAAGCTTGTTTGACGAGGGCCTTGTCTAAAATCATCCATGCGCGGCCATTATGGTTCTCTGTCATTTCGACGCCTAATGTTGCCCCGTAAACCATCTCATTGATAAAGCGCTGGCCGTTTTCGTTGACAATCATGCCGCGCGCAAAAGAAAGCGGGGGATTGATAAAGCGCCATGCCGTGATGCGGTCCATATTATCAGCGACACCTCCTACGCTTTGCCCCAAACGAATGCCTGCTCCATTATCACCATCTGTACCAAGCGGGTATCCAGCCGCATATTTTGGCGCATAGTGGTTCATCATTTTGGAGTTAAAAACGAAACCGCCCGCCGAAAGGACCACACCTTTATCGGCGCGAATGAAAATTTCTGTTCGAGACTCGGCGAGAGACTTCGCTTTTTCCAAATGCCCCATGGCTTTTTTAAAAAAGAATTTTGAGCCTGGAATGATAGGCGGAAACATAGCAAACAGCTTATTGGCTTTGGCCCGCAGCGCTTTGTAAGTCTCAAGCGTATCATCGTCTGCAAACTGCAGCGCTTTTACACCTATGACATGGCTGTCTGAATCCAATACGAGTTGCCGAACCTCGGTATAGGGTAGGGTCTTTAGTCCTTTGGCCTCGGCGCTGGCTCGCAAGGGGTCAAAGATTGAGCCGCCAAGGTTAGTAGCTTTTGCGCCTTGTTTAATCGGCACATAACCACGGTGTCCGCGCGCGGCAGGCGCGGCATGTTTTTTATAGCTCGGCACCAAGCTGTTATCACTGTGATAGAGAAAATATTGCGGGGCCGGATAAGAGGTTTTATGCGGCCATAACGTCCCGCGAAGATCAACATCATGTCCTTTTAACCACTCAATCGAAGGCGCACTTTTTTCGCAAAAATCTCTCAAGGTTTCGTCCGTAACAATGCCTTCAGTCTCAAGCTTGAGATAGGTAAACATGTTCTCAGGCGTATCTTCCACACCCGCTTCTTTTTGGGTGCTAGTGCCCCCGCCAGCATAGATGACACCGCCGCTGGCTTTGGTGGCGCCGCCGCCTTCAAAGCGGTCAATAGCGATGACGGATAATCCGTTTTCTATAGATTGTAAGGCGGCTGCGACGCCGGCGCCGCCAAGACCTATAACAATAACATCTGCTTCGGATGTCCATGTCACGTCTGTTGCTGAGGTGAGTTTTAAGGGTGCATCAATTTCGGAATGCCAATTCTCATCATCAGGTCTCATGTGATTGCGTGTCCCTTATATTTTGTGTGTTTTTCATCGAAAAACTACGCAAAAGCAAGATAAATGGCTTTAAATATCTTAGAATACGTAAAATACGGACAAAAATATTGCGCATTCTGGTCTGTCTGTTAGGTATGGGAAAAGAACAGATAAGGTGAATGTACGGGGAAGTTTATGCCAGAAAAAAATATAACTCCAAAAGTCGCAATTGTAACAGGCGCGAGCCGCGGGGCCGGTAAAGGCATCGCCATGGGCTTGGCTGAAAAAGGCATGACCGTTTATGTGACGGGCCGCACTAAAAAAGTCGGTAAAGCCAAAGGGTGGGACGGGACACCGCTCCCTGGCACCGTAGCTGAAACGGCACAAGCCTGTACCGACGCGGGCGGAAAAGGCATTGGCGTGATTTGCGACAGCGCCGATGACGCACAGGTCGCAAAGCTGTTTGAACAAGTTATGGATGAGCAAGGGCAATGCGATATTCTGATGAATAATGCGGCCTATATTCACCATCAATTGATTGAGCAAAAACCGTTTTGGGATAAGGAACTCGACGCGCAAAACATTCTCGATGTCGGTTTGCGATCTGCCTATGTCGCGAGCTGGTACGCCGCCAAAATTATGGCCAAACAAAAATCTGGTCTCATTGGAATGGGCTCTTCATTTGGCGCGAGTTGTTACATGCACGGCCCCGCTTATGGGGCGCAAAAGGCAGGGCTGGATAAGCTCGCCCATGACATGGCCGTTGATCTGGAACCGTTCAACGTCCAAGCGGTGTCTATTTGGATGGGGCCGCTTCTGACAGAACGCGCGCTGATTGCGGCGGAGGTCCATCCTGAACAATATAAGGACTTTATTGCCATGGCCGAAACGCCGCAATTTACAGGTCATATTCTTCACGCCATTGCTACAGACCCTAAGGCGCATGAGATAAGCGGGCATACTTTGGTGGGCGCCGAAGTCGCGAGAGACCGTTACAAAATGAAGGACGGAAACGGAAAGCAGCCGCCAAGCCACCGCGAGATGTTGGGGTCCCCAAATCCGCCTAACCCTGCGCGGGTCTATTAAGGCCAGAACGTGAAAAACACATTCCTCATCATCATCGCCGTGTCGATGGTGTCCGCCATTGGCGGTTTGGTGTTTAATACGATGCCTTTATTATTAGGCACAGCGGGCGAAGCTTTCGGTCTTAGTCCTGCTCAATTAGGAACATTATCTCTGACAGCTGGCGTGGGGTATTTAATAGGAACCTTAACAGGCCCGCTCTGGGTAGAACGTGTGAACTGGCAAGTTGCGGCCTTTGCAATCGTCGCGGCAGTTGTCGCATCATTCTTATTGGCGACGCAATTAAGCGGGCCATCTATTTATGCCGGGTTTGCGATTTTTGGATTTTTCTGTGCTCTCGCCATTGCACTGGCGATGCGAGTTCTTGCCGATATGCCTGACCCTGAAAGGGCTTACGGAACGCGGCTTTCCGTAGAACTCGTCTCTATTGGGGTATTCCTTATTCTTCTGCCCATTATCTTTATTGCCAAGGGAGGTTTCTCTGGGGCGATGCTCGGCTTAGCGCTCTTTGCGTTGCTATTAGGATTAGGGGCCTTTGCCTTTCCTAAGAGAACATCCTCCGAAACAGCAGCAAAATTAAAGGGTTTTCCAAATTGGCAGCAGGCGGGACCGAGTTGGTCTGTGCTCGCCATATTTACAGTTTATCTTGTTGCAAATGTAGGTTTGTTTTTCTTTCTATACGTTATCGCCCAAGACTTTGGCCCAACGCCCGCGCAAAACAGCCTAATGTTCGGAGTTTTAAAATGGCTAGGCGGCGCGGCAGGCGCGGTCGGAGCCATTATCGGCGCGAGAGCCGGGATACGCGTTCCACATCTTGTAGCCTTTCTAATTTTGATGGTTGGGGTGATAGGATTATTCACAGCCAAATCCTTTAATGCCTATATGGTCTCAAGCTGGGTGTGGGAGTTTGGATTTACGTTGGGGTGCCTCTATCAAACGGCCGCGATTGTGCGGTTTGATCTGTCAAATAAACTTGTCGTTTTAGTACCTATGGCCTTCGGAATATCGATGATTTTTGGCGGTAAAATTGCGGGGCATATATTAGAGGGCGGTAGCGCGAACGGCATATATATTCTGGTTGCGATATGCTCACTATTACCAAGCGCCTATATGCTCCTCGCGCGGCCAAATCCTCCGGCACTCGCGAATGCCTAGATAGGAGATTATTATGAAGATGCATTATTTCATAGCAGCCGTCTTTTTCTTAACGGCCTGCGGCCAAGCCGCGAATGACGCTATCGACGTTGTGACAGATAAATCGCTAGAGGATATTGCGACGGTTGAGGCGTCTCAGGATGACCTGCAGACAACGGCTCAAGCCGCGCCGCCCAAAGAACTCCCGCTGCCGCCATATCCGGACTATCCTGCGGCAAAAACCAGGCTCGCCGCAGATGATAGCGGCGTCATCTATTTCCCTATCAAAAGCCCTTATGATTTTTCCCGCATTTTAAATGGCTATGACGCGCTCGAAACTCACACAGGAAAAGGAACTCTGGTCATGCCAGAGGGCGCAAGTGCCGATAACCCTGTGCCTGCCATGGTGATATTGCCCGGCTCAGGAGGCATACAAAAAGGCCGCGAAATGGAATATGCCAATTTTTTTGCGAAGAACGGTATTACAGGATTTGTGGTTGATTACTATGAGCCGCGCGGCGTGAAACCCGATACGGTTTATAAAATGAAGACGATGATAGCGACCGAAGTGGACGTGATGTCTGATGTTTATTCGGCTTTGAAAATACTTGGTACTCATCCTGCAATCGACGCGTCTAAAATTGGCGTGACAGGTTACAGCTATGGCGGCATGGCCACGCGCTATGTCTTGGATGATAGGCTCAAAGATATTATGGCGCCTGGTGTGCCGCCCTTTGCACTGCATATGGATATTTACGGGCCGTGCCATCAGACTCTGGGGCATGACGGCACCACGGGCGCGCCTTATCTGGCCATACATGGGGACGCGGATAACAGTGTGGACCCTGCATTGTGCCAAAAGGTCTATAAGGATCTTGAGGCGGCAGGCACAAAGGTTGAAAGCCACGTCATTGCAGGGGCAGGCCATGCGTGGGAAAACGCGGCGCCAATGCGAGAGTTCACCGAAGGCAGCTTTGTTCGGGGATGTACATTTTCATTTGACCCAGAGACAGGCGCATTTCTCGTTGATGGCAAAGCGGGGCGGTTTCAACCGACGCCGGAAATGACACGGCCACAACGCGCTATGGTGCGGGCAGGGCTAGGCGAGCTTGCGGGTACCTGTGTCGGGCAGGGCTATACGGTCGGGAATAATCCAGAGGCTGATAAAAAGAGTAAAGCGTTTCAGCTTGATTTCATGAAACGGGAATTCGGGCTTTAGGCGCGCGTCATGGGAAAGCCAAATGACATAGTCTTTGACGATCTGGGCGATCCCGAGCTGACGTTTCTACAAAAGCTTGCATTAGGCGGGGCCAAGAAAGGCGTTACCGATTTCACCCAAGAAGCGGTTTTAAGTGCCGCGCGAGAGGCAACGGGCCTGTCTGATTTTGGCGATGGGAGTTTCCGCGAGGCGCTTCAAGTGCTGCTCGATGACTATGCAAATGATAGCGGTCTTTCAGGCGTTGGAGAGCAGCAATGCTTTAAAGACTTGGTGCGCTGCGCCAGTAATCACCTTATCATTCAAGACCGCATAAAAAGCACCCCCGAGCTCGCGGCGGCAGAGCTTAAAAACCCGCTTTCTGTCTCAGGCCTTCCGCGTTCGGGTACAACGCATCTGGTCAATTTATTGGCCGCAGATTCGCGCTTTCAGTCCTTACCGCTTTGGGTTGCGCAAGAACCTTTCCATGCGCCAGGCCATGAAAAGGCGAGCGGAAAACTGAAGTTTGGCGCGCGAAGCCTTACGCGGTTTCTTAAAAGCGGGGACAGTCTTACGCATGAGGACCCGCGATATTTGCGGTGTAGCGCGCGCTGGTCTGGGATGCAGATTATGGGCCCTGATTTGGCGGCCATGCATCCTATGAACCCTGATCATATTCATGAAGAACTTGAACTCATGACTTTTGATTTTGGGTGTAATCAATTTGAATGGACATCCATGGTGCCGAGCTATCGTGATTACTATTTCGGCAAAGACCAAACCCCGCATTACGAATATATGGTTAAAGTGCTTAAACTCCTGCAAATCGAACGCGGCACTAATAAGAGCTGGGTTTTAAAATGCGTTCAAAATCCAGAACAGCTTCCTGCGCTCAAAGCCGTAATGCCTGATGCTACAGCCATTATAACCCATCGTGACCCTGTAGCGGTTATCCAATCCATTGCAACCATGATTGCTTATGGGCACCGCATATTGCGAACATCCGTCGACCCGCGCTGGGTGCTGGATTATTGGACGGACCGTATCGAAGCGCTTTTAAAGGCTTGCGTGCGCGATCGGCATGTTTGGGGGCCCAAGCAAAGTATGCACGTCATGTTCCATGAATTTATGGCAGGCGACATGGCAACCGTCGAAAAAATTTATGAGCTACATCAATTGGAGCTTACGCCTAAAGCGCGGCAAGAAATGGATGATTTCATTAAAGCGCATCCGCGCGGAAAATATGGCCGTGTGCGATATCACCTCAAAGAGCATTTCGGCGTAGAGCCCGAGCAGATAAGAGAGCGTTTTGATTTCTATTACAAAGCGTTTCCTGTGAAGGTCGAAGTTTAGGCGTTCGTTTTTGAAGCTATCCAAGATAGTAAGCTGTTCCAGGCAAGAATTATGGCCAACGCAAGCCCCACTATGACCGTCATGGTTTTTGCAAGATTTGCACGAAATTTAGACCTTTTTAGTCGCGTAGGGAGGCCATTTCTAAGGTTCATGGGGATAGAAACTCCTGATGTGTGAACGAAAATATCAGCTGAGCCCTCTTTTAAAAAATAACATTGGGCCATTTTTCTGCAGGTGTAAGACTCACTAAATACGCTGCCCGCCAATTCATATTCATAAGTGATTTTGTGCTGAAATGTTGGAAATAGGACGATGACCCTTTTGATTTTTTCATTTTTCAATATAGCCCCTGCGACCACTTGATGGTGTTCAGTGGGCTGCAACAAACGCTCATAATTACGAGATAACTGGCTTTGACACGTCACGCCAAAGCCATTCATGCAAAACAATCCCAAAAGTAAGCATGCTAGGCTTTTCGTTGAATGTGGTATGGCTGGAAACATAGCCCTGATTAACATGCGGCTGTAAAATTGGCCTTAATTGGGTCCCCTGCTTAGGGCATATCTATTCTATGTCATCTATACCAATAATGTATTGGAACAGTTTCATCTCTTCTTGTTCCTCAGTAAGGGCAATGGGCTCAGATCCCTGCAAGGTGTCCTCGTCTTCTTCATTAGATGTGATGTTCTTATCGGATCGAGGATCGTTTTTAGAAAACGGACTATGTGATGCACTCTCATAATTTGAATTGGATTTCGGATGATTGAGAACATTATCCTCAAACCAATTCACGAATTCATTCAGTTCTGGAATCTTCATAGCGTCCACCTTTGATGGACCAATTTAAGTTATGGACCAGACAATATGCAAGATACTTCCACACACAAGTTTGTCAGTTGGGTCGGCATACTCTTATTTTGAAAGAGAAAGTTGAATCACGCGGTACACGCCCCGCCATTTAGCGGTATCGTTTGGCCCGTCATCCAGCCGGCCTCATCGGAGCAGAGATAAAGCGCGGCGGCGCCGACATCATCAGGCGTTCCCGCGCGTCCGACCATCGTGGTGTGGGCGGCGCGTTCATGGCCCTCAAAATTATTCATAGACCCAAGCGAGAGCGCATTGACGGTAATGCCGTCATGGCCAACCTCGGCTGCGAGCTGGCGCATATAACCGAGCGCGGCAGATTTAGCGGCGGCGTAATGCGAAAGGCCCATGGCAAAGCCTAAGCGGTGAGACTCTGATGTGGTAATCATAATTCGCCCATGTTTTTTGGCTTTCATGCCAGGCAGGACTAACATGCATAGCCCGCGAATAGCGTGGTAATTTAGATCCAGTTGACGCTGATAATCTATGTCATTGAGCTCATGGGCTTGGCGCAGGCTCGTTGGCATTTCAACGGGAACGCCTGCGTTGTTAACCAGAATATCTATGCCGCCCGTAGTCTCTAGAAACCCTTTACGGATTGCAGCGTCCGTTATGTCGCCTGGCAAGGCGGACGCCCCAATACTTTTGGCACCCGCATTGGCGCGGTCTTCAAATAGGTCATTGACGAAGACATTAGCGCCCGCCTCGCTTAAAGCTTTAGCAATGCCAAGGCCCATACCTTGCCCTGCGCCTGTGACTAATGCCGTGCGGCCTGATAGATTGAACATGATTATTTCTCCAATTTTGATAGCATTCTCAGCGTCTTTGCCATGGGCAAAGCAGCCTTATCAGGCGCTTTGAATGTTATCCTAACAATGCTTGCCCGCCATCCAGCGCAATGGTTTGACCCGAAAGGTAACGCCCACCGTCGCTGCACATCATCGCAACAAATGCGCCTATATCGTCTTCACACTCTCCAACATAACCAAGCGGAATAGAGTTCTGAAAATGTTCGGCCTCTACGGGGTTGGCTTTCATCCAGCCTGCGAGGGCAGGCGATTTAGCATGAGGCATGATAGCGTTGACGCGAATGCCGTCCTTGCCCCATTCATTTGCCGCCGCGCGGGTGAGTTGCTGTGTGGCGGCTTTCACGGCAGCATAGACACCGTAAGTCCCAACATCCCAGCGCTTCATCACCGAACTACACAGATTGATGATATTACCTTTGCTCTCTTTGAGATGCGGATAAGCCATCTTCATCAGGCGGAATGTGGCGAGCGGGCCGGAATTAAAATTACCCATAAACTGCTCGTCCGAAATCGAGAGCAGGGGGCCGCGCGCAACTTCTTGGGCATTATTGACCAAAATATCCAGACGCCCAAATTCGGCGATGGTTTTATCTATGATGTTTTGTAGGTCTTTATCGGATTTCACATCGCAGCGCAGCGCCAAAGCTTTCACGCCGCGTTCGCGCAACATATCAGCTGTTGTCTCGCATTTCTCTAAGGTGCGGCCTGTGACGACAACATGCGCCCCTTGTTTCGCTAGAGCGAGGCCGATGCCTTGGCCAACCCCTTGGCCTCCGCCTGTAATCAATGCGACTTTATCTTTTAGCATTTTTTGTCCTACCATAATTCAGGGATATCTGACCCTGTGATGTCGATGAGTTTTTTAAGAAAGGCACTCGCGCCTGCCAATTCATCATCTGTGAAATGTTTTAGCAGCTGTTCCTCAAGCGCTTTGGAATGCGCGAGCAGTTTGATGAAAGTCTCTCGTCCACTGTCGCTGATGTGTATGTTGTTTCCATCAGGTTCAACCCAACCTTTTCGGAGCAGCCTTGCGAAGATCTCCGCGTCAGGATGATGGCCTGTATGTTCAAGGCGGTTGACGATCTCGGTTTCAGATAAAGACCCGCTCATAGCCAAAAGCGACAGGCAGAAATATTCAGGCTCACTCATGCCTATAGCCCTACAAGCTTTGCGGGTCGGGTAGCTGGTCTGAAAATGAGCGCGCGAGAGCAGGTATAGCAAGAAGTCATCAGAGAATTGCCCGCTATTTAAATCAATGCCGGGTTCTTGCGGCTCAGCGGGGCCGGCCTTTTGTTTGGCGTCTGCATAGCGCCCGCCATGAAAGACGAGGACGGGCAAATCATGGCTTTGATAATCAATGACTTCGCCGACAAAAATAATGTGATCCCCGCCTTCATATTGGAAGTGTGTCTTACAGCGAAAGAGCGCCGCATATTCCGTCAGCAAGGGAAACCCTTGCGCGCAAGGGCTCCAATCTACGCCTTCGAATTTATCATCAGATGAGCGCGCGAATTGATTAGATAAATCGCTCTGATGACTTGCAAGGACATGCACATTAAAGCCGCCGCTATTTTGATAGGCGGGCATGGAATGCGCCGTCTTTGCAAGCGACCACAGAACCAAAGGCGGGTCGAGCGAAACAGAATTGAAACTACTGGCCGTCACGCCAACAGGCTTACCTTCCGCATCTATGGTCGTGACAATCGTAACGCCCGTCGCAAATTGCCCTAGCGCATTACGAAATTTGTGTGGATTAGGCTCAGACATTATAAGTTTGCGTAGTAAACATAGCTCAAAATTACGCAAAACTTATTATAAGTCAAAAGAATAGCTAGAAATGCGTAGTTTTTCTGACATATTACTCTCAGACCTCGGAGACTTAAATGACTGACCTCGAAGCCCGCATTGACCGATTGGAGAGCTTGGACGCGATACGGCAACTCGTCTCTAAATATGCGCTGACGCTCGATATGCGCGATGTTGATGCGCATGTGAATTTATTCGCTGCAGATATCCGTGTCAGCCGCGAGGCGGTTGGTCGGCCCGCGCTTAAGATTTGGCTGGACGATATGATGCGCAATCAGTTCACGGGCACCTCTCACCATATCGGAAATCATATCATCGAATTTGACGACCCTGATCATGCGCATGGCGTTGTTTATTCCAAGAACGAACATGAGACACCCAAAGAAAACGGGGAGGCTGAGTGGGTCATCATGCAGATGATGTATTGGGATAATTATGAGCGGATAGACGGGGCGTGGTATTTCCGTCGGCGGCTGCCGTGCTATTGGTATGCCGCGGATTTGAACACACCGCCTGTCGGCGAGAACAAAATGCGATGGCCTGATAGGGACTCTTATGAAGGGGCCTATCATGAGCTGTTTCCATCATGGGAAGCGTTCTGGAAACATCCGCCAAAAGATGGAGAGGCTCCCGAAGTGGCAGCGCCTGCGCCGCGTGAGCAATTTCTAAAAACTATGCGCGGGGATCATCCTTTTCCCAAAATCAGAGTGACATAATGCCGACGCTTTTTGACCCGATAAAGCTTGGCGATATTGACTGTGCGAACCGAATTTTCATGGCGCCCATGACGCGGTCTCGCGCAGGCGAGGGTGACGCCCCGACAGAGATGAACGCGCTTTATTACGGACAGCGCGCGAGTAGCGGGCTCATCATCACCGAAGGTGTCTATCCAAATTTTGATGGTAAAGGCTATGTGCGCACACCCGGCATTGTGACCGATGAACAAATTGCGGGGTGGAAACGCGTCGCTGAGGCTGTCCACTCTAAGGGCGGAAAAATTGTCATGCAGCTCATGCATTGCGGGCGTGTGGCCAGCCATCACAATAAACCCGCAGGGGCCCGAACACTTGCGCCGTCAGCCATCCAAGCCAAAGGCGAAATGTTTACGGACGCGGCAGGGGTGCAGCCTCATGATATGCCAGAGGAAATGACCCTACATGACATTCATATGACCCTAGAAGATTATGCAAAAGCAACAAGAGCCGCCAAATCCGTAGGGTTTGATGGTGTCGAATTGCACTGCACTAGCGGATATTTACCCGCCCAATTTCTTTCAACAGGCACAAATAAACGATCTGATGAATATGGCGGAACAGTGGAAAAAAGAACGAATTTTGTTGTGCAAGCCCTTTGGGCTATAAAAACTGTGATGGGCGCAGGGCGCGTCGGTATCCGCATATGCCCTGGCAATCCATTTAATGATCTAACAGATGATAATTCTGAGGAAACATACCGCGCCTTAATTGACAAAATAAATCCATTGGGCCTTGCTTACCTCCACGTTATTCGCATGAAAGCGGGCGTGGATAACATTGCACTGGCTAAGGGCTTTGATGGCCCTGTCATTCTCAATGATAGTTATGATTTAGAGCGCGGGAATAGGGCGCTCGCGCAAGGTCAAGCGGACGCGATTTCCTTTGGCCGCCATTATGTGGCTAACCCTGATTTAGTTGAGAGATTTAGGGACGGGGCGGAGCTGGCTAAGCCTGATTATAAACGGCTCTACACACCCGGACCAAAAGGATATGTCGATTATGATTAAGGGCCAACCTAGCCGAACGGCTCTTTTGACGGCCGTGCAACGGGCGCATCATTACCAAACCGCGCCTGAACCGAAAGTGCTTCGCGATAATCTCGCTATGGCCTTAACGGGCTTGGAAGGCCCTGAAGCTGTGCAAGGTTATATCGACACAATGGTGCAAACATTCGCCGCGTTAAGTGATCATGAAACGGCGACCATATTTATGGACCGCATTGACGGGGCGGTATGTATGCGTAGCCGGGTGGTTGAAGAAGAGCTGCCCGCAGCGCGTGAACGGGGTTTAAAACAGCTGGTTATTTTGGGCGCAGGTTTGGACTCGACAGCTTATCGCTGCACGGATTTGACCGAAAACCTAGAGGTGTTCGAAGTTGACCATCCTGCAACACAAGCGTGGAAGCGGGAACAGCTCAAAAAAGCCAATATCGCGGTGCCAAAAAACCTTACATTTGTGCCGTTTGATTTTGAAAACCAGACCTTGGCGCAAGCCTTAGAGGCGGGCGGTGTGAGCGCTGATAAAGTCACATTTTTCACATGGCTTGGCGTGCAGATGTATCTCACTGACGAGGCTGTAAAATCGACATTCAGCGTTATGGGTGCTTATCCTAAAGGCAGTGAAATGGTGATGGATTATATTAGCCCTAGCTATGTCACCGCGACAGGACTGGTCGAAAACTCCGTCGATCAATTGCAAGAGGTCGTCTCCAAAATGGGCGAACCGCTTAAGAGTAAATATTATGAAAGCGAGCTCGAAGAGATGCTGACATCAGCAGGCTTTAGCACCGTTAATTTCCTCAGCGCGCGCTGGCTCATTGATAATTATCTCGGCGGAAAAAAAGACGCATTCGACATGCCCGATGAAGCGACATCAATTTTGACGGCGGTGATTTAAGTTTGAGTAAAATTAGAAAAAGTATTCTAAAATTATTTTTTAAGGTGAGGTTTTAGGTAGGTCTCAAATTTTTTAATTATTGAATTTAATTCAGACATGTATTTATCGGGCGCATCTGTATTGCTTTTGTCATACATAATATCTCTTTTGCAGAATTCGCGCCTAGCATTTTTTTCGGCCCTAGAAACATTCGGGTTCCTTAGAATTATATCGGTTTGAAGTGCGAAGAAGAGTTCATGTTCCAACTTTGGAATCAGCTTAAATAACTCCACAAAGTCTTTTCCCCAAAGAGCTTCCCCTTCAAGGCGATCAGCATAGAATTGTTTTTTTGCATTCTCAACCCTATCCCATCGGTTTTGATAAGCCTTAGAATACCCAAAAAAATCTATTTCATCTTTGTTCATAGTTTTTGCTAGTTCATCGGACGGGGGTTCCCGCTCATGATTTAAAAGCAGAGGATTTCTTACAAATTTAATGGCGTCTCTATACTCGAACAGCCCAGTGATTAATCGCTTAGAAAGGTCGTATTCTGCTGTTCCTTTCAGTTGTTTTTTCCAAGAATTCAGTCCCGAAAACCCAATAAACATTGCCGAGCATGCGGCAATAATTGTCACTATATCTTTTACTATTCCGATTAAATCATTCATTTTACAATGCTCACATCAACCAAACAGCCTTGCGCGTTCCTTAAGAGCCGCTTTCATGCCTTTTTCTCGCACCAGTTTGAAGAAGGCGAGAAAGACGGGGCTTTGGTGGAATTCGGCGTCCAAGTCAGAGGCTTGCCGCGTGCTCTTTTCCATATCCATATTGTCGTAGAAATTATTCGCCGATTGCTTGAGAATCATCAGGTGATTAACGGGTGTTTTAGCGATGTCTTCGGCCAGGGCGCGGGTCGCCGTCTCAAGCTCTTCTGCGGGGACAACCTGATTGATGAGTCCTGCTGAGAGGGCTTCGTCCGCGCTTATGCTGCGGGCCGTATAAAGCATCTCTTTGGCTTTACGCATCCCGATTAAAAGCGGCCAGAAAAACACTGTTGGAGGAATGCCGAGATCACGTCCAGCAGGGTGGCCAAAGCTTGCGGCTTCGCTAGCCACAACAAGGTCAGAGACGGCGAGCATTTCTCCAGCCCCCGAGAGGCAAGCCCCTTGGACTTGGCAAATAATGGGTTTGGGAAAGCGCCACATATCCAGCCAGTAATCGAGCAGCGCCATAATATCTTTTTTGTCTTGCTCTATCTCGACGCCATGCTCGAAATTGGCGGGATATTGCGAGGTAATCCAGTTCTCTTCATTAAGATCATAGCCCACACAAAAGGCACGGCCTGCTGATTTTATAATGACAACAGAAACCGCGTCATTTTTCGCCCCCGCGTCAAGCTCTGTTTTTAGTTCAGCCAGTAATGTTGGCGTGAGGGCGTTGAGCTTTTCAGGGCGATTAAGCGTGATCGTCAGGATTTTATCTGAGAGGTCTGCGAGGAGTGTTGTGGGCATTATGGATCCTTTTTGACGCGCACAAACATCATTACGATGGCCGCTAAAATCGCAACGGGAATAAAGATGGTGAAGGCTTGGTCATAGCTTTGGTTTGCGGCGAAAGAGGCGCCGACAAAACCAATGGCGATGACCGCTAACAGCACCGTAAATATATTCATCATACCGATAGCCGGGGCGAAATAATCTCGCCCGAATGTGTCGGCGGTGATACCCGTCCAAACAGGATAAATCCCGCCAATGGCCATGCCGACAAAGGCTGCGACTGTGACCAAGACTGTAAAGCTCGTGACGTAAACAGCTGCGAGCAGAAAGAGAACATTCGATAGGCATACTAAAGCAAAGACCAGCCGCTTATCAAAGCGCTCAATGAGCCAGCCAATAAGGAGTTTGCCCGCAATCGCTGAGCCCGCAACCACAGTCGGAATCAGGGTGGCTTGCGTATTCGTAAAGCCTAGATTTTCTCCAAAGGGTTTCAAAGAGACGAGCAAGGCTTGGTCACTGGCCAAAAGCAGGCCGCAGGCAAGGCCAATGACCCAGAAGTCCCGATTTCTAAGGATGAGAGAGGGGTCTGCTGATGTTATGATTTGTGGTGTGCTCTGTGTATCTCCGTCAGGAAATTGCCCAATGTCTTCGGGCTTTGAAATGAAATAGCGCAGGATTAAAAAGGTCGCGATAATGGTTATCGCGATCCCCGCATAGAGCAGGGCAGAGCGCCAACCGAATTGGAAAATCATATAACTAAATATGGGTTGAACCAGAAAGCCGCCCGCTGATGTCGCAACAGCGGCAATGCCCAAAGCCCGTCCGCGTTTTTTATAAAACCAATTGGTCGTCAAAACATTTGCGATAAAAGGCCCGCAAGCGGTGAAGCCAAATCCGAGGGGTAATACAATAAGGGCTACCATCTGCCCGGGGCTTTGCGCAATGGAGAGCGCGACAAAGCTGATCCCAAAGGCGGCTATCCCGATCAAAGCTAATTTTCTGGGATTTACGCGCGTGATGGATTTCCCAACAATTGCGGCCCAAATGGCGGAGCTTAACAGAAACGCCATCATGCCAAGATTAACTTGATCTCGGGCTAACCCAAATTCCGCTTCAATAGGCGTGACGAAATGTTGGAAGGAATAAAATGTGGCGCCTGCCATAAGCATCGCCGTGACAAAACTTGCCCCTAAGACATGCCATCCTCGAAAATCCGTCATCCCTGATGTCCTTTCTGGAGCCCCTTTTTCAGTAAATCTTGCGCCGCCGTCTCGCCCATCACGCGGCTTTCGCGACGGGCAATTTTCCAAGTGCTGTCTTTGTGCAGTGTCCAGTGATTAATTGCCAAGCGCATAAGTTTCTGATCGTGATAAACGCGCGAATAACCCAAGACACTCGCTGAATGACCATCTACTTCGACAAGGAGAGGGCCGACCGTATGGGCGCAATTGGGCAACAAGGATTGATGCATCTCAGAGCTTAGCATATCCGAAATTGCTTTATGTCCCTTAAGCTCTAAGTCGCCTGTTTTGCCGCCGCGCCCAGCATTTGGATTGCTCACGACATAGACGGCATCTTCCGTGTGACAGGCAAGAGCGCTTTCAATATCGCCGCAATCTGCCGCCATACCGTAACGCGCAATGACATTGCGAATAGCAAGTTCCGCTTCGACGCGAGCTATTCGAGACTCTAGGCTCATCCTAACTTATGTGCTTCTTCGGCGATTTTTAGAAAGCTTGGAGGTTCGCCGCCGCCAAAGACTTCGAGGCATGCACCTGAGACATATGAATTGCTAGGGTCCGCGAGGAAGAGGCAGGCTTTGGCGATGTCTTCGGGCGCGCCCATGCGGCCCATAGGAAGATTACTGGCCAGATGCGCCATACCTTTTTCGCCGCCATAATGATCTGCGCTGGCTTCGGTTTTGACGAGGCCGACAATGATAGCGTTGACGCGAATGTCCGGCGCCCATTCCATGGCGAGGGATGTGGTGACGTTGAGAAGCCCTGCTTTAGCGGCGCCGTAAGCCACAGAGCCGGGGGAGCTACGCGTGGCAGATACGCTGGAAATATTCACGATGGAGCCGCCTGAAGTTTTCAGCGGAGCATAAGCGGCTTGCGCGAGATTGATGGGCGCGAGCAGGTTAAGCGCAATGACTTTTTGCGTAAGGTTCGGGCTGGCATCTTTACTCGCGACAGGCGGCCCGCCGCCCGCATTGTTGATGAGGCAATCGACGCGGCCAGTTTTGTCTAGCGCAAAGTCTATCAACGCCTTGGCGGACTCTGCCTCGCGAATATCAAGAGACATGAAATGACTATTGGCTGGCAAGCTATCAGGCTCGCGCCGTCCGCAGATGATAATCTTCGCACCTTTCGCGGCAAAGCTCTCGGAAATGCCGCGCCCAATGCCGCGTCCGCCGCCTGTTACGATTATGGTTTTGTCTTTAAAGCTCATCACCCGCCTGCGTATTTATTCGTGTCTTATGTTGCGCAAAATAATAGCTATGTATAGTCAAACTCTTTGATTGTGTAGAATATGAGTAAAAAATGACGACAATTCCTCAACTGCTGTTTGATCAAGCTACGCGCCGCCCGAGCGCTTTGGCGATAGCGGATGGTGACTGGCAGCTCAGCTATGGGGAGTTGGCAGCGCAGGTCAAACAAGCGGCAGGGGTGATGCGGCATATGGGGCTAAGACATGGCGATACGTTTGGGATTTGGGCGCCCAATTGCGCGGAATGGATTATCACTTGCTTGGCAGGACAATCTTTGGGGGCTGTGATGGTAACGCTTAACACCCGCTATAAAGGGATGGAGGCGGCGGATATTTTGCGGCGCGCCCGGTGCAAATTGCTATTCACCGTTAAAGGGTTTTTAGGCCACGACTATCCCGCCATGCTCGAGGGACAAAACCTACCCGCTCTTCAAGACATCATCGTTATTCGCGAAGAGGCGGGACGGGGCGCGTTCGAGGCATTTTTATCACGTGAAGCCACGGCCTCGGATATGACCGAGCTTTTTGATAAAGACATTTCCGACATCATCTTTACCTCAGGCACGACAGGCGCACCGAAAGGGGCGATGACGACACATGCCCAAAATGTTCAGGTCTTTGAGAGTTTCACAGATGCCATTGGGATGGTCGAGAATGACCGTTATCTTGTGGTCAATCCATTCTTTCATAGTTTTGGCTATAAGGCGGGCTGGCTATCTTGCCTAATTAAGGGAGCCGCCATTTTCCCTCTCGCAGTCTATAATCCCAAAGATGTGTTGGAGCGAATAGAGCGTGACAAGATTACGGTCATGCCGGGCGCGCCGACAATTTTCCAAACGCTGCTAGCGCATCCTGATTTGGATAAGCATGACATCTCAAGCCTTCGCGTAGCCACGACAGGCGCGACAACCATTCCCGTCGATCTTATTCGCGCCATGCATGAGGACCTTGGCATTGATGATGTGTTTTCGGCTTATGGCCTGACGGAATCCACGGGAGTTGTTTCGCTGTGCCAAAAGGGTGATGATTTTGAAACTATTGCGACGACATGCGGGCGGCCTTTACCTGGGACGGAGTTGCGGCTTGTCGACGATAACGGCCAAGATGTCGGCGCAGGGGAAGAGGGCGAAATTTGGGTGAAGGGTTTTAATGTGATGCAGGGCTATTTGGATATGCCTGAAGCTACGGCAGAAACGATTACGCCTGACGGTTGGCTCAAAACGGGCGATATTGGCACCCAAAATGCCGAGGGCTATATCAAAATTACGGACCGCAAAAAGGACATGGTGATTGTGGGGGGCTTTAATGTCTATCCTGCCGAGGTTGAGAAAGCTCTGTTGCAGCACCCTTCCATCACGGATGCAGCTGTCACGGGCGTCCCTGATGAGCGCCTTGGGGAAGTCACCCACGCCCATATCGTTTTATCGGAAGAACTGTTCAAAGAGGACCTGACCACCTGGTGCCGAGAGACTATGGCGAATTACAAAGTTCCCCGCGGAATTACCGTTCACGACCAATTACCGCGTAATGCTTCGGGTAAGGTGATGAAGTTTAAGCTGAAAGCGTAATTATCAGCAGCATTCTTACGCAAAATAGCCAAAATTTGTCCCTCATGTGTCATTTTGCGTATTAAAAGCCATTGAAAAATGCGCATTGGTTGATATTCTGCCTTAAGTGAATGAGGAGTCTCAAATGGGCCAAGCCGCTTTAAAATCTGTCGAAGCAGAGCAATCTTTAGATATCAGTAGTGCGCTAGATATCGTGAGCGAGTGCGCGGCCAAAGGGCGAGAGCAGCGCGAGATCCCGAAAAAGGCGATCGAAGCTATCCGTAAGACGGGCTATTTCCGCTCATTCTTACCTAAACAATATGGCGGGTTAGAGCGGCCTCCGCAGGAGTTCTTTAAAGCCTCCGTTGATATTGCTGAGCGCGATATGGGCACAGCTTGGGCTAGCGGTATTATTGCTGTGCATGCCTACCAGCTTTCCTTGATGGACCCTCAAGCAGCAAAAGATGTCTATGATGCCGGACCTGACACGCTCATTAGTTCTTCATACAATCCTGCAGGCGCGAAAGTCGAAACGGCTGAGGGCGGATTTATGCTGTCTGGTCAATGGGGTTGGAGCTCGGGGTCAGGTCATTGCGATTGGGTGCTCTTGGGCGGCCTGATTTTTGACCAAGGGCCAGAGAATATTCATTACCGCACCTTCCTCGTAAAGAAGCCTGATTACGTGATTGAAGATACGTGGCATGCCATGGGCCTGCAGGCGACAGGGTCAAATGATATCATCATTAAAGAGCCTGTCTTTGTGCCAGAATATCGCACGCACCACCAAATGGATGGGTTTAATTGTAAGCATTACCAAGACAATGAAATGTACTCAATTCCTTGGGCGCAGATGTTTGTCCGCGTTGTGTGCACGCCGGCCATTGGCGCGGCGAAACATGCGCTCCAGCTCTTTATCGATAATGCGCAGGGTAGCTCCACCGATGTGACGCGACTTGCGAGTGATCCAGATGTCACAAGACGTGTAGCGGAAGCTGCAAACCTCATCGATGAGACCGAAGTAATTATGTACCGTAACTTTGACGAAATGATGGACGCCGTAAATTCAGGCCGCGAAATCCCGATGAAGGATCGCGTGAAATATCGCTATCAAGCCAGCCTTGTGATTGACCGCATGATGCAGGCTGTGGATATGCTTTTTGACGTCGCGGGCGGACGCAGTGTTTATCGTAATTCACCTATCCAAGACATCTGGCATGATATCCACATCGCACGGGCGCATGTGGCCAATAACCCGATTAGCTTTGCGCGTAACCTCGGCGCTGTTCATTTGGGTGCCGATAGCACGGACGTATTTGTCTGATGTCTGCCCAGAACGGCCCGCCAGAAGGCCGCTATGTGCAAGCGGGACCTATCCGCATGCACTATCTCGAATATGGTGATAAAGAGGGCCACCCTATAGTTTTTCTGCATGGCTCCGGGCCCGGCAATAGTGCGTGGGCTAATTTCCATTTAAATAAAGAGGCCTTTGCGAAGGCAGGTTATCGCGTTTTGATGCCTGACATGATTGGCTTTGGATATACGGATAAGCCTCTCGACCAAGGCGATTATACGCTACAGCTCTTCTGCGACACGTTGATGGCGGGTCTTAAAGAAATGGGCGTGCAAAAATGTAGTTTTGTTGGCAACTCTCTGGGCGGAGGCGTGGCGATACAAATTGCGCTGGATAATCCTGACTTTGTCGAGAAGCTTATTTTAATGGGGCCAGGATGTTTGGAAGAGCAGGGCGCCTATTGGACCATGCCGGGCATTGCGAAGATGATGGAGGCCAATAAAGCAGGTATGAGCAAAGAGATACAAGGCGATGTCATGCGCCTCTTCACCTATGACCCAAAACACGTGACCCAAGAGCTGATCGATATGCGCTGGGCCGTGGCGCAGTATCAGCCGAAAGAGGTTTTGACGACAATGAAAACGCCTGAACTTGGCTCCCGTATGACAGAGCTCACCTGTCCTATCCTCACATTTTGGGGTGCGAATGACGAATTTATGCCGCCTCAGGGCAAAGAAAAATGCTTGAAAGCAAATGAGCAATCGCGCTTTATCGAGGTCAATGCCTGCGGCCATTGGGTGATGATTGAACATGCGCGAATGTTTAATGCAGCCTCTATAGATTTTTTAAAGCACGGATAATGGCGATTACTGAGCAATATCCAGTTATAGCCAATGAGCTATTTGACGCCTTGGCGGCAGGAACACCCATCGCGCCTCTGACCGACCGCTATCCTGATATGAGCATTGATGATGCCTATCAAATTTCTCTCGCTTTTTTGAATATCCGTGAAGCTAAAAATGGAGAGAATGTCGTCGGTAAGAAAATCGGTGTTACATCAAAACCTGTGCAGGATATGCTGGGCGTGTTTCAACCGGACTTTGGATTTTTGACGGACGCCATGCATGTGACAGACGGGAAGGTGCATGTCGATTGCCACATTGCGCCTATGGCCGAAGCCGAGATTGCCTTTAAACTGAAAAAGGGACTTAAGGGCCCCGGCGTTACAGGACAGGACGTTTTGGATGCGACGGACTATGTCCAGCCTTGTTTTGAAATTGTGGATAGCCGCATCAAAGACTGGAAAATCAAGATACAGGACACGGTCGCGGATAATGCCTCTTGCGGCGTATTTGTATTAGGTGAACAAAAAGCCGATCCAAAAAGCCTCGATATGGCGTCTCTGGAAGTTATTGTGGAGAAAAACGACGAAGAGATTAGCCGCGGCGTCGGGTCGTCTGTGCAAGGCGCGCCAGAAAATGCGGTGGCCTGGCTCGCCAATACATTGGGCGAATATGGAATTCCTCTCGAGGCGGGCGAGATTATTCTCTCGGGTTCATTAGTGCCGCTTCATCCCGCATTGCGCGGCGACAAAATGACAATGGCAATTGCAGGTTTTGGTTCTTGTGATGTGGAGTTTGTTTGATGGCCAAGAGGCAAGGAGCGAGCGCAGTGAGCGACCGGGACACAAAAAAGATAAAGATAGCAATTATCGGCTCTGGCAATATCGGCACGGACTTGATGATTAAGATTGCCGAGAGTTCTGATGTGCTCGAAGTAGGCTGCGTTATCGGTATTGACGAAGCCTCCGAAGGATTAGCCATGGCGCGAGAGCGGGGTTTCGCAACATCGCACGAAGGCGTTGAGGGGGCGCAAAAGCTCGATGTCTGGAATGATGTCAAAATCGTTTTTGATGCAACATCGGCTTATGCCCATGCCAGACATGCCGCGATTTGCGAAGCTGAAGGTAAGCAAATGGTGGACCTAACGCCTGCCGCTATCGGTCCTTATTGTGTGCCCGTTGTGAACATGGATGCACATTTAGATGCGCCCAATGTGAATATGGTCACCTGCGGAGGCCAAGCGACTATTCCTGTGGTTTACGCTGTCACGCGCGTTAGCGAGTCGGTACCCTATGCGGAAATTGTGGCGTCTGTGTCGTCCCGTTCTGCTGGGCCAGGAACGCGTGCTAACATCGATGAATTTACCCGCACGACGGCCAAAGGCATTGAAGACGTTGGCGGCGCGCAAAAGGGGAAGGCGATTATCATTCTCAACCCCGCAGAGCCGCCAATGATAATGCGCGATACTGTTTACGCCTTATCCGTTGGCGGAAAAGAAGAGGATATTCGTAAATCCGTCGCAAATATGGTTGCTGATGTGCAGGCCTATGTGCCGGGTTACCGCCTCAAGCAAGATGTGCAATTTGAAAAATTTACAGGAAACAACAAGCTGCACATCCCGGGGCTTGGGACCTATGAAGGTACAAAAGTGACGGTCTTTCTCGAAGTCGAAGGCGCGGGGCATTATTTGCCAAAATATGCAGGTAATCTCGACATTATGACGTCGGCAGGCATGGGCACAGCTGAGGCCATTGCGCGGAAGAAATTTACAAGAGGCGCGGAGCGAACATCGTGAGCGACCGGGAAACAAAAATGTGCGGCGGCGTGAGTGACGTTGCATACTCACTCTTCTCTCCGGACGCGGGGGGAAGTGCCCGCGTGCGGGGAGAAGAGGTTCTTGAGGCTTTCTCATGAGCGGCATTGTTACAGATCCTACGAAAGACCGTCTCTACATTCAGGACGTAACTCTGCGCGATGGTATGCACGCCATCCGGCACCAATATTCCGTCGATCATGTGCGTTCTATTGCCAAGGCATTGGATGAAGCCGGCGTTGATGCCATTGAAATCGCCCATGGCGATGGCCTTAATGGCGGTGCGTTTAATTATGGCTTCGGCGCACATACGGATTGGGAATGGATTGAGGCTGTTTGTGACGTTGTTGAAAACGCCGTGGTTACAACACTTATTCTGCCTGGCATCGCGACGATTGATGAACTTAAACGCGCCTATGATTTAGGCGTGCGCTCAGTCCGCGTCGCCACGCATTGCACCGAAGCTGATGTCTCGCGCCAACACATAGAAATGGCCCGCGAGCTTGGTATGGATACGGTTGGCTTTTTGATGATGAGCCATATGGCAGAACCGAAACATCTTGCGAGCCAAGCCAAATTGATGGAAGACTATGGCGCGACCTGTGTTTACGTGACCGACTCTGGCGGCGCCTTGGATATGGATGGTTATGCTGACCGTCTGAATGCTTATAACGATATTCTGAAACCAGAAACCGAACGAGGCGTCCACGCCCATCACAATCTTTCGCTAGGGGTAGCGAATTCGATTGTTGGAGTGCAATGTGGAGCACGTCGTGTGGACGCCTCACTCGCCGCTATGGGGGCAGGGGCCGGGAACGCACCGCTCGAAGTTTTCATTGCTGCGATTGATAAAAAAGGCTGGAAGCATGGCTGTGATGTTTACAAATTGATGGACGCGGCTGAGGAATTAGTAAGGCCCCTTCAAGACCGCCCCGTGCGGGTTGATAGAGAGACATTGTCTCTGGGATATGCCGGCGTTTATTCAAGTTTCCTCCGCCATGCAGAAAAAGCGGCTGAGGATTACGGTCTTGATACGCGCGAAATACTTGTGGAACTTGGCCGCCGCCGTATGGTGGGCGGACAAGAAGATATGATTGTCGATGTTGCGCTGGATATAAAAAAAGCAAAAGGGGAATAATTATGGGTGTTGCGAATTTAGGTTACGTCATTTTAGAAATGCAGGACCCAAGTGCTTGGGCTAAATTTGCCAAGAGTGTTCTTGGCTTTGGCACGGCGAAATCCTTTGGTGAAAAGGGCGCGAAATATCTGCGTATGGATAATTCACCTTTCCGCTATATGATCCGCAAAGGTGACGCTGACCGCTTTGTAGCAGGCGGCTATCAGATGTCATCAAAAAAGGCGTTTGAAGATCAGATCAAGTTGCTGGAGAAAAAGAAAGTCGCGGTTACGCGAGGCTCTGACAAAGACGCGAAACATCGCGCGGTAAAAGCCGTGGCGAGTTTTCAGGATCCTTCAGGCAATCAAGTCGAGATTTTCTATGGCCGAGAAAAAGGTGCTCCCTTCACGCCGGGTCATGGCATTAAGTCTTTCAAGACGGGAAAAATGGGCCTTGGCCATATGGTTCTTCCTGCACCTGAAAATAAGAAGACGATTGATTTCTACCGCAAAGTCATGGGCTTTGGCGTGTCTGATGATTTGACCTTGCCAGCCTTCGCACCGGGAATGCCTAAGCAGCGCATCTATTTCATGCATGCGGACAACCCGCGTCACCACACACTTGGGCTCTATAACTTTCCAAACCCCACAGGCGTTATTCACCTCATGGCGGAAATGGGAACAATTGATGAGGTTGGCATGTGTATGGACCGCGTGAAAGAAGCAGGGCTGCATATCTTTGCGTCATTAGGGCGCCATGCCAATGACCATATGGTGAGCTTTTATTTCTTCGCGCCAGGCGGCATCGGTTTTGAGGTCGGTTATGAAGGTAAGCAGATCAAAGACTGGTCGAAATATAAACCTACGAAATCTAAGATTGGCGATCTTTGGGGTCATGAATATGACTTCCCGGTTGTTGGGTAGAATATGAGCCAAGTTGTTTTAGATAAACGCATGAGTGCGGCTGATATTGTCGGTCAACTCGAAGACGGCATGACCCTCGGTATAGGCGGGTGGGGCGCGCGGCAAAAGCCTATGGCGCTTATCCGAGAGATTGTGAAATCTGATTTGAAAGACCTTACTATCGTCTCTTATGGCGGCTGTGATGTAGGCATGCTTGCTAGCGCGCGAAAGATTAAAAAACTTGTTTTTAGTTTTGTATCGCTCGACGCCATTCCGCTTGAAGCGCATTTCCGCCGCGCGCGGTCTGCGGGTGAATTTGAGGTGATGGAAATTGATGAAGGCATGTTCCAACTTGGCCTGAAGGCTGCGGCGCAAAATCTTGACTTTCTCCCCTGTATCGCAGGGCTCGGCACGGATGTGATGACTTATAATCCGCACATCAAAACTATCAAAAGCCCCTATAGCGAAGATCATTATATTGCGATGCCCGCTATCAATTTGGACGTGGCGCTCTGCCATGTTAGCGAAGCGGATCAACGCGGGAATAGCTGGATCGGCGGGCCGGATATGTTCTTTGATGAATGGTTCTGCCGCGCAGCTGATAAAGCCTATTTAACCTGCGAACGGCTTGTAGAAACGAGCGCCTTTAATGATGATCACAAAATCCTGCGTATGCCGATTGAGCGCAACCTCGTCGCTGGTGTGGCCGAAGTTCCCTTTGGCGCGCATCCAACATCTTGCGGACCTGACTATGGTATTGATGTGGCGCATTTGAAAGCTTATAGCGCCACGGCCAAAGAGGGCTGGGAGGACTATGTCTCTGAATTTGTTCAGGTCGATGATTATGTTAAATCCGTAGGCGGCGCGGAGCAGATTCGTAGCCTGCCACTACCGGCATTTTAGGAGGGGTATGATGAGCACTGATTACACCCTTGCTGAACTCGCCATTGTGGCCGCGTCTGAAATTTTCCGCGATGAAACACCAGAAGTTTTCGCGACGCTTATCGGGACGTTGCCCAAGCTTGCGGGCTATGTCGCCAAAGAGACGTTCCTGCCCGGCATGATGATGAGCGACGGGATTTATTATCTCGCCGCTGAGCCTGTGCCGGTCGGCCCGCGCGGAGATTACCCGATTAAAAAAGAAGGCCGTATTGGCTATGAGCGGGTCTTTACCGTCATCGCAAAAGGCAATCGCCATGCCATTGTCGGGCCTGTTCAAGTCGATAAATATGGCCAGATGAACTTGTCTTGCATTGGCGATTACGC